>SXGQ01340904.1_pt1 | contig 14724 bp, 9 predicted proteins | sample 3178371 | NCBI WGS metagenome assembly SXGQ01 (sample SAMN11356859, study PRJNA531348) | freshwater metagenome | isolation source: freshwater sample F1-20 | place: China: Fuxian Lake, Yuxi | collected 2017-12-25
ATCGCGGCGTTGACTATTACAACACCACGCCCATGGGCGTTGATCCGTTGTTCGCCATGAGCCGCGTGGCGTGGTGCGTGTTCGGCGCGATGTGCGCGTGGATTTCGGCGGGCATTATTGCCAAGCGAATTCGCGGAGTTACGCCGGCGTCCGCAATCCGCGCGGCCGCCGCAACTGTTGGCGCGAATGGGGTTCAATCACAAAACGCTTCGCAAACAAATCCGAAAGCCGCATCGCCACTTGCCAGCACATCATTGCCCGCACTTCGACTTGATGCGATGGGCATGACAATGCACGCGCCAAGTTTGATCGCAGGCACGCTTGCCGTTCTTCGCTACGAAGTACGCGCTTTGCTTCGCAGCCCTGGCATTTGGCTTTTCACGCCGCTCATTATTCTGCAAATTGTTGGCAGTAACGCGGTGAACGAAGTTTGGCTTGGCACCGTTCGCTTGGCCACATCAGGCACGCTTGCCGCAGGCTCATTCAACACCGTCACGCTGTTATTGGTGTTCCTTACTTTGTTCTACACGGTGGAGTCGCTCACGCGCGAGGAGCGTTACAACGCCGCGGCTATTGTGCGCGCCAGCAGTGTGCCAACCATCGCGCTACTTGCTGGAAAAATTTTCGCCAACACCGTCATCGCCGCCATCATCGCCGCGGCATCATTCATTGGCTGTGTGATTGTGATTGTGGTGCAGTGGATGTACACGGGAATCATGGTGCCAATTGAAATTGGCGTGTTCCTGAATTTGTGGGGATTTGTGCTGCTTCCAACGCTTATTTTCTGGTGCGCGTTCATTGCGCTGGCGCACGGTATTGTGCGCAATCGCTACGCCACATACGCCGTGGGTCTTGGCGCGCTGGTGCTGACGGGTTGGTTGCAAACGCGCGGCTATTTAAATTGGGCCACCAACTGGAACATGTGGCGCACATTGGTGTGGAGCGATCTTGATCGACTTGAATTTTTGCGGCCATCCATTATTGCCAACCGTATATTTGTGCTTTACACCGCGGCGCTGTTCGCACTGGGCGCAATCGCGTTTCATCCGCGGCGCACGCGTGACTTGCAGCGGGTGATTGACGCGTTTCAACCGGCACGCATTGGCAAAATACTTTTGCGCGTGTCGCCGCTAGTCATCGCATGGTTGGTGATCGGTGGTTGGGTATTCATGCAAAGTCGCGCGGGCTTTCAAGGCGCGGTCATGGAGCGCAAGTATCGCGACTACTGGAAGCGCAATGAACTTACTTTCCGCGACGCCCCAGTTCCCAAGATTGATTCCGTCGACGCGGACGTTGCGATTTTTCCCGAAACGCGTCGCCTTGAAGTGAAGGGCAGCTATGTCCTTTCAAATCAACGCGACACGCCCATGGAGCAAATTCCGCTTACGCCTGGTGCCCACTTTGAAAATCTAAAGTGGACGCTGAACGACACGCCAATTGAGCCGCAGGAAAAGAACGCGGACCCCGTAGCGCCATGCGTGGAAAATCGCGCGGGCTTGTGGGTGTTCACTCCCGCCAAGCCGCTGGCCAAGGGCGACACGGTGAAAATTGGTTTTACGTGGGACGGAATTTTCCCAAATGGTTGGACGCGCAACGGCGGCGGCACAAGCGAGTTTGTGTTGCCCAGCGGCGTTGTGTTGACAAGTTTTTCTCCAAGCATGTTGCCCAATATTGGTTACGTGGAAGGTGTTGGTGTTGATGAGCGCAACGCCACCGATCCCAAGGAGCCCGAGCCCGACGCGTGGAAGCGCATGAAAGATCCGGCCTTTGGTTCCGCATGGGGAAGCAACGTTGAGATGCGCGTCACTGGTCCAGCGAATTGGCAGTTGAACGCGTGCGGCGAAGCCATCGATGAAAAAATAAACGGCGACCGCAAGACTGTCACGTGGAAGACGGAACACCCCGTTCGCTTTTTCAATATTTGCGGCGGCCCGCTTGATGTGAAGAAGGGCGAAGGCGTTGCGGTGTGGTTTAACTCCCAACATGAATGGAATGTGGAAACCATGAAGGACACGCTGGAGAAATGCCGCCACTATTTTTCAGAGTGGTTCGCGCCGTTTCCACGCAAGGAATTGCGTCTGACGGAATTTCCTGGCCTTGCCAGTTACGCGCAGGGTTTCCCGGGCAATATCACCTTTAGCGAGTCGATTGGTTTTCTTTCGCGGCCCGGTCGCGGCGAAGATGTTGACGCCGTGTTCTTTGTCACCGCGCATGAAACTGGACATCAATGGTGGGGCAACATGCTTATGCCGGGCAAGGGCCTTGGCGGAAATATTTTAAGCGAGGGCATGGCCAACTACAGCGCGTGGATGCTTACGCGTGAGTGCCGCGGCGACGATGCCGCGCAACATGTTCTGCGCGAGTGGGAGGATACGTATGTGAATTCACGCAGCGCCGATAGCGAGCGGCCGCTTGTGCGCATTTCTGGAAGCCGTCCTGGCGACAACAGCGTGACGTATGACAAGGGCGGTTGGGTCTTTGCTATGTTGATGGATCACATGGGCCGCGACGCCATGCTTGCGGGCTTGAAAGATTTTATTGTGCAGTACCAGAATGGTCCGGACTTTCCGCTGCTGCAGAATTTTGTCGCCGTGATGCGCACGCACGCCAGTGATGTTCCGGCGTTTGACGCATTCACAACGCAGTGGTTTGAGCGCGTGGTGTTGCCAGAGTTCAAAGTTCGCGACGCCAAGGTGACTGGCCCAGTTGCGGGCGCGGCCGGCGAGCAAAAAATGTGGACCACCACCGCGGTGATTGAAAATGTTGGCACTGGAACCGTAACCGTTGATGTTGCGGTGGAAGGCAACAAGCCTGTTGTTGTGAAAGCGGATTCCAAAGTTGTCGATGCAAGCGCGGCTAAAGATGCCGCGCCAGTTGTCGCTGTTGATGCTGCAAATAATGCTCCCGCAAATGACGCAGCGGCGAAACCAGAAACAGCTCCACCAGCTCCGCGCGTTCTGACCAAGGTCACACTCGGCGCGGACGGCACGGATCAATCCAAGGCGACCATAGAAATTAAAACTCCGTTTGCGCCCGCGCAAATTGTGGTGGACCCAGACGTACGCGTGTTGCAAGCGCGCCGCAAACTTGCGCAGTGGAAGCCTTAATTTGTAGCCCGTAACGCGCCACGCGAAAACTTTAGCCGTAATCGGATGTCGTCCGCCTTCTGCAAATCGTCCAATCAGTGGCTGATATTCGTCCACCTAGTGGTTGATTTACACCTTAGAAAATCTGACATGCAATGTATTCTGCACCGCATGAGATATGCGCAATTTCTTAGGTTATTCCTTGCAATCGCTGTGGCGCACACGGCAACGCTTTCGTTGACAAGCGCCAACGAACCTATTCATGCAACTGCATCGGCGCAAACTCCGCCGGAAACATCAACTAAGTCTGCCTCCGCAACTGACGAAGATCCAGAAATCGCAGCACTGCCTGAGGCAACTCGCGCTCGCGCTAAGCAGACCGCCTTAATAGTGATGCAGTCCACAAGTCTTGCGGAACTTCGTCAACGGCTCAAGTCAATGGATGCCCAGGTCGCGCAAGTTGCACCGGAAATGAAACCTTTATTTGATTATGTGAAGAAGAAGATTCAAATTCGTATAGCGCAACTCAAGGTTAAAGCTGCCCCTGTAGGTGCAATTTCCACCAAGGACTCCTCCAACGCAGTAAAGATTGCGCCAACCACAATCGCAACTACGCCGACCGCGCCCGCTGCACCCGCCGCGGCGCCAACCGCAATAGCGACTACGTCCTCATCTAAATCAGTCACGATCGCGCCAACCACAATTGCAACTACACCAACCGCGCCCGCTACAGTCGCGGAGGCGCCAACTGAAATTGCAGCCACTCCAATCACCACGCTTGAATGGGCTGATGTGCTTGAGCAAAATCCAAATCCTAAAGTTGTTACCAATGCTGATTTGCGAACGCGCATTCAAGCCACTGGTTTGCCGTGGCGCGTGAAAGATAAATCCGCCGGCATAGAAATGTTGCTGGTTCCGCCTGGAAAATTCATCATGGGCGCAAGTCCCGGTGATACAGAGGCAACTGACGACGAAAAGCCCGCGCATGAAGTGACCTTGACCAAGCCTTTTTATCTTGGCCGCACCGAAATCACTCAAGCGCAGTGGTCTAAAGTGACCGGGGAAGAAGCTGGTCATTTTAAATTAAGTGGCGAACATCCCGTTGAATCGGTGACATTTGAGAAAGTAAATAATTTCTTGAAGAAAGCAGGCAATGGACTTGTTTTGCCAACAGAAGCGCAATGGGAATACGCCTGCCGTGCGGGCACGAAAGCGGCGACCTATGGCGATCTAGATTCGATCGCTTGGTACTCAAAAAATTCACAAAGTACAACTCACGCAGTTGCCCAGGCTTTGGCGAATGAGCTTGGATTTCATGACATGCTTGGAAACGTGAGCGAGTGGTGCCTGGATTGGTATGAGCCATACACCGCGGCAAATCAAATCGATCCTTCGGGACCTGTCAATGGAACGAACCGCGTGTTGTGCGGTGGACGTTGGTTCAATTACTCCGGGGGGTGTCGAGTGTCCAGTCGTTCGAGTTGCGATACCAATTATCGCAGTTACGGCATTGGCTTTCGAGTGGCACGAACTCCGTAGATTTCTTCACTCTCGCCAATGCCGGCACGCGAACCAATTTTATTTTGCTCAGAATATTTATTATCACAAGATGCGCGCAAGTAGTTATTCTTTAAGGTATGAGAGATACACATATAAGGTTGGGGTATTCCGCCATCAGCATGATGTTGTGCCTGTGGGCCACTCTTGGCACCACAAGTCTTGCGCAAAAATCTGATACAAGCCAGCAGAGCGCAACCACCGCGGTACTTGCTCCAGCAACTGTTTCAAAGCCAGTGCTGATCACACAGACAGCGCCAGTGACCAAGCAATCGAGCGAACCTGCCGCACTTTTGTGGGCCGAAGTGATCGAACAAAATCCAGATCCGAAAGTTGTCACAGATCCTAATTTGCTCCAACGGATCGTTGATACAAAATTGCCGTGGCGCGTGAAAGACAAGGCCACCGGTATTGAAATGTTGTTGGTTCCACCTGGAAAATTTACGATGGGCATGAGTTCATTGGATAGCGACGCGCAGGAAAATGAGAAGCCAGCTCATCCAGTTAAAATCAGCAAGCCATTTTATCTTGGTCGAACCGAAGTCACTCAACCGCAGTGGGTTGCGGCAATGGGTAAGAATCCAAGTATTTGCAAAGTTGAAAATCCAAACGATGCGCTGATCGCCATGTTGATGAAGGATGGGCTTACTAAGGAAGAGGCGCAGGCGAAGACCTCATCAGCCGCGGTGGTGGATAGCACACTTGCGGTGGACACTATTTCTTGGATCGATGCTCAACAGTTTTGTGATAAGACCGGACTTCTGCTTCCCACCGAAGCGCAATGGGAATACGCGTGCCGCGCTGGTAACAACCAGCCGCGCTACGGTGAATTAGATGCAATCGCTTGGAATCCGGGCAACGCAAATAAAACTTCACATGCAGTTGGCATGAAGGCGGCCAACGCGCTTGGCTTCTATGACATGCTTGGCAACGTTTGGGAATGGACCAATGATTGGTACGAAGGCGCGTATTACAAAGCGTGCGAAAAAGGAGTGGTGGATCCACAGGGTCCGGCTGAAAAAACAAATCGCACGGACATTTCTGGCCGTGTGTTGCGCGGTGGTGGCTGGGTTGGCTTTCCATATGGATGCCGCGCGTCGTATCGTTATGGATACGACCCAGAGCGTCGCTATTACTTTATTGGCTTTCGCGTGGCGCGAAATCCTTAATTTTTGAATGGCGCATATCCACGAAAAAATTGATTTCACCGTGGCTATTTTTGTAGTGCACGCTGGAAAAGTTTTGGTGATTCATCACAAGAAGTTGGATCGCTGGTTGCCGCTTGGCGGCCACATTGAACTTGATGAGGACCCGGAGCAAGCGGCTTTGCGTGAAACCAAAGAAGAGAGCGGACTTGACGTTGAGTTGATTGGCGAGCGACCTCCCACAACGGGTCCAGGCACGCGCGCACTGATTGGCCCGCGGTTTCTGGATATTCACCGTATTAGCGAGACGCACGAGCACATTGGAATGATTTATTTCGCGCGGCCCAAAGTAGGGAAGGCGGGGCAGGCCACGCTTGCGCCCGCGGAGCATCACGCCATTCGTTGGTGCGACGCGCGCGAACTGGATGAGTTGCAGCCAACAATGAGCGACGCGGTGAAATATTATTGTCACACTGCGTTGCGTGAATTAGCTTGATCGCGACGCTTGAACGCAATTGAGGCGCAACAACGCTCTTGTGAAGCGGCGTTCTATCCAAAAAAATTGAAAAATGAGTGAAAATCATTTTAATTCGTTGTGCACACCCATGACGTGGGTTATGGTGTTGCCATGTTGCGCATCAATCGCCCCCAATCATTTTTACAGTTGTGGGCCGCGCTTGTCTGCATCGCATCGCTGGTCACCACCGCGCTTGCGGACTTGCGCATTAATGAAATAATGGCCTCCAATCTTCTCACCGTGAAAGATGAGAACGGCGACTCCTCTGATTGGGTGGAGTTGTACAACCCAGATTCCGTGGCGGTGAACTTACAAGGCTGGGCGCTGTCCGACAACGCAAGTACTCCGTTGAAGTGGCTCTTTGGAAACGTCTCCATTCAACCAGGTCAGCGGCTTGTGGTGTGGGCGTCAAGCAAGAATCGCCCCAGTGGTCCGCAGATACATACCAGTTGGGCCATCAGTGCAAGTGGCGAGCCAATCTTGCTCACCAATTCCGCGGGCGTATTGGTGGATCAATTTCCGTCAACCGCAATCGGGCGCGACGTGTCCATGGGCAGGCAACCTGATGGCACTGGCCCGTTGTATTTTTTCACGCAAGCAACTCCTGGCGCCGCCAACACCACAACTGGATATCCAACTGAAACGCTTGCTCAGCCAATATTTTCCGTGGCCGGCGGAATGCGAACCACGTCCGCCACCGTGGCCATCACGTCAACAGTTGTTGGCGGCACCATTCGCTACACGCTTGATGGCTCTGATCCAACCACAACTTCGCCGGTGTATAGCGCGCCCATCACGCTGACCAGCAGGGTGGGGCAAGCCAATGGAATTTCAATGATCCGCACCAACAATCAGCAGGTTGGCGCGCCGTATTACGAAGGTTGGCAGCAACCCAGCGGCGAGGTGTACAAGATCAATGTCTTGCGTGCGCGCGTGTTCAAAACGGATGTGCTTCCAAGCCGCATCACCACGCAGTCATACTTGATTGATCCACTTGCATCGGCTCGATATTCATTGCCTGTGGTTTCCATTTCCTCCAGCAGTGAGAATTTTTTCAGCGCCGAGACAGGTATTTATGTTGTTGGAAATAACACCAACTATTCACAAGATGGAAGCGAGTGGGAGCGCCCAGGCCACATTGAGTTTTACGAAACTGGCGGCGCGCTGGCCTTTCAGGGCGAGATTGGAATTCGCCTGCACGGCGGAACCACGGTCAATCGTCCTCGCAAATCACTGCGAATTTACTCGCGCAATCCCACGGGCAAGGTTCCATTTGCGCACCAACTATTTTCCGACAAAACCATTTCCACCTTCGACACATTCTTGTTGCGCAACAGCGGCAATGATTGGGGCCAATCTATTTTTCGCGACGCACTGGTCAGCACGCTTGCTGCGCCAACTGGTATTGATCGCCAACACGTGCGTCCCGTGGTTGTTTTTCTAGATGGCGAATATTGGGGCGTTCACAATCTGCGCGACCGCTTTGACGAGGGCTACTACCTGAATCATTATGGATTGAGCGATCTGCAATTTTCACAACTCGAGATTTGCTCATGCAACTCAAGTTGGCCCAGCGCTGATAGCGGCGAACCAACGCTGGTCTCTGATTTCACAGACATCATCAACCGTGCCGGGAAAAACGAGTTTGCATCCGCCGCTGGTTACGCCGCGCTTGCAAGCCGCATAGATATTGACAATTACATTGACTACAACGCGATGGAGATTTGGTGCGGCAACACCGATTGGCCCGGCAACAATCAGCGTGTTTGGCGCGCCGTTACGCCAAACACTTCAGCGGGTGCGAACCCACGTCTTGATGGGCGTTGGCGCTGGTTGTTGTATGACACCGACTTTGGACTTGGTTTGGACTTTTTTTATGTGATTGGCTACGGTGACGGCCCCAATCACAACACGCTTGCGCACGCCACCACAGACAGCGGCAGTGATTGGAGCAACAACGAAGTTGGCACGCGTCTGTTGAGAAAGGCTCTTGATAATCAAACCTTCAGGCGCAAGTTCATCAATCGCTTTGCTGATCTTTTAAACACATCGCTTTCCGCCAGCAATGCAACCGCAACGCTAGATCAATTTCAAGCCACTTATTCGCCCAACATGAACGAACATGTTTTGCGGTGGCGGCAACCTATTGATTGGACGGCAGTCCTTGCGCGCATTCGCAATTATGTGCAGTTGCGGCCCGCGGCCGTGCGCTCGCACATTGTCTCTAAGTTTTCTTTAAGCGGCAGCGCCAATCTCACGGTGAATGTCAACGACACAACTCAAGGCACGGTCACCATCAACACCATTGCGCTTGACAGCACCACGGTGGGCGTGCCCGCAAATACGTATCCATGGCTTGGCGTGTATTTCAAGGGCATTTCAATTCCAATTCGCGCCCAGGCGAAATCCGGTTATGAATTTGTTTCGTGGTCGGTGAGCAATTCAAGGGGAGTTGTGCTTGATCCATCCAATTTCGAAAGCGAGCTATTGCTGAGTGGCGACACGGTATTGACCGCCAATTTTATCACTCAAGCATGCATGTATGACCTGAATCAATCGTTGTACGTTGATAGCTCTGACTTGGGAATGATGCTTTCCTACTATGGCATTTGCGCCGCCCCGTGCGCTGCGGATTTTAATAACGATGGCTCGGTTGACGCGGCTGATTTGGGAAGCATGCTCAACAATTTTGGACCATGCCCACTCAATCCAACTACAACGCCCGCAATCAATCCCAAGTCGCCTATCGACAAATTGCGCAAGCGTTCAGCGACGCAAGTGTTGACGCCTTCAAAATTGTCGACAGATTAAAGTAACATTCAGCGCATGCGATGCCGCGGGTGTAATTATGAATTGTGGGGCTTGCCGCCAGGAGATTGTCCCGAGTGTGGCAAGCCGTGGCGCTTTGAAGACTTTCAATTTCGCCGGGAATTTGTGCAGTTTCTTTGCCCGCATTGTGACTGCGCGTATCCGGGCGAATACATCGCGTCGATGGCTTCACCGCATGAATTTACTTGCACCAGCTGTCAAAGCACAATTGAACTAAATCAAATGTGCGCGTGTCCCATTGCAGGAACCGATGGTTCACAAGCCATGCAACAGGATTTTGTATGGAGCGACCGCCGGCGCATTGGTTGGTGGCGCGCGTTCTGGCGCGTGGTTGGATATTCGCTGGGTGCCCCATCGAAGATTGGCAACACCATGACGCAGAAACGGGGCCTGCGTGGCGCGCTTTGGTTTTCGTTTCTCTGTTTAAACTTCGCCAGTTTCAATTGGCTTATATTTATTTCAATTGCGCTTTGGCTTCCTTCTTCTATAGGGCAAGGTCAGTCATTTCGCATCGTGAGCGAGAAATTTATCACCGTGTTGATTGTCTTGGCGATTTCAGTTGGCCTGGTCCTTGCACAGCAATTATTTTTTCTAGTTTGGGGTCTGATCACACACGCGCTGATTCGCATGAACGGACCCTCGCGCCACACGATTGGGCACACGCTTAGCGCTACGCAGTATTGCGCGGGAACTTTTATTATTTGCGCGGTTCCTTTATGCGGATTTTACTTTTCATTAATCAGCCTTGTGTGGATGGCCGTGGCCATGGTGTCCGCCCTCGCCGCGCTGCATAAAATTTCGCGCTGGCGCACGGCGTTCGCGGTGTTGGCGCCACTCGTTGTCATTGGTTCAGTATTGGGATGGTTTGTTTATGCAATGGTTGTTGGGGCTCTTGGATTCTTTAATACTTTCAGGACTCCCATGAACTTTCCGCCCATGCCACCAAATTCGCAAATCACGGTTGCGCCAGCCGTACAGGATGCGTCTTCAAATACGCCAACAGACGCGACAGAAGTTGAGACAGATCCTGCGGCAACATTCAAGCCAATAGATCCACCAACAGTAAATCCTGATCCTGTGAGCGCTGATCCAGCGTCAAATCTAACTCAAGATCCCGCCGCACCAAACCCTCCAAAAAATACATCAAGCGATTCAGCGGCTATCTTAAACATCACTCATGGAATATGAAATCGCTGGTTGGCTTAGTGTCATTTTTCGCTTTGTGCATGTGATTGCTTCCATCATGTGGATTGGCAATTCCATTTTGTTCACGTGGATGGAGTTGAACCTGATCGCGCCGAAAGCTGGCGATGAAAATACAGACAAGGATTTGTTGGGGCAACTTGACATGTTGCACGGTGGCGGTGTTTTTCATTTACAAAAGCGCGTGATCAATCCCGGCGCAATTCCCGCGCCGCTGCATTGGTTCATGTGGCAGTCGTACACAACATGGATCACCGGTACGTTGCTGTTGATTTCGGTTTTCTACATCAACGGCGGTGCGCCACTGCTTGACTCGTCAAAGTCGGCGCTCACAGGTTGGGGCGCCATCGGCATGAGCGTGGGCGGAATCATCGCGTGGTGGTTGGTGTACGACACAATTTGGCGCAGCAAACTGAAGGAAGTTCCAGCGCTTGCCGTGCTGTTGTCCTTCGCGCTGTTGATGACGGCCACGGTGTACTTCAATCAATACTTCAATGGCCGCGCGGTGTTTCTGCAAGTGGGAGTCATGCTTGGCAGCGCTATGACGGCGAATGTTTTTGTTCACATCATTCGCAATCAGAAAAAATTCATGAAGGCGTTGCTTGCGGGCAAGCCACATGATTTGAAATATGGCAAGCAAGCGAAGACGCGCTCCATGCACAACCATTACATGACGTTCCCCGTGTTGTTCATGATGCTCAGCGCGCACTTTCCGCAACTCATCAGCGCGGATTGGCTTTCGCCAATTCTTGGCGTGATCATTGTGTCGCTGATGTTGGTGAAATTTTTCATGAACTCGCGCTACTACTTTGGCGGTTGGTTGGTGGCCATCTTCATCGTGTTCTTGATCGCATGCGGCCTAATCAAAGTGTTCCTGATCATGCCAGCCAGCACATCAGATGTTGGGCTAACGGACGTGCAAAAAGGCGCGAAGTTGTTCGTGGCTCAAGGCTGCGCGGTGTGTCATCAAGTTGGCTCTTCTCAACTCGCGCCAAATTTGGACAAGCTATACAACAGCACCGTGCAACTTGCCGATGGCGGCACAGTGGTCGCGGATGAGGCGTACTTGCGCGAATCCATCGAGCGTCCGCAGGCAAAAGTTGTCAAGGGATATCCCGCAAGCATGCCGCCCGTGTCGCTGACCAAAGAACAATTGGATAATTTGATCGCGTATCTGAAGTCGCGCTGAATATTGCGTGCCCGCGTGCCAAGTGATACTTTGCGCGCATGTTGAGCGAGTTCTTGAATCCGAAATTGGTTCAACGACTTGATCCATCTCCAGAAATAAACTTGTTCATTCGTTCCGTGTGCCAAGAAGTTTCCGCCGCGGTTGGCTTGGCTGAAACCACTTTAGAACAAGCATTTTTAGCGCGCATGCGAAGCGGCGCCGTGTCAACGCCAGAAGGTGTTGCTTTTCTGCATGCTGTGGTGGTGGGGGCCAAGCAAACAGTTGTTGGATGTTGCGTCATGCCCAAAGGTTTATTGTTGGACTACACCAATCCGCCCGCGGATATTATTTTTACATTGGTGGGAAATTCCGAAACGCCGTGGCAACATGTTCGATTGCTGGCCCGGCTAAGCCGTATTGCTTGCGACGCCGACACACGCAAGCGAATTAAAAACGCCGCAAACAACGACGCGCTACTGGCCACCCTTTTTGAAGAGGACAAGCGTCATGGATAGCGCGCCAAAAATTGAACGGCCGGCGCGCGATGAGCGCCTGCTGATTTTGATCGCACGAACCGAGGAGAGTTTTGATCCGTTAGTGACCGCTCTGCTGGACGCCAACATTCAAGGCGCGACGGTGCTTGAGAGCCGTGGCTTGGGAACAATCATCCGCTCTGAAATGCCAATCTTCGCTGGGCTCGCCGCGTTGCTGCCACAATCCACGGGCAACCGTGTTGTGCTTTCAATCGCCACGCGCGCGCAAATTGACGACCTCATGCGATTTCTTTCGCAGTTGTCAATTGAACGCCGTCCCATCGCCGTGACGCTTCCATTAGAAACGGTCATGGGCCTGGGTCTGTGATCAACTTTGTGGCGGCGCAAAATATTGCTGATGAAAATATGCGCGCGCTTTCAGTGCTGGCCGTTGGCGCGCTTGTGTTTGGTTTGGCGTCGTTGGCGTTGACGCGCAGGGCCGCAAAATTTTCACGCATTCCAATCGTCGCGGCCTTGATTGGCGGCGGCTGGATGTTCTTCGGCGTGGGTTTGCTACTTGGTCCGATTGGATTTCATTTTCTCACCAATGAATCACTCACGGAACTGCGGCCATTGTTGCAACTTGGATTGGCCTGGATTGGTTTGTTGGTTGGTTTGCAAGCCAAGCGCGCCATCATGGCGGAAGTTCCCGCGGTGTTGTGGAAATGGATCGCCGTGGATTGCGTGGCAAGCGTGTGTACTGGCGTGATCATCACTGCCGTCACGCTGATATGGATCGCGCCCGAAGCCACATGGGGCGCGCTGTGTTTTCCTTGCGTCTTGATTGGATGCGCCACGATTGGATGGACCGCGGAGTTGCGCTCATTGCGCGGACTTGACGCGCGATCGCCGCGATTGGGAACGCTGACACAAGCGGGCGCCGGCTTAGCGGTGATCATCGCCATCACCATTCACGGAATTGTGTCCCTCAATACATCGGTACTTTCAGATGGAACCATCGCGCTCAATCTTGGATGGGGCTCGCTTGGTTTCATCATCACATTGTTGGTGGCGGGCGTGTGCGCCATGGCCATGCGGCTTCTTCTGCAACGCGAAAGTTGGAATGATGGGCGCATCATTGTGTCGCTCATTGGCACACTGGCGTTGATTGCGGGGGTGGCCACGGTGTTGGATGGTTCACCCATGTTCGGCGCGTGCGCGCTTGGCGTAATGATTGCCAACATGCGTAGTGGAGCCATGCGCAAACTTGAGCGCGTGATCACTGGCAGTGAAACCGCGGTCGCCAGCATCTTTTTTCTTCTCGCCGGCGCCATGGTCAATCCAATTGTTGCGTGGTGGCCATGGATTATCGCCGCGCTTGTGCTGGCGTTTCGCGTTGTGTTTAAAGTTCCAACCACGCGCATGTTCAGCGGCAATACATGGATTGAACGCGGCGCGGACTCCATTCACTTTGCAACCATTCGCCAAGCGCCCATCGCAATTCCGCTGGCTATTGCGTCGCTGCTTGAGCGTACGGACAATGTGCAAAGCACAATGTTGCTGGTGGTGGCCACGGTGGGCGTGTGCAGCAATGTCATTCCTCTTTTGTGGAAGCGCCAATCATGAAGCGTGCGCTCACACTTGTATTGACATTGCTTGCCACCATTTGCGCGGTGGGAGCTTTGCGCTGGTCACATGTTGATATGGAAAATGTCCGCACGATCGATGTCTTTGGCAATTTCAGTTTGCAAATTCCACCAGGCCTGCACTACGCGGCGCTCTCAATGGGATTGTTGGTCATGGGAGGATTTCTTGCGGGTGAATTGGCGGCGTCGATCGCGCTGCCACGCGTGACGGCCTATCTTTTGTTTGGAATATTGGTTGGACCATCGCTTGCGTCATGGTTGCCCAAGGGATTTCCAACCTTAGTTCCGCAGTCCGAGTTGAACTACTTGGAATTTGTGCAAGCGCTCGCGGTCAGCTTGATTGGGCTGATTGCCGGAAGTGAATTAAAAATTCCATTCTTGCGAACAGCGGGGTCGCGCATTTGCAAAATGCTCGCCTTCGAGTCAGTGGGCGTGGCCTTGTGCGTGGGCGTGTTGTTACTTGTGGTCGCATGGTTCGGGGCGGTTCCATTTTTGGCGGAGCGAACCCCAACTGAGCGTTGGTTTTTGGTTGCGGTGTTGACCGCGTTGATTAGCGCCAGCAGTCCCGCGGTTGTGGTGGCCATTCTGCGCGAGACAAAAGCCAGCGGAGCATTCGCGCAAACAAGTTTGGCCATGGTCGTACTAAAAGATCTTGTGCTGGTCATTGTCATCAGCGCAATGCTGGCGGTATGGACCTCGGGCCAATCACAAGACACCGCTTGGAAGGCAACGTTTGGCGTGTCGTGGCATCTTGCGGGTTCGCTTCTTATTGGATTGATCTTTGCGTTGGTGTTGGGCGTGATCGCCAAGCGCACTCGCTTTCGACTTGACATGGTCATGGTCATCTCTGGGTTCGCCATTGCGTTGTCGGGAAAGTTGCTGAATGTCGCGCCGCTTATTGTGGGAATTACCGCTGGATTTGCGCTGACTAATTTATCTCCAAACACGTCGCGCCGTTTATTTTCCTCCATAGATAATATTTTGCCAACCACCTACGTGATTTTTTTCGCCACCACTGGCGCAAAAATTTCACTGGACTCACTGATGATCATTTGGCCGTTGGCGGTGGGCGCGTGCGCGGTTCGCTTTGTGGGATGTTG
>SXGQ01892342.1_pt1 | contig 14723 bp, 26 predicted proteins | sample 3178371 | NCBI WGS metagenome assembly SXGQ01 (sample SAMN11356859, study PRJNA531348) | freshwater metagenome | isolation source: freshwater sample F1-20 | place: China: Fuxian Lake, Yuxi | collected 2017-12-25
CATGCCTGCCCTTGCATCGATGACGCTGTACCCCATGCTGTCAGAGCCTGACAGATAGAAGGGCTTGTCGTTTTCCATTACCACCTCCGACGAACAAAGGGCGAAGCATCAACGTCAGCATACGCTGCTGCCCATTCGGCAGCGTCACGCTGTGTCCATGATCGATGCTTGATGATGCGCCCACCCCAGTAGACAACGACAATGTAGCGGGAGAATAACAGCGAAAGTATTTTCATGATTGCTCCTGAACATATTCGATGACTGAGGATAACACCTCAAGCGAAGCATCGATGCTGTCTTCGTCGGGATTCCATTCACCATTGCGAAGCAATTCGAAATCATTCCGCAGGCAGCAGAGCAGATCAAGAACTTCGTTCTTGTTTTGTGGCATGTTCATAGCAATTCCTCCGGAATGTCGATCTTGTCACCCAATGCGCCGGATGCATAGACACGCATGGCTGCAATGAGTGGTGTTGCCCCGTGTTCTTCGGCACCGGATGGCAGCGTCGCAATCCAAGGGCGAGCGCTGTCAATGTCGGGGCGCCAGTCGAGCGTTATCTTTTCGCGTTCGATGATGACGCCGCCGAATGCCCAGTCGGTTGAATACGGGCTGATGTAGTGACGCAGATGCATTTCGCCTTCGGCTTCTTCGACAGCCCAGTCGAGAGCGCGGCCGTTGAGAACGTTGGTGTTCACTTTCATGGCTGTTGTCTTTCAAGTTTCAGCGCCTTGTCAACGCTGATGATGCTTATTTCAACTGTGTCACCGAAGTCATCTACGGGTAACAACGGATGCAGATCATGGCGCATGGCTTGTCCATTGTAGTCACCAACATACACAACTATGTTGGCATCCTTGTCCTCGCATTTTTGCAAGGCGTCGATAAGTTGTTTCACTTTCATAGCTGTCACCTTTCAGGTGTTGGGGAATGAGTAGACGCCAATGACACGGGTGCCGGGTCGCATTGGGCCGGTGTCGATGATACGCCCATTGATGAGGGCAAACACATGCCCCTTGACGCTGACGATGTATTTCCCTGAAGGGAAACGCTTTGCCACGTTGGCAACGCTGCACCCCTTGTCTTCCATGCTGTCAGCACCGCAGTTGTAAAGCTGTGCCCATCGATCCCGCTTGGCACCGCTTCGTCCAATGGCAGTGTACGTGCCACCATGCAGTCGGGCAAGCTTATGCGTCATCATGATGGGGGTGCCCTTGTTCTGTATGCGTCCCATACGGAACAGCACAGTGCGGATGTTGGGGTAGGTGTCAACACCTACGTTGGCAAAGGCTCGAACGACGCAATCGTTTCGGTCAGATAGACCGAAGTCGCTTGCTACGTAGCCGGGTTCAACGGGAAGGTGAGAGGTTGTGAGTGTTCGCATAGAGATTGCTCCGTTGCGTTGATCGATGGGGACAGATTGTGCCGAGAAATAATATCCCTGTCAAGTGTAGGGGTTTAGATGAAAGCCGGTGCCGACTCCATATCGATGCGTCGTGCAACTTCGTTGCCGTACAGATACTCCAACGCAAACCACACACTGTCGTTTATGTCCATGTGTTCACGATAGTTCGTGTACAGTTCGCAGAACATGTCGTCGTCGCCCCGGTGCAGGGCATACTCTTGGGCGGCAGCAAGAAACTTCAGCTTCATGTGTGTTTCCTTTCAGGAACCGAGGGAAAGGGTGATGACAGTGATGGGCCTGATGCCATCCACCACAGCGACGTGCCTTCTAACGAAGAAGCCTTCGAAGAAGCAATGATGAATGTCTTTGGTTTTCTTTTGTTGTGCTTTAGCACAATTGAACAGCTTGCCCCACGTCGGGTCTTCCATAACCGGTGACATGTAGGGCTGCGAATCCTCGCCGCCGAAATAATGGTCGGCTTCGGCAACGACAATGCACTTGCCGACAAGGGCTATCGCCCTCTTGCTTTCTTCTACAGAATAACGCATGGTGTTTCCTTTCAGGTGTTGGGGTAGGCAAAGCCGGTGCCGATCCCGAAGTTTGCGTAGATAGCGCCACGTCCGTTGATGGACGCAACGACGACGCGATGGGCTGTCGTGACAGGCGACTCATTCACGGCAGTGACGAAGCTGTCGAAGCGATACGGATTATACTTGACCGGGGTGTAAAACGCTTCGGCAATCTGAATAGTTGAGTAATGTGCAGGGAGATTCGTCATCGTCCCGACAACACCGGCATGCACATTCTTGCGGCGTTCACGTAGCACCCGCTGACGTCCAGCTTGTGACACCTTGAACGTAGCGTTGACAAGCTCGACGCTGTCGGCATGGGCAATGACACGCCCCTTACTCTCGCCTTCGAGCGCCTTCACGCTCAGGCATTTCTTGTGCAGGTTGAAGTAGACAAACACTCGCATGATGTTTCCTTTCAGGAAGATAGCAGCAATTGCTTGAGGAAGGGTATTGCATACCCTGTGAGGTTTGACAATTCCCGCAGCGTCATGCTCGGGTTGTTGTCGTAGATACGCTTGACGTCATCAAGCGACAGCCCGTTGACAGGGCGCTTCAATGTGTATGCCACGTTGTTTCCTTTCAGGAAAGGGTTGTCAGAATGCGTCGCGTTCCAGCCACACAAACACTACGATGAGTGCTACCATTGTGAACAAGAACAACGAATAATATTCGTCCATTGTGTGTATCCTTTCAGGCTTTGTCGAATGCTCCGCATTGAAGCATTCAAGAAAACCCCCTGTCGCAAAGCCACCCAGCTTCACTCGGGGACAGATGGAACGGATGCCGCACTCCGTCCAATGCATGATGCCTTAACGTATGCATCATTCACGCTAGCCCATAGTGCATCTGTCACATGCACCGACACTAGCATTCAATTTTTAAAGAGCGGGAAGCTTTCGCTTCGTGTTGCTTTCTATTATAAGGGCGTCGCAATCTCCCTGTCAACTGTAAGGGCTTTCACCCTGTCGTCAACGTTTCGCATAGCGTCGTCTGTAACATACAGGCTAAGCTACGCTTCGTGACGTCGCTTGTGTCGTAACCCGGCATCACCCGGCTAGCTTCTCACCGACTCGGCGTCGTCTCGCATTGGCTTTTATTATAACCGCCAACGAAAAACCCTGTCAACTGTAGGGGCTTTCGTTGACGTCCCCCGAAGGGGAGTCGTCGTACATCAATGCACAGCTTCGCTGTTAATGCACAGCGATGGCAATCACCTTACCCTTGAACACGTCGCTACCGCAAGCATGCCCTACGTTGGTGCATGTGCCGCACTTGCCGGGGCAGGGAAACACTTTGCTATCGAAGATAGCACGAATGGCGTCGTTCACCGGCTTCGTGCCGTAGTCGGCAGCTTTGATTTTGCGACCAATGCTGACAGCGACGAAGTCGCCACGGGTAAACGCTTGTTGACGAACAAAACCTACGGTTTCGGCATCCGCATTGTGACCCGATGAAATATTCAAACGATAGTTTGCCGGGACAACACCGCCGGATTCGATGAAGCTCTTCAGCAGAGCGAAGCTCTTGCTGTAGCCGTAGGCTTTCACTTGCGGCAGGATCGACAGCAAGCCCATCCAAAATTCAATGTCAGAGACATTGGAAAAATCGCCGTCCACATAGAGACGGAAATCAAAACCCTTCGGGTTTGCGTCATTGACAGCACTCAGGGCATCAATAATCGCAAAGCGATTGAAGCGCATCAGATACGCATTCTGAGCCTGACGGAAGAACGCCGACGGATAACGCCATGCCCTGAAGCTGTAGCAGAATGCTAAGCATTCTCCGGCACCGGGGCAAGTGACACCGGGCAGAGTGCTGAAAGCATAGAACGGCAGCTTGCTATTGCCTTCGGCAAACACGCTGAACGGCACAGCGTTATCGAAGATAACGGAAGCGAACTTCGTCATGGCAGCTTGCCAGCCCTTCGAAGCGAACAAAGGCGAAGCCTTTAGGGCAATGAATGCGTTGACGATATCAGCTTCGCTGCCGGTTTGAACGACGACAGCAAAGCGCTGAAGTTCTTCGAACTTCGGGGCATTGGTGAAGCTACGTGTTTGCATGGTGTTTCCTTTCAGGAAGAGCGCCGAAAATTCGGCATCGATGGGCCGCATTATTGCCGCTTTCGAAAAACCCTGTCAAGTGTAGGGCTTTTCGGAAACGTCCCCCGAAGGGGACAGCTCCATCACATGTACATCACCATCAATTCCGGCTTTGCCGGAAACTTGCGGATAATCGGGCGGCGTTGCTGTGCAAACCACGACAACGTTTCGATTTCTTTTTCTGCATCAGAATGATGCAAGAAAACGCGGCCCAGCTTTTTCCACTTGCCTTCAATCTTCGATTCGTAGGTGACGACGTAGACGACTTCGATTTTCTGCGACATGGTGTTTCCTTTCAGGAAAGCGACAGCGGGATGCCGTCGATGGGGTCAATTGTAGGGGCTGATGAAAGCCCCTGTCAACTGTAGGGTTAATCGATGATGTTCGGAAGCGGAGCTTCATCACGCTCTGCACATGTCAACGACAGAATGTCGTTTGTGCTAGCGAAGAGCTGAGTCGTCGTTTCGTTACCGAAGGTAACGTAGCTGCCGAATCCGTCATCAGCAAAGAATTTGCTGCCCATGAATTTGACGCCGAACAAACAATCCGTAGGATTGTGATCGAGCGCTGTGTTGTGCAGATGATGCATGATGTTTCCTTTCAGGAAAGTTGATATTCGCCGTTGTCGTAAGCCGACAAAATGCTTTCTTCAAACTCTGACGTAGTCAGACGAAACTCTTCAAAGTCTACGACTTTGACGATGCCCTTGATGTTACGGGATGCGTCAGCAAAGCTGACGGTGAATTCTTCGTAACCGTCGCCGATATCGTTTCCGGCTATTACTTCGTAATAGATTGACTGAGGGCCGTTGTAGACTCGCCCTGTAACGAATGTGCCGTTGATCATGTGTGTTTCCTTTCAGGAAAGCTCGACAGCGGGATTGCTGCCGATGGGCTGCATTGTTGCCGGAAAAGAATACCCGAGTCAAGCGAAGGGTCTTTCGGCAGCAGAGCTGCAACGTGCGTGCACAGAGCGGGGGTGATTCGATGTTGTACATCGAAAGAGGGGATATAGGTCAGGGCTTATATAAGTGGTGGCTTATATACGAAAACCCCATTTCAACGACATCCGCAGTCATTCCGTAGGAATGCAGCTAAGTCATTGATTTGCAAAGCAAATGACGTCACGCATGATCGTGCGCTAGAGCGCATTATGCGCGATCACACACACGCATTACGTGGGCGGATGACGCAAGCACGACGTGGGCGGGCGTGGGCCACCGGGGGGTGCCAGCGCTATTGTATATAGCCTCGCACACAGATCAGGATTTTTAAGTTTGTTAGTGGTCACTAACTTAATACATCAGCAAAAACAACGATCTACACCACCCCGCACACACGCCACCGTCTGCACCAATCACCACCATCTGCCACCATTTGACACCGCTTGGCACCGTCCTATGCAACAATGCCAATAAAAACAACGTCTTATCAGCTTGCGAAAATAGGGACAGAGTCGTTGTTGTGCTATGGTGATGCGAATCATTCGCATTAACGTAAATAAATGGGGACAGAGACGCAACAGAGTTGCTTTCGCTTGACAACGACACGCAAGCTATGTAAAACTGGGGCTGTCGATTGGACGGGTAACGGTGGCAATCGGCAACGACTGCAAAGTCGTCATAGCGCTACCACGGGAGAGACATTGAAACAGCGCAACAGGATGGCGAAGATAGCGTCCTAATGTCGAAAGGCTGTCGTAAGAGCTAACAGGCTCTAAAGGCTCCCCACAGGAGTCTTAGTGTATCTATAGAGTGTTAAACCTTAATAATAACATTTTGATACATGCTTCTAGTTGGTTTCATTGTTATACCTTGTTAATAATTTAAACACGCCAGTATCAACACTCTAATAAATAAACATCATTATTCTAATGTAACAAACATTGTTGTTTCTAACATCGCTAATGTTAGAAGTATAAAACAACAAAGATGTTGTTCTAAGTTGCTAATATAACCGATAACAACCTATACAGTTTACATAAGGGAATTCTAACGAGTTCCCTTTTTTGTTAACCAAAAGCGGGTGTTGTTGACAAACGACATTTTTATGTTTACTATAGCATCCCGAAAGGAATGTGTTGTGGCCCGCTTCAAAACACGAAAAGAACTCGGAGCACTTGTTAATAGTCCGCCGCACAGCTACTATGCTGTTGCCATGAAACAGGTGTTCAAAGAAAAAGAAGAAGTAAAGACGGTTGGATATCATTCTGATGTCTACTATGTCAGAGCCATCTTAGAAAAGCATACAGGCTTGTTAATTCCCCTTCCGGCTGTTGACAAAGCAATGCGTGACGAAGGCTGGTATGAAGGCGTTGTCAATAGACGGCGCTATTAATTTCTGCTACAACGCGGCATTATGAAAACTCCCGCATGGCAACGCAAGGAAGGCAAAGACCCCAAAGGCGGCTTAAATGCCAAAGGGCGTGCTTCGTACAACAAAGAAACCGGTGGCAACTTGAAGCCGCCTGCTCCCAATCCGAAGACGAAGAAAGACGCCGCTCGTCGTAAGTCGTTCTGTGCTCGGATGAGTGGTATGCCGGGTCCGATGAAGGACGACAAAGGTAAGCCCACTCGCAAGGCGTTGTCACTCAAAGCTTGGAATTGCTGATATGCCGTTCATGAAAGATGGTAAACGACAATATGGTCGTGAGCTTCAATGGGAAAAACAAAGCAAGCCACAACGTGTTAAAGAGCGTGCTCAACGCAATGCTGCCAGAGCTAAGCTGATGGACGAAGGCAAAGTGAGGAAGGGCGATGGAAAAGATGTTGATCACAAGTCGCCGATTTCTCATGGCGGTGGTAACGAGCGTTCTAATCTACGAGTTCGTGCTGCTAGTAAAAATCGATCAGTGGCTCGCAATCGGGACGGAAGTGTGAAGCGATAATGGGACGCACCAACGAAAAGCTTTGGGAAGCTGCCAAGGCGCAAGCGAAGGCGAAGATGGGTGGTAAACATTCTGCCCGCGCCATGCAGCTTGCTGGTAAAATCTATAAAGACAAAGGCGGCGGCTACACTGGCGAAAAGACTGAGGCGCAGAAGTCCATGACGAAATGGACTAAGCAGGAGTGGACAACCTCTAGCGGAAAGCCCTCTGAAGGCAAGCGGCGTTATTTGCCGAAGGCTGCATGGGGCGCGTTGTCTGAGTCTGAGAAGAAGGCAACGAACGCCGCAAAGGCTGCGGGTAATAAAGCGGGTAAGCAATTTGTTGCCCAACCGAAGGCTGTCGCAGAAAAGACAGCGAAATATCGAAAGAAATAAAGATGGCTCTTTCTAAACTCATTGGTCGTGGCGTTGGTGCTGCCACTCGTCGTGGTGCTCCTACAAAGGGTAAAAATCGTTTGATGGCTGATTTTGACGATGATGTCGTTAGCGAAACCAAGAGCGACCTTGCTAAGATGCGTAAGGCGTTGTCTGCCCGTGCTGATGAAGCAGAAGACGACAAGCCCGGTGCTGCTCTGCGTCGCATGAGCGTGCAAGAAGCCGGTGGTCGTGCTGCGTTGCGTACTGGCAGTCGTGCAGGCGCTGTTGGCGCTGCTGGTGCTGGTGGCGTAGCTTTGGGCACGGCTGCTAGCGAGCGTGCTAACGAAACCCGTCGTCGCATGATGGAAGACGAAGACACCACGCCCAAGCGTGTTGCCGTTGCTTCTCGGACGATGGATGATGACGAGTTGGACACCATCAAGAAACGCCTTGATGACGAAAAGAGCAAGCGCGAAGATAAGAAGGAGATGTCCTTCAAAGAAGCCTTTGCTGCTGCGCGTAAGGACGACAAAGCCACCTTCACGTGGCAAGGCAAGCGCTACACGACGGAGCTTGCTAAGGAAGGTCCGAAGCCGTCTGTGCGTGAAGGCAGGAACGAGAACATTGACGACGACACCCGCAAGCGTGCTGAGATGCGCATGGGTGGTGCCGTCAAAAAGTACAGCATGGGCGGCGCAGCCATCCCTGTTGTGTATGCAGGTGCTAAGAAGCCGGTAAAGAGCATGCCCAATCCTGCTCTGGCTGCAAAGCGTCTGAACAAGCCTAAGCCTCCTGTTGTTGCAAAGACAAAAATGGCTAAGGGTGGTGCTGTTAAAGGAAAGAAGAAATGAAAGCTTGTGCTGGATGTCCCAACCCCGCTGCCTGCGCCAAAGCAGGTAAGTGCCTGATGGCAGGTAAGAAAATGAACTACGGTGGTGCTGTTAATAAGCCTATGATGGCTAAGGGCGGTGCTGTTAAGGGTAAGAAGCCTGCTGCGGTAGCGATTATGATTGCTATGCCTGCTAAGGGTAAGGGCAAGACGAAGATGGCTATGGGTGGCTGCGCTACTAAGAAGAAGTAAAATGGCTACGAAGCTTTCTCCGAAACAGCAAGCCAAAGTTGGCAAGGTGATGAAGGAGTACAAAGCCGGTACTCTGCATCAGGGTGCCGGTAAAAAAGCTCCTGTAGTCAAGAGTCGTGGACAAGCAATTGCTATTGCGCTGTCTGAGGCTCGTAGCATGAAGAAAAAATAAGTGTCAATAACACACTATCCTGCTCTTGTTCGCATTGCTCCCGACGGTAACACAGTTACTATCGGGGGCACTTCTGTTGATGCCTTTGGTCGCGTTCGTACCAGCAATCCGATGACGTTGTTTGATTCGTCACATCGATTTTCTGACAATGACTTATGGGTTGATAGCATCACTGGCACAGCATCTGCAACATTTAGTGCGAACGAAGGGCTTGTTGCTCTTGCTGTTGGTACAGCCAATGGCGATCAGATTGTTCGCGAGACGAAGAAAGTGTTCTCATACCAACCCGGCAAAAGCCTGTTGGTTATGTCCACCTTTGTTCTTGGTGATGCAAAAGCCAATCTTCGTCAGCGTGTTGGATATTATGGAAGTGATAACGGACTATATTTTGAGCGTGACGGTACGAGCCTCTATTTTGTTGAGCGCAGTATTGTTAGTGGCTCTGTTGTAAACACGCGAGTAGCGCAGGCAAGTTGGAATCAAGACAAGCTAGACGGCACCGGCCCTTCTGGTCTTACACTTGATGCGTCTAAGGCGCAGATTTTGTATGCTGATATTGAATGGCTTGGACTCGGCACCGTTCGTATGGGCTTTGTCATCAATGGCGTTTTTGTTCCCGCGCATAGTTTTCATCACGCCAATCTCATTAACACCACCTACATCACCACCGCATCGTTGCCGCTTCGTTATGAAATGACAAACACGGCAGCTACAGCAAGCGCTAGCACACTTAAACAAGTCTGCTCAACGGTGATTTCTGAAGGCGGCTATGAGCTTCGTGGAAGACAACAAGCGGTTGCAAATGTTGTCACAAGCCCAACAACACTAACCACTGCCGGTACTTCATACCCCGTCATCTCACTTCGTTTGAAGTCTACAAGGCTTGATGGCATCGTCATTCTCACTGCCATTTCAATGCTTGGTATTACAAACAATGCCAACTACAAGTGGGAAGTAGTTGAGGCTGGTACAACCACTGGTGGCACTTGGGTGAGTGCTGGTACAAAATCTTCTGTTGAATACAATCGCACTGGAACTTCATTTGCTATCGGCAGTGGTAATATACTTGCTTCTGGATTCTTCCAAGGATCGAATCAGGGATCAACGTCTATCGACATTCTCAAAGAAGCATTGTTTAAGTTTCAGCTAGAACGCAATTCGTTTACCTCTACACCATACGAGCTAACACTTGTTTGTACTTCTGCAAGTAACGGAGATCAGGTGTTGGCATCAATGGACTGGGAAGAAATTAGTCAATAATCATGAGTACAAACAAAAAGCGTTCTGTAGCGTTGGTGTTGACGACGAGTCCGCAGGACGTCTATGTCGTGCCTGCTGCGTTTAAGTCAGAGGTTGACAGCATCTTCGTTTCCAACGGTAGCGATCTCAATGTGCGCGTAACGCTGCAATGGTATAGCGCTGTCAACACAACGTCATACGACATCATGGACGCTGTTGAACTTAAACCCCGCAGCATTCTCCAAATCACCAATCCTTTGTTCCTTGATCGAAATGACAAGATAACGGGTTTTGCCACTGTTGGCAGTAGTGCGATTACAGTGACAGTGCGGACACAGGAAAACTTTGGTAATTACACAATATGAAAAAAGAACTTAACGAACAGCAACGCAAATTCATCGAAGCTTTGTTGGGTGAAGCCAACGGTAGCCCTGTTCGCGCTAAAGAAATGGCAGGCTACAGCAAGAACTACCCGACTAAGGAATTGATGTCTACGCTGAAGGAACACATCATCGAGGCTACGCAGCTATACATTGCTATGCATGCGCCGAAAGCGGCAATGGCTGTTATCGGCGGCATCGACGATCCGACGGAGTTGGGCATCAAAGAAAAGCTTGCGGCTGCAAAAGATTTGCTTGATCGGGCTGGTGTTGTCAAAACTGAAAAGCTTGAGGTACAATCTAGTGGCGGCATCATGATATTGCCACCGAAAGAAACATCATCAGAATAAATGAGAGAGCATTTGGGCAGTTGGCTGCTTCCGCAGCCTATTCGCACTAAGGAATATGTAAGAGTACCAAAACTCAATCCATATGGAAAGATTCCTTTCGGCTATAAAATTGATCCAGATGATCCAGATTGGTACGTTCCTATTCCTCATGAACTTGATGCGCTTAAATTGGCTGCAAAATATTGCGCCCGATATAGTCTCAAACAAGTTGCTGCATGGCTCACAAAGCAAACTGGGAGGTCTATATCAGCCGAAGGACTTAGAAGGCGCATAAAGGATGACAGACGACGTAAAAATCGCAGAAATTTCTATCTCGCCCTTGCAGCCAGATACAAAGACGCGCTCGAAAAGGCGAAGTCCTACGAAGAAACGCTCGGCAGGCAAGAGCGCACCATCTTCTTCGACGAAGAACCCTACACCAGTCTCTACGAACGACATCCAATACCCGACCGTTGAGATTGAAAATGTAATTTTTAAGCCTAACGTCGGTCCTCAGACGGCGTTTTTGGCTGCTGCTGAGCGCGAAGTGCTGTACGGAGGTGCTGCCGGTGGTGGTAAAAGCTACGCAATGCTAGCTGATCCGCTTCGCTACATCACCCATCCGCAGTTTTCTGGGCTGCTTTTGCGTCACACCACCGAGGAACTTCGTGAACTGGTGTGGAAATCGCAGGAGATATACCCCAAAATCATTCCCGGCATCAAATGGAGCGAGCGAAAGTTCCAATGGGAGGTGCCGGGTGGTGGCAGATTGTGGATGTCCTACCTTGATCGAGACGAAGACGTCTTGCGCTATCAGGGTTTGTCGTTCAGTTGGATCGGTTTTGACGAATTGACGCAGTGGGCAACGCCTTTTGCGTGGAACTACATGCGCTCTCGTCTGCGTACAGCCGCCCCAGACCTGCCGGTGTACATGCGAGCCTCTACAAACCCCGGAAATAAGGGGCATGCGTGGGTAAAGAAGATGTTTATCGACCCTGCGCCACCCGGAGACTCGTTTTGGGCCACCGATATTGAGACGGGTGAGATGATGACCTACCCAGAAGGTCATAGTAAGCAGGGACAGCCCCTGTTTAAGCGTCGTTTCATCCCCGCAAGGCTGAGTGATAACCCGTATCTGACTAAATCGGGTGATTATGAGACAATGCTGCTGTCGTTGCCGGAGCATCAGCGCCGACAACTGCTAGAAGGAGACTGGGATGTCGCTGAAGGTGCCGCTTTCTCGGAATTTAAGCGTTCAATTCACGTTGTTGAGCCTTATTCTATTCCCTCTGACTGGGCTAGGTTTCGTGCTTGTGACTATGGCTATGGGAGTTTTACTGCTGTGCTGTGGTTTGCTGTGGCACCTGACGAGTCTCTTGTCGTTTATCGCGAACTTTATGTTACAAAGGTGCTTGCCGAAGATTTGGCAGACATGATTTTGAATATTGAGTCAGGTGAGCGTATTCGATATGGCGTTTTGGATAGCAGTTGCTGGCATAAGCGTGGCGACACAGGCCCATCCATCGCAGAACGGATGATTGTCAAAGGCTGCAAGTGGCGACCCTCTGATCGAAGTGCGGGAAGTCGCATTGCCGGTAAGAATGAAATACATCGCCGCCTGCAAATCGACCCCTACACCAATCATCCTCGCATGACCATCTTCGAAAACTGCACACAACTTATTGCAGACCTGCCAACTATCCCGTTGGATAAAACCAATCCAGAAGATATTGATACCAAGGTAAAAAACGACCATACTTATGACGCTCTGCGTTATGGAGTAATGAGTCGTCCGCGCAGTGCAAGTATCTTTGATTTTGATCCAAATAAGCAATCGCGTGGTATAACCGCTGCCGATCCCGTTTTCGGCTATTAATAAGGAAACAATATGGCTATTCGTGACGATAAAAATTTCATCGATGATAAAGCCGTCGCCCTACCGGACGACAGCGGCGAAAACACCTTTTCTGGTGGCGGACTCGTCGACTTCGTAAAAGAACGATATAGCCGTTCTAAGCAGGCTCGTCGCTACGACGAAGAGCGGTGGCTGCGTGCCTATCGCAACTATCGTGGCATCTATGGTCCCGACATGAAGTTCACTGAGACTGAAAAGTCTCGCGTCTTCATCAAGGTGACCAAGACGAAAGTGCTTGCTGCGTATGGTCAAATCATTGACGTCTTGTTCTCTGGCAACAAGTTTCCGTTGTCTGTTGATCCGACTCCGCAGCCCATCGGTGTGGCCGAACACGTCCACATTGACGTTGCCGAAGAGCAAAAGAAGACGGCTGGACAGCCCGCATCTCCCTCGTTTGAACCCGGAAAAGCGTTGCCTCCCGGCACGCGCATTAGCGACCTGTTGGGATCGATGAAGAATGCGTTCAAGGGATTGAACGTCAAGGAAGGCGCAGGCAAGCTGCCGACGCAAATTACCTTCTCGCCTGCACAGGTTTCTGCGCGGAAAATGGATAAGAAGATTCGTGATCAGCTTGACGAAAGCCGTGCTACCACGCATCTACGTTCCACTGCATTCGAATGTGCCCTCTTTGGCACAGGCGTAATGAAGGGGCCGTTTGCGATTGACAAAGAATATCCGCGCTGGGAAGAAGGCAAGTACAAGCCGATCATGAAGACTATGCCGAAGGCTGAACACGTCAGCGTTTGGAATAGCTATGTCGATCCCGATGCCAATAACATCGAAGAGTCGTCTTACTTCATTGAGCGTCATAAGCTGAGCAAGACGAAGTTGCTTGAACTCAAGCGTCGGCCTATGTTCCGCAAGAGTGTCATTGATGCTCTCATTCAAGATGGTCCCAACTACGTCAAAGAATATTGGGAAGACGATCTGAGCGACTACGAACCCAACATGGGCGTTGAGCGTTGGGAAGTGTTGGAATATTGGGGTGCTGTCGATATTAAGATGTTGCAAGACAATGACATCGATATCCCCGCAGAGTTTGAGGACAGCGTTGAATTGCAGGCAAACATTTGGTTCAGCGGTGGCAAAATCATACGACTTGTCCTCAATCCTTTTAAGCCTGCTCGCATTCCGTACTACGTGGTGCCGTATGAGCTAAATCCGTATTCGATGTTTGGTGTTGGCGTTGCCGAGAACATGGACGACACGCAGACACTAATGAACGGCTTCATGCGATTGGCTGTTGACAACGCCATTTTGTCAGGCAACCTCGTCTTTGAAATCGATGAAACCAACCTCGTTCCGGGTCAGGATATGAATGTCTATCCCGGCAAGGTGTTCCGTCGTCAAGGTGGTGCCCCCGGTCAGGCATTGTTTGGAACGTCGTTCCCCAATGTCGCACAAAGCAATTTGCAACTGTTCGATAAGGCTCGCGTGCTTGCTGACGAATCTACCGGCATGCCGTCGTTTGCTCACGGGCAGACGGGCATTAGCGGTGTTGGTCGCACTTCCTCTGGCATTTCGATGCTGATGAATGCTGCGTCCATCAATATCAAAACCGTCATCAAGAACATGGATGACTATCTGCTGCGTCCGATGGGTGAGGCGTTCTTTAGTTTTAACATGCAATTTGATCCCGATCCCGAAATCGTTGGTGATCTGGAAGTGAATGCTCGCGGCACCGAGTCGTTGATGGCTAATGAAGTGCGTAGTCAGCGTCTGTTGCAATTCTTGCAGGTTGTGCAGAATCCGGTGTTGGCTCCGTTTGCTAAGTTGCCCTACATTGTTAAAGAAATTGCCAAGTCGATGGATTTGGACCCAGAGCTTGTTTCCAACGACATGGAAGAGGCGGCTAAGCAGGCTATCTTGTTGCAACGCATGCAGCCGCCTGCTGCTCCGGCTATGCCGGGTGCTGCGCCGGGTGGCGAGCAGCCTTTGCCGGTATCTGATACAAGTGGCGGTGGCGGTGGTAACATTGGCGTTGGCAGCGCTCCTGTTCCGGGTGAGCAAGGCTTTAGCGCTGCACCCCCGCAACAACGACCCCCGATGCAATGAAAGAAAAGCAATATCTCGCAAAACTCGGTACTCTGACGCAATACCATCAATGGGAAGCGTTTATGGAAATGCTCAATGCGCACATGGATAACCATCAGCGAAAGCTTGAGCAGGCGTCAGAAGTGACAGAGCTATATAGAGCGCAGGGTGCCATGATGGCGCTGAAAGCGCTCACAAAACTGAAGGACGAAATCAATGGGCTTCGGAAAGAAACGCAGTAGCAAGGTTGGCGTTGG
>SXGQ01517226.1_pt1 | contig 14722 bp, 13 predicted proteins | sample 3178371 | NCBI WGS metagenome assembly SXGQ01 (sample SAMN11356859, study PRJNA531348) | freshwater metagenome | isolation source: freshwater sample F1-20 | place: China: Fuxian Lake, Yuxi | collected 2017-12-25
CTCTAGTAAGACGCAGAGCGAACTCAGTGTTATCGGTCCAGGAATCCCTTTAGAATCCGCCGCTCGGAGCAACCAAAGCGCTTGTGCAGCTGCTTCCGAAAGCGGAGTTTTATCAGTGAAGAATTGCGTCGCCTTGCAGAGGAAGTCCGAAAACTCCCACTCAATTCTACCGAGCTTGGCATTGAACCCAATCCGCTCGCTGAACGGCGCAAGAGATGTGCGGTCAACTTTGCTGGTTGCGGTGATTCTATCCAAAAGCTCAGCACCATTGCGGCAGATAGTCACTCGGTATGGCCAGCAGTGTTGGCCTGTCGCGAAAGCAAGCCCCGTAGTGAATGCCTTCAATAGTTGCTCTGGGTGGTCGAGTGACTCCGTTTCCTCTGTCGCCGTTCTGAGGAATAGATAAATATCAAGGTTTCCGCCTCGCTGAACCAACCCGAACTCAACTCCATCGAATTTGCCAGAGAAAGTGTCCAAGGTGCTCCGAGTTGTCTCACCAAGAAAATCATTCTTTTCTGTGAAATTGGTCCCACCGTTTCTGTGGATCAGTGGATAGTCGAGGACAAGAGCATGGATCCATGTTCCGTTCGCGTAACGCGAAGGATTCTGTTCCTCGGGGCTCGGCTCGACGTTCGTGGGACTGGGTGTTTCAAAAACCGAGTTTTCGCGGATTCGCCCGTCGTCGGTGTTGGATTCAAGATGACTCAATAGGGCAAGTATCTCTCTCATTGGTCGCGAATTGAACCCGACCGATTGAAACTTGACGCTTTGAGTGGCGTAGTCCTGGGAGGTAATTCCGTTACTCCAGTATCTCGTTCCGAACGGCGATAGATGTTCGACTACGACCGGAAGATTTAATCCGATCACGCCTTCAAAGCCCCAGAAGTCTTCAATATCGTACGTCCTCCCTGCTTCCTCTTCAGGCGGTTCACCTCCAGCGGCGAAGGTAAGGTGTAATACAAACTTGTCGCCGATCCTGCTTATGGTTCCGAATCCGTTGAATTCCCCGCCTGCCTTCGGGTGAATCTTTCCAGAAATTGGAAATGTGGAACCTGGTTTTTGAAACTGCTCCGCAACCTCGTCCGCCTTAAATTGATTTCCTGCCATGATTGTTCTCAATCCCACACATACCGCTCATCAATCGCCACACCATTCTTCTCGCAGATGCGGCGGAACTCGGTTTTGAAATCCTCTTTTTTGTGATGCTCGGATTGGTTGCGGATGTATTGGCGGACGGCTTCCGTGTGGGTGTTGCAGACGCCGAATTCGCCGTATCCGCCCTGCCATGCGAAGTCGCCATACCACGCGCCTTTCGTTTTTAGCCATTTCGACGAACCCGTTTTCACGTGCTCGATGATTTTGCACGGGATGTGGTTTTTGGATTGGGCAAACAACATGTGAATGTGGTCGGCGACGGAGTTGATCTCCAGCAACGGGCAATCGTGGTTATGCAGGATGCCGGTGATGTAGGCATGGAGTTCGCCGCGTTCTTCATCGCGGAGTAAAGGGCGACGGTCTTTGGTGCTGAAGACGACGTGAACCGGAACGATGAACAGGGATTGGCTCATGATGCGTGTTGGTTTTGGGCCGCAGGCCCTTAATGAAATAGCCCAGGCAAAGCGAGGCACGAGCGCAGGCCTGGGTCACGTGCGATAAACGGGATAAGCCCTGAAAGGGCGCGATTGAAACGGTGCCACGCGGAAGATTTCGCCCTTTCAGGGCTCATATTCGTTTGCGGGCGTTTACCCAGGCCTCGCTCGTTCCTCGCGCTGCCTGGGCTATTACATTTCGGGCTTTCAGCCCGTTCGCCGCACGGCACATCGCGTGACTCGGCATTCAATCGTGTCTGCCCCTACAAACTACTACTGCGCGACTCACTGCTCGACGACGGCTCGCCGCTGCTGGAGCTTGTTTCGCTGCTCGAACTACTTCCACCGCCTGCGCCGCCGCCGCTTCCGCCGCTGCCGACTCCGGCGGAGGCGTCGTTGATGACTCGGGCTTCTTTGTAGTTTAGGTAGAGGGCGGGTTGGGTTTCGCGGAATTGGCGCATGAGTTTATCCATAATGAGGTCGAGGCGCAGGTCGGCGGCGTCGAACTGGGCGTCGAGGAGCTTGACGAAGGTGCTTTCCTGCTGGGCGCGTTCGTCGGGGAGGTTGATGAGGCCGAGGTAGGTGGCGTAGCGCTGGCTGAAGAGGGTGGCTTTGGCGGGGGTGAGGCCGTAGGGGAGGAGCGCGGCGGGCATGCCGAGTTCGGCGCTTTTGGCGATGAGGAATGCGGCGTGGACGCGGAGGGTTTCGTCGGCCATTTCTTTGATGTCGCTGATTTCGCGGTTCACCTGGGCGAGGAGGTCGGCGTTGCCGGTGGCGGCGGCTTGGGCGGTGATGATGCCGTCCACATCCTCGACGATGTTTTCGAGCTGGGTGCGGGCGACGCGTTTGGCGGCTCCGCCCCCGGCGGCGGCTCCGGCGCGCTGGAGGTCGAGGGCCTCGATGATGGTGATGTCGCCGGCGTGGGCGGTGAAGGCATCGTTGAGGGCGGTGATGCTGGCGATGAGGGCAACGTTTGCCCCGGTCCGCAGGTCGCGGACGGAGCGATACATGTCGAGTTTGGCTGCGAGGACTTTGTTCATGGCGGTGTTGTTATTGGTTTGTGTGTTGTTTTTGTGCGCCCCGTGGAACGTGGAACATTCTTTGGGGCTTTTTTACGGTTTTCTGCGTAAAGGCTTGGAAATGAGGATGTCCGACCAAACTTGTTTGGCTTCCGACGATTTGGTTTTGGCTTCCGACGACTCGGGTTTGCCTTCCGACGACTCGGGTTGGGCTTCCGACGACTCGGGTTGGGCTTCCGACGACTCGGGTTGGGCTTCCGACGACTCGGGTTGGGCTTCCGACGACTCGCGTTTGGCTTCCGGCGACTCGGGTTGGGCTTCCGACGACTCGCGTTTGGCTTTCGACGACTCGGGTTCGGCTTCCGACGACTCGGGCTTGGCTTCCGGCGATTCGGGTTTGGCGTCCGGCGATTCGGGTTCGGCTTCCGGCGATTCGGGTTCGGCTTCCGGCGAGCCGGGTTTGCCTTCCGACGATTCGGGTTGGGATTCCGGCGATTCGGGTTTGGCTTCCGGCGACTCGGGTTCGGCTTCCGACGACGGTGCGCGAGCTTCCGCGGAGTGCGCGGCGCGGGTCTGGATTCGCAGCAGGCGGGAATGTCCTCACATTTATAAATGCGGAAAATCCGGACAAAACGTATCACTCCGGATGAAGATTTTTGAAAAAAGTGTCCTGCCCGACTTTTCACCGGTCGCCGCGGCGCGGGTCCGAGGCGAAACATCCGGCTTCTATTCCGGACTCAAACAGCCGACACATCATCCATGAAACTCACCATTCGCAAATCCGCCGACCGGGGGCACGCCGACCACGGCTGGCTCAAATCGCTGCACACATTCAGTTTTGCAGACTATTACGATCCGGAGCACATGGGCTTTCGCTCGCTGCGGGTGATCAATGAAGACCGCATCGCGCCCGGAATGGGCTTCGGCACGCATCCGCATCGCGACATGGAGATTTTCAGCTACGTGCTCTCCGGCGGGCTGGAGCACAAGGACAGCATGGGCAATGGCAGAATCCTCCAACCCGGCCAGATCCAGCTCATGAGCGCGGGCAGCGGAGTGACGCACAGCGAATTCAATCCAAGCCGCACGGAACCGGGGCATTTCCTGCAAATCTGGATTCATCCGCGGCAGCGGGGACTCACGCCGGGATACACCGAGTGGCACCCGCGACCGGAGCACGACGCTGCGGCCAAAGTGCTCGTCATCTCCGCCGACGGGCGCGACGGCTCGGCGGTGATTCATCAGGATGCGGACGTGTGGCGCATCCGCCTCGAGCCCGGCACGACCGTGACCCACGAGCTCGCCGCCGACCGCGGCGCGTGGTTGCAAGTGATGCGCGGTTCACTCGCCATCGATGGAACCGCCCTCGCCACCGGAGACGCCGCCAGCACGGAAAGCGCGGGCACTCTCACCATCTCGGCAAACGAGCCCGCGGAGGCGCTGCTTTTCGATCTCCGCTAAACGACTCACACTATCACTATGAAACACGCACCAACCATCGCAGGCGCACTGCTAGGCCTTCTGTTCATCACATTCGGAGCAAACTTCTTCCTCCAGTTCCTGCCGATGCCCGCCGATTCATCGCCAGCCGACGCGCCGCACAAGCTCTTCATGGGCGCCCTTTTTCCGACCGGCTATCTCGCGTTTGTCAAAGTGCTGGAAATCCTCGGCGGCGCGCTCGTCGCGATTCCAAAAACGCGCAACATCGGTCTGCTGATTCTCGGCCCGATCATCGTGAACATCCTCGCGTACCACGCTTTTCTGCTGAAGGGCGTGGGTCTGTTTTCGCCGATGATGATCGGCATCTCCGCACTCGCGCTGTTCCTTTTGTGGAGCGAGCGCAAAGCGTGGGCGGGCCTCGTCAGCCGCAGCGGGAACTAATCGATGTAGCGCTTCGTGATGTCGCCGTAGGCATCGATGCGGCGGTCGCGGAGGAATGGCCAGTGCGTGCGCTGGAACTCCAGCGCGCCGAGGTCCACTTCCACGATGAGGTTCTCCTCCTTGTCCACGCTCGCCTTTTTCAAAATCTGGCCGGCGGGGTCTGCGACGAAACTCTGCCCCCAAAACTCAAGACCCGGACCACCATCGGGGGCCTCGTGTCCGACGCGATTCACAGCGGCGACGTAGCAGCCGTTTGCAACCGCATGACCGCGCTGGATCGTCTCCCACGAACTGTGCTGACGTGCGCCGTATTCAGCTTTCTCAGCAGGGTGCCAGCCGATGGCCGTGGGGTAGAAAAGAATCTGCGCACCGCTCAGCGCCGTGAGCCGCGCGGCTTCGGGATACCATTGGTCCCAGCAAATGAGGACGCCGATTTTTCCGTAACGCGTATCCCACGTTCGGAAACCAAGGTCGCCGGGCGTGAAGTAGAACTTTTCGTAAAACGCAGGATCGTCGGGGCTGTGCATTTTGCGGTCCTTCCCGAGCAGTGAGCCGTCGGCATCAAGAATTGCCGCGGTGTTGTGATAACGGCCCTGCGCACGCCGCTCGAACAGCGACGCAACGATGACGACCTTGTGGTCGCGGGCGACTTTTGCGAGCGCCTCGGTGCTTTCGCCGGGAATCGACTCCGCCCATCCGAAGTATTTGTGATCTTCGATCTGGCAGAAGTAATGCCCGCGAAACAGCTCCTGCAGGCAGATGATCTGCGCGCCAGCCTTCGCGGCAGCGATGCTGCGCTCGACTGCTTTTTCGAGATTGGCTTTTAGATCCGCGCTGACGGCGGTCTGGACAAGACCGAGTGTAACTTTGCTCATGATTCGCGTGTGCTTAGTGGGGAAACGGGGATGCGAAAAGAGGAAAGAAAGGCCGCGCAAATCGCGGCGGGAAATTTTCGGCAGCGGGATTGACGGCGCGGCGCAAACTCACAACCGTTCGCAGCTATGAAGACGGAGATTTCCAGATTTTGCGGAGCATGTGCGGAGAGTGTAGCCCCCTTGCCGGCGGCGCTGGATGCAGCGTGCGCGCAATTTGAACGACGCCCCGAGGCTCTTGCTGCTCCGCTTGCAGCACTGAACGACATCCGCGCGCGCTTGCGTTCGCTCACGGAGAAACTCCGGAACCAACAGGCCTACGTCCTCATCTTCGGCCCGCTCAAGAGCGGAAAGAGCACGCTCATGAACGCAATCAGCGGCTCATACGTCAGCGAGGTGACTTCTCTTCCCGGCTACCCGTGTCTCGTGTTCGTGCGCGACCACAGCGAGCCCCGTTTTACAGCGACACGCTACAATGGCCGTGAAACCTTATTCGCCGACAAGTCGGTGCTGGCAGCATCGCTGACCGAGGCGCACCTCGCGCTGGCACAACAAATCCGCACATCGGAAGCAAAGGGCGAAACATTCGACCCGCGCACGAATTTTCCCGAGGCGATCCGCCGAATTGATATCCGCCTTCCCGTGCCGGCGCTCAGTGATTCCGCAACGGTGCTCGTTGACACGCCGGGCCTCTACAGCCGGATGAATTTTGGCTACGACGTCCTCACACGCGAGTTTCGCGACAGCGCTGCGTGCGCGGTTTTCGTGGTGAAAACGGACAACCTTTTTCTCGAGCAGGTGTTCGCAGAGTTCAATCAGCTCCTCGGTTTGTTCAGCCGCATTTTCATCGTGGTAAATGTCGATGCAGGCAAACGCGACCTCGCACCCGACGGAAGCCTGCGCCCCAGCGCGGAAAGCGAGAATCCAGCGAGCGTCATCGAGGCATTCACGACGCTGTCGATGGCCGGTCCAATGCGCGAGGCCTACGAAGCGGGACGCGTTCGCATTCACGCTGTGGATCTGCTCGGCGCCGCGGCATCGTTTCTTTCGCATGTGGACGAAAATCCTCACCGCGCAAGTTTTGATGCCTTCATCGAAGACCTCACCAATTACCTCAACAGCAGTGACTACATGCGCGAGTTTGTGCGCGACAGCATCCGGCAGGCGCACGCACTTTGCAACGAGGCCCACGCCGCGGCCACCGGACCCGAAATCGCCGCACTCGCGCGCGTTCAACAGGAACGCGGCCGCCGCATCACGGCAGTCGACGAGCGAATCGCTGCGACGGACCGGCTGCTCGCCAGGAATTGGGCCGCGATGTTTCAAGACTTCAACGAAGGCATCTCGCGCAATGCCTCGGACCTCATTCGCTCACGAGTGCTGACGCTGCGCGAGGAAATGCGGCAGTCACTGGAGCGTTGGTTCAGCGTCGATGACAGCCTCGATGCGATCTGCTCAACCCATTGGAACAAGCCGCTCGTCGATACGGGCCGCGACATCTTGAATGGAATCATCGACATCACAAGACGCGCGGCATCCGGCGCAAATGCGGGACTCGGCATCGATGCATCCACCCGCTCGGACATGGATGCCGCCGGCTTCTCGCCCGGCGCAGCGGGCGCGTCGGCCATGGAATCAATCGCCCCGGTTTTTGACACCTCGCCCTATGCGGCAACCATCGATCCGGCTTCGGTGCCCGTTCGCAAAATGTTTCTGGATTGGCTGCTTTTCCGCTCCGCCGCCAGCGTGCAATCACGGCTGTTCGGCGCGGACGGAAAGCAGGGAATCACCGTTCGCAACAAGGAAAGGCGCCTTCAGGAACCCTCCCGCGCCGCACTCAACCGACACCTTGAGGGTATTATCTCCGAGCGCTTCCCCAATCTGCCCGAGAAATTTGCGACAGCAATCGCTGCCGATTACTCCACACGCGCCGCGGCGGAGATCACGAAACGCCTGCGCGAACTGCGCGAACTCCTCGTCAGGGAGCGCGCGGAGCTTCATGCGCCGTTCATCATTGATGCCGGGGTCCTCGCCGCTGCATCGAATATCGAGTGCAGGGCGGCTTCCGTCCGAGGCGACATCGAACTGCTCGCCATGCAGGAAAACATCAATACAGACGGCGCACTGGACGAAGCACAGACGGAGGCGGACGGAAGTTACATTCCCGAGTTGCCACCGCTTCTCCCGGGCTAAACCGACCGCATCGGCGGGTGTAAACTTCTGTCCCAAATCCGCGGTTCCCGGCTATTCTCCCGCAACGCCCCGAATCACCGGACACCAATGAACAGAATTGCCGCCACCATCATCGCTACCGCAGTCGCCGCCACGGTATCCGCAGCGCCCGCGGGAAAAGGAAAACTTCGCCGCGCAGCAGCCGCGGCAGCCATCGCGAAGCCCGCAGCACCGCAGACTCCCGCTGCAACACCGCAGGCTCAATCAAGCGCAGCAGTGGATGTTAGTTCGCCCTGGCATACGTGGAGTGATTCCTCCGGCCGCAAGATCGAGGCGGCGTTTTGTGCGCTTCAGGGAAATCTCTGCACCGTCCAGACAAAGGACGGCCTGACCTACCGCCTCAATCTCGAGGCGCTCGTTCTGGAGAATCGCATCTTCGCCAGAGCATACGCTGCGAAGCTCAACGAGAACCGATTCAAAGACGCCTACGTCAAACAGGCGGCGTTTCAAATCGACCACCTCATCGGCTCAACGCTGGTCGCGAAAGGGCTCAAATTCAACACTGCAGCGAACGACGAACAATTCGTGCGCCGCCTCTACCTTGATACCATCGGACGCGTGCCGACTGCCGCAGAAGCCTCGGCATTTCTTAAGGATACGACTCCCGACAAACGCGCAAAACTCATCGACGCACTGCTCGATTCGCCCGGTTACGCGATGCACATGTACAACTGGCTGGCTGATACCTTCCGCGTGAAGGACGAGATCGGCCGCGGCGCGAAGGCGTATCTTTTTCAAGACTGGCTGAAGGACCAACTGGCCGCTGATCGCCCGTGGGATGCGATGGTCCGGGAAATGCTCACGGCCGATGGAAAACTGTGCGAGAACGGCGCGGCGGGTTTCCTTCTGCGCGATGCACAAATGCCGCTCGATGGCGTCTCGAACCTCCTGACAACGTTTCTGGGCGCAAACGTCGGCTGTGCGCAGTGTCACGATCATCCGCTCGCGCAATGGACGCAGCGGGACTTCTACCAGATGGCCGCGTTTTTCGGGGCGACCGACGGCTACGATCAGGCCGCGTATTCCCGTTCACGAAAGCTCGCGAAAAGTGACTCCGCCGGCCTGAACAGGCAGCAGGTGCAGAGCATCGCGGGCGTCAATGTCTTCCGCCTCATCGACACTCCGAAACAGGATCTCACCTTCCCGAAGGACTACAAATACGACGACGCGAAACCGGGCTCGCACGTGGCACCGCAGCTCATCTCGTGGAGTTCGACCGACACGAAGCTGCCGATCTACAAAGTGAACACAGCGAATCCTCCGCAACTCCGCGACGAGTTCGCGCGATGGATGACCTCGCCACAGAATCCACGCTTCGCGACGAACATCGCGAATCGGATGTGGAAAAAGGTATTCGGCCTCGCCGTGCAGGAACCGGTCGGCGACATCGACGACACGACCAAGGCAAGCAATCCGCAATTGCTCGCGCACATCACGGAGATCATGAAGGCCGCGAAATTCGATTTGCGGCAGTTCCAGCGAGTGCTTCTCAACTCGCAGACCTACCAGCGCGCGTCGAGCCTCACGCCCGACCTCGAAAAGGGGCCCTACCTTTTCCCCGGTCCCCTGCTCCGCCGAATGACCGCCGAGCAAACATGGGACAGTATTCTCGCGCTCACGAGCGGACCGGAAGTGGACAACGCACTCCTGCGCCGCGGGGACGAGATGCAGCTGCTCTCGCTGCCGGGAAACGCGATTACCGCTCAGAATTTCAAATACGTGATCGATCGAGCGAAAGACGCCGGACTCGAAATGGGCGGCTACGGCGGCGGGAAGAAGGGAAAGGGACCGAATCCGCGGAAGCTGATGGCTGCTTACGAAGGAACGAAACCCCAACAGCGCAACGGCCTTCTTCTGGCCCGCGCCAGCGAACTTCCGCAACCTGCGCCGGAGTCGCATTTTCTCCGGCTCTTCGGCCAAAGCGATCGTCTTGTCGCCGACAGCAACACCACCGATGGCAGCGTGCCGCAGGCGCTGATGATGATGAACGGCCCCATCGGCCAGCTCATCGCCGACTCAAACTCCACCGCCGTCGTCGCCGCGGCTTCGGCAAAGGGCCGCGATGAACAAATCGATTCGCTCTACCTCAGTTTTCTCGCACGCAAGCCATCGATCACCGAACGCAGCACCGCAGCGAAGGCGCTCGAAAGCGGTCTCACCGTCGGCGACGTCGCGTGGACTCTGCTCAACAGCCGCGAGTTTCTTTTCGTCCAGTAACCTCAACCCGACTCCACATCCATGAACCTCGACATTCTCCGCGACCCGCTTGATCGCCGCTCATTCGTAGAACGCTGCGCGCGCACCGCTTTCGGCCTCAGCATCATGCCGTTCTTCACGGGCAGCGCGGCTGCAGAACCCGCGCGCGGCGCCGGCTTCGGAAAGGCCAAGCGGATCATCATGATTCACCTCGATGGCGGGCTTTCGCACATCGATTCGTTCGATCCGAAAGAAGGCGCATCAAAAGGACCCGGCTCGGCAGTCAGCACGAAGGCAGGGTTCCAGCTTACTTCGTTTCTTCCGGAAACCGCGAAGATCGCTGACAAAATCACAGTCATTCGTTCCATGACCGCAAAAGTCGGCGTGCATGAAAGCGCTCGCTACCTCATGCGCACCGGCTTCGAAAAGCGCGGCACCATCGTCCATCCTGTTCTCGGCGCGTGGGCGCAGCATTACCTCGGGCCGAGCAGCAAGACGCTGCCGTCCTCGGTTTGCGTGAACCAGAACTCCGGCCACGGTAACGGATTCTTCCCCGCAACCTATTCGCCCCTCCCGATTCTCGATCCGGACGGCGGATTGGCGAATTCGAAAGCTCCCGTGGCCGATGACAAAATGACCAAGCGCCAGCAACTGCTCGCGCAGCTCGACGAGTCTTTCTCGAAGCGCGTGCCGGATGAGAACGTGCGCGCCTACAACGATTTTTACGACACCACGCTGCAACTAATGAAAAGCAGTGACCTCCAGGCATTCGACCTCGGTGCCGAGAAGGCGGAACTCCGCGACCGCTACGGCCGCAACAGATTTGGACAGGGATGTTTGCTCGCCCGCCGCTTGGTTGAGAGCGGCGTCCGCTTTGTGGAAGTCCACAGTGGTGGATGGGACATGCACAAGGAACTTGAGGATGCGATGGAAGACCGCGGCGGAGAGTTTGACCGCGCGTTCGCAGCGCTTGTCGCCGACCTCGATTCGCGCGGCATGCTCGACAGCACGCTGGTGGCGGTCACCACGGAGTTCGGGCGCAAGCCTGCATTCGAGGGCAACGGACGCGGGCACCACCCGCTGGCATTCAGCACAGTGCTGGCCGGCGGTGGAACGAAGCGCGGCTTCGTTTACGGCAGCAGCGACGCGAAAGGCTACAAAGCCGCGGAGAATCCGACATCGCCCGGCGACTTCCACGCGACCATCGCATGGGCCGCAGGAATGCCGATTGAGAAGGAAGCCATGTCTGGCAGCGGACGTCCGTTCACCGTCGGCAACAAGGGGAAACCCGCACTCGGGGTCTTCGCGTAACTTTTCCGGCGTTACTTTTTCGCCTTCGCGGCCTCGATCTTCGCGAGATACTTTTTCGGGTCCTCGTTGAAGGTCTCCTTGCAGCCTTCGCAGCAGAAGTAAACCTTCTGCCCGTCATGCACGTGCAGGTATGGCTCGCCCATGCTCCCGAGCTTTTTTCCGCCGACCACACAGGTATCAAGCGGGTAGTCGCCCAGCTCCACTTTCTTGTCCTTGCAGGCGCTGAACGAAAACGCGACGGCGATGGCGATGACTGCGTTAAGAATTTTCATGCCGTTAGATTCCCGCTCGCGGCAAAAAGCGCAAGAGTTCCCTTGCCCCGCGGATTCGCGATCAGTAGACCGCACGCGTATGAACTCCGGAACCATCACACGCCGTCACTTCCTCGGAACCATCCTCGCAGCATCCATCGCACCGGCTTTTGTCCGAGCACAGGCTGGCAAAAAGCTCAATGTCGCCATTATCGGATGCGGCGGACGAGGCGCCGGCAACCTTTCGGAAATCGCAGCCGCGGGTGAGAACATCGTTGCGCTTTGCGACGTGAATGCGAACAACCTCGCCGCGGCGGCAAAGAAATACCCGGGAGCAAAGACCTTCGCCGACTACCGCAAGCTGTACGCGGAATTCAAAGACTTCGACGCCGTGGCAGTCAGCACCGCAGAGCACACGCACGCATTTGCAACGCTGCCTGCGTTGCAGATGAAAAAGCACGTGTATTGTGAAAAGCCGCTCACCCACAACATCTGGGAATGCCGCAAGATCCGCGAAGCCGCGAAGGCCGCCGGCGTAGCCACACAGATGGGCACGCAAATTCACGCGCTGAACAACTACCGTCGCGTTGTGGAACTCGTGCAAAGCGGTGCGATCGGAAATGTCACTGAATGCCACGTATGGGTGAGCCGCGCGTGGGGCCTGCAGAGCGAAGAGGCCGCAAAGCGGAACCGCGACATCGTGTTCGTGACCGAGCGACCAAAGGAGGCACAGACTCCGCCCGCGCATTTCAACTGGGACCTGTTCCTCGGACCCGCAATGGACCGCCCATTCAACGAAGTCTATTTCCCGGGCCCGAAATGGTATCGCTGGTGGGATTTCGGTAGCGGCACCATGAGCGATCTTGGTTCACATTGGAACGACCTGCCGTTCTGGGCGCTGAAACTCGACGCCCCGCTGACCATCGAAGCAGCTGGCGGCCCCGCGCATCCGGAACTCGCTCCGGCGACGATGTCCGCGACTTACGAATACGGCCCGCGCGGCACCATGGGACCTTGTAAGCTCACCTGGTATCAGGGCGAGCTTCGCCCGGCGCCGTGGACGGAAAAGAAAATCCCGCAGTGGGACAGCGGCTGCCTTTTCATCGGCGACAAAGGAATGCTGCTTGCAGACTACAACAAGCACGTCCTGCTTCCCGAGGAGCAATACAAGGACTTCCAGCGCCCCGCACAGACGATTCCCGCGAGCATCGGACACCACAAGGAGTGGCTCGAAGCGGCAAAGAACGGCGGCACGACGACCTGCAACTTCGACTACAGCGGCGGACTCACGGAAGCCAACCACCTGGGCAACGTCGCCTACCGCGTCGGCAAAAAGATTCACTGGAACCCGGAGAAACTCGAGTGCCCGGGAACGCCCGAGGCGGCAAAATTCATCAAGCGCGAATACCGCAAAGGCTGGGAACTCGCATAGCCGCACAGGCAGCCAATCGCCCGAAAACAAAAGCGCCCGCAACTTTCGCTGCGGGCGCTTTTTTGAATTAATCGTCCTGCCGAATCTCGTTATTCGTGAACGAGCAGCGGCCCGGCGGGATCACGGAACCAGTTCGGCGACATCATTTCGGCCATCGGCGGATCGGGATCGCGCGACTGGTCGAGTTTGCGAACCGTGTGACCGTATTTCTTGTCCTCCGGCTGCGTGGAGGCGATGTGCACCGGCGTGCCGATTTTCACGAGAGCAAAGAATCGGGCCGCCGCCTCGCGATGGAGCCGGATGCATCCGTGCGAACGTGGCGTCGGATGAACGAAGCCTTCATGGAATCCATACGCAGGCTTCCACGCGCACCAGTAAGCCATCGGGTAACCAGCGCCGGGTTCACTCACACGCCGCTTGTTTTTGACCTTCTCCATGATGCGATAACTTCCCGAGCCCGTGGAGCCTCCGATGCCCACGGTGCCCTGAACGGCCATAAGAAGGCGGTCGCCTTCCATCACATAAACGTGCTGAGTGGACGTGGAGACTTTCACGCTCACGTTGTTCGGATTCTTCGGAGCGAGTGCCTTCACCGAGTAACGGCCGACACCACCTCCACCAACGCACGCGCTGAGTGCCAGAGTGGCCGTGAGCGCGAGAATTTTGACTAGGTTTTTCATCGGCGCGGAGACAAATGGAGACCACACGGAAAGTCAATCTGCCGTTCCGGAGTTCGCGGTTGACGCCCCGCTTATTTTCCCCGAATGCTCCGCTCGTTTTTCCACCGGAAAACCCGCACGCCTACATGCCAGACAGACCGCTCACCATCCGCACAGAAGCCTTTGCCCGCGCCGGCCTGATCGGCAATCCTTCCGACGGATACTTCGGAAAAACGATTTCATTCATCGTACGCAACTACTCCGCACGGGTGGAGTTGATCGAGTCGGACAAAATCGAAATCGTCCCGAACGAGCGGGATCACTCCCTCTTCGACAGCATCGACCAACTCGTCGCCGATGTGGCGCTCTACGGCTACTACGGCGGCGTGCGCCTGCTGAAGGCCTCGGTAAAACGCTTCCATCGCGAATGCAAGGCCCGCGGAATCCCGCTGCATGATCGGTGCTTTCGATTGAAGTATCACAGCACCATTCCGTCACGCGTCGGCATGGCTGGGTCGAGTGCAATCATCACCGCATGCTTCCGCGCGCTGATGAAATTCTACCAGGTTACTGAAAAGGACATTCCTCGCGAAATGCTGCCGACCATCATTCTCAGTGTGGAGAACGAGGAGCTCGGCATTCCCGCCGGATTGCAGGATCGGGTGATTCAGGTCTACGAGGGGTCCGTGTTCATGGACTTTGAGAAGAAGCACCTCGAATCCGCGGGCCACGGCCACTACGAGGAGATCAATCCCAAGCTGTTGCCGCCCCTCTACGTGGCTTTCAAAACCAAACTCGGGGAGGGAACCGAGGTCCCGCACAACGACATCCGCAAACGCTGGAATGCCGGTGACCGCGAAGTTCACGACGCCATGCAGATGTGGGCTTCGCTTGCGCAACAGGCGCGCGACTTACTCGTAGCCGGCCGTGGCTCAGAACTCGCCCCGTTGCTGAACGCAAACTTCGACCTCCGCCGCAAGGTGTATGGCGACATGATGGGCGCGGGAAATATCCAGATGGTGGAAACGGCACGCAGCGTCGGTTGCTCGGCGAAATTCACCGGCAGCGGCGGTGCCATCGTGGGCACGTACGACGACGAGGCGATGTTTGCCCGCCTCGTAAACAAAATGGAGCCGCTCGGCGTGGTCGTCTGCAAACCGCAGATTCTTCCGCGGACACGATAACCTTCCCGTTCCGGCAGGGCGGCGACTTTAAATCCCGAGCAACAGGCGCTGCGGCTGTTCGAGCCCTTCCTTGATCTTCACAAGGAACGTCACGGC
>SXGQ01739871.1_pt1 | contig 14716 bp, 16 predicted proteins | sample 3178371 | NCBI WGS metagenome assembly SXGQ01 (sample SAMN11356859, study PRJNA531348) | freshwater metagenome | isolation source: freshwater sample F1-20 | place: China: Fuxian Lake, Yuxi | collected 2017-12-25
CAACCATGATGTTGCTTTCAAAAACACCCTACAGGTTAATTCATCCAAATTACTTTTAGACGGTTATGATAATATTACTGTACTGGATACTTTCAATACAATGCAGTTTGACGGTATTGATGTTGATCTGGTACCTTGGATTTGTGATGACAACCAATAAGAAATTCTTCAAAAGCTAAAAGACTCCAAATCACAAATCGTTTTTGGCCATTTTGAAATAAAAGGTTTTGAAATGGACCGTGGCAACATTTGCCACGAAGGTGTTGACAAGTCACTGTTTAACAAGTATGATATAGTTTTGTCTGGCCATTTTCACCATCGTTCTGATGACGGTCATATTTACTATGTTGGTACACCGAATGAAATGACATGGGCAGATTATAATGACCCACGTGGCTTTGTTATCTTTGACACACATACCCGTGAACAAGAGTTTGTTAAAAACCCATACAGAATGTTTCACAAGTTGAATTATAATGATGAACTTGAACATTTTGCTGAAGGATACAAATCTTCATTTATGAATTATTCGGATTATGAAGGTTGTTACGTCAAAGTTGTGGTAGTCAACAAAATAAATCCATTTTTATTTGACTTTGTAATTGATAGCATCTACAAGGCTGGTGCTGCTGACATATCCATAGTTGAAGACTTTACCGACACAACAGGTGATGTTGATCAAGAACTAATTGACCAAGCAGAAGATACGATGACGATTCTTTCGAAGTATATTGATAACATGACAATCAACGTGGAACCTGATAAACTCAAAAATATTATGCAGGAACTTTACGTTGAGGCTTTGAGTACCACTACTGAATGATATTATTTAAAACTCTGCGTTGGAAAAATCTGTTAAGCACAGGCAATTACTTTACCGAGATAGCACTTAACAGTAATGCTAACACATTAATAGTTGGTACAAATGGTTCAGGCAAGTCAACCATGCTTGATGCCTTGTGCTTTGGTTTGTTTGGCAAGCCGTTTCGTAACGTCAACAAACCTAATTTATTAAATAGTATAAACAATAGAGATTGTGTTGTTGAAATAGATTTTTCTATTGGTAATAAAGAGTTCAAGATTGTTCGTGGTATCAAACCAAACATTTTTGAAATCTACCAAGATACGGTTTTGCTGAATCAAGATGCGGCTGTAAGAGATTATCAAGACTATCTAGAGAGGTTTATTCTCAAACTAAACTATAAGTCTTTTACACAGATCGTTATTCTTGGTTCAGCATCCTTTACACCGTTCATGCAGCTGTCTGCTGCTGACCGTAGAGCAATCATTGAAGATTTATTAGACATACAAATTTTTTCTACGATGAATAGCCTCATCAAAGAAAGACTGGCAACTAACAAAGACCAGACAGTATCAAAAAAGAATGATATAGCATTATTGCTTCAGAAATATGAATTGAAGAAAGAACATCAAGACAAACTCAATCAAGACAATGAAGAGAAGGTAAAAGAGTATGAGAAAGAGATACTTCTGCACAGAGAAACCATACGCACCTTACATGATGACATTGACAACTTGGAGCAAGCCAAACAAACCTTATCAGAAATCTGTGCTAAAATTCCTGAAAATGAAAAGAAGATTACTTCGTTTAAAAAAGTTGAATCTCAGATTGAAAGCAAAATATCCAAAGTGGGAACAGATAGAGAGTTCTATGAACACAATGCTGATTGCCCAACCTGTAGGCAAGCCATTACCTTGGAGTTTAAAGAGGGGCAACTTAGCGAACTTGGAACAAAAGAAAAAGAACTTGTTGGTGGTTTAACTGAACTACAAACAAAAATTACAGAACAAGAAAGTGTTGTTGCTGAACTGCGTGAGAAAGAAAAAGAACTATCAAATGTTCGTATTCAACTGGCGACTACACAGACTAGTGTAAAAGGTTTAAATGATTCAATTACTAAGTTAGAAAAACAAATCAAGCAAGTACAAAAGCCAAAAGAAAGCATTGATGAAAATGAACTTGATATTATCAAGAAAGAAGTTGAGCAAGCACAAGATGAACTAAAACAGTTGTTGGATGAAAAGGCATACTACGATGTTGCTTCTTCATTATTGAAAGATACTGGTATCAAAACGAATATTATCAAACAATATTTGCCTGTAATAAACAAGTTGGTGAATAAGTATCTGACGAACATGGATTTCTTTGTGAACTTCAACCTTGATGAGTCATTCAAAGAGACAATTAAATCAAGACATCGTGATGAGTTTTCTTATCACAACTTCTCAGAAGGTGAGAAGCAGCGTATCGATATGGCACTGATGTTGACATGGCGTGCCGTAGCAAAACTAAAGAATTCTACTAATACTAATCTGTTGATATTAGATGAGGTGTTTGATTCAAGTTTAGATACAAGTGGCACAGAAGACTTGATGAAGATATTACACTCACTTGATGATGTAAATCTATTTGTTATCAGCCATAAGGGTGACATACTACAAGATAAATTTGCAAATACAATTCGATTCGATAAGGTAAAGAACTTTTCAAGGATAGTGAAATGAGTGAAAAATTAATTATTGATACCACTGCTGGTATACAACAAATAGAAAAGATTGATCCTCTTCGTGTGTTTGGTGAAGATTATCATATGCTCGGTCAAAAGATGCCAGAATACACTGGTGGATTTCCTGCACCAGCATTAGTCACACTGGCTAAAAGACTGAAGATGACAATGAAGTTGTATGCTGGATTAGGTCTATCAGCAAATCAATGTGGTGTTGCTGAAAGAATATTTGTCATCGGCACAGATGAATTTCAATTGGTGTGTATTAATCCCAAAGTTATAGATGAAGGACCGTATGTAAAAGACAAAGAAGGTTGTCTTTCTTTTCCAGGATTGTTTTTGAATGTCGATAGACCATCATGGATTGAGGTAGAGTTTACAGATGAAAATGGTAATATCAATCAGGTAAAACTTCATGGGTTATCTGCACGATGTTTTCTTCATGAACTTGATCATTTGAACGGAATAAGATATACTAATCTTGTGAAGCCTCTTGCGTTGAAAATGGCAAGACAAAAGGCAAACAAAATCGTAAAGAAAATTGTTCGTAACAACAAGAAACAAAAAGATAATGCTATTTACTCCTGAAGACTATCTTGATCTAATTGGTGATTGGAAAGATCCTAATCCAGCACCAATCATTGAAATGCGTGATGGTGTTGCTGTAGTACGAGATGATCTTTTAAATTATGGCAGCAAAATACGATTTGCTGATTACTTTATTGGCCATGCACCCGAAAATAAAAATATAAAAGAATGGGTGTATGGTTCTTCTCCTGCAACTGGTTATGCACAAATAAGTTTGCCTGTGATATGTAAAAGATACAATAAAAAAACAGTATTATTCATGGCAGAACGTAGTCTAGACAAACTACACCCATATCAAAAACTAGGTTTAGAACTTGGTGCAGAATATCATTGGGTTTCATCTGGTATGTTGAATGTAACTGAGTCACGTGCCAGAAAATATGTGGCAGAGAAACCAGAAGAAAGAGCATTATTACCTCTTGGTTTATATCATGACACTGTAATCGCATCAATTATTAAAGTTGCTAGGGCTATGCCTATAAACCCAAAAGAAGTTTGGTCGGTGGGTTCATCAGGTACATTGACAAGAGGCTTGCAATTAGCATGGCCTGATGCTACAATACATGTAGTTCAAGTTGGACATAAGATGTCTGATAGAGAAATCGGTCGTGCTATTCATCATGTTTCACCGTACAAGTTTGACAAACCGGTAAAAGAAAATGATGTGCCACCATTTCCATCAGCACCTACATATGATGCAAAAGGTTGGAGTGTTATGAAAAACTATCAAAAAATTCATGGTCAATCACGTGATGTACTTTATTGGAATGTAGCAGGATGAAATATTTTTACGAACGAAACACAGAGTTTTTAGAGTCTGACATAAACAAAACATTTGATCGAGTGTTGTTAATGACGAAGGATGAGTTTCGTCAATGGATTATAGACCTTCGTAAATCAATTGTTACTAATTGGGATGTGAGAGGTAACCCACCACGTGTTGGTTACAATGAACAAGAAATCATTGATCAGTTCAATGAGTTGACTTCTTTTCCAACATGGAAGTTTGAAGAGACTGATGAACTAACAAATGAAAAAGATATAATTCGCAATACCAGCCTTGTTGGCAATGCTGTCAATCAGTGGTTTCCAACAATGATGAAGACAAAGATTAACTATTCCAAAAAAGTTGAGAATGGTAAATCTATCTATGATTACTTTGCACGTGATGACTTACTAGAAAACTTTTTGATATATGCTTCTAGACATTTCAAAAGAGATTCTTTCTATCATCACTCACTGCCCATTCGTGCAGGTCACATGATTCAAATAGGCACAGCACAGTTTGTACCTAATTCTGTAAAAGAATTTGTTGATTGGTTTGAATCTGTTGCACGTGGATATGGCACACATGGATATTGGCTAGACCCAACAGAAAAAGAAAATTATACGGGATACAATGTAAACTTAAAAGAATCAAAAGATGCTGAGTTCATGCTCACACGTGATGACATTGCTTCACTGAACATACCAGAAGAATGTCTTACAAACATTGATGCCAAAGATGGTGTAAACACATATCGTATTCGTCTGTATGAGAAAGGACAAAAACTTTTTCCAGCCGGCTTCAAAGCTTTCCGTGTGTCGTTCTGTCAGTATGCGGTCAACTTCCCTCCATTAACAGCCAAATACTTGTACGAACGATATACGGAACCCTTTAAGAATCAAGAACAGATTGTTATCTATGATCCTTCTGCTGGATGGGGTGGCCGTTTACTTGGTGCTATGTCTATTGATGACAGTCGCAACATACATTACATTGGAACTGATCCGAACACTGATCACAACACACCTGATGGTAGAACAAAGTATCATCAAGTAGCAGATTTTTTTAATACAAAAACTTATCGTGCTATGGGATTGTTTCCAAAGACACACACATACGAAATATTTCAACATGGTTCGGAAGAAATACACAATGACCCCAAGTTTCAAAAGTATAAAGGTAAGTTAGATTTAATCTTTACTTCACCACCTTACTTTATGAAAGAGGCTTACTCAGAAGATGATACTCAGTCATACAAAAAGTTCGGTCAGTATGAAGCATGGCGTGATGGTTTTCTTCGTCAAACACTACAAACTTGTGCAGAGTATTTGAAACGAGATAGATACTTACTGTGGAATATTGCTGATGTAATCTTCGACAAAACATCTTTACCTTTGGAAGAAGATTCGATCAACTTTCTGAAAGAGTTTGGCTTGGAATATAAGGGCAAGTTAAAAATGGCACTTGCACAAATGCCAGGCGACAATCGTGTTGACCCTGAGACAGGTCTACCCAAGACTAAAAACTATTGCAAACTTAATAACTTGTGGTTAAAATACGAACCGATATTCGTCTTTTATAAGCCTTGACAAAGTTTGAACTGTAGGGTATACTATATGAATGTTCTCTGATGAACAAAAACGTTGTCAATCTTGCAACACTTGACAAAGTTCAGCATATTGTATATAATGTTAGTTCAATGACAGTCGAGGTTATCGAATGAGCAACATTCAAAATCAAAAGTCCGGTCTTGCCAAACTTATGGCAACCGAGAATCTTGTCGTTCAACATGCTAAAGTGTTCACAGCATCGTTCGACCCCAAAAATCGTGTTCTAACTTGCCCCATTTGGGAAAAAATGTCTGGCGATCTTTATGACTTGTTAATGGGTCATGAAGTTGGTCACGCTATCGATACACCTGCTGATGGTTGGCATGGTGCTGTACACAATCGTGGTGCAAACTACAAAGGCTTTTTGAATGTAGTTGAAGATGCACGTATTGAGAAACGACAGAAACGCCGTTATCCCGGTCTGCGCCGTTCGTTTGTGAACGGCTTCAACGAACTGATGGAAAAAGATTTCTTCGGCTTGAAAGGTCGTAGTGTCAATTCGTTACCGTTCATTGATCGTTTGAATATCTACACAAAATCTAGTTACTCTTTGCCCGATGTTCGTTTCAATGCAAAAGAACAAGAGTTTGTTGATCGTGTTCAAGAATGTGAAACTTGGGATGATGTTCTCAAACTCACCAATGAGATTTGGGATTACTCAAAAGAAGAACAGTCACAGACTAACACACCTCAAGATAACTTCGGCTTTGGTGATGAAGGTGATGACGATGATCAAACTAAATCAGGCTCAAATGAAGGTGATGCTGAGACTGATGGTCAAGGTGAACAAAAGTCTAAGACTAAAGCCAAAGGTGAAGACGGTGATCAAGAAACAGAATCATCATCAAGTGGTGATGAACAGTCTGATGAAGATGGTGATGTTGACGATGAAGATAAAAGTCAATTAAACCGTAACAAAGAATCACAAAGTGTAAATCAAGACCAATCATCTCCTGAGCCACGGTGTGAGACTGATGAAAACTTCCGTCAGAATGAAAACAAACTGATTGCTAAAAACGCACGTGAGTATCGTTACATTGATATTCCTAAGCCTAATTTGGCAAAAATTGTCACACCTGCAAAACGTGTTCAAGAGGTTCTGACTAAAGAATTTTCAGAGCAACGACCAGAATCATATGAAACGGTTGCTAACAGTCTGTACAATGATTTTCGCCGCAAGAATGAGCGATTCATTTCACTGTTAGCAAAAGAATTTGAAATGCGTAAGGCTGCTGATAAGTTTTCGAAAGCCAAAGTATCGGCAACTGGTGACATTGATATTAGTCGCATTTTCAAATATCAAATTGATGATAACATTTTCAAGAAAGTGATGCGTGTGCCAAAAGGCAAATCACACGGTCTTGTTTTGTTGCTTGATAAGTCTGGTTCAATGTCCGATAATCTGTCTGCATCATATGAACAGATTTTGATTCTGGCTATGTTTTGCCGTAAAGTAAACATACCATTCACTGCCTATGGTTTTGGTAATGCTGATCATGTTCGTTGCAGCATTGACTATCCCGGTGAAGAAATCGATTACACAAGCAAAACATCGGAATGTTTTTCAGAAAACAACAATGAAATGTGGTTGTCATCTGTGTATATGCGTGAGATGATCAATTCTAAAATGAGCAACTCAGAATTTTCTAAAGCAGTCAAAAATATTCTGTGCCTCATGGATGCTTGGGCTTCTGGTCGCTATGCTGGTGGTAGAAATTTTTATCGTCCACCATCAGATTCATTGTCGAATACGCCAATGACTGAGGCTTTGATTGCTTGTCAACCAATCATCAAGGAGTTTCGCACTGTCAATAATCTTGACATTGTGAATCTGTGTGTGGTACATGATGGTGATGCTGATGATATCAATTCGTTTCATGTGACCAACAATGTTGGCACCGGCTCACGTAACTTTTTCAACTCCGCTTATCAAAACGTTTTTCTGTGTGATAAGAAAAACAAGATTCAACAAGAGATGACTGAGGGTGATGACAGTGTGCGTATTGCTATTGCTAAATGGTTGACTAAAACAACTGGTGCGAAAATCATTGGTTTTTATTTGGCACCTCAACAAGCATTGAAGGGTGCTGTACGCCGCCGTTTGTTCAATGACGAACTTACTGCATTGCGTAAAAATGAACGTGAGAACTTTCTTCAGATAAGAGATGCTTATATGAAGTACATCAAAATTGTTCGTAAGGAAAAGTTTCTTGAGTCAAAGAATCCTGGTTATGAATCATTCTTTATTCTGCCTGGCGGCTCTGATTTGAGCATTGATGATGAAGACTTTGAAGCACCTGCAAAAGTTACCACAACTTCTTTGACTAAGGCATTCAGTAAGTTTACTAAGAATCGCCAAGTCAATCGTGTTTTGGTATCACGTTTCATTGGTATGATAGCAGTTTGATAACAAACCGCTACTTGACAAAGTGGCGGTTTTCCTTTATAATGGTAGTTCCTAATGTGAAATGGAGTTTATATTATGACAAGTCGTGCCGAAAAACGTCAGAAACTTATTGATGCTCTTATTGCAACAGGTAAGTCTCAGCTGACGTTATCAGAAGTGAAAGATGTTGCTGCTGATGCTGGCCTTGCTATTCCGTACTGGTTCACTAATGAAGAGTCTAATAAGATCAAACGTGGTGTATATCGTGTTCCTAGTGCGTCTAATGCATCACCTGCGATCAATCTAGCAGCACAAGTTATACCAATGACAAAACCAGAAAACAACTCAGGTAATCGCATTGCAAATGTGACAACTGATTTGGAAGTTGAAAATTTGATACCTTATCAATATGACAACTATGTACCTTTTGGTAACTTTGAAGATGTGTTGTCAATTGTGAAATCAAAACAGTTCTTTCCTGTGTTCATTACCGGTCAGTCTGGTAATGGTAAGACTATGAGTATCGAACAGGCTTGTGCTAAAGCAAAACGCAAATTCGTTTGCGTATCAATGACACCTGATTCTGATGAGGGTGACTTGCTTGGTAACTATGTTCTAATCAATGGTCAAATGGAATGGCGTGACGGTCCTGTGACTGTTGCTGCTCGTCAGGGTGCTGTACTCTGTATTGATGAGATTGACTACGGCGCACAAAACTTGTCGTGCTTGCAACGTGTGCTTGAGGGCAAACCATTCTTGCTAAAGAAAAAGAATGAGTTGGTTACACCTGCATCAGGCTTTACTGTGTTTGCTACTGCGAATACGAAAGGTAAAGGCTCTGAAGATGGTCGTTATATGTTTACCAATGTATTGAATGAGGCGTTTCTTGAACGTTTTCCTAATACAATGGAACAACAATGGCCACCTGCTAAAGTTGAAGAAAAGATTGTCAACAAAGAACTTGATTCAGTAAATCGTTCTGATAACGTGTTTGCCAAAAATCTAGTGTCTTGGGCAAATGTAATTCGTAGCACGTTTGATGATGGTGGTTGCGATGAAGTTATTTCAACCCGCCGTCTGGTACACATTGTCAAAACTTTCGGTATCTATGGTGATAAGAAAAAAGCAATTGAGTATTGCTTGAATCGTTTTGATGCCGATACCAAGATTACTTTCCTTGATCTGTACACTAAGATTGATGCCGGTATTGATCCTAATGCTGCACCAGTTGTTACCGATGAAGTACCGGTGACTACTTCTGAAGAACACCCGTTCTAAGGTAGTAATTCACTATTGCCTGAGAGAGTGTTGACACACTCTCTCTTTTTTTTATATAATGTTAAGTATGTAGAGAAAAGTCGCCTCTACTTTTTATCTTTTTGTGCGACTAATTTTTAATGGAGTAAGTTGATGAGTAAGTCAGTTAAAGAAAAAATCCTTGCATATCTTTCTAAGGATACTGGTTACAATACTTTAACACCAGCACAAGCACGTGCCCGTTTTGGTATTAAAAATGTGGGTGCCCGCATTGAAGAACTTCGTTCAGAAGGTCATTGCATCTACACCAACAAACGTGTGTTGGATGACGGTCGTACCGTTACTATCTATCGTCTTGGTAAACCAACTAAGGCAATGGTAGCAGCAGCACATGCTGCATTAGGTGGTGAGGCCTTTGCCTAAATTAGGCTAAAAACTGGTGGAGTGAGAGCATATATATTATGTGTTCTCACTCTTTTTTATGGATAGATTATGCAAATACAAGTCGATATTGAACAACTAAGAAAAAACAAACTGTTTGTTGCCACCCCCATGTATGGTGGAATGAATCATGGTCTGTACATGAAATCATGTCTTGATCTTCAAACCGTTATGATTCGTTATGGTATTGAAACAAAGTTTTCTTTTCTTTTCAATGAATCTCTCATCACAAGAGCAAGAAATTATTTGGTAGATGAGTTTTTACGTACAGATTTTACACACATGATGTTTATCGATTCGGACATTCACTTTGATCCGAATGATGTTGTTGCGCTAATGGCACTTGATAAAGATGTTATCGGTGGTCCGTATCCAAAGAAGTCAATCAATTGGGGCAACATTGCCGAAACTGCTCGTCGCCACCCCGATCTAAACCCAAAAGAACTTGAGAATCTTGTTGGTGAGTATGTGTTCAATGTAGTAAAAGGTACATCACAATTTCAAGTATCTGATCCACTTGAGGTGATGGAGATTGGTACAGGTCACATGATGATCAAACGTGATGTGTTTGATAAGATGAAAGATGCATATCCTCAAATCAAATACAAACCTGATCATGTTGGTCAAGCACATTTCGATGGTTCACGTTATATTCACGCATACTTTGATACTGTGATTGATACTGTTGATTCGTGTGTTGGTGGTGGCTCAGAACGTTATCTATCAGAAGACTATATGTTCTGTCAGATGTGGCGTAAGATTGGTGGACAAGTTTGGTTATGTCCTTGGATGCGAACACAGCATATTGGTACATACGCATTTACTGGCAACATGCCCGCTGTTGCTCAGTATACTGGTAGACTTTAATAGTAGCAAAGGGGGATAACATCCCCCCGTCCCTTAAACAAGGACTTTTTAATCAGTATCGAAAGATACTTTAACTTAAACCGAAAGGAAATATCATGAGCGTTATTATTCCATTATCGAAGCACTACAGCTTCACAGAAGATGATCTAAAAATTTCAAAACACTTTTTAGATACACATAAACTTTCTTATCCACATTTATATGAATCTGATTCATATAATAAATCCTTCAAGTTTATCAAACGTGACTTGATTGATGCTGAAGCAATTTCATATAAGAGTGGACCTGGTAATACACAAGATGCAAGGTTATCTGGTCTGAATCCAGAATATGATGAATTGAAAATTGATCTTGAAGAATTCGGATATCGCCCCTATTGTCCTCCAATTGCTATTCGTAAGACTTCTGATGGTAAGTATGTTATTCTAAATGGTCGTACCCGTGATAAAATTTTACGTGAAAATAAAGTAAAAAATCGTATCGTTGACATTTACGAATGCGATGATGCTACAGCATTGAAATTTGGAATTGCATCGAATAATGAACAGCCGCCCGCCGGTCTTGCAACAAGTGCCGACATTATTCACGCAGCAAAAATTGCCATTCGTAATGATTGGATAGAAAACAATTATGATGATGTTTATGCTTGGGTTTCTGAAGCATGTGGTACACGTTTTGTTGAAGGTAAACGCCGTGAAATGGTGAATCAGATTGTTAATCATGTGGCAGCTGAAGAAAATGATCAAGTAATTGTTGGTTGGGCAAATTCTTCCGAACCTGAAGCATGGATGAAAGTTAATAATTATATCGACACAAATGGCCGTGTTCCAGTGAGATATGTTGTTACATCTTTCTCTGTGCCTCAAAAAGCAATTTTCCGAGCATGTGAAGCCGCAATGGAAAATCCTGATGCAGAAATTCGTATGGTAATACACACAGGTAATCTTACTGCTGCTGATTTAGTAAAATGCTATATCAAACGTGTATTGAATTTCAAAAAAGAATGGCACTTAAAAATTTCACAAGTAAGTCAAGGTTTGTTTGGTGGAAAGTCACCTTCATTCAATCGTATTAAACTGTATGGATGCATTCCCGCTTTGAGTGAACTATCTGATCTTGACGAACTGATTATCTTTGGCAAGAACGATTCGAAAATTAGTGATTCATATCTTACAACAAGACATCTTTCATCATTATTTGATATGGAAGAAGATTATGAAGAAGGAGATGAAGAATTAGTAGATTAAACTATAAGTTTAATGAAGACCGTATTCTTGAAGAGTTGAAAGAATACATCGACAAGACATACGGTCAACATTACTCACAAAACAAATTTCAGGCATCTGAGTTTATCATTGATAATGGTCATGGTGAGGGTTTCTTCATTGGAAACATTTTGAAGTATGCCCAACGTTACGGCAAAAAGAATGGATATAACAGAGATGACTTGATGAAAGTTGTACATTATGCTATAATGGCTTTACACAACCATGATTTGACGAGGAAATAAATTATGAAACTTTCAAATGAAACACTATCTGTGTTGAAAAACTTTGCCAGTATCAATCAAGGCATCGTTTTCAAACCTGGCAAAACAATTCGCACCATCTCTACACATAAGAATATTCTTGCTGAGGCTGTTGTCTCTGAAGAGATTCCAAAAGAGTTTGGTGTGTATGATCTAAACAACTTCTTGTCTGTTCTCTCTCTACACAAAGAAGAACCAGTCATTGATTTTGATGAAGCAAACGTACTTATCTCTGGACTACAGGGTCGTAGCAAAATCAAATATCGTTTCTGTGCTACCAGCATGATTGTTGCTGCACCAGACAAGAATCTGGAACTCAACAATCCAGAAATCAAATTTGACTTGAGTGCTGAAGACTTTGACTGGATTCTTCGTGCTGCCAATGTACTCTCTTCACCACACATTGCTATTGAATCTGACGGCAGTAAAGTCTCTGTAACTGCATTTGATTTGCAGAATGATGCTGCACATACTGAATCACTTGAAGTATCAAAGAGTAATGGTGACAAGTATAAGATGCTGTTCAAAACAGAGAATTTGAAGATGCTTGCGGGTGCTTATGTAGTTACAATATCTTCAAAAGGCATTGCACATTTCAAACACAAATCAATGAACATTCAGTATTGGATTGCGACTGAAGCCGGTTCAAAATATGAGAAAGGTTAATCATGGGTAAGTTTGTTATTTTTACTAATGCATCAGAGGTTTTTGATGGTGAATCTATTGCTATCAATAAAGAAGCAATCGCATCGGTATTTGAACCAGTAAAAACTATTCCAGAGCAAGAAGGTAAAACTATTATCTATGGTGTCAATGGCATTGATTGGCATGTAAAAGAACCATATCTTGAAGTGCTTGCAAAATTGAACGCTGACTGATATAATATATTACATTATGATTTTTGTGAAAGGTGATCATGGAACATCTTCTGTGGACAGAAAAGTATCGACCACGAACAGTGGAAGATTGTATTCTGCCAGAACGTTTGAAAGCAGTGTTTCAACAATACGTGAACCAGAAAGAGATGCCAAATCTTCTTCTGGCTGGTGGGGCGGGCGTGGGCAAGACGACAATCGCCAAAGCCATGTGCAACGAAATCGGTTGCGACTACATGGTAATCAATGGTTCTGATGAGAACGGTGTCGATACAATTCGTGTCAAAATCAAAAACTATGCATCATCTGTTTCTTTATCTGGTGGCCGCAAAGTCATCATTCTAGATGAAGCAGATTATCTAACACCAAACGCACAAGCAATTTTGCGTAATGCGATTGAAGAGTTTGCTGCAAACTGTTCTTTCATTTTCACTTGTAACTACAAAAACAAAATCATTGATCCACTACATAGTCGTTGTGCGGTGATTGAATTTAATTTGAAGAATGGTGAAAAGCAAAAGATGGCCGGTGCTTTCTTTAAACGCATCACACACATACTCAATACAGAGAAAGTGGAATTTGACGAAAAGGTAATTGCTGAAGTAGTCAAAAAACACTTTCCAGATTTTCGTCGTGTTATTAATGAACTTCAACGCTATTCCAAACTCGGCAAGATTGATGTAGGCATCCTCTCTCAGATTGGCGATATTTCTCTAACACAGATTGTCAAACATTTGAAAGAAAAAGACTTTACATCCGTCCGTAAATGGGCAGCAACGTCGGAAATTGATAACACGACATTCTTTCGCAAACTCTATGATGCTTTGTATGACATTGCAAAGCCTCAGAGTATACCACAAGCAGTTCTAATTCTTGCTGATTATCAGTACAAGCAAGCATTTGTTGCTGACCACGAAATCAATCTTGTTGCTTGTCTGACGGAAATCATGGCTAGTGTGGAGTTCAAATGAGTAATCCATTTGACTATGCCACAGCCATTCTACAGACCAAGAAACAACTTATTGTAGATGATCTAACTGAGAAAGATTACAATCCATTTCTAGTGAATCGAGCCATATCTCAGCACAAGGACTGTCTTGCCTTTGCAAACGAGATGAATAGTAGGCACTATCTTGAAAAGAAACTACAGTTCGACTATTTACTAAATACTGTCAGGTCTATGAAAAGACCATTTGCGAAGTGGGCTAAGGCTGAAAAAAACGATGATTTGGAATGTGTCAAAATGGTCTATGGCCTGTCCGATTCCAAAGCACGTGAGGCTTTGCGACTACTAAGCAAAGAAGAAATCCAAAAACTAAAAGAAGAAACCTCTATAGGTGGGTTAAGGAAATGACATGGTTGATCTATCTAAGTTTGTTGAAGTTGTTTTGCCGAATCAAGATGACTTTTTAAAAGTTCGTGAGACACTCACAAGAATCGGTGTCTCAAGCCGTAAAGAAAGAGTGTTGTATCAATCTTGCCATATATTGCACAAGCAAGGCAAGTATTACATTGTACACTTTAAAGAATTGTTTGCTTTAGATGGTAAGCCATCTACAATTACCGAAAATGATATACAAAGACGTAATGCCATTGCCAATTTACTTGAAGAATGGGGCTTGCTAAAAATCATAAACTATGATATAGTAGAGAATAACATGGCTCCGATTCATCAGATTAAGATCATTGCTTTCAAAGAAAAGGATGATTGGGAACTAGTTGCTAAATATAACATAGGTAAAAAAGGCAGAACCGAATAATGGTGGCATATCATGAACAAAGTGAAAAACAATGCAATCAAACTGATTAACAAGTATACCAAAGAAGAAGTGTATACTAGGGATTACGATAACGTGATTAAAGAAGGTAG
>SXGQ01572780.1_pt1 | contig 14714 bp, 16 predicted proteins | sample 3178371 | NCBI WGS metagenome assembly SXGQ01 (sample SAMN11356859, study PRJNA531348) | freshwater metagenome | isolation source: freshwater sample F1-20 | place: China: Fuxian Lake, Yuxi | collected 2017-12-25
ATGAACGCAATGGCATTTAGTGACCCTTGGACAACATCAGGCGGTAAAGCATTAGCATTCCATGCTTCTGTTAGATTCCGTTTGAAATCAATGGGACAACTTAAAGTAGGTGATAGAATTATTGGTATTAAAGTGAGAGCACAAGTTATCAAAAATCGTTTAGGACCACCATTGAGACACGCAGATTTCTCTATTTTCTTCGATAGAGGAATTGATAACTACGGAAGTTGGTTGGGTGTAATGAAAGATAATAAGTTAGTAAAGCAAGCAGGAGCATGGTATGAGTACATTGATACAGATACCGGCGAAGTTATCAAATTCCAATCAAAAGATTTCGCAGAAATTCTTAAAAACGAAGATTTAAAAGACCAAATTTATCGTAAGATATGTGAGGTTACAATTTTACAATATAAAAGTTCCGCTTCAGAGGAAGTTGATATAACAACGGATGTAGCAAATGAGTCAGATTAATAAGAAGTATTTAGATATACTAAAACAAATAGATGAAGAACATAAAAGTTTTGGAAGTTTACATAGAAATTCTAAAACCCTAGTTATTGATGGTCTTAATACCTTCATTCGTTCTTGGTCAACAGCACCAAATCTTTCAGATAATGGTGACCACATTGGAGGCATAGTCGGTACACTCAAAAGTATCGGCTACGCTATCCGTACTATAAATCCTACAAGAGTTATCTTAACTTTTGATGGTAAAGGTGGTGCAAAAAGCAGACAAAATATTTACGCAGGATATAAGGCGGATAGAGCTAAAAACAAAATCCGCCTTAATCGTGCTATTACCGGCGGTGATATGAACCCAGAGGATGAACAAATATCAATGCGCAGGCAAATGGTAGCATTAGCAGACCTATTAACGTATCTACCTGTAACCATTATGTTATATGATGGAATTGAGGCAGATGATGTTATGGGTTATATTGCAACTCAACTTCGACAAGAAGGTGAAAAAGTTGTATTGATGTCATCTGATAAAGATTTCTTACAGTTAGTAAACAAAGATGTATCGGTGTATTCACCTTCTAAAAAGAAAATCTATAACATAGATGAAGTATTAGAAGAGTATGGAATTCATCCACATAATTTTATTAATTTCAGAATGATAGATGGTGATAAATCAGATTCAATCGAAGGCATTAATGGTTTGGGTATTAAATCTATTATCAAAGCTTTTCCAATCCTTACAGAAGAAACAACACATACAACCGAAACAATGGTTGAATATATTAATGGTTTAGACAAAAAAATAAAAGCACACGAATTATTTGAAAATAATTTGGAAATTTGCGAAAGAAATCGTAGATTGATGCAGTTATCAGAACCAGAATTTAGTGGTAATCTTCGTATGAAAATTATGGATAGATACGATGAACCTAAACCTAAACTTGATAAGCAAGGATTTCTAAAAACAGGATTGAGACATGGTGTTATTGATTCTTTTAAAGATATCAATGATTGGTTACAATCCACATTTGGATATATTTCAAAATTTTAAAATAAGTTATGGCAGAAAAATTAGCAAAACCATTAGGAGACAGAGTTCTCCTAACAGAATTAGATAAAGAAGCAGAAAAAACTATTGGTGGTATTATCATACCAGATAGCGTAAGACAAGAAGATATAAAAAGAGCAAGAGTAGAAGCAGTTGGAGATGGGTTATTTACACAAAATGGTGTAGCAATTCCTATGAGTTTAAAAGTTGGTGATGAAGTAATCCTACCTGGATATCATCAGGGACAAGAAGTTAAGATTGGAGGAACAAAGTATATCTTAATCAGAGAATCAGAAATTTTAATGGTAATTAGATAAAAATCAAAACTATGAAGTGTATTAAAAACAACAAAACAGGCGATATCCAAAGAGTAACGGATAGAGAAGCTTACAATATGGTAGGCAACACATGGAGTTATGTATCCAAATCCGAATGGAAAATGGTTACAAGAAAACCAAAAGAAGAAACCGAAAAGAAAGATAATCCAAAACAGATGAATGGTGTAGAAACCACAGAAGTATTTGTAAAGACAAGAAAAAAATCTAAATAATGGAAGCAATAGATACATTGGTGAAATATGGTCAATCGTATCAATCTAAAGTTGTTGCTTCGTTTATCACAGACTCAAAGTTTTTAGAACAGGTAAACGAAATTACTAAACCAGAATTCTTTGAATCCCAAGCAAATCAATGGATTGTAAAAGAAATACAAACTTATTTTGATGAGTTTCGTAACACTCCAACCATGGAAGTTTTTAAACACAAAGTGGGTGAGATTGAAGATAAGGTTTTGAAGCAGACTGTAATTGAGCAGTTGAAAGGTGTTTATCAGCAAATAGGAACGGATGATTTACCTTATGTTAAAAAAGAGTATCTTACCTTCGCCAAAAATCAAAAGGTTAAAGAGGCCCTCTTAAAATCGGTAGATTTACTCAAAGCAGGAAACTACGATAAGATTATAGATACAATGACCGCTGCATCGAAAGTGGGTGTAGAAAATGATTTGGGTTTAGATTTTATTGATAATTTTGAAAATATATTAGAAGAAGTTAAAAGAGATTCTGTATCAACAGGATGGAATGTAATTGATGAACTAATGGATGGTGGTTTAGGACCCGGCGAATTAGGTGTAGTAATGGCTCCATCGGGTATTGGTAAAAGTTGGTTCTTATCAAAGATTGCATGTGAAGCCTTAAAAAGAGGAATAAATGTATTACATTATACATTGGAGTTATCCGAAAATTATGTAGGACAACGATATATTACAATTCTTACAAATATTCCCACTGCAGACCAAAAGTTACGAAAAGATGATATTGTTCGTAAAGTAAAACAAACTCCAGGTAGAGTAAAGATTAAGTATTATCCACCACAATTTGCATCTGCAAAAACACTATCAGCACACATCGATAAAGTTAGAACAAGTGGATTTAATCCACAATTAATTATTATAGATTATGCCGATTTATTAAAAAGTGGTAACAGAGTTAATGATGGTTTGTATGCAGAATTGGGTGGCATATACGAAGAATTGAGAGGGTTAAGTGGATTAAGTGGTATTCCTATTTGGACAGCAACGCAAACTAATAGAGCAGCAATTGACCACGAAGTAATCCAAGCAGATTCGGTAGGTGATTCTTATAAGAAAGTACAAACTGCCGATTTTATTATGAGTGTGAGTAGAAAGACCAAAGATAAATTATCAAACACAGGTCGTATTCACATTGTAAAGAATAGATTTGGACCAGATGGCATGACATTCCCCGCAAAGATTGATACATTTACAGGTATTATGGATGTATTTGCAGCAACATCAGTAGATGGCATGGCATCAACTAGAGATAGTAAAAATGGTGAAGGATTAGAAAAAAAATTACTACATAAAAAATATGTAGAAAATATGGGTTGATAAGTATTAAAAAATAAAAAAAAGTATTAATAAATATTTTCCAAAAAACTCTAAAATTTACTAAAGAAAATGGGGGTATAGCCCACTCCACCCTATATATATCTTTACATTTTCCACTTTTTAGGGAAAAATATTCACTCACATAAATAAAAAATTTTACAAAAAATGGACATTTCACAAGAAATTTTATCAGACATCACCGTCTATATGAAGTACGCAAAATATAGACCTGAATTAAATAGAAGAGAAACATGGAAAGAATTGGTTACTCGTAATATGGATATGCATATTAAAAAATATCCAAAATTAGAACAAGAGATTAGAGATAACTATAAATTCGTATACGATAAAAAATGTTTACCTTCAATGCGTTCAATGCAATTCGCAGGTAAACCAATTGAAATAAGTCCAAATAGAATTTACAATTGTGCATTTGCACCAATTGATGATTATAGAGTATTTGCAGAAATTATGTTTTTACTTTTAGGTGGAACGGGTGTAGGATATTCTGTACAAAAACATCACGTTGAACAATTGCCGGAAATCCGTAAACCAAATACGGATAAGACGAGAAGATTTCTTATTGGAGATTCTATCGAAGGTTGGGCAGATGCTATTTCGGTATTAGTAAAAGCATATTTCTTTGGTGGTAGCAAACCGGTATTTGATTTTAGAGATATTCGTGCGAAAGGTGCAAGACTTGTTACATCCGGTGGTAAAGCACCAGGTCCTCAACCACTCAAAGAATGTTTGATTAAGTTAGAAGGTATTTTAGATGTACATAAGGATGGTGATAAATTAACAGCAATTGAGGTACACGATATGGTTTGTCATATTGCCGATGCAGTATTGGCAGGTGGTATTCGTAGAGCAGCCCTAATTTGTTTATTTTCTGCAACAGATGAAGAAATGATTAGTTGTAAGAGTGGTGCATGGTGGGAAAAACATCCACAAAGAGGTAGAGCAAACAATTCAGCAGTCCTAATGAGACACAAAATCACAAAGGAATACTTTATGGAATTATGGAAAAGAATTGAAGCAAGTGGAGCAGGTGAACCTGGTATCTACTTATCAAATGATAAAGATTGGGGAACCAATCCTTGTTGTGAGATTGCATTAAGACCTTTCCAATTCTGTAACCTATGTGAAGTAAATGTATCAGATGTAGTTGACCAGAATGATTTGAATGCAAGAGTTAAAGCAGCATCATTCATTGGAACATTACAAGCGGGTTATACCGATTTCCATTACCTTCGTCCGATTTGGCAAAGAACAACAGAAAAGGATGCACTTATTGGTGTATCTATGACTGGTATCGGAAGTGGTGCAGTATTGAAATTGAATATGAAAGAAGCATCAAAGGTTGTAAAAGTTGAAAATGCAAGAGTAGCAGATATCATTGGTGTTAATCATTCAGCAAGAACTACGACAGTTAAACCTGCAGGAACAACATCACTAACTTTAGGTACATCATCTGGTATTCACGCATGGCATAATGATTACTACATCCGTAGAGTAAGAGTTGGTAAGAATGAAAGTATTTACCAATACTTAATGTTAAATCATTCCGAATTGGTAGAAGATGAATATTTCCGCCCACATGATACTGCGGTAATTGGTATTCCACAAAAAGCACCTGAAACTGCAATCTTTAGAACCGAATCACCAATTCAATTATTAGAAAGAGTTAAGAAAGTACATAGTGAGTGGATTAAACCAGGACATAGAAGTGGTAACAATACACACAATGTATCAGCAACCGTTTCAATTAGAGAACATGAGTGGAAAGCAGTTGGTGAATGGATGTGGGAAAATAAAGAATATTACAACGGACTTTCAGTATTACCTTACGATGGTGGAAGTTATATACAGGCACCATTTGAGGATTGTACTAAAGAAAAATACGAAGAGTTGATGCAAACCCTACATGAGATTGACTTAAGTGAAGTTATTGAAATAGATGATAACACAGATTTAAGTGGTGAGTTAGCTTGTGCAGGAGGTGCGTGTGAAATTAAATAAAGATGACAAATCGCTATATTATTTGGAAACTGGTAAGGTGGTTTTTACCCCTAACTACCATATTGAACGAGGGTATTGTTGTGGCAGTGGCTGTCGTCATTGCCCATATGACCCGAAACATTTAAAGGGGAATAATAAATTAGATGAGTTATGGGAGAAAATCAATCATCAAAACACAAAGAGTTGACAGACAAAATCAGAGAAGAAAAACAGAAACCAAAGGGACCTATTAAATTTCAACTTCAATTAAATGAAGAACAAAAAGTAGCAAAAGAAAAAATACTCAATAACGCAGTAACGGTGTTGAGTGGTAAAGCGGGAAGTGGTAAAACGCTTTTAGCATGTCAGATTGCATTAGACCTATTATTCAAAAAGGTTATTCAAAAAATTGTTATTACCCGACCAACGGTGAGTAAAGAAGAAATTGGATTTCTACCAGGAGATTTGAGAGAGAAAATGGAACCTTGGATGCAACCAATCTACGCAAATTTTTATCAACTTTACAACAAAGAAAAGATTGATGAAATCCTTGAAAGTGGAGTAATTGAAATTGTACCCGTTGCATTTATGAGAGGTAGAACATTTTTAGATTCATTCGTAATCGTAGATGAAGCACAGAATTGTACTACTGACCAAATGGAAATGATTGTTTCTCGTTTGGGATTAAGAAGCAAAATGGTAATATGTGGTGATACACAGCAAGTAGATTTGAAAACCAGAGGTGAAAGTGGTTTTAAGTTTTTAATATCAGTAGCAAGTAAGGTTAAAGATATGGCATCACAAACCCTATTAACAAACCATAGACACCCAATAGTAGATGCCCTTTTGGATGAATATGAATATCTAAAACAAATAACGAATGGTAACGGTAAAAAAGTTTAGCGCAGTATGGTGTGGCCCTTGTAGAATGTTGGCACCTGTAATGAATGAGATTAAAAGTAAATATCCAAATGTAAAGTTTGAAGAGTATGATGTTGATAACGAAGTAGATGAAGTTATGAAATACGGAGTAACATCAGTTCCGACAATAATTATTGAAAAAAACGGTCAATTACATGAAAGATTCACAGGTCTTCAATCCAAAATGGCATATCAAAATTCAATAAACGAAGCAATAGGATAATGAATTTATCTGAATTTTATAAAGTTACAGGAGAATTATCTGATAAAGGTAGTGTTCATTGCTATATTGATGAATGGTATAATTCGGAATTTACACCAATTAGATATGAAAAATTAAACATATTGGAAATTGGAATTAACAAAGGAGATTCTTTAATTCTTTGGAGAGATTGGTTTATTAATTCAAATGTATATGGTATTGATAATGGGGATGAAATGACTGATGAATATTTTAATATTGTGAATAATATTGGTGGTGTAAATATTCAATATGCCGATGCATATACACACGAAGTAGTTTCTTTATATCAAAATAATTTTTTTGATTACATTATAGATGATGGACCACATACTTTAAACTCTCAAATAAAATGTGTAGATATGTGGTTTTCAAAATTAAAACCAGGCGGCAAATTAATAATAGAAGATGTGTGGGATATTGATTCTTATAAAGAAGAATTTGATAAATTAAATATACCATATGAAATAATTGATTTAAGGTCAAAAAGTAAGTATAATCAAAAAAATGATGTGTTATTGATATTCCAAAAATAATTTGTTATAGTGAAAAAAATTCCGTATATTAGGGTTATGTTAAAGGGCGAAGCGCATCCAATGAGCAAACTTACTGAAAAGCAAGTTGAAACGATTAGAGAACTATGGAAAGTTGGACATCGTAATGTTAAAGTATTGGCACAAAACCATAGAGTATCACCTGCAAACATTAAAAAAATAGTTACAAACCAAACATGGAAACACATGGTTAAATGGCCATATGAAAGTACAAGATAAACAATATTGTGATACTTCCAAGTTTAGTGTAAGGTTAATTGAAAAGTCAGTTGCAAAGAATATAATAGTAAAATATCATTATTCTAAACAATGGACAAAAGTTAGTTACGCATTAGGTTTGTTCTACGAAAAAGACACCGAACATAAATTCTTTGGTGGAGTCAATCAGGAACTAATTGGTGTTATTTGTTATGGTGACCCGATTGGTAGACATTGTGGAGCATCTATAAGTGAGATATTGGATAGAACGGAAGTGATGGAGTTAGTAAGACTTTTTGTATTTGACGGATATGGTTGTAATATTGAAAGTTGGTTTGTCGGAAAATCTTTTGAATGGTTAAAAGAAAACGTAAAACAAATAAGAGCACTGATATCATACTCCGACCCTGTACAAGGACACAAAGGTCAAATATATCAGGCAACAAATTGGTTATATCAAGGAACAAGTATTAGACCTAACGACACATGGTCTTTTCGTTTTGAAGAAGGTGGTAAATGGATACATGGTAGAACTATGGCACCTTATTGGGGAACAACCTCACCTTTCAAATTACAAGAACTTATTGATAAGCCATTTTGGGTAAAGAGAGAACCAAAGAAACATAGGTATATCTACATTTTGGGCAAGGATAAAAAAGATAAAAAAGAATTGTTGAAAAACATAAAACATCCTTTATACTCATATCCAAAAACATTAGAGGAATATACCGAAGAAATATTAAAATTAGAACCAATTGAAAGAGTTAAATAAGTTATATTGTGATGTATCCAGAGTTACAATCAGAGAAATAAGTTCATCGGTTGCAAAAGAGATTATAGTTAAAAAACACTATACTCACGCATGGACTGCATGTAGATACTCTTTGGGTATATTTTATAGAACAGATGAATCAAACGCATTAGGAGATAGTGATAAACTTATTGGATGTTTGGTTTATGGATTTCCAGTAGGTGCAAGAGCAGCACTTTCAATTTCAGAACAACTTACAAAAGATAATGTATTAGAACTTACCCGTCTATATTGTGATGATGGATATGGTGCTAACATTGAATCCTATGCAATCGGACAATCTTTCAAATGGTTTAGAGAAAATGATAAAGCGATTAAGGTATTGATTTCATACGCAGATAACGGACAAGAACATTTGGGTGGAATATACCAAGCAACGAACTGGATATATCAGGGAATGAACACAGAAATTGCTTTAATGCCAAACTACGGAATATCACTAACAAAAGACCCATACGATTGGATTCATAGTAGGACAGTATTCTCAATGTGGGGTAGTGGTAATTTAGAACACCTTCGTAGAGAAATCGGAAAGCAAGGATATAAAGAGTTTTGGAGAAGGGAAGAACCACCAAAGCATAGATATGTGCAAGTAATTACAGGTGATAAAAAAGAAAAGAAAGCAATCTTAAAATCTCTAAAACATGAAGTTAGGGATTATCCAAAGAACGCAAAAGAATTTAATAAAGGTATAGAAAATCATACTACAATTGCACCCGAAACCGAATTGGCAAGTAAGTTTTGGTAATTTAATAAAAAAATAGTATATTAGACATATGAAATTTTGGGATACAGATAAAGAAACAAATACAGAAGTTTTCGATTATGAAGAAATGAAAAGAAAGTTCATTGAAAATTTGGACTATCTTAAAACTATGTCAGTAGAGGAACAGACTCTATATAAAAAGTGGATGGAATGGAATAGTGATTTGGTTTCAAATATGAAAAGATTACCAGTTTTACAACAACATTACGATTCATTATGGAAGCCTACAGATATTATGGATAAAGAATTAACAATTTCCGAAATTAATTCGTTAGACCCATATGTAGAAATAGTTGATGAAAATCCAAAAGAAGCAACACGTTGGACTGAAATCCGCAAATTAATTCATACAATGGAATTTCAAGCAAATCCTGGTCGTAATGTCAAATGCTATGTTAAAGATAGAACAAGTGGAAAGATATTAGGACAAATTTGTTTGGGTAGTGATATCACATCATTAGGCGTTAGGGATGCCTATATTGGATGGCAAAAAGAAGATAAGTTTGCAAAAGGTAAATTGAATTGTACTACTATTGCTACAACGATTGTATCTACTCAACCATTTGGATATAACTTTTTGGGAGGTAAGTTAATTGCCGCATTAGCAACATCACCTGAAGTTAGAGATTACTGGCAAAAGAAGTATAACAACCCATTGATTGGAGTAGGTACAACATCTTTGTATGGTATTCACTCACAATACAATGGTATTCCACATTTTAAAACATTAGGCGAATCAAAGGGTAAGATTTCAACAAAGCCAGATGATAAAGTTTATGACCCTTGGCATCAATGGTTGAAAGAAAATCGCTCGGAATGGTATGAAATCCATATTACTAGAGAACGAGAAAGAAATGGTGAGAGTATGGGATACGAAAAGAACGGACCTGTTAGTGGTATTAAACAAAAGATTATTCAAGCAATATTTAAAGAGTTGGGAATTAAAAGTAATACATATGACCACGGGTTTCAAAGGGGTGTATACTTTGCACAAATGTACGAAAACGGCAATAATTTTTTGTGTTCTAAAATAGAAGAGAAAGATTTAGTATTAAAAGATAAGTTTCAGAAAGGTAATGAATACACAATGAAATGGTGGAAAGATAAAGCGATTAAACGATATGAAAAATTATACGAAGAAGGAAAGATAAAACCGGAGATACTTTTTTATATAGATGCAATTGGAATGACTTGGGAGCAAATGAAAGAACATTATTTAAAAGAAGTAGGTAGATAATATGCAATTTTGGGATTCAATAGATTATAAAAACGCAAGAAAGGTTTTAGTTATTCCAAATATTACCAATTCTACTAATATTGAAAAGGATTCATTTGTTGATGTGATATATAATCATATCAAAGCATTGGAATCTTATGGTGAATTCTATTGGAATATCATACTACCACAGCCGGTTAAGAAGCTAAATATTATAAATGTAAAGCAACACATACTACCATTTTCAGGTGATATGATTAAAATGAGAACGTATCCGCCTGATATGAATAGGTTGTTGGAAACATTAGAGTATGATGTTATCTACTCACATTTACCAGATTGGCCGCAAGTTGGTAGATATAAAAATGATTTTAAAACAAAAATTATTGGATATTGCCATTGGTGGGAAATGAAAACCTGTAACGCTGAAGATAGGAAAAACAAATGGAGATGGCTGCCAATTGAATTATTGGGAGTATCTCAAATGGAAACCTGCTTCATAAATACACAAGAGCAGAAGGATAGAGTTTTAGAAGAAGCAAAAATATGGTTTAATGATTTGTTAATTCAAAAATTAAGTAATATATTAGTTGTTTGGAACTTGGGAGTTAATAATAGTAAGATTATTGAATCACCACAACCAAAAGAAAAAATAATTGTATTTAATCACAGAGCAGCAGCTTACAAAGGATATCCAACATTCATTAAACTGATGGAAGAATATAGAGAACGTAGACAGGATTTCAAAGTATGGGTTCCGCAATTGGATGGTAAGCCTGAATTTGGGTGGATTGATAATACCAAAGTTGCTAAGCATGATTATTATAAAAAATTACAATCGTGTTCGGTGGGTGTTCAGATGCGGCAAACGAATTATGGTTGGAGTGTTGCAGCTACGGATTGTATGATGAATGGAACTCCAATGATATTTCAGGAATCAGATTGTTATAAAGAAATAGACCCAAATGGTTTGTTCTTTAAATATAAAAAAGATTTGTTTGAAATGTTAGATAAAATATTGGATAATGATAATCATAGATTTGAATTATCTAATAAAGCAATTGAGAGAGCAAAAAAACTATCTTTAAATGATGGTAAAATGATTAAAATTTTAAATGAAAAATTAATAAGTTAATGTATCAAAACATTTATTACGAGAGACAAAAAAATCTCATACACTTATGGGATGATAAGAATGGGTATCAAACAATGCCATACCGAAAGTATGCATATAAAAAAGACCCACACGGACAACATCTTTCAATGAATGGTGAGAAACTTACTAGAATTTCAAAGTGGGAAAAAGAAGAAGCAGGTGACTTATTTGAAAGTGATGTTCCGGAAACCACAAGAGTATTGGTAGACATTTACGATAGTGATATTCCCTCTACTGGTCATAGGGTTTTGACTTTTGATATTGAGGTAGAGATGGTATCAGGACTTCCAAATACAAAAGAAGCACAAAACGAATTAACAGCAATTGCTGCACATGATGGAGTTACAAAACTTTATGATGTATTCGTATTAGATAAAGATAAAAAAGTAAAAAATAATGCAAAAACATTTAGTAAAGATGGGAGAGAAGTTAGTCTTCACATTTTTGATAACGAGAAAAATCTCTTACTTGCTTTCCTTAATTATTACGAGGAAATTGACCCGACTATTCTCACGGGATGGAACATAGATTTCTTTGATATTCCATACCTTTACAATCGTATTAAAAATGTATGTGGTGAAGGACATGCAAAAAGACTTTCTAGAATAGGACAATGTTTCTATTCACCTTATAGAGAAAAATGGTCTTTCGGTGGAGTATCGATATTAGATTATATCAATTTATACAAACAATATAACTTTGGATTAGAATCTGCATACACTCTGAATCACATAGCAACAAAAGAATTAGGTAGAGGTAAGGTTGAGTATGAAGGAAGTTTAGATGACCTATTTGAAAACGATTTGGAAAAGTTCATTGAGTATAACATTGTCGATGTGGACTTGGTTGTAGCAATGGATGAGAAATTAAAATTTATTGATTTATGCAAAGCTATATGCCATGCTGGTTATGTTCCGTATGAGGATTATATCTATTCATCAAAGTGGTTAGAAGGTGCGTGTTTAGCATACCTTAAAACAAAAGGAATGGTTGCAACAAATAAACCTGCGGATAGAAAAGAAAGGATGCAAGCATTGAGAGATAACGACCAAGAGAAGTTTATTGGAGCATATGTAAAAGAACCCATCGTTGGTAAGTATGATTGGATTTATGATTTGGATTTAACATCCCTATATCCATCGATTATTATGACACTAAATATTTCACCCGAAACCAAAGTCGGTAAGATTTCAAATTGGGATGCAGAACAATATATTAAAGGTGAAGAAGTTCAATATAAGTTGGTAGGTAAGGATGGTGATACATATGAATATAACCGTCAGGAATTAGAAAATGTTATCAAAGATAGTCAATTGGGTGTAGCAGCAAATGGTGTTCTTTATATGCAAGATAAACCAGGTCTAATTGCGGACATTCTAAATACATGGTTTAACAAAAGGGTTGAATATCGTAAATTAGAAAAGAAATATGGTGAGGAAGGAAACACAGAACAATATGAATTCTATGGTAAAAGACAACACGTTCAGAAAATTCTTTTGAACTCAATGTATGGTGTGTTAGGTTTGCCGGCATTCCGTTTCTATGATGTGGATAATGCAGAGGCAGTGACTCTGACAGGACAGGTGGTGATTAAGAAAACTGCAGAGATGGCAAATAGAAAATATTGGAAAGAGTTGGGAACAAAAGAAGATTACAATGTTTATATTGATACTGACTCAATTTATATGATGGCGGAACCTTTGGTAAAACATAGATACCCAGAATATAAAGAGTTTGATGAAAAAAGAATGGCAGTTGAAGTGGATAATATTGCAACCGAAACACAAACATTTTTAAACTCATTTTATGATTTATTAGCAGAGAGATTTTTCTTTATTCCAAAAGAGAAACATAGGTTTGAGATTAAGAAAGAGTATATCAGTAAGGCAGGATTTTGGGTAGCAAAGAAACGATACGCACAATGGATGATCCTGAAAAATGGTATCCCTTGTGATAAGTTGGATGTAAAAGGTTTAGATGTAGTAAGAAGTTCTTTTCCAAAATCATTTCAGAAGTTTATGTCTACAATGTTAAAAGATATTCTTATGGGTAAAGATAATGAATATATAGATGATACGTTACTTACATTCAAAAAGAGTTTACCAACACTTCCTGTAAATCTAATTGCAAAAGGTGGAGCAATCAAAGAATTAAGTAAATATGATGACGGTAGTTGGAAAACGGGTACATCTATTGCTAATTTTGAGAAAGGAACACCTGCACACGTTAAAGCCGGAATTGGTTATAATAGATTACTTAAATTTTTCAATTGTCCATACAAAAACGAACCAATCAGAGATGGTGATAAAGTAAAGTGGGTATATCTTAAAAATAACCCGTTAGGATTGGATACTCTAGCATTCAAAGATTATAACGACCCCAAAGAGGTTATGGATTTTATAGAAACCTACATAGATAGAGATAAAATATTTGAAGCAGAATTAGAAAACAAATTAGATGATTTTTATAACGCATTAAAGTGGGATAAGGTCACCGCAGATACAAAAACAGCAAAAAAGTTTTTTGCATTTTAATTATTTAATTATGGAAAGTTTAAAACAATGGAATCCAAAGACATTTGATATTGCCAGTTACAAGTGGCACTTAAAAGAAAGAGTAAATAAAGAAATATTAGGAAATGGTTCTGATACAGGAAATTGTTATTATACATTTAATGAATTAGGATTTAGAGGTGATTCTCCAAAGAAAAAAGGAATGAGAATAATGTCCGTTGGATGTTCTCACACAGAAGGAATAGATGTACACAATCATCAAACATGGCCACACATCTTATCAAGAAAAATACAAGATGGTGTAGACCTTAATTTAGGAATAAGTGGGAGAAGTAATGATTATATAGCTAGAACTATTTTAACTTGGACAGAATATTTAAATCCATCTTTAGTATTAGTAATGTATACATATCCGCATAGAAGAGAGTATTATAGAGAAACAGGAGAAATAGAACCATTTCATCCTACACCTTGGGGATATTTTGATGAAGATATGGAAGGTAGAAAAAAATGGGCAAATATGATTGATGTAAATAATTCAGAAGAAGATTTTATGAATTGGTATAAAAATCACCAACTAATTACTTACTATTTAAAATCAAAAGATATTCCGTTTATTTGGAATGGAACATTTGTTGGAACAGATTATACCGATGAAAATAGATTTGATGGAAATTACCCAAATTTTCCGGATGAACATAGACACGCAACTGACGCGGAAAATTTAAACTACGCCACAATATTATTAAAACACATAAAAGAAAAATTTGAAATTTAGAAATATTTTTCGTATATTTAACAAACATAAAACATAAAACATGAACAAAAACAATTTATTAAAATTCATTCAAAAGTATTCATTAGGTGGACTTATTGAATCAGTAGCATGGAACGCAGAAGGAACAAAATTATCAGTTAG
>SXGQ01743377.1_pt1 | contig 14711 bp, 15 predicted proteins | sample 3178371 | NCBI WGS metagenome assembly SXGQ01 (sample SAMN11356859, study PRJNA531348) | freshwater metagenome | isolation source: freshwater sample F1-20 | place: China: Fuxian Lake, Yuxi | collected 2017-12-25
ATTTTTTGAACCCATCCTCATAATTTTTTTTCCTTTGAGGGTTTTTAGGATTATTTTTTTTTGAATTTCCCATGGCATCCATGGATATGAAACCAAATATTATGTTTTCGATGCCATAGAGTTTTTTGGCGACCAGAGCTGCCAGGGTTGACTTGATGCCGCCCGTGAACAACACCACGACTTTGTCGCCGTTGTTGATCTGTGGGAACTCCTCCAGCTCGAACACCTTGTTATCATCCAATCTGTATGGGCTATTCATTGTCCACCATCTCCTCATCATGATGCCACAGAGTCTTCTGTGGTATCTTAATTCCCTTTGATTCTATCACATGTACCTGTGATCCCGTGCATCTTTGATGACATATGGATCCCAGATCTTCGTACATAATTTTTAACCAATCATTGAACACCTCGCAATTCAGTATCTCGGAAATGCTTCTTTGGTGCAGTGATATGCTGTATTTATCAGCAGATATTTTCCAGTTTTTTGATGTGTGGAACTTGGAAGCTGTCCAGCAGCATGGAAACAGCCTGCCCCACGAGTCCACATATATTTCTCGCCTGTGCTTGTGCAGGCAGATCAATGGTCCGCGATGTTGCATGTGCCGTATGTTGAACCGATCCGCCGTGGGCGGATATATCGATCTATTTTTATATTCCTGGTCCTGGTACAGGAATGGCTTCCTGAAATCTTTAAATCTGGCTGATATTTTCAGCACGAAGTCGGAGAAACCCATTTCTTTGGCCATGATCTCGGCCTCCTCAACCTGGTGCTCGTTGTGGAAGAATGGTATGTAGAACCACTTGGCGTTGGCCCCGGTGGATATGAATGCCCTGGCGTTTGACATGAGGGCATGCCATCGCACCCCCACCCTATACATGTGATTGGTGTCCTCGAGTCCATCTATGTGGAATTCCACAAATGATCTTGGGGTGCGTGCATATATCTCGCCCAGTGTGCGCCAAAATTCTGCAGTCCTGATGCCACCGTTGGTGCTGAGGGTGATCAGTATGCCGGGATTGCAGTCCAGCACGTACTCATGTATCTCCACCAGCTGTGTGGCCACGGCGGGGTCGCCAAAATTTCCGCAGAACTTTATTTTTTTCAACTGCGCCACAAAAGCTGCTGGGAAAAACTTCTTGAAATCATCCAACGAGATCTCGGCCTGGTTGTCCAATATAACAGGATTGTTCGTCCTGGAGCACATTGGACATCTAGCGTTGCAACGACTGGTCAATTCCACGTGTACACTGTCTATTTTGTCCATGCTTTTATTATACATTTATATATGGGCAGCAGCAAGTGATTTGGGTAAATATGCTCATATAAACTAAAAGACCCAAACTAACCAAAGACAATAAATACGGTATGGCTTACATTGTAAACAAAACCGACGGCACGGTGCTAACAACCATAACAGATGGCACAATTGACAACACCACTTCGCTGACGCTGTTCGGCAAGAGCTATTCAGGTTTTGGTGAGCTTCTGAATGAAAATTTAGTCAAATTATTAGAGAATTCAGCATCCACTGCCAGCCCAGCGGCGCCGTTGAGAGGCGAGCTGTGGTTCGACACAAACATAAATCAGCTCAAGGTTTATGATGGAGCAAATTTCAAGCCCACGGGAGGAGCCAAATCACAGGCCAGTGCTCCCGCATCGCCATCCGCGGGCGACCTATGGGTGGACAGCGATGACAAGCAGTTGTATTTCTGGACCGGATCAGCATGGCAGCTGGCGGGACCAGTGTACACAGAAGGGCAACAACTTTCGGGATTCAAGATCGAGACCGTGGGCAGCTCCACAGGAGACAAGGTCATAGCATCCATGTTCAACGGCACCATACGGGTGGCGGTGTTGAGCTCATCCACATTCACGCCTTCGGCAGGTTCGCCGGCCATCACTCCGTTGGTCAGCAACGGCTTCGCGCAGATCTACACCGGCATAACATTGAACTCCAACATCGGGGCAGCATTCAACGGCAACACAACTTCGGCCAATTTCTTGAACACAGACACGTCATTGTCAAACAACGCATTGCTGATAGCGGGTCATAATTTCATGAGGAAAGACATCGCCCAGACCACACAGGGAGCGATAACGATAGATGACAACGCGGGCTTGATAGTTGGAGAATCGCAAGAGGGATCAATGACGGTCACAGACAACAACCTGATCATCGCCAACGCATCCGAGGACAAGAACATAGCATTCAAGATCAACAACAGCGGATCAACAGTGGAGGCCATCACCGTAGATGGTGACAATGCGAGGGTTGGTATATTCACCACTTCGCCCACGGTGCCTCTGGAGATAACCGGCAACGTCAAGATAACAGGAAATTTATCAGTCACCGGCGAGTACGATACACTGTCGACAACCAACGTGTTGATGAATGACGTGTTCCTGCAACTGAACAACGGCAACGAAGTCAACGTGGACTCCGGGGTCAAGATATACAGGGATTCAGGCCGCGAGGCCAAGCTATACTACAGCGCATCCGACGGATTCTGGGTGGCGGGCAAGAGCGAGAGCGGCACGTATTCTCAGATCATAAGATCTGAAGACGCTGTCACGGACGGTGACGCCAACAAACAGAAAGTATTAAAGACCACTGCGGCAGGTAACGTGAAAGTAACCACTCTGACGCTGGCCGCGGTCGGAGTAGTGTCAGCAACGGACACTGCTAATCTCAATGTTCCGACCACGGGAGCGGTGGCGGAATCTATCAAGAGATGGGGAGGTAGCGTCATAACCGCCGATGCAGGGGTCACGGGCAACACCGTGGCGGGCAACAGATACGTCGAGACGGTGGCACCAACTTCGGTGCAAGGCTCAGACGGGGATCTCTGGTTCGTAAGGGAGGTCTAGTCCCATGCCAACAATTACAAAAATATTTTCATACACTGGAACCACGCAGCAGGCCACTATTCCGGCCGGAGCTACTTCCGTGACCTTCCACATATGGGGTGGCGGTGGTGGGGGTGGGGGTGGTGACAGCGCTGGTCCCGGCAGGCCCGGAGCATGCGGACACTACGTTTCGGGATTCATTGACCTCACGGCGGAGGCAGGATCGACGATGACATTGGGAGTGGGCGGAGGAGCCGGGGGCAAGAGCATGGGCAAGGGGCTCACAGGATATTCAGGTGGCAACGGGGGAACACAGGGGCCAACAGGGTCATCTGGCGCTGGTGGTGGAGGTGGTGCGGCCACTGTGATAAAATTAAATGGCACGGACATAGCAGTCGCGGGCGGAGGCGGAGGCGGAGGCGGAGACGGTCAGAACAGCGTGGGAACCGATGGTATAAACAACAACGACCCAACATTGGGCAGCCCGGGCACGCTGGGGGAGAATGGAGCCAACCACTCAGGTGACGGAGCAGGAGCGGGCGCAGGAGGTGGTGGAACAGATGGCGGCAGGAGCGGCAATGGAGCAGGTGGCGATGACGGAGGCACAGGCGGCTATTCCGGATCAAACCTAGCGCCAGTTGGCGGGACCAGTTCAAATGGCACTGGATCAGCGCCATTCACGGGAGCAGAATATCTGGCAGGAGCGGCAACGGGAGGATCCTCTAATTCGCCCGGAGGAAACGGTCTAGCCGTGTTGATCTTCACCATCCAGGTGGAGGCCAAGTTCAAATTCAACAATGCATGGAAGACCATCAACGCAATCAAATTTAAAAAATCAGGAACCTGGAAGGACATATCCGCAGCCTACGTCAAGATAAATGGCGTGTGGAAGGCCATATTCAACACAGGCGTCAACTTCGTTTCCACTACTGCGGGATTTGGCGACAGCGATGGCAATCCATCATCTGGAACTCCTGGCTCGGGAGGTCTACCACCGGGCGGTGGCGGTGGTGGCGGGGGCTGCAGCATAATCTGCACGAAACTACATGAAATGGGACACCTGTCGGATGAGATCTATCAGGCAGATGAGCGGTTCGGACACTGGCTTCGCAACAACGACCCCAACGCCTATTATGGCTACTTGAAATGGGCCAGAGTGGTAGTGGATTGGATGAGCAACGAAGGTCCACAGTGCATGTTCTGGATACAGGACAAAAAAATAAGAAATGAAAGACAGAGAGAGATGGCAACGAGATGGGCACGAAGGATCGCCACTCCATGGGCTCAGCACATGGCCTATAAGATGGGAGTGTTGAAAGAGGACAATCGAGCCGGCAGATACATCATGACGATAGGCATCGCTGTCAGCAGGTTGATAGGAAGATTTGTAAGACACACCAATCAACCCACCAAGAACGTGGCCATAGGTTATGCCATGTGGGCGATGTTTGGATTATTATACATGATAGCGGGAGTGAAATAATGGGAATATCGGTTGAACAATATCTACATGACAGGCAGGCCTGCGCCCAGTGCCGGGAGCACGGCGACGAGGAGCATTGCGTCTCCACTTTGCTGAGCAGGGAAGACAACTGCATATTCTACAATGCCATATTGGCATACCACCTGCCCGCCAGATCCAGAGATGCCGCATTCACGCCCGAAGAAGGCAATGTCAATGCACAGAGGGATTTCGTGCTGTTGCAGGCATTGAGAGACAGCGTGTATGAAGACAAGATGGTAGAATACTATGTGTACTCGGAGAGAATAGTCACACAGATCAAGGGCATACACAAAAATGATCAGACCATATGGCGCGGTTATTATGAAAGATATGTGAGAAACATACTAAATGCCTTGAGAGATAATGATAAAAGCGAGGCATTGGTCAAAATCAACCAAATGTTGGAAGAGCTGGTGAACACCAACGGTAGGGTCATTTGCACCTGGTTGAGGGACAATGGTTTATTTTCCGCGGAAGATCTTGCGATCGACACCCAATTCAGTGTACAATATCTAAGTGACAATACCAAGATAGGCTATTGGATGTGGGCGTGTCCACTGGTGCAGTACATGGAAAAAAATTACAAGGAAAACCTTGATTCTCTGTTTGTTAAAACGGTGAGGATCATAGCCCAGGCCAGGGCCAACGAGATTGCCTATCAATCCGGAGCAAGATCAAGTGGTGATGTTCTCGGCAAGATGGTGAGGATAGTGGGAGAAGGTGCCTGTTTCTTGTTGGGTTCCATGGCGAGACCTTTGGTGCAACAAAAATATAAACACTGGCTGGCAGTTTACGGCATGAAAATAGTATAATTAATAAGGAGATACAACATGGCAATAACAAAACAACAAGTGGCAGACTACATCAACAGGACATATCAGACGTCTCTGTCCGCCAGCGACCTCGTCAAGATAGACCAGGCCCTGACGCCAGAACTGGCAGCGATACTGATCAAACTGCTGGGTGATGTCAGCTTCTTGGTGCACGTGAGAGACAACGAAAGCAACTAGGAAAAATGTCCTACATCATAAACAAGACTGACGGAACAAGATTGGTAGTGCTGAAAGACGGCACCGTGGACATCGCCACCACTGACCTTGCGCTGTTCGGCAAGAGCTACGCGGGTTTTGGCGAGCGTCTCAATGAGAATTTCGTAAAGATTTTAGAAAACTTCGCCAACACCGCGGCACCCGCGAACAAGATACGCGGACAGCTATGGTATGACACCCTGGCCAACCAGATCAAGGTATGGAACGGCAGCAAATTCAAGGGAGTGGGATCGGGCACCAACAGCAGCTCCGCGCCCAACAACGCCAACACCGGCGACATGTGGTTCGACACCAACAACCTGCAGCTCCATGTGTACAACGGCACGGCCTGGACCCTGATCGGACCCACCACAGTGGCCGGATCTGGCAACACGTCAGTGACCCCGGACACCATACTGAGCAGCGTGGGAGTGTTCAAATCAATATTGAAATTCATAGCCAATGACCAAATAACCGCGATCGTGTCACCGGAGGAGTTCGTGCCACAGACGGCGATCACGGGATTCGCAACCATATTCAAGGGCATCACGCTGTCCACGTCTGTCAGCCAGGCCAGGTTCACTGGAGTGGCCACGCAGGCCACCAACCTTCTGCTGGCGGACCTCACGACCGTGGTGCCCGCTGACAACTTCGTCAGGGCAGATGTCAATGACAGCATGACGGGCACGCTGACCATCTTCAACGACGGTGGACTCAGCCTGGGATCCGGCGCGGACCTCACCATCAGCGTGGAGTCGGGAGAGAACGTCATAGTGCAGAACAACACCATCAATGGTGACATAATATTCAGGGTGAATGACGGTGGGGTCAACAAGGACGTCATGGTCATAGACGGCGGCGAGGGCACTGTGAAGGACCTAAGGGTGCAAAATTTAACAGTGACCGGCACGCAGACCATTATCAACACATCAACTCTTTCCGTGGAGGACAACATCATAGAGGTCAACAGGAACCTATCCACAGCGGCGGCCATGCCCAACTATTCGGGACTTAAGGTCAACAGGGGGGAGTCATCCAGCAACACTGAACAGGACCTTTTCTGGGTGTGGGACGAGACCTTCGCAGACGACTTTACGACCACCTACGGCAACGCCGGGGGTGCGTGGACAGCATTCAAGGCCCAGGGGCAAGTGGACGTTTCCGCTCCAACCCTGGTGGACATCAGGGCCAACATAGTGCATGCGACGTCAACAGCGGCGCAGTACGCTGACCTCGCGGAGCGCTACGCGGCGGATGAGCTACTGGAAGTGGGCGACGTGGTCATGCTGGGCGGCAGCAGAGAAATTACCAAATCCACGCAGGAGCTGGACCACAGGGTTTTTGGAGTGGTTTCAGAATCACCAGCGTTCGTAATGAACAGCGCAGCGGGCAACAACCATTCGCACCCCATGATAGCGCTGCAGGGTCGTGCCAGGGTCAAGCTGCAGGGCGCGGGCAAAGCGGGCGACAGGATAGTGAGCAGCAGCACCGCGGGCGTGGCACGAGTGGCGGACCTCGCAGAATGCACGGCATTTAACGTGCTGGGCCGGCTGATCCAAGATAAATATAATATAGACACAGAATTAACAGAGTGTGCGATAGGAGCAAAATAGCATGGGTTACCAAGCGTCGGACAAGATACTGCCAGCAGAATACAACGCATTTCTGAACAACACTTCCAACTCGGGAGACATAGCAGCCTACGGCATCAACCACATCATGGGCACTGGCTTATTGAACCTGGGCCTGGGACAGACGGCTCTGCACACGGTCAACACCGCTGAGAAGATCACGGTGGCGCAATGGAACTCATTGTGGACTGCCATGGACAACATACAGAATCACACCAACATCACTGCGCTGACATCCACCGCTTCCAGAGAAGTGGGTGACGTCATAGCTGTCAAGGCAGCGCTGCTGACGGACCTCAACGCACTGGCCACGGCCGTGCAGGGCGGATCGACATCGGCCACTGCCATAACCACTTCCGCATCAGTGAGATCGGTCACCACGGCCTCAGAGGGCTGGGACTCCACCGCCACGCATGAACTTAGCATAACCTGGGCATCAGCCAACGCCATGAGATTCTACTTCAACCAGGGCGGCAAGGTCAGGATAGTGGTTTCCGCCACTGCCTCTTCGCTCAGCGCCAAGGACAATTCCTACGTGGACCTGGGCACCGCGATCGGCAACCTGGACATCGCGTCACAGGCAAGCACCAGATCGGGCACGGGCGAGACACTGAGCACAAACGGACTGGCCGTGGGATTCTACGACATGACCACAAGCTACCAGACCATAATCAAGCTGACCTCGGACAACAGCACCTACACCTCCAACCACGTGGAGCTGTTCGCCAAGCTGGACGCATCGCCCGGCACAGCGGTCACGATGACCATAAAGATGGTGGCCACGGACGGCTCGGATGACACCCAGTACACCGCGGGCAACACGGCATCGGTGCCAGCGGCCATCAAGGACACGCCGCAGATGGTTACCACGCTGTACCTGCTGAGGCCCAACACCACAGAAGGCTTGGCCACCCTGTACCCCGAGGACAGCACTGCCACGGTCAGCAACACAGTCGCATAACAGATATTTTACCAGGTTGATCTGCCACGATAATTAAGCTATAATTGTCATATGGACATCAATGAACTCAAGCGCCAGAGCGATCTCAGCTTTGACAGGGCAGTGGCCAAGAAGAATCTCCTGGCCAGGGCTGACAGCGAGCTGATCACCGTGTACAACGACCACATATTCAGAGCTGACCCTCTCACCATTGCCACGGCCACCATCCTGATGCAGCATAGAGACAGCTTCTTCATGCTGGACGCCAACGTCAATCCCGTGGAGATCAAGAATCCCCGGCAGTTCATATCCGCGTTGGTGGAGCGCCAGCAGGCCGCCCTCAATACCTATCACCAGGCCTACCAATCGCTGCGAACCCTGAAGGAGTGAACATGACCAAGGGAGTGCTGCTGTATTGCTTTGACACGGAACAGGTCAGCTACCACAGGCTGGCCAACGTCAGCGTGTCATTGATCAGCAGGCATCTTGGATTGCCCGTGACCATAGTGACCAACTCACACACCTGGCAGAGCTGGAGCGACAGGCCACAAGTCACTTTCATCATGGTGGAGAACGAGTGCAACAACACCAAGCTGGGGCTGCCGTGGCACAATCTTGAGCGTTGCCAGGCATTTGACCATTCGCCATACGCCACAACCATAGTGATGGACGTGGACTACCTCTGCTTCTCCGACAAATTGCTTAGGCTGACTGATACCACGCATGACTTCTTGATACACGACAGGGCCCATGACGTGTCCTACAGGCAGGCGCTGACCTATGAGCGCAAGTCCATGCTGCCCTTGGTCTGGGCCACGGTGTTGATTTTCAGGAAGACCGACCGTGTGCGCAGGCTGTTTGCTGCTGTCAAGTTGATCAAGCAAAACTACAGGCACTTCTGCAACCTTTACAGGATAGACTACAAATATTTCAGGAACGATTATGCCTTCGCCATTGCATTGAATCAGATGAATGGGTATGGATCATATGATATCATCCCGGATTCCATCGCCACACTGCCACAGGACTGCGACGTGCTGGGCTACGACAGCCACGGCTTGAGCTACAGGCATCTCAACAGCATCAACAGCATACAGGGACAGGACGTGCATGTGCTCAACAAAGGATTTGTCAATGTCTAGGGGATTTATTTGGGTGTGCCAGAACAACAGCACCACGGATTATGTGAGGTGCAGCATCGCGCTGGCCAGGTCCATAAAGCAACACAACAAACACAGCAATATCTGCGTGCTGGTGGACGAGCGTTCCATGTTCAGCAGCGAGCACGTGGATGTGGTCAAGCTGTTGCGCAAGGATCACAGCCAGGAACACGAGCAGAAATTTGCCAACGAACACCAAGTTTTTGCCCTGTCGCCCTATGTGCACAGCATCAAACTGGAAGCGGACATGCTATGGACGTGCAGCACTGACTGGTGGTGGGACCACCTGTGCCAGCACGACCTGGTGTTTTCCGTCAATTGCCTGAATTATCGCGGACAGGAGGTCGTGGACAACACATACAGGAAGTTGTTCTCCGCCAATCATCTGCCAAACATATACAATGGCCTGACCTATTTCCGCAGGAGCAAAAAGGCACAGCAATTTTTCATGCTGTGCGATTCCATATCCTGCAACTGGCAGCAGGTAAGAGAAAAAATGCTGATCAACTGCCATGACCAGTATCCAAGCACTGACATTGTGTATGCATTGGCCCACAGGATTATGGACCCAACGCAGCGGGAGGTGATTGAATACAAATGGTTCAAATTTGTGCATGGCAAGCCCGCCATCAACGGCTCGCCCACGGAGGACTGCAACAGTTATCTCCATCCCGTCAGGCTGCGCGACAGGCTGTACCTGGGGGGAACAAGGATGTCCAGCGTGTGGCATTACCAGGAAAAGAACATACCGGAGGTTTTAGATGCAAGAACTTTTTGATTCTCTGAGCAATTACAAGCCAAAGCAGTTTGATGTGAGATACTACATCAAAATACAAGGCAAAGAGATAGTGTGCCTGGCAAACAGCGAGGGACCTGGCACAGTGGAGATTGACAAAGACACTTACCTATTTCTCACCAGGCAAGGTCATCAGAATTTTTATTATGAAAAGGACAATATCATACGCAAACCTCCCGTGAGCATCAAGAGAAAATACAGCGTGCTGGCAAGATCGGCCCATGGTACACATTTTCTAGATGGAGATCCCTATTGGCCCATCAACACAGGAGAGGGGGGACATGAATGGCAAACACCGTCAGAGTGAACGATCTGGATTTTGTGTTCATCAGCTACCGCGAGCCCAATGCTGATGCGAACTTTGCTGATCTGTTGAACATAGTGCCCTGGGCCAAGAGGGTGCACGGGGTCAAGGGATTTGACAACGCACACAAGGCCGCTGCGGAACGTGCGGAGACGGATTTCTTCATCAGCATAGACGGGGACAACAGGATAGATCCTGTGTTCCTGCTGCAGACCCTGGACTGGACCAAGACCAATCCTCTGGCTGTGCATCGCTGGAAGGCCAGGAACAGCATCAATGGCCTGGTGTATGGCAATGGCGGTATCGTGGGATGGCCGCGAAAGGTATGCCTGGAGATGAAAACTCATGAGAATGCAGTGGAAGAAAAAGCCAAGATAGATTTTTGTTGGACAGTGCCGCATGAGAACCTGCACAACGTCTACTCCACAACACATATCAACCACACGCCCGAACAGGCGTTCATTGCTGGATGGAGAGAAGGGGTCAAGATGAGCCTCGACAGTGGCCAAAAAGTGGATCCGTCACTGTTCATGCATACGATACCCCAGCCCAACCTAAGGAATCTGGTCACGTGGATGAGCGTGGGCGCTGATGTGGAGCATGGCAAGTGGGCCATGTTGGGCGCAAGGTGCGGCTGCTACATGGCCACGCTGGATACCAACTATGATGTCACACTGGTCAGGGACTTGGAATTCATGAGCGACAAGTTTTCCCGGATGATGATGGACATAGAAAGCGACATGCATGCATATGGAAACTCTCTGAGACAGCGATTGGGCCTGCCCGTGGCAGATTTTGACGCAGAACAGAGCCGATTTTATAAATTTTGCCAGCCACCCCATAGGAACAAAGGAGCACAAGATCGTGAAAGCAAGTGACTACAAGCACAATGCCAACCAGGCGCGGGAGAAACTGGACACCATAAGTCCCAGCTTCTGCCTGGCCAAATGGAATCAGGTGTCGCTGCACCTGCCCACGGGCTTGACCAACTCCTGCTATCATCCACCGCTGCATGAGATAGACGCCGGGGCCTTGGCACAAAATCCCGCGGCACTGCACAACACCTTACAGAAGATATCTGAGCGGCAGCAGATGATGGAGGGCAGGCGTCCCGAGGGCTGCTCATATTGCTGGAAGTTGGAAGACACAGGGGAGATGAGCGATCGCCATTACAGGAGCGGTGAGCCATGGGCCATGCAGGATTTTGACAGTATCGCAAAAGATCCACTCAATGCCCGGCACACGCCCTCTTATGTGGAAGTCAATTTCAACAATGCCTGCAATCTTAAATGCAGCTATTGCTCACCGCAGTTCAGCACCACATGGGGCAAGGAGATAGATATCTACGGAGAATATCCCACACACCCAGCACACAACGCACCCGAACACTTCATGGGCCGCAGGAAGCCCATACCCAACAGAGACAACAATCCCTACGTGGAGGCATTCTGGCGCTGGTGGCCGGACCTGTACAAGAACTTGAAACATTTCCGAATGACAGGTGGGGAGCCCATGATGGACAACAACACCTACAAGGTGTTTGACTACATCATATCGCACCCAAAACCCGACCTGCATCTAAATGTAACTTCCAACATGTGTCCGCCCACAGACAAATTGAAGAATCAGTATTTTGATGCTGTCAAGCGTATGTGCCTGGACGAGAGCATCGAGCACTTCATGCAGTTCGTCAGCGTGGATGCCCATGGCGCCCGCGGGGAATACATCAGGCATGGAATGAATTACAATCAGTTGATGGACAATGTGGATGAATTCCTCACACGCATACCCGGCCGCAACAGCGTGAGTTTCATCATAACCTACAACAATCTCAGTGTCACATCACTGGACCGACTGTTGACAGACATTCGTCAACTACGGCAGAAGCACTCCACCACATATCAGCGGGTATGGTTTGACACGCCGTTGTTGCGTCAGCCTGAGTGGCAGCAGATAACTCTGCTTCCGGAAAGTTATCAGCGCATACATGAACAGAATATAGCATACATGAGGCAGCACCAGGAAGACACCGAGCAGGACAAAAAAAATTATGCTGTGTTCAAGGACTTCGAGATACAGAAGATGCTGCGCAATCTGGCCTACTGGCGCAAACACGCGGAAACAGACAGCACGCAAAAAAAGAATTTTTACGCATTTTTTGCGGAACATGATCGCAGGAGAGGAACCAGCTTCGAACGCACATTCCCGGAGATGCAGGAATTCTGGCTGGAGTGCAGGAGCCTATGAAAACTATAGGATTTTTCGGTGATAGTTTTTGTGCCGGCAAGGAGCCAGAGAGCTGGTGCACAATATTGGCGGATAAATTAGGAGCCAAGATCATACACATGGGAGAGCCCGGTCGCAGCATATGGACGACTTTTTTCAAATTCAATAAATTACACAAGGAAAATAGGCTGCCCGACATCTGCGTTCTGTGCTACACAGAGCCATATAGGTTGTACCATCCAGATCTCATACTCTCGGCCAACACCCAGCCAGTGCCCGGTGTGGACCCAAAGGTGTACGAGGCCCTTGAACAATATTTCATACACCTGCATAGCTACGACAGGGATGAACTGGCCTACGAATACGCACTCAAGTGGTTCGACCATGACGTGCTTTCTAAAATAAAAAACAAGATGATAGTGCAGACATGGAGCTTCCGTCCATTTGAGCAGGCTAAAAAGGATGCAGGAATCAAATTGACCAGCGGAATATTCATAGATGAGAGCATGTATGCGCTGTCATTGCAACACGAGCTGAACCTCGGCCACTATGTCACCGGCAGAGGCGCCACCATGCCATGGGGCAAGGGCATAATAAATCACATGAGCGCCGAACAAAACAAACTTTGGGCTGATAAAGTTCACACAGCAATAAAAAACAATGAATAAAGATCTTGAATATCGTAAACAAATATTAGATTCCTTGTCACCCAGCTTCTGTGGAGCCAAGTGGTACAACGTCAGCATATGGCTGGGCTCTGGAATGACCACCAGCTGCCATCATCCTCCCGCGCACCAGGTGGATGCGGCAAAATTACGATATAATCCTAGCCTTTTGCACAACACCCCGCAGAAGAAACAGGATCGCGCCAAGATGATAGCGGGAGAGCGCCCGGCTGGTTGTGAGTACTGCTGGAAGATAGAGGACATGGGCAGAGATGCTGTGAGTGACAGAGTTTATAAAAGTAAGATTTATCCAGATGCAGAATTGGAACGAGCATTCCGCACGCCCATCACTGAAGATGTAAACCTGAAAACGCTAGAGATTGCCTTTGACAGGACCTGTAACTTTGCCTGTTCCTACTGTAACCCTGCGTTCAGCACCACCTGGGCTAGAGATATAAAACAAAATGGTCCTTATAAGGATTTAATATCGGACGGTAGGAATCATTTCACCCATGCACATGATGGTGCGCAATTGTTCAAAGACACAGAAGAAAATCCCTACGTGGAGGCATTTTTCAAATGGTGGGAAACAGATTTGCACAAAACACTGGACGAATTAAGGATCACGGGCGGAGAGCCCATGATGTCACCTTCCTTATGGAGGTTGTTGGACTGGTTCGATGCGCAGGGAGAACGCATCAATCCCAACATGAGATTGGCCATTAACTCAAATCTAGTGCCCAAGGCAGAATTGTTCCAAAAATTTGTAGACAAGTGTAAACGAATAAAAAATTTGCATATCTACACTTCCAATGAATCCACTTATGCTCATTCCGACTACAGCAGAGATGGCATGGATTATGCCAGGTGGTATGTAAATTTTGTGAATGTTATAGATCAAATCAGACCAGCAGGAGTGCACAACATGTGCACAGTGAATGCTTTGTGTCTAGAATCTCTGCCGCAGTTCCTAGATGTCATCATAAGGAACAAATTAGATGCCAAGAGGGTGTATGGAGTAGATGTAAACTTCACTCTCAACATATTGAGATTTCCCAGCTTCCAATCTCCTCTAGTTTTGCCTGATCACCTCAGAGCAGAATTCCGAGACAATCTATCCCAATGGTTGGATGAGAACATAACGCACTGTGAACAGATGGAAGTGGACCATGTGCAGCGGCTGATAGATTATCTCGATATCGTAAAAACTCCGCATTCAGAGGCATTTGACCTGCCAAAATTAAGGTCCGACTTTAAAAATTTCTATAAACAATACGATGAGAGAAGAGGCAAGGATTTCTCCAAAACATTTGCAAGGATAGGAGAGTGGTACCGTGGGTTATGAGTATGGGGCCAAGGAGCCCGAGAAATTGAAGATCAAGGACATGACGCACAGGCAGAAGGAGCTGCTGTTGGACAGCGAGACTTTTTGCATGATGCCGTGGTTGCACATACATGCCTTTCCTGACGGCAGGGCATATCCCTGCTGCTTTGCCTTGGACAAATTTCCTGTGGGGGATCTGAATAAAAATTCCATGGAGGAAGTTTTCAATGACATAGACATGCGTGAGATGCGTCTCAACATGTTGGCAAATAAACAGTCACG
>SXGQ01272870.1_pt1 | contig 14708 bp, 9 predicted proteins | sample 3178371 | NCBI WGS metagenome assembly SXGQ01 (sample SAMN11356859, study PRJNA531348) | freshwater metagenome | isolation source: freshwater sample F1-20 | place: China: Fuxian Lake, Yuxi | collected 2017-12-25
GTCCTGAAGTCTTAAAGTGGGAGGGTGGACGTGGGGACTTTTATGAAGCAGTTAAGGAGCGACTTGGGGGGAATGTCGGTGCTTGGATTAGGGGTGACGAAGCTTGGGGTAAACAGGGTATTTCCGTTAGTAGAATGGCCGGCTTACCAACGTCTGTTTATCTAGGGGAATTATTCGATGACAATTGTTGTGCTCTAATTCCGATTAATCCTAAGGATATAAGCGCAATTTTAGCTTTCTGTCAGACTGATGACTTCTTCAATCTTGTCCGTGAACTAAATCAAAAGCTCAGCGTCGATAACACTTATCTAAAACAAGTGCCATTTGATTTGGAGTATTGGTCAAAAGTTGCTGCTGAGAAATTTCCTGACGGAGTGCCTAAGCCACTCTCGAATGAACCTAATCAGTGGATTTTTAATGGCAACCCATACAAGTCGGAAAATCCGCTTCAAGTTGCTGTAGCGAGGTTGCTATGTTATCAATGGCCAAGACAAACGGGATCTAGCTTTCCAGATTGTCCGGCGCTAGGAGCCGATGGGCTGGAGAGGCATGCTGATGATGATGGCATCGTCGCGCTCAGTTCAATTAACCGTGAAGAGGCCGCAGCTCCCCGTGTTCGTGCTCTGCTAAAGGATGCCTTCGGATCAAATTGGCATGATGGCGTTACCGAACGACAAATTCTAGCCGACGCTGGCCATGGAAATTCGACTCTGGAAGAGTGGCTTCGCGATTCATTCTTTGAGGAGCACTGCAAGCTTTTCCATCATCGTCCGTTCGTCTGGCATATCTGGGATGGCGAGCGGGACGGCTTCCATGCTTTGGTCAACTATCACCGCCTAGCAGCCCCTAATGGCGAGGGGGCTCGATTACTCCAGAAACTGGCACAGACCTACCTGGGCGACTGGATCGCACGCTGTGAGGCTGACGTTAAGAATGATAAGCCAAACGCCCATAAGCTGCTTAAAGCGGCCAAGGACTTGCAGGCTGACCTACTTAAAATCCTCGAGGGCGAGGCACCGCATGACATCTTCGCACGTTGGAAGCCGCTCCATGAGCAGTCCATCGGTTGGAATCCGGATATTAACGACGGGGTGCGCCTCAATATTCGCCCGTTCCTGACTGTGCGGGATGTCGGTAAGAAGGGGGCGGGTGTCCTTCGATGGAAGCCCAATATCAAGTGGGATAAGGATCGCGGGTCCGAACCTCAGCGTCCGAAGGCCCAGTTCCCTTGGTTCTGGTCCTGCCTGCCTGAAGACAAGCCCGAACACGTCACGGATTTCACCGGTGGCACCGAGTTCACGGGCGAGCGCTGGAACAACCTTCATTACACATTGGCCGCCAAGAAGGCAGCCCGGGCTAAGTTCATCCCCAAGAAATAATCTCCATGGCCGCACCGCAGACTATCCTCGAAGCACTTATTGCGCAGTTGCGCCTATGCGCAACGGTCACCGATGGCGACTGTCAGGTGGCCGCTGTGCTCTGGACTGACCAGAAGTCGGAATGGAAATCCGCTATCGACGAGATTCGCTTGCAGCTTCCCGAACTCGTATCTCTCGGAGACTATGCACCGGAGAAGGGCAGGGGGCCTGCCATCTGGCTGCGTTGCGTGGTCGATAAGACGATCAAGGTGGATGGTATCGGCCCCACGACAGTACCGATCATCTATATCCCAGGCTTTAGCCGGAATCATCTGAGGGCCGACGCAAACCCAGCGGCATCTGTCGAACCACTCGTCTACCTGGTCTACCGCGGTAAGGTTTGGTGCCAGCCCAATCAAAATGACTGGGGTGTGGTATCGTTTATTTCCAATCAGGCCGGCCTTGGCCTGCAGCTAGCCCGCGATGCTGCCACACAGGCAGCAATCCTTAACTCACTCGGTGAACTCATCACCGAGCCGCTCAGCCAGCTACGTGGACGTATGCTGGTCGCCGATGACTTCAACCGGCTGGTCACCCCGGATATCGTAAAGTCGTTACTACAGTGGATGGACTCGCCTGATGCCTTTAAGGCGAAGTGCAACGAAGCCTCTTGGGGTGCCTTTTCCAGCCAGATCGCCAATCAGTTCTCGTTCAATGTCGTCAATGACGGCCGGCTTACCGCTCTCGAACGTCTTTGCGGAGCCAAGGGCCCTTGGGCTGGTGCTTGGAATCGCTTCGAAGAGAATCCGACCATCTACCCCGGTCTGGTGGCTGCTTTGCCTGCGATTCAGGCGACCGACCTATTGGCACCCGTCACGCACTGGTGCGCTGCCGCCGACCGTCGCTCTTCTGAGCTTGAGTCAGCGGTGGGCTCGTTGGTCGGTAAGCCGATCTCGGGTGCAAGGGAGGTCCTGACTAAATTGGACAAGGAATACGCCGAGCTTCGCTCTACCGTCTGGGCGAAGCTCGGCCGTGCCAAGGCTGCAGCTTGCCTTGGGCCTCTGGCTACGCTCGCCCAATTGAGCGCGACGCCTCTCTCTGGAACCAACCCCGAGACGTTTCGAAATACTTATGTCGAGAAGGGATGGAAAGTAGACGCTGCCTTTATCCGGGTCGTTTGCCTCACAAGCGAGCATGACATGCCGCCGTTTCGCCGCCTGGCCACAGCGCTCTACCACGAGTGGGCGGACGCATCCGCCCGTGAGTTCCAAAAGGCAGTCCTCCGTAACGGGCTCACCAACTTGGCTACTTCCCCGGTCGTCGAAGTTAGCCAAGGAGGATGCATCATCTTTGCCGATGGGTTACGTTACGACGTCGGACAGGGCCTCGCCGAGTCCCTTAAGAACCGTGGGCTTACCGTCTCGGTAGACTCGCGCTGGGCTGCCTTGCCCACTGTGACCGCTACGGCTAAGCCGGCGGTGTCTCCGGTGGCCCGCACGTTTATCGGAAAGCAGATGCCAGCCGATTTCGCTCCAGTCGACGCTGAAGGGAATTCGGTAGTCGCTGCGCTCATCCGTAAGACTCTTGAAGTCCAGGGATACCAAATCCTGAAAGGACCTAACGTCCGACCCGTATCAGCCGAGGCTAGGGGCTGGGTTGAACTCGGAAAGATTGACACTCGAGGACACGACATGGAGGCGGACATGGCTAAGCAGCTTGATGACGAGATCGAGTCGCTCTCCAAATCCGTCCAAGCCCTATTTGATGCCGGCTGGAAGTCGGTGCGTATCGTGACTGATCACGGCTGGCTACTGCTTCCCGGTGGTCTGCCCAAGGTGGATCTGCCGCGCCTGCTTACGGAGAGCCGCTGGGCTCGCTGTGCCGTGGCCAATAATGGCACGCCGTCCGATACGGTGCCGGTCAGCTGGTTCTGGAATCAGGGCGAGACGGTTCACACCCCTCCCGGTATCAGCTGTTTCAATAAGAGCCCCGAATACACCCATGGCGGGTTGAGCATCCAGGAGTGCCTGATCCCTGATATCACAGTACGTTGTTCGATTGTCGCGACGGCTACGGCTATGATCCGTGACGTAAGCTGGAACAAGTACCGGTGCCTCGTCGAGTGCTCAGGTAGCTTCGCCGGCATGAAGGTCGATATCCGGGTGGGTGCGCCTACCGGTAAGTCTGCACTGCCTGCACCTAAGTCTGTTCCAGAGGACGGACACCTCAGTATCCCCGTGGATGATATCTACGAGGGACAGAGCCTCTACGTCGTGCTACTCGGAGCCGACAACCAACCCGTCGCCCAACGGTCCACTAAACTGGGACAATCTTAATCAAACACACAAACATGGACACCGTAGACAATATCGCCGCCGCCGCCCTAAAGGGCTACCTCGTCCGCACGGACCTGGTGCGCAAGTATTCCAAGACCTACCCGCTCCCGACCTATGTCGTGGAGTTCCTACTCGGGCGCTACTGCGCCAGCACGGATGAGAAAGAAATCCAAGAGGGCCTCGCGCTGGTCGAAAGCCAGCTCCAAGGCCGTACCGTCCGGACGGGCGACGAGGAGCTCTTCAAGGCCCGTGCCCGCGAGCAAGGCTCTGTGCGCCTGATCGACATCATCAAGGCCCGCCTTGATACCAAGAACGACCGTTACCTCGGTGAGCTCCCGAGCGTCGGCCTCCGCGACGTCCTCATCCCCGATGGCATCGTACGAGACCACGAGCGCATGCTCACTGATGGCTTCTATGCCGAGGTTACCCTGCAGTATGACGCCATGGCTGCCCAGGCCCAAGGCGGCGTCCCCTTCCGGGTGGAATCTCTCCGCGCTATCCAGCTATCAGACTCGAAGGCTCTGGAAACCCTGTCTAAGGCCCGTAAGGCATTCACCACCGAGCAGTGGAAAGACTTCCTTATCCGTTCAATCGGCCTAGAGCCGTCGTCCATGGATGAGAAAGCCAAACGCGTGACCATCCTGCGCATGGTGCCGTTCGTCGAACGGAATTATAACATGGTGGAGCTCGGTCCGCGTGGTACCGGCAAGAGTCACCTCTTCCAGCAGATCTCTCCTTACTCGCATCTGGTTTCGGGCGGTAAGGCCCCCGTGGCTAAGATGTTCGTCAACAACTCCAACGGCGCACGTGGCCTGGTCTGCCTTTACGACGTGGTCTGTTTCGACGAAGTCTCTGGTATCTCCTTTGACTCAAAAGATGGCGTAAACATCATGAAGGGTTACATGGCCTCCGGTCAGTTCAGCCGCGGCAAGGACCAGATCACAGCTGAAGGCTCGATCGTCATGGTCGGCAACTTCGACGTCGACGTCGAACAGCAGCAACGCATCGGCCACCTCTTGAGCCCCCTGCCGGCTGAGATGCGCGACGATACCGCGTTCCAGGACCGCATCCATGCCTTTGTGCCCGGATGGGATTTCCCCAAACTCAAGCCCAACGAGCACCTGACGAATCACTTCGGCCTCGTGAGTGACTTCCTTAGCGAGTGCTGGACGCGTATGCGCCCGCTAAGCCGCGTATCAATCCTGCAGGGCAGGGCACACTTCGGAGGTGCATTGAGCGGCCGAGACATGGAAGGCGTCAACAAGACGGTTTCCGGCTTGGCTAAGCTCCTGTTCCCGGACCCCGAGATGCCGATCTCAGATGCCGACCTAGAGTGGATTCTTCGTCTTGCTCTTGAATCGCGTCGGCGAGTCAAGGAACAGCAGAAGCGCTGCCTTAAAAGCGAGTTCCGCAACACCCACTTCAGCTTCACCATCGGCGCCGACGGCGTTGAACAGTTCGTCGCCACCCCTGAGCTTCATTCCGATGAGGCCATCGAAGGCGACCCGCTGCCCCCCGGTCAGGTCTGGGCAATCAGCCCCGGCTCGTCTGATGCGGCACCTGGTCTCTTCCGCGTTGAAGTTAACTCCGGCCCCGGTGGCGGAGCCAAGATTCTGAACCAGCCGACCCCGCCGGCGTTCCGTGAGAGCGTCAAGGTAGGTGAACAGAACCTCTATAATATGGCTAAGCAGCTCCTCGGTGAGCGTGACCCACGCGGTTATGAATACACTCTCCAGCTTCGCGCCATGGATGCCGACAAGAACGGCTTCGGTCTAGGCGTTTCGGTCCTTGTAGCCATGGTCGGTAGTCTCGTGAATCGAAACACAAAAGGAGGCACGATCATCGTCGGCAGCCTTAACCTAGGCGGATCGGTCGAAATGCTACCCAACGCAGTCGCGCTGGCCGAAATCGCCGTGGACAAGAAGGCCACCACGCTCCTCATGCCCGTTGCTGCTCGCCGTCAGCTCAACGACCTCCCGGATGACATGTGGACCAAGATCAATATCGAATTCTACAAAGACCCCGCCGACGCCGTCTTCAAGGCGTTGGTTGAGTAAGATGGAGAAGTACAAGCATCCCGACGATGAAGCGCGCCTCCGCGCGCTATTTGCCGACTTCGTCACCTCAGGAAAATCCGTAATGCTAAGTGAAGACGGTCATATGCCCGCACCTTTCTCTGATTACGACATACAAGAGGTCGGCGTATGTGCATCCGATCTCATTACGGATGGCTTGTTAGTGGTTTCCGGAGAACGTGAAGGCGCAGTTTATGTAATCAGCGCCAGTCATGGATATAATCCCATTCTTGTTTTTCCAACTAAGGCATTAATTCGTCTTAAACAGGCAAATGAGGCTAAATTAAAGTCAGGGGGTGTATCGTTTGAAAAGAGTAAGTGGAAGAGCATCTGCAAGTTCCTGGCCGCATATGCTTGGCAGATAGCTAGCGCAGTGATTGCCGGACTGTTAGTCTTAATCTTCCAGAAAAAGTTAGGCATATAACATGGCGATCTTCTTCCCGTCAGATGCCAAAGCTAAGGACGCTCCGGATGGCCCCGAGCAGCAGGTGTTGGATGCCCTGAAGAAGCTGGATGATTCCTGGTATGTCATTCCGAATCTCAACATCGCGAAGCATCCCAGGCATCTGCAAGGCGAGGCGGATATTGTCCTCATTCATGATGGCGTAATTCTTCTACTTGAAGTCAAGGGCGGCCGCGTCTCTAGGGATGGCAGGGGGGCTTGGACCCAGAATGATAAGCCGCTCAAGTGTCCTGCGACGCAGGCGAAGGATAACTGTTTCGCTATCACGGGGTACTGCAAGCGCGAGCTCGGAAGGGATATCATGGGTTCTTGGTGCTGCATCTTCCCGCAAAGCAAGACCCGGAGTGAAACCATCGAGTGGAACTCTGGGCAGTTTCTGGACGCCAAAGACATGGCGGGAGGCCTGCATAAATCTGTTATCGCATCTTATGAAGACACCGTCGCCAAACAGGCGCCGCGTTTTGGTTCAGTCCGCGGCAGGCTTACGGGTGAAGAAAGTCTGCAGCTAGCCGCCATTCTGAAGCCGGAGATCGGCGGCGAAATCACGACCTCCGATCAGATCGAATTCGCGGAAATGGAGATCGGCCGCCTGGAAGAAGATCAGCGCGAAATGCTGGGGGTGATCATGGACAATCCCCGAGTCGTGCTGCAGGGCGGAGCCGGCTCTGGTAAGACAATCCTGGGGTACATGGCCTGCGTCGAGAAGCTTCGGCTCAATCCGAAGGCCCGGGTGGCGTTCGTCTGTTGTTCGGAATACCTTGCCAATGACATCCGGAAGAAGGCCAAAGCCTCCGAGTTCTCAGAGCGCTTCGAGGTATTGTCTCTCCCTGACGTGGCAAAGTACTACTGGCTGCAAATGGCCAAGCGCACCGCTTCGTTTGAAATAGGCGGCATTCTGGGATTCCTGACGCCAACAACGGTGGAGAGTTGGATCCTTGATGGCCCGATCGAGAATAGCCCAGAGGGGGATATGCTTCAGCAGCTACACCAGTTATATCTGGATGGCAGGGCTGAGGCCACGAGGGTTCTCGTGGATAGTATTTTGTCAGACACACCTACATTAGATCGGGAGCTTCGTTCGGCAGATAAACGTTTCGATTTCGTCGCTGTCGATGAGGCGCAGGACTTCGTCTACAGCCACATAGAGCTTTGCTTGCTCAACCTCATCATCAAGGGAGGCCTCAAGCAGGGGAATGTTCTTTGGATCCAAGACCTGTTTCAGTCCATACGTCCATCCTTCGTCCAGTCCCTGACGTCTAATGTGCCAGTGTTCTCACCAGGGGCGCCGGAATATGCGCTATATAACTTACCTGCAAAGAACTACCGCAATCCAGCAGGCGTGACCGAGCTGGCTAACAGTTTCGCGAAGGGCGAAAAGACTGCCCGTTCTCTTAGGTCAAAGTCATTAGCGATCGAAGTGGAGTTCATCGAGAACACGGGAGTGCTGGGCAATGTCTTGTCAGAACTTGTCGCCAGAGAACTGAAGGCAGGCGCCAATACGAAGGACATCGCAATCATCTCAGTAGATGGCTTTGGCGAAGAGGCCTTCAAGCGAAGCATAGATCTGGACGGGATCAGGGCCGCGATTATCCCGCCTCACCTTGAAGAATCTATCCTGGCGACTCGCCCTGAGTATGTACGCGCTATGATGCTCATGGATGCAAAAGGCCGTGAGTTCCCGATCGTGATCTTGGTCGACTTGCCGGATATGGACCTCGATTTCGAATTGAATTTCATGCACGTGGCCATCACGCGAGCCAAAGCGAAGCTGTTCGTGATATGTGGGCCAGAGAGAATGGCCACGCTCAGGAAGATAGCGGCTGGCGAAGCCTGACTATAAGCTACTGACCTAGCTTCTTGATGTCATCCGGTGTCAGCACTACCTTGACCTTAGGCTGGATGCCTTTCTCGGTCATAAGGGTAAGCAGCTCGGAGTCGGAGATCCCCATGGCTTTGGCCAGCCCGGACAGGCTGAGGCAGTCGGGCTTAAGCGCGGCCTCGAGGTCGAGCTGCTTGCTCCAGTTCTTATCCGCACGCTCGCGACACTCGCGGATGAAGGCATCTTTATGTTCGGCCGGGAAAGCGCTCGTCTCGGTCGGCGTGAAGCCGGCTGGCAGTACGGCCACGCCGAGCTGGTAGGTCTCCGGATCGCCGAGCATATGCCCTGCAGCGTTGACGACGTCAGCCAGTACATAGCCAAGTTCACGGGCGACCTCGCCATAGGTCGGCCCCTTGACGGGCTCGGGAGAGGGGATGAAGGGGGTGTCGACCAGGCCGAACTCGTGTACGAGCCGGTTATAAGTGTCTATAGCGGTGGCTCGATCCAGCGACGTGTCGGCGGCGACCGCCCCAAGCGTCTTTGACTGGAGCAGCAAAGAGTTCATGGCGGCCTTGACGGAGGCTTCCGTGGGCATGGCGCCCCCCAGCAGGTCGGCGATGCCGCGCGGGGAGTTTGCTTTGTCCGCCTCGAGCAGGGCAAGGAAGTCATGCGCCGGCAGTCGGTTGCTTTGCTGGCTGAAGTATACCTCGCGCTTCTCGGCGTCGACCTGGCGGACGTATACGTCGAGGGCCGTGCCTACCTCGGGAATGAAGCCGGCGAGCATCTGCGAGGAATGGAGCATGCCGGAAAGGCCGGGCGGATTGACGCGCACCAAGGCGAAGCTCGGCAGGCCATTGTCTTTCCTGAGGCGTACATATTCCACCTCGCCCCTGACCTTCTGCCCCGCTGCCAGTTCGGTGAAAAGGGAGTAGGGCTGGCTGGTGCGGGATACCCTGCTTTCCGTAGTCTTGCGTGGCTCAGGAATCTTCGGGGCATCGGCGGCGGGAGTTTCCCGGGGAAGGCTGGTAAGCGGTGAGGGTTGGCCGCTGCTGGAGATCTGCGGTTCGCGGGCGTTGACGATGTAAGTGTCGGCGGTGACGATGTTCGCCAACTTGTCGAGGTCCAAGCCGGTAGCTTCCGAGTAGACCTTTTGTGCTCCGGCGATGAACTTGATCGGCAGATAGATCGGGTTGTGACGACCGAGTGCGTGTTCGCCATTGAGACCGAGGGCATCGTTAATCCTGGCCACGAATTGCTCCTGTACTGCGGCGACCACGACCGAGGGGGTCAGCAGGCGCTCAACCGCCTGAAGTTCGTCGTTCGTCAGTGTTTCGGACTGAAGGATCAGCACCGGTTGCCGGCGTTGCTTGGTGCCATAGACGGAGGGGGCGCAGATGGCCAGCAAGCGCTGGACTTCGCTCTCGGTCTGGCACCACCGGACACCCGCGTAATAAAGTTCTTTCGGCACGCCGAGGACGTTGAGCAATCGGCGCCAGTCAAAGGAGAGGTCGGCCATATCGGCCAGATATGGGGCATGCTTGATCTTCGTTTCGGCGGATATCTTGATGAGGTTCTCACCGATCTGTTCGGTCTGCAGGAGGACCGACGAATGTGCGCCCTCAATACGACCGAACCGCAGTTTGATATCCCGGCCCCGGGTTTCGGGAGAGGCGAAGTCGAATGTGCCCTTCAGGACGTCGAAGATCTCCTCCTTGTCCATCGTCGTGTTGAGCACGACGCAGGTCTCTAGCTCGACCGTTTCCGGCATGCCGGGGGACAGGGCGACCTGCTCCGTTCCATCCGTGAGGGTGTGCGACTCCGCAGTCAGAGCTTCGGCTTTGCCATCAGGCTTGACCGCAAAGGCAGGAGCCGGCTTGGCCTCGAATTTTCCGGCTTCGCAGTCGAACCAGGTTCCCCATGGGTTAGGGCAGTAGATGGTCGGCGAGGGCGCGCCGCTCTGGGCACAGGTCTCACCGATGAGGTCTTTCAAGCCTTGGCGAGCTGATGGGTCGCCGTGCACCAGGAAGATGCCTTTGGTGCGTGCCGCCCGCTCGAGCTTATCGCCCAAGATATATCGAATGATCGAAGGTCCGTCAGCGTGTCCGGAATAGAATTCGGAAAGAGACTCGAAGCCGCACTTCACGGCATCCCCGGAGATGGCTTTCGCCGGTCTGCCAGTCTGGGGGTCTTTCGGAATCTTGACGGCAAGGGAGGCGCGCTCAGCCAGGGTCAGCGGCCAGAGTTGCCTTAGCTGGCTTCCGGGTGAGCGCGCGGGGACGTAACCGCAGAGGACGAAGGTGGCTTCTTCCTTCGTCAAATACTGGTCAAGCAGGTCGGTCACCGGGCCCACCTGGGTCATGCCGCTGCCGCAGATGATGACCGTCGGGCGCCCCGAAGGGGTTTCGGGCTTACCCCAGAGTACCTCGGTGCAGATCTCCTCATGGTATTCGTCCATCCGGGTGAGCATCTTAGTTCGGCCGTAAGGAATGAGGTCATGGATGACCCCGTGCTCGTCGTCACCCGCATCGCGGATCGAGCGCAGCAGCATCGAATGTTCGTTGAAGAAGCTGCCCCCCTCAGCTTCATCGAAGAAAAAGTCCCGATAGGCCTGCGCGAAGTTCCAAGACAGCCCGGAATGTACGGCGATGAGCGGCACCTCGGACTTATGCAGTCCTGTTTCCGCGCGTCGATAGTGCAGCGCGCAGAAGACGTCCAGCATCAGGTCGAGGCTGCGTTGCAGCGAGAAGGCCGGGATGATGACGACGGACTTATCCCCGTGCCTGAAGGCCTTGGACAGCATCTCGCACATCTTCGCCATCCGCTTGCGGCCCGACTGGCTGTCCTTGCTCCGGGGGCGGTCCCCGTAGGTTGATTCGCTGACTATATAATCAGAAGCTTCCTCGTGCTGGACCCGCTCATCGTGCAGGGACTTGTTCTCATCCGCGTGTTCGATCGGCCCGATGTCTCCGGTGAAGAGCACGGAGGATTCCGAGGCGCCGCTTTTGGCCTTGATCCGGAAGGCGCAGCATCCGAGCAGGTGCGACGTAGGCTCGGCTTCGATCGTGACGTTATGCTCGAGGATTTCCGGATGCCCCGGGTAGACGTGCCTGGCGTCACGCAACGACAGAATCGTCGCTTCGAACGACTCCTCGTCGACCTCCCAGCGGCCGTTCCGCTTCTCGATCTTCATGCCGTCGAGCAGGGCGATTTCGGTGAGCTTGGCGGTCTGCCGACTGCAGAAGATCCGGCCTCGGAAACCTGCCTGAAACCAACGGGGCAGGTGACTGATGTGGTCCCCATGCGCGTGGGTCAGGATGATGCCGGAGAGCTTGTCCGGGTAGCAGTCGACTGGGAGATTCCTCGGGGAGGCCAGCTGTTCGTCATCGTCTTCGCCTTGGGTCGCCCCGCAATCGACGGCGTAGACGTTGCCACTAGCCTTGACCTTGAAGAAATGACACGAGCCGGTGACCGTCTCCAGGGCACCATGGAACTTCAGCAGCAGGGGCATCCCCGCAGGAAATTATCCCGCCAGCCGGGGACAACCCCATTTGAATAACCGCTGTAGAAAGTTACATAATCAGATCAGTTGGAGCAAGGAGGTTGTAGTAAGGGGTCAGACCGCTTCCGATTGATATCCGTCAGAAGCGGTCTGACCCCTTACTCGGCAAAGTCTTCGTCGGCTTCTTCGGGCCAGACTTGGTCGGCGATGGCTTGGACGGATGACTGGTCGAGCAGCCCATTCTTCGACGGAGTGAACTCATCGTAGGGCGGCGCGGTGGCGTCTTGGTCGTCCTTGGCGCCGGCGAACCAGGCGTGGACCAGCCCGGTCCAGAGAGCTCGTCCGCGGAGCGCGCCCTTGGCGACCCAGACGAGCGGGATGGTGCCCTCGTCCCAATCCGTCCTTTGCCAGAGCACATCCCATTGCTTGGTATCGTCTGCTCCGACTCGGAACCATTGGTTCTCCTGATGGCCCGGGCCATGGAAAATCACGGCTTTAAAGACCAGCCGGGTCGACTTCGGCGTCAACCCCGGATCCTGGTCCTGATAGCAGTTGAAAAAGCGCGGCGTGGTCATGGGGTAGGACTCCATCGTACGTTTCATACAATAACTTTAAAGAGAACATTTGCCCGAGGCGTCGGGGTGGGCAGGATGGAGCGATGGCTCCCTCTGCTTTGCTCGTCGGCCTGCTCCGCCTCACCTGGCCGGAATTGGCCCAGCACTTGGTCACGAAAGAAGAACTCAGGGCAGGCGGATGGTCCGAGGCCAAGATCAAGCGTAACCTTGGCGCGCCCCATGGCCGCCACCCGAGCACACATTTCCGTAATCCTCTCGGCCAGCCGTACTGGACCGGCCAGCAGGTGCTATCCGCTGCCGTCCGCGCCGGCTACCTCTCCGCCGAACTCAAAGACTGGCCCTACCAGGTGCCGGTTCACGGTCTCAGGGACGGCGGGTGTTTCATCATGGCCATCGAGCAGGGTGGCAAGTTGGTCATGCACCCGCAGGTCGATGAGGCCTTGCGCCATTTCGTCAAAGTTAAGGCCGACCTGACCAGCTTGGCCGTCGCTAAGCCGCGTTTGGCTGAACTGAACGGCCTCGCGGAGCCCGGCGTCAGCTTCGGCGATCTCCTGACTAAACACTTTAACGTGCGGCCGAAACACTTTCCGCCGCAGTTGCCCGAAGCGGAGTGCGTTGACCTAGCCCTTTGGGTTTATGGCGAACCAGAGGAGTTCGCCCAGAGGGTTGGGGCCTTTGCGGATAAGCAGCAGCTACTCGCCGAACTGCAGCTTTTGCCTGGCGAACAGGACGTCATCGACGTTCTCGCCGAGGACATTGCTACGAAGGCCAACCGGTATGAAGACCTTGATACGGAAGAACTGGCCCGGCTCTGCGGCATCGAGCCGGCTGACGGCGACGCGGACCGAACGACCTATGCCTACTGGTTCGATATAGAGCATCAGGACGAACTCCACGTCCTGATACCTGAGATGAAGCCCTATGTAAGTCCGTCTCGATTCGCCAAGCTAGAGCGCTGGAAGGAGCGAATCGAGGAGGGTGAGGCCGAATTCGACCTGGCTAAGCTGACGGCCAAGGAGAAGGAGGTCCTGGCGCTACTCTGGAACACAGAGGATTGCGCGGATCGGTCATTCCGTGCGGTCTGCTCTCATGTGGTCAAGAGCCGTAACGGCGACCGCGTCGTCTTCCAGTTTTTCGTGGGCGACGGCGGGGATATCGAGGAGTCCTGCGGACCGTACCATTTCGGCGACCCAGGAGGCATCAACTGCGACGACCCAGACGAGATCGAGCACCCTGAGACCATGAACCGTCTCGTCGACCTCCTCTACAAGCCTCGGAAGCCTAAAGCCAAATAGCCCGAAAGCGCTAGAAGGTGGCCGGATGAAGGACTAGTTTTGTCAGAGGATATTGGGCTCGCTTACTTGCTCGCCCGCCCAAGTTGGGCATCCTTCATTCATGCACGACACAAATGAGCTGAGCCTCGAAAAAGCCTTCTCTAAAGAGGGCGCCAGACTCCGATTCAGGAAGATGATCGGACTTGATGAGGCGACAGACGCGGAGGTCGAGGAGATGATCGCCGAGAATGACGCAGGTGCGTTTCTCGGATACCTGGAGAATGTCGACCAACCGGTGTACGTGGTGGATTGGGGAGCCTTATGGCACTGCAACAGCGGTCGCTTCCAAATCTATCATTTCGACGGGAATTACTTTGCGACGTTGGATTCCTGCGACGAGGTCGCTGGGCCATTCCGGAGCGCATTGGAAGCCGCTGAGTGGCGGGCCCAGTCCTTCGATATGGATTACAGCGACGACGCTGGAACCGCCGGATCGATCCACTATTCCTCTGAGGTTTCGAAGGCCGGTAAGAAGCTGATTTCTAAGCGTCTGGCGGCGCAACTGTTCGAGACTGTGACTGCTTGCGGGGGTACGGATGGGAACTTCTATTGGTGTGAGGCGCCTACCGGGAAGCTCTTTAAGGATCCGTTTCACGATGCATCCGGCAAGGTGCTCCAGGAGCTACATGAAGCTCAGAAGGGCGGGGTGTTGGATGCGATCTCTGCTGCCGAGCTTAAACTAAAAGCTCTGACTAAAAAGGAGCGAGCCGACGACTATGTCCTCGCCGAAGAAGCAAAGCACATCTCGTCAGCATTTGATTCCTTCCTCATGAAGGTGCCGCTTCACGCAAAAGGGAAGCTCGCCCGCTTTCGGGCGGAATGGGTCCGCATCTGCCTCCCTCGCCGCGTCGGCAAGAAGACCCTGGCCACGGTCATCCGCATCGATAACCCTATGGGCCTGATCGACGACCTCGTCCCCGTATCTCCATAGGCAGGAATGCCTGATACGCTTCCCGCACGTTTCCACCATCATAAACCAACGACATTTTCACCTATGATTCCGATTCCCGCCGGGTGCGCCCGGTTTCTTTGCTACGGTTGGATCATCACGGGCGTGTGCTTCGTACTGGGCATGCATAAGGGCGACGAAGACCTTTCCGGCGCCGGCCTGATGGCCATCGGCCTCGGGATCCTCGGCCTCTACGTCACCCGCCCGCGGAAAGACTGAATAGCATCACGGCCACCGCAGGGTGGCAGCGAGGGGGCACGTTGACACGGGGACACGTGGGCAAGGGGATGTAAACGAGGA
>SXGQ01009886.1_pt1 | contig 14706 bp, 14 predicted proteins | sample 3178371 | NCBI WGS metagenome assembly SXGQ01 (sample SAMN11356859, study PRJNA531348) | freshwater metagenome | isolation source: freshwater sample F1-20 | place: China: Fuxian Lake, Yuxi | collected 2017-12-25
AAGATGATCTTGCCGAGAGCGTGCTCTTGGGTCTGACTCAAGGATCTGGCACAAAATCTTTGGCAGGGATGTCAACTCACGATGGTCGATACATAAGACCATTTCTCGCACTCTCTCGAGAGGAGATCATCGCTGCATGTGATGAGGCAGGAATTATTTATTGGAGTGATCCACATAACGAAGACCTTCGATTTACTCGTGTAAAGATTCGAAAGCAGATCATTCCGCTTATGGAGAGAGAGTTGGGGCCGGGTATCGCAGGTGCACTTGCGCGCTCGGCACGAATCTTTCGGGAGGATTCTGATGCCCTCGATTCGCTCACGGACGAGATTTTTGCCACCATTCCAGATCCCACCTCAATTGAGGTGGATTTACTGGAACGGTTACCAAGCGCCCTGCGGAAACGGGTCATTCGCCGTGCAGTCGCGCTCCTTGGCGCAACGCGAATCACCGCCGAGCACCTTGGTTGGGTTGACGCCCTAATCAGCCAATGGCACGGCCAAGGCGAGGTCGCTCTCCCGGCTGGTGTTACAGCGCGCCGAGAGTCGGGCAGACTAGCGCTCTCACGCCAGGGAAAATGATTTGGGATGAGTAGTAATAAGAGGGAAAGGACGCGCCACAAGTGGATCTAGCTCACGTCAAAGATGAGATAACAGAGGTCGTTGCCACGAAAGATGAGATTCACCGACGTATTAACGAGATTGCAGCGGTGATATCTAAGGATTATGGGAATAGGGATCTCCTGCTCGTTGGTGTGCTCAAAGGTGCAGTGATGGCGATGGCAGACCTAGCCCGCGCGATGCAACGACATGTTGAGATGGATTGGATGGCGGTCTCTTCATATGGTTCGGGCACAAAATCCAGCGGCGTGGTGCGAATTCTCAAAGATCTCGATCGGGATATCACTGGGCGCGATGTGCTCATCGTCGAAGATATCGTCGATTCTGGGCTAACGCTATCGTGGCTTCAAACCAACTTGCTCTCGCGCGGCGCAAGTTCGGTGGAGATATTTACGGTATTCAGAAAACCAGATGCAGCAAAAGTCCATGTAGATGTGAAGTATGTGGGCTTTGATATCCCACCGGCTTTCGTGGTTGGCTATGGGCTAGATTTTTCCGAAAAATATCGAAACCTTGATTGTGTAGCAGTCCTAGCACCAAAGATGTATTCCTAAATATGAAAAATAGATTTATCAGAGGCTTACGCAGTCCAATCACTTGGATACTCCTGGCCATCATGCTCGTCTGGGGATACTCCCAGATTTCTAACTCGGGGCGATCATTTAAAGAGGTTGAAACCCAAACAATCATTGGTGCAATCTCTGCGGGGCAGGTTGATTCCGCGCTCTTGCTTGCGCAAGATCAACAGATTCGAATCGTATTAAAGAGTGGCGTGAAAATATCTGATTCAAATCGCTTACAAGCTTCATACTTGGCAAACCAAGAAACTGAGTTAGTGAAGATTCTGAGTGCGAATCCACCTCCCAACAAATGGAATGTAAAAGTCACACGACAATCACTTCTGGTCTCGCTGCTCTTCACTCTTATTCCATTCGTGCTCATTGCGTTTATTTTCTTTTATCTGATTTCACGGGCACAGGGTGGAGGTCGCGCATTTCAATTTGGTCGCTCTCGAGCAAAACTGAATCCAAAAGATAAACCGCAAACAAAGTTCTCAGACGTCGCAGGCGCTGATGAGGCTATTGAAGAACTCTGTGAGATTAAGGATTTTCTTGTAGACCCAACTAAGTATCAAAAACTTGGTGCGAAGATTCCCAAAGGAGTCTTGTTATATGGTCCACCCGGGACAGGAAAGACTCTCCTTGCTCGAGCAGTAGCGGGCGAGGCAAATGTCCCCTTCTTCTCGATTTCTGGCTCAGATTTCGTTGAAATGTTCGTCGGAGTGGGTGCTGCTCGAGTCCGAGATATGTTCGCACAAGCGAAGGCGAACGCCCCTGCAATCGTATTCGTCGATGAGATAGATGCTGTAGGTCGCCATCGCGGTTCTGGAATGGGTGGTGGACACGATGAGCGTGAGCAGACGCTCAATCAATTACTTGTCGAGATGGATGGTTTTGAAGCCAACGGATCAGTGATCATGATGGCTGCCACCAACCGACCGGACATACTTGACCCTGCTCTGCTTCGCCCAGGGCGTTTTGATCGCCAGATTCCAGTTGATCGTCCCGACCTCAGAGGGCGTGAGGCAATTTTAAAGATACATGCAATTGATAAACCACTTGCAGATGATGTGGATTTGTTGAGCCTGGCGCGACGCACTCCAGGTTTTACCGGCGCCGATTTAGCAAATGTGGTCAATGAAGCAGCACTTCTTACTGCGCGTAAGAATCTCGAGGTGATCACCAATGAGGCGCTCGGTGAATCAATTGATCGAGTGATGGCTGGACCACAAAAGGTGAGCCGATTAATGAACGAGAAGGAACGACTGATTACCGCCTATCATGAAGGCGGGCATGCGCTGGTGGCACATGCACTTCCCGATACTGATCCAGTTCAGAAGATCACCATCATGCCTAGAGGCCGCGCTCTTGGTTACACGATGGTCTTGCCTGACGAGGACAAATACTCGAAATCAAGAAATCAGATGCTTGATGAACTTTCTTACACTCTAGGTGGGCGGGCAGCAGAGGAATTGATCTTTCACGATCCAACCACTGGCGCTGCGAATGATATTGAAAAAGCCACCGCACTCTCACGTGCAATGGTGATGGAATATGGACTAAGCGAGCGAATCGGAGCAATCAAACTTGGTTCGGCTAAGGGTGAACCATTTGTGGGAATGTCCTATGGCCATCAACGCGATTACTCCGAGGAGATTGCTGCCATTATCGACGAAGAGGTGCGCGAATTAATCGATAATGCACACCAAGAGGCTTACGAGATTCTTGTACAAAATAGAGAGATTCTCGATAATCTTGTGTTGGAATTGATGGAGAGAGAAACGCTTGAGAAGGAAGAAGTTGCTCGCGTGTTTGCTCAAGTGAAAGAACGTGCTCCGCGCAAACCATGGACTGGCTCTAAAGAGCGAAAGCCCTCCAAGCAACCACCAGTAGTTTTTGAGAGAGAAAAACGAGATTAGGGTGGCAACATGGATGACATAAGCCCAATTTCGCTTACTTCACCTTATGAGGGTCGAGCCAATGCGCCATTTGATCAAAAACGCGCTGAAGCCGCAGTTCGCGAGATCCTCTTAGCGCTAGGTGAGAATCCGGATCGAGATGGTTTGAAAGATACTCCTGCACGAGTAGCCCGCGCTTTTCAAGAGAATTTTGCGGGGCTATGGATGTCACCCGAAGAGGTCTTAACAACCACTTTCGATGCAGGTCATCGAGAATTGGTGATTGTCCGTGAGATTGAGGTCTATTCACATTGTGAACACCATTTGACCCCTTTTCATGGAGTGGCGCATGTCGGATATATCCCAGGAGAGTCAGGGCGAATCACCGGGCTTTCTAAATTGGCGCGCGTGGTAGATCTATTTGCACGTAGACCACAAGTGCAAGAACGATTAACCACTCAGATTGCGGATGCATTAGTGGAAATTTTAGAAGTCGCGGGTGCGATTGTAATTATTGATGCAGAACATCTCTGCATGTCGATGCGCGGAGCGAAGAAGCCAAAAGCGCGTACTACAACAAGTGCAGTACGTGGGATATTGCGTGACCCCACCACACGAGCTGAAGCGCTAAGCCTAATTTTAGGGCGTTGATATGAACGCTGCAGCGCAGACTCTTGTGATGGGAATCTTGAACGTCACTCCAGATTCATTTGCAGACGGGGGGCACCATTTCTCACTTGATGATGCGATTACACGCGCCAATCTGATGGCCGCTGAAGGTGTAGATATCATCGATATTGGTGGTGAATCCACTCGACCAGGTGCGCAACGTGTGACCCCCGAAGAAGAGGCGCAACGAGTGATTCCCGTATTAAAAGAGGTGGTGAACTTAGGCATCCCTATCAGCGTCGACACCACCCGAGCCAGATTGGCGGAGCAGGCGATCGCCGGAGGAGCGCAGTATATAAATGATGTTAGTGGTGGTCTTGCAGATTCACAGATGGCGACAGTCATTGCTGAGAGTGGTGTGAAATATATTGCGATGCATTGGCGGGCTCATTCTGCAGAGATGATGAATCATGCGCAGTACGAGAATGTAGTCACTGACGTCAAAAGTGAGTTACAGAGTCGAATTGATTCACTTCAAGAATCAGGAGTTTTAGTAGAGCAGTTGATCATCGACCCTGGTATCGGATTCTCGAAGGAAGCTGCACAGAACTGGGAGCTACTTCGCGGACTTGAACAATTAGCAGAATTAGGATTTCCCATTCTAGTCGGCGCATCTCGCAAGAGATTCCTGGGAGAACATCTCAAGCCGCAGGAGCGCGAGGAGGCAAGTGTTGCTGTGACATCATTCTGTGCGGCGCAAGGAGTTTGGGCAGTTCGCACCCATTCGGTGAGAGCACATAAAGAGGCTATTGCGCAGGTTGCGAAGTTGCAGAGGGCTATACATGGATAAAGTTCTAATTGCAGGGATAAGAGCTAAAGGTTTTCATGGCGTCTTACCTGAGGAGCGAGAATTAGGGCAAGATTTTCTGGTTGATTGTGAGTTACATCTTAATCTCACTGCAGCCATCAAGAGTGACGACCTGAGCAAGACGATTAACTATGTAGAAGTCGCTTTACTTATCCGCGAGATTATCGAAGGGCCACCAATCAACTTGATTGAAACCGTTGCTGGAAAAATCGGGGATACTTTGCTCAAGCGTTATCGAAAAGTGCAGAAGGTTGTCATCACTGTACATAAACCTCAAGCGCCAATACCTGTTGACTTCCTCGATGTAGCAGTGGTGGTAGAGCGGAAGCGATGAGAGCAGTTATTGCCCTTGGCTCCAACCTGGGAGATCGGCAATGGTCTCTAATGTCAGCAGCTGAGGCGCTCAATGAAGTGGGGGAGGTAGTTGCATTCTCTAGTTTCTTGGAGAGTCGGGCAGTGGGTGGATTACCGCAACCGGATTACCTCAATGCAGTTCTGATATTAGATACGCAATTAGCACCTGAAGAATTATTACGAGTATGTCAGGCAATCGAGAAGATATTTGGTCGAACGCGCGAGGTCCATTGGGGTCCCCGAACACTTGATCTCGATCTCATCACCTGCGATGAGCAGATTATCCAGAGTGAGGTGCTGACCTTGCCGCACCCACGGGCTAGTGAACGCCACTTTGTCTTAGCGCCATGGTTAGAGATTGATAATCAGGCTTACCTTCCCGGCAAGGGAGAGGTTGCAGAACTTTTGGCGAACTTAGCGCGATAGCGCTACCCTTTTCTTGCCTGGTACCCCAAGCGGACTGGAGCTAGAAAATGAAGCATCTAACGGAGTTTGTTGAGCAAATTGACGCGCTCGCATTCGTCCCAACTATGGGCGCTCTCCACGATGGACATCTAGCGCTCATCAAACAGGCTCGCGAATCGTGTGAATCGAGCAAGAGAGTCTTAGTCAGTATTTATGTCAATCCCACTCAATTTGAATCTGTCGATGATCTTGCAAGATATCCAAAGACTCTAAGTCGTGATCTTGAATTAGCTCAAGATGCTGGAGCAGATTATCTATGGACACCTTCAGTCCACGAGATCTACCCGGAAGGATTAGCCAACGTTTCTCTTATCTCTGCTGGGCCACTCGGAGATCTTTATGAGGGTGCATCTCGTCCACAACATTTCTCAGGAGTGCTCACGGTAATCAACCGGCTTTTTACGATTACCAAACCAGAGTGTGCAATCTTTGGTGAAAAGGATTTTCAACAACTCTTCCTGATTCAAAAATTTGCTCAAGAGAAATTTCCCAATATTGAGATTGTCGCGGGCCAAACGGTGAGAGATGAAAATGGAATTGCCCTATCTTCGAGGAATTTGCGCTTAAGTCCAGAGGAGATGCAGATTGCACGAGTCTTGCCGCGCACACGAGAGCTTGCCCTCGGCGCGGAGACAATCGGGAAGTTGCGAGAACTTCTGCGCGGCGAATTGTCCAGGGAGCCTGGCTTTACCCTTGATTATGTAGAGGTGGTCAATCCTTCGACTTTGCTCCCAGTCTCCAATGATTTCCAGGGAGCAGTTCAAGTCTTGATAGCAGGATGGATAGGATCGGTCCGGTTGATCGATAACTTCGCATTTACAGTAAAGGAGCAGAGATGAAATTACTTGCTCCCCAACCTGGCTGGACAATCACCTCAGATGTGATCATCGTGGGGTCGGGTATCGCAGGATTAACCACCGCTCTACAGATTCGCGCATATGGATATTCAGTCCTTTTAGTGACCAAAGCCCGAGTCGATGAGGGTTCTACTAAGTGGGCGCAAGGTGGCATCGCAGCCGCACTTGGCCCGGGTGATTCTCCAGCAGCACACGAGGCCGATACTTTGAAAGCAGGAGCGGGTCTCTGCGATAAAAAAGCTGTGCATGCATTGGTCACTGAAGGTCCAGAGGCAGTTGCACGCTTGATTGCTCGTGGCGCTGTTTTCGATCGTGCCGCGACAGGGGAGATTGCACTCACTCGTGAGGGTGGCCATCTCAAGAATCGAATCCTTCATGCAGGTGGCGATGCCACTGGTGCCGAAATTTCGCGGGCACTTCTTGCTGCCGTAACTGAGGATCCAGGTATAGAGGTGATCGAACATGCACTTGTACTTGATGCGTTGAAAAGTGAGTCAGGGCGAGTCTGTGGAGTGACGTTACACGTAATCGGTGAGGGTTCTCGAGATGGAGTAGGCCGGGCTCTTGCTAAAGCGGTAATTCTTGGCACGGGAGGACTTGGTCAAGTTTTTGCGCAAACCACCAACCCATCTGTCTCTACGGGTGATGGAGTGGCTCTAGCGCTTCGTGCAGGTGCTGAGATAGCTGATGTGGAGTTCATCCAATTCCATCCAACAGTTCTGTATTTAGGAGCGAACAGTTCAGGGCAACAACCGCTGATCAGTGAAGCTGTTCGCGGTGAAGGTGCAATTTTACTAAATGCTGATGGTGAGCAATTTATGAAAGGAATTCATCCGCTAGCCGACCTTGCACCACGAGATGTTGTTGCCAAAGCAATTATGAGTCAGATGTTAAGCACTGGCACAGAACATGTGTGGCTCGATGTCAGTAAAGTTCCCAAATTTTCCGAGAGATTCCCTAACATCTATCAATCATGCATCGCGCATGGCATTAATCCTGAAAGAGATCGGATTCCAGTTGCGCCGGCAGCGCACTATGCCTCAGGCGGAGTGCGCGTTGATTTAGCTGGGCGATCATCTGTTCCAGGCCTTTATGCCTGCGGAGAGACTGCATGCACCGGAGTTCATGGCGCTAATCGCCTTGCCTCAAATTCACTCCTTGAAGGGTTGGTCTTCGCAGCACGAATTGCAGATGACATTCACCGCACTTTACGTAAGTTAGAGCGCGAAGAACCAGTCGCGCACTTGCAATCCGAACCCGAACTTCTCATAGATCCACAGATGCGCACCAATATCTCTAATGCTATGAGTTTGGGGGCAGGAGTAATTCGTACGAAGGAATCGCTCAACAACACCTCAGTGACATTGGAAAAGATTCGAACTCGAGGTAGCACCAATCCCTGTGTAGAAGCGTGGGAGGCAACCAATCTTTACATCTTGGCAGAGGTAATCGTCGCCTCCGCTCTGATTCGCGAAGAGACTCGAGGTTCACATTGGCGAGAAGATTTTCCAAGTGAGTCGCCATCGTGGATGAAACGAATTATTGAGAGCATGTCTAGTGATGGCCGGCTCTGCCAAGGTTTTGAGGAGGTTGGTCATGATTGATCGACAGTTATTGATTGAGCGAATCGATGGTGCAATCGCTGAAGATTTTGTGGGCAACCTTGATGTGACGACAACACCGACTATCTCGTCGACTCAACGTTGTGTTGGAGAATTCCGCACCAGGAAGAGTGGAGTGGTCGCAGGAATTGATATTGCCATTGTCGTTCTAGACCGAGTGTGCAAGGGTGGTTTCGAGATTCTTTCGCGAGTTTCTGATGGAAATATTGTTGGTAAGGATGTCACGGTGTTGAAAGTTGCTGCCTTTACCCACGAATTGCTGGTAGCCGAGCGGACAGCGTTAAATTTTCTCTCCCGTCTCTCGGGGATCTCTACTGCAACACATATTTGGGTCGAGGCAGTCTCTGGGACGAAAGCCAAGATAAGAGACACTCGAAAAACCACACCAGGATGGCGAGACTTAGAGAAATATGCAGTTTTGAAAGGTGGGGGCGTAAATCATCGGCTCAATCTCGCTGAGAGTGCATTAATCAAAGATAATCACATCGCAGCCGTCGGTGGGATTACCTCCGCAGTCAAAGCAATTAAAGATCGATATCCGAAGATCCTGATTGAAGTGGAAATTGATCATCTTGAACAATTAGAAGAGGCAATCGCAGCAGGTGCCGATGAAGTCCTACTCGACAATATGTCCCCAGCACAATGCCAACAGGCGGTTGCGATCAATCAGGGACGTGTGAAACTTGAGGCATCCGGTGGAATTACTCTAGAGACTGTTCGTCAATATGCTCAAACAGGAGTGGATTTTATCGCCGTTGGCGCTATCACTCACTCTGCACCAATTCTCGATATTGGATTAGATATAAGTGAGGTCAACTGATGTTGCTAACTATCGATGTAGGAAACACAAATACTGTCCTTGGCATCTTTGATAATGATGAGATTCTCCAATCATGGAGGGTTAAGACAGATACTCGCGACACCGCCGATGAGTTATGGATCAAATATCGCTCGCTAGTTGAAGATTATGAGATAGATGGCATCTCGCTCTGTTCCACGGTGCCAGCAGTATTACGTGAGTTAAGGACGATGCTCTCGCGTCACTATGCAAAAATTCCATCAACTATCTTGGAGCCTGGTATCAAGACTGGCGTTCCACTGCTAGTCGATAATCCGAAGGAGATTGGCTCCGATCGAATTGCGAACACGCTTGCAGCACACACATTCTTTGGTAATGGTGGGGCAGTGATAGTGGTGGACTTTGGTACATCAACCAATCTCGATGTGGTCTCAGTGAACGGTGAATTCTTAGGCGGTGCGCTTGCTCCAGGAATCGAGATCTCCGTCGATGCGCTTGCATCACGCGCTGCACAACTTCGCAAAGTGGAATTGATTAAGCCACGCACGCCGATTGGTAAGAACACAGTCGAGGCTTTGCAATCGGGAACTATCTATGGGTTTGCAGGACAAGTTGATGGGCTAGTCCGTCGTATTAGCGATGAATTAGCAGAGATGAGCAAGGGGCGAATCACAGTCGTAGCCACTGGCGGACTTGCCAGCCTTGTCATTGGTGAGTGCGAAACCATCGACTTCCATGAGCCAGATCTCACCCTGATTGGTTTACGACTTGTCCACGAGCGGAACCATTAAGCCGGTACCCTCTACTCATGACGAACGCCCCTGACGCTCCAGAGGTCGATGATCTCCCAGAGCAAATGCAGGTTCGGCGCCAGAAGCGAGATTCCCTTATAGAAAGTGGGATTGAGCCCTACCCGGTTGGAGTTGCTCGCACGAGCTCACTGCAGGGAATTCGCGAGCGATTCGGTCATCTTGAAATCGACGTGAAGAGTGGTGTCGTTGAGAGCGTCACCGGGCGAGTGATTTTCAAGCGCGATACTGGAAAGTTAGCTTTTGCCACGCTTCGCGAGGGTGACGGAACTGAACTACAAGCGATGTTCTCACTCGATCAGGTAGGTGCGGAAATTCTTGAACAATGGAAATCATTTGTCGATCTCGGCGATCTTGTCAGCGTGACTGGAGAGATCATCACATCAAAGCGAGGCGAACTTTCGGTACTTGCCACAAGTTGGCAGATGGCGGCAAAGGCCCTTCGTCCATTGCCAGTAGAACACAAACCTCTTTCAGAGGAGACCAGGGTTCGACAACGTTATGTTGATTTGATTGTTCGCCCTGAAGCGCGCACGATCGCACGACTTCGACCAGCTGTTATGACTTCACTTCGTAATTCGTTTGCAGCGCGTGAATTCATCGAGGTTGAGACACCTATGTTGCAAGTTCTTCACGGTGGCGCTGCTGCTCGTCCGTTCAAAACTCACATCAACGCTTATGATATGGAACTTTTCTTGAGAATTGCGCCTGAGTTGTATTTGAAACGTTGTTTAGTTGGTGGAATCGAACGTGTCTTTGAGGTTAATCGCAACTTCAGAAATGAAGGTGCAGATTCAAGCCACTCTCCAGAGTTTGCAATGATCGAGTCATATCAGGCATATGGTGATTGGCGAGATGGTATGGAGCTGACCCGTGGCTTAGTCCAAGAAGCCGCACGTGCAATCTCAGGTTCAACAACCGTCAAACATTTTGATGGACGTGAGAGCGATCTTGGTGGGCAGTGGGATGAGCTCTCCCTCTTTGATTCGGTCTCTAAAGCGCTAGGTGAAGAAATCTCTGCAAGCACTCCATTTGAGAAACTCGTTGAATTAGCGAAGAAGGTTGGCTTAGGCGTTGATCCTAAGTGGATTCATGGAAAATTAATTGAAGAGCTTTTTGAACATCTAGTGATCAAGACTCTCACTAAACCAACATTTGTCATGGGCTATCCCATCGATACATCACCACTAGTCCGTACTCACCGAGAGATTCCAGGCATTGTCGAAAAGTGGGATCTTTATGTAGATGGCTTTGAATTAGCGACTGGATACTCAGAGTTGGTCGATCCGGTCGTGCAACGTGAGCGACTAGTCGCCCAAGCACAACTCGGGGCTAAGGGCGACCTTGAGGCAATGGCCCTTGATGAAGATTTCTTGCGAGCGCTGGAAGTTGGAATGCCACCAACGGCAGGTATGGGAATGGGCGTTGATCGTTTACTCATGGCTCTGACCGGTCTTGGGATTCGCGAGACGATTCTCTTCCCACTCGTTAAGCCAGAGTGATGAAAATATGAATCCGATAATCCGACCTGCAAAGACCTCTGACATCAAATGTATCCGAGAGATGATCGATGAGTATGCGCTACAGCGCAGGTTGCTCTCAAAAGAGACAGTCACTCTCTATGAAGATGTTCAGGAATTTACTGTTGCTGAATTAAATGGAGAGGTAGTTGGATGTGGTGCGCTACATATCCTGTGGGAGGACCTTGCTGAGGTACGCACGATGGCAGTTCGAGAGGGGCTACGCAAGCAAGGAATCGGCCACATGATTCTTCATCGAATAATCACGCGGGCAATCGAGATTGGTGTGAAGCGGTTATTCTGCCTCACTTTTGAAACGGAGTTTTTTGCCAAATATGGTTTTGCTCCCATCGAAGGAACGCCAGTACCTCCTGATGTATATCAAGAACTCTTACGTTCTTACGATGAAGGTATCGCTGAGTTCCTCGATCTTGAATCAGTAAAACCTAACACTCTTGGCAATACACGAATGCTGAAAGTTCTCTAACTACTCTTGAATAGCCAAACTCTCTTTCTTCACGGTGGCAACGAATTTCATGCTGACTCAGCAGAGTTCGATCAACTCTTTATCAATGCGATTGGTCAGGCTCGCGTAGGAATATTTCCTGGTGCTAGTACAAGTACTCGTGATCAGGTAGCAACCGTTGCATTCGCCTCAGGATATTTTGCACTTTATGGAATCGAATTGATCGAAGTGATTCCAGAGGAATGTGAAAGCGTTGATGCACTTATTCTTCCTGGCGGTTCCCCTACGAAACTCCTCACCGAATTAGCTCCGTATAAGAATCAATTACTTGCACTCTATGAACGTGGCGTGATCTACGGCGCAAGCGCAGGAGCAATGGTGCTCGGTGCTGGATTTACCCTTGGCGGCGCGTGGAGCCCAGGGCTCGCGCTGGGGGAGTTTGAGGCTTTGGTTCACTTCCAGGGGCAATTTCCGGAGCGAACTGGACTTCTCTATGGGCTCCCTGAGGGGCAGGGGCTAGCAGTAGCGAAATCAGGGGAGATTCTCGCCAAATCTAGTGGCGTCACCGTTCGGGCATAAGTAGCCCGGTTCGGGCGTTATATCGAGATGTAGCAAGCCCGCCTCGCCAATAGGCTTGGGTATGTTGCGGCCGCAACAGCAGATAGAAGGAGCATCATGTTTGAGCGTTTTACCGATCGGGCCCGCCGAGTTGTCGTCTTGGCGCAAGAGGAAGCTCGCATGCTCAACCACAATTACATCGGCACTGAGCACATTCTGCTTGGCCTGATCCATGAGGGCGAAGGCGTTGCCGCCAAGGCAATGGAATCCCTCGGTATCTCACTCGAGGCAGTGCGCGCTCAGGTCGAAGAGATCATCGGTCAAGGGCAGCAAGCGCCAAGTGGACATATCCCATTTACTCCTCGCGCTAAAAAAGTTCTTGAACTCTCGCTCCGTGAGGCGCTCCAACTTGGACATAACTACATCGGAACCGAACATATTCTTCTTGGCTTAATCCGCGAGGGTGAAGGCGTCGCGGCGCAGGTACTCGTCAAGCTTGGCGCTGATCTCAATCGAGTTCGCCAACAAGTTATTCAACTACTCTCTGGCTATCAAGGTAAAGAGGCGGTTGCCAGCGGTCCAGCAGAGGGAACTCAATCAACTTCGCTAGTACTCGATCAATTTGGACGCAATCTCACTACTGCAGCTCGTGAAGGAAAACTAGATCCAGTTATTGGTCGCGAGCGCGAAATCGAGCGCGTGATGCAAGTCCTCTCACGACGTACTAAAAATAATCCAGTACTCATTGGCGAGCCAGGTGTTGGTAAGACTGCCGTTGTCGAAGGTTTAGCTCAAGCGATCGTGAAGAATCACGTTCCAGAGACGCTAAAGGATAAGCAGCTCTACTCTCTTGATTTGGGCGCACTCGTTGCAGGTAGCCGTTATCGCGGAGACTTTGAAGAGCGCTTAAAGAAGGTTCTAAAAGAGATTCGTACGCGTGGAGACATCATCCTCTTCATCGATGAGATTCATACTCTCGTAGGCGCTGGTGCTGCTGAAGGCGCAATAGATGCAGCAAGCATCTTGAAGCCGATGCTCGCACGAGGTGAACTCCAAACTATTGGTGCAACTACTCTTGATGAGTATCGGAAGCACCTTGAGAAAGATGCTGCTTTGGAGCGCCGTTTCCAGCCAATCCAGGTCTCCGAGCCCACAGTTGCTCAGACAATCGAGATTCTCAAAGGGCTTCGCGACCGCTACGAGGCTCACCACCATGTCTCGATCTCCGATGGTGCGCTCGCCGCAGCAGCGAACCTTGCTGATCGCTATGTCTCTGATCGTTTCTTGCCAGATAAGGCAATCGATTTGATTGATGAGGCTGGATCAAGGCTACGAATTCGTCGGATGACTGCCCCACCAGATCTTCGTGAATTTGACGATCGCATCGCCAATGTCCGTCGTGAGAAGGAGTCGGCAATCGATGGCCAAGATTTCGAGAAGGCCGCTTCGCTCCGCGATAAAGAGAAGACGTTGATTCTGGAAAAAGTCGAGCGCGAGAAAACATGGAAGGCGGGTGACCTCGATCAGGTCTCAGTCGTCGATGAAGAGCTCATTGCCGAAGTGCTCGCATTCTCCACTGGAATCCCAGTTGTGAAGTTGACTGAGGAAGAGACTGCTCGCTTAATAAAGATGGAAGATGAACTACATAAGCGAGTCATCGGCCAAGAGCCAGCAATCAAGGCGCTCTCGCAAGCTATTCGTCGCTCTCGCGCGGGACTTAAGGATCCGAAGCGACCTGGTGGTTCATTTATCTTCGCTGGACCTTCTGGCGTAGGAAAGACTGAGCTTTCGCGCACACTCGCACAATTCCTCTTCGGTGACGAGAGCGCGCTTATCCAACTAGATATGAGTGAGTATGCAGAGCGCCATACCGTTTCGCGCCTCTTCGGCTCACCTCCTGGATATGTTGGTTATGACGAGGGGGGACAGCTCACCGAGAAGGTGCGACGACGCCCATTCTCAGTAGTGCTTTTCGATGAAATCGAAAAGGCTCATCCCGATATCTTCAATTCGCTCCTCCAAGTACTTGAAGATGGACGCCTGACTGATGCACAAGGTCGCGTCGTTGATTTCAAGAACACTGTCATCATCATGACTACTAACTTGGGAACTCGTGATGCCTCGAAGCCAGTGAACCTTGGCTTTGCGAATAGCGGAGATGCGTTCTCATCGTATGACCGGATGCGTGCAAAGGTGACTGATGAATTAAAGTCACATTTCCGTCCTGAATTCCTCAACCGTATCGATGACATCATTGTCTTCCACCAGTTGGCGCAGAGCGAGATCATTCAAATCGTCGATCTGATGATTACTGGTGTCGATTCGCGCATGAAGGATAAGGACATGGGTATTGAACTCACTCCGGCGGCAAAGCAATTGCTTGCCACTAAGGGATATGACGCGGCAATGGGCGCTCGTCCACTTCGACGGACCATTCAACGAGAGATCGAAGATGTGCTCTCTGAAAAGATTCTCTTCGGTGAGGTGGGCGCTGGTGAATTGATTCTGATTGATGCTGAAGGTGAAGGAGCAGATGCGAAATTCACCTTTAAATCAACGGCAATCTCATCCACTCCAGATACGCCAGAGGATCTGCAAGAAGCGCCGACTAGCTAACGCGCCAAAGCAAAGTTTCTGCCTCGCTTTTCGATGAGTCCATCATCAAGGAGCGAGGCAATTGCTTTTTCATACTGCGATTGAT
>SXGQ01113293.1_pt1 | contig 14706 bp, 11 predicted proteins | sample 3178371 | NCBI WGS metagenome assembly SXGQ01 (sample SAMN11356859, study PRJNA531348) | freshwater metagenome | isolation source: freshwater sample F1-20 | place: China: Fuxian Lake, Yuxi | collected 2017-12-25
GCATGTGCAGCCGGGACCATCAGTGATGCGACGGCGGCTGCTGACCCGCCAGATGATCCGCCTGTTGAGTAGTCGGTGTTCCACGGATTGCGTGAAGTCCCGTGTGATTCGGGTTCAGTCGTAATCGTCGTACCGAATTCGGGTGTGTTGGTACGACCAACGATGACAAGACCCGCAGCTCGAAAACGAGTCGTGACGTAGTCATTGCGATCGGAAATGAAGTTCGCGTTCTTGAGGAATGCGGTTCCCGCATGATGAGGGTCGCCGATGCTTCGAGTCTCAAGGTCTTTCAACAGGAAAGGCACGCCGCGAAATGGACCGTCGGGCAATGTGTCAGCGGCTTCGGCCTGAGCCTTTTCGAATCGTTCATGAATGACAGCATTAAGCTGCGGATTGATCGCTTCGATTCTCGCGATGGCAGCATCGACAAGTTCAGCAGCGGAAACATCGCCGTTGCGCACGAGTTCCGCCTGTCCAGTTGCATCGAGCCGGGGAAGGTCTATTGGAAGAGCCATATCCGGAAACTATCGCTGCGTGCATGCGCATGCCGATTGTCAGGCTGGCTGAGTTCGCAGAATCTCCATCGCTGTTGCGTAGAACGTTCCGTAAGCTTTCAGGGGGATTTCAGGGAAGGCTGCACCTAGGAGTCCGGCTCCCAATGGGTTAACCGACCAGAACCACACCACCACTTCGGCGTCAATGTCGGACCGGATCAAGCCTTCGCCTTGCGCATTTCTCACAAAATTCCCCATGGCAGCAAGGGTTGCGTCTTGGAGTGGACCCACGACTGCAGCGACTTCAGGCTCGTGCCGTGCTGCATCGCGAGCAGCAAGTCGAAGTCCACGACCGAATTGCCCACTGGAGTCGCTATTTAAGCGAACGATTATCTCGTCGATCGCTGGCTTGGAAATAGTGGAAGACGAAGCGAGTGCTTGAACCACGTCTACGCCGAGTATCTGTGTATCAGCACCAAGTTTGGTGATGATGACCTCGTTCATGAGGCCGGCCTTGCCCGAGAATCGGTTGTAAATGGCACCGGTGGTGAGTTGCGCACGGCGTGCAATGTCTGCCACTGCGGCAGCTTCATAACCCATTTCGGCAAAAACCTCGGCCGCAGAATTGACGAGGGCGACATAAATCTTGTCCTGATCGTCGTGTGCAACACTGCGGACTTTCGGTGCCGTGCGCGCCTTGAGGCGGGTTTGTGGAGGAAGCGGAGTTGAGAAGGGGACGTTCATGAGGGCCATCCGCGTATAGGCGTTGAGCGCTTTCTCTGCGCGTTTCGGGGGTTCGCTGACGAGGCCAAAGAAGTAGGAGCCAATCCATGTCGCAGCGCGCATCAAAACCTGCACTCGGGGGTCCTCATCGGTTCGTACCTCACCGCGTGCGGCCGCCTTGTCGCGTTCTTCTAACGCAATCGCTGTTCGGCGGCGAAGAAACCCATACACCGAGTCGTGGAGAGACGGGGTGTGTCGCGCCGCCAAGAGAAGTTCGGCAACGACACCAAGTTGTTCAACGTTAAGTTTCGGCGGTTCGTCTGAACCCGACCAGAAAGCGACAGCCTCGGCATCGGTTTGCGCACCAAGACCAGGTTCAATCCGCTCGATGAGGAGAGCATCAACAAGCGCTTCTTTCGTGGGGAAGCGGTTGTAGATGGCGCTGGTGGCGAGCCCACAGTTTCCGGCAACGGTGGTAAGAGCCATTGCGTCGTAACCCACTCGTCGGAGTTCTGCCGCAGCGGCATCGAGTAATTCGATGCGTAGTTCCGCTGAGCGTTGGCGACTTACTTTGACCATGGCTGAACCTCAGTTGCTGAAGGGCAGAAGTGCGCCCTGTTCCGAAGACGAATAGATATTCTTCGAACAATAGCCCATGAGCCATAACAAGATGAACGGTAAGTGAACCTAAGGAGTCTGTTGGATGGACGAGTGATCAGCGAATAGGTGATGGCCCGCTTGACTATGCCGGTTGGCCGGTGATGGCTCGGCCACCTCGACTGTCGCGCTTCACACCGCTCGGGTCTTTGGCGATGGCTCCGGCAACGAACACGTACGAAATACCCCGAGACATCTGCGCCGGCCTCTCGACAGTTGATGTATCGGCGATCGTTGCAGGATCGAAAATAGTGATGTCGGCATCTGCGTCCATTTGCAGTCGACCTTTGCGGGCGAGCATCGGGACTCGTGCATCAAGGCGCTTGGCCGGAAGGATAGTGCACTTCGCAAGTGCGTCCATCAGCGAAAGCGCACCCATGTCACGCACATATGGTCCGAGGAGCCGAGAGAAACAACCGGCACCGCGGGGATGGTTGTTGTTCGAAGACTCAGGGATCGCGTCGGAGCCAACCAGTGACCATGGCGCGTTGAGTGCGGCAGTGACATCCTCTTGAGGTATCGCATAGGCAACAACAAGTTTGTTTTGTGCTTGATATTTCTTGAATGATTCAGGTGTGAGTCGTTCGGACGAGCCTGCGAGTTGAAGATCGTTGTAGGAGATGCGGAATCTTGATTGCCAGTCACCAGAAAAGCGCGCAGATCCGAGGTAGGTGCCCCAGAACGTGTAGGGGTAAAAGCATCCGGTGATATCGAGCCCTTCGCTGCGGGCAGCATCGATTTTCGCAATCGCTTCAGGCATCACGTGTGTTGCCATCGACGGAATGTGATCGACATGCAACGAGACGCCAGTTTGTCGAGCGACATTCAGCACTTCGTCAATCGCGTCAAGAGAACTCTTTCCTGCGGGCCCAGGCGAGGAATAACGAATGTGGGTGAATAATGGCATTTCCGCTTGCTTGGCAACTTGAGCGAGTGCTGCGTATTCGTTGAAGTTGATCCACGGCGCGTATTCGGGGTCGATGGAAAGCCCGATCCAGCCGGCATCGAGTTGTTTGTTGAGATCTTCACTTAAACGCGAAAGCTGCGAAGGTGTGGCTACTGATTTCACGCCGATGGAGTCTCGGTACCACTGATCAGAAAAAGCGCCACCGAAGTTGATTGGCGGGGCGTTCTTCCCTGTGTAGTTCGAGAAAAAACCTTTCGCGTCGACAGGTGACTTGATCCCGTGCATGCCGAGATTCGTCGTGACGCCATCGCCGAGTTTGTACCAAACCCCGTACGAGTTCGGCTCGTAGGAAAGCACATCAATGAATCCTGGGGCGACTACCAAATTGCTGGCGTCGACGATGGTCTTTCCGCTGATGTTGTCGGTCGTGATCAGGGCGATGCGGTTGCCGATGAGACCGACGTTGGCGATCGTGTCGTAACCAGTTGCCGGATCCATGACACGACCGCCAGTGATGGCGGTATCGAAGAGCGTCGAAGACGGCGGTGGCTGGTAGGACGCGTCCAACTTTGGCGGTGCGATCTGTTTTGGTTCTTTGACCTTGACCGTCGATGAACCCGGTCCTGATGAACAGCCTGCAGCGACGGCTGCAGCTGCGACGATCCCAGCGCCGCCTAAGACAAGGAAGTTCCGACGGTTAATGGGGGACCCCAGACTGGGGGAATCGCTGGACACACCTATGAATCTACCGGTGCAGGTGTAGGGATCTTGGTCGCCCCTTTGTCGATGTATCGATCGGGTCACTCAAGCGGTGCACCGTCTCCCGTGCACCGTCTCCCGTGCACCGACTGAGTGGCGACCTATTCGCAGAAACGAATTGTTGCCCAAAGGCGATCAAAGGTCGCTGGTCCAAGCGCGACATCGAGGAGATCGAAGGCGTCTGATCGTGAAGGCAGTGAATCCATCGCCCACCGCGAGAACATGCCGGTGTCCATCCATGCAGCGGTTGTCTTCCCTGAGTCACCAAAGGGAAAACCTCCGACTGCTGTGATCACCCGGCGAAATCGCTCCCAGTCAAGTGAGTGTCCGAGGACTTGGGTTGCCTTTGCAATTGCAGTTGGTGTTGCCGCTTGATCGATGCTGTTGCATGCAGGGTGCAACGCAACGATTTCTGACCAGGTGATCCCGGGTTTCTGTAGTGCAACTCTGCAGATGACTTCGAGCCATGCGGCGATCACGAAGTCGGTCATTGAGTCGGTTGGAGGCGCGGTGGTGAGGCCAAGCACGCGACGGCATGCATCGGGGACTCGACCGTTTTGAGGTTCGGTGGTCGGCCCGAAGGTTCGCACTGACTCCAATTGCGAGAGCGCCGTAAGCGCGATTCCGCTTCGGTGGACGATGTGCACAACTGTTTGATCGGTTGAGACGGCTGCGGTACCACTGGCCCCAGAGACGGTTGCAGGCGCGTAAATGCCGACAGCAGAGATGTGAGTATCGACAGTGCGGCAGAAAAGTGATGGCACGGGATCATCGGCATCGAGTGGAACGTGTGCGACGAGGTGTGAGTCGTCAAAGGTGAGAAACATTGGTTGATCGAACGAACAGCGCAATAAATGGTCGACAAATGGTTCAAGATCGATATGGGCGATCTGCATGGGAACAACTCTCCGTGTCGGTGGACAGCGGCGATCGGTTCCGGGTGATCGCAATCCCAGACATGAGCCTCGCAATGAGCGCTCGCAGACGGAAGTGCTTGTTGGCCTGATTATCCGAAGGGGAGTGCGTCTTGCTCGGAAGGAGGATGCAGGAGAGTGATCATGGCGGCCAGTACTGACGCAGTTACGCGAGTGTCGGCGAGGGCACGATGGGCATTTGGATGATCGATGCCCAGTGTCGCTGCGCACGCTGCAAGCGAGTACCCCTCGTTGTCTTTGAGTACATGGCGGGCAAGTTGCAGAGTGCACACAGCGGGCTGATCTGGAGTCGTTGAACCTGCACGTTGAAATTCAGCAGCGAGGAAACCAGCATCGAATGAAAGGTTGTGCGCTGCAACCATTGAACCGGCAAGCCGCTCGCGGAGTTCTTCGGCGATGTCTTCAAACGAGGGAGCACCCGTGAGGTCGGATGCAGTGATGCCGTGAATATGAGTGGGGCCTGGGTCGCGACCGGGATTGACAAGGGTTGACCACTCGTCGAGAAATGAACCATCGGGGGCGCATCGGACGACAGCGATTTCGATGATGCGGTCGCGGGCGGGGCTGAGGCCCGTCGTTTCAACATCGAGCACCGCAAAGGGAAGCGAGGGCGGTTGCGCCGACCACTCGCGCACGTTGACGCTCGGAAATGCGGAAATCGGTGGGCTCACGGACTGCACGCTAGATGGTGAGTCCGACAGTTGGGATCGTTACAGCTCGGCGTCGTCCAGATTCAGGAGTCCAAAGGTCCGTCGAGCAGTTCGGTGACGACGGCTGCGATCTCGCTGCGCTCTGATCGGGTCAGCGTGACATGGCCAAAGATTGGGTGGCCGCGTAGCGCTTCGATGACAGGGATGATTCCGTCGTGGCGACCAACGTGCAAGTTGTCGCGCTGGGCAACGTCATGGGTGAGAACCACGCGGCTTCCCTCGCCGAGGCGGCTGAGTGCGGTAAGCAGAACTGGACGCTCAAGGTTTTGGGCCTCGTCAATGATGACAAAGGTGTCTGTAAGGCTCCGACCGCGGATGTGAGTGAGCGGAAGCACCTCAAGGAGTTCACGATGGATGACTTCGTCGATGATTTCTGGTCCGGTAATTGCTTCCAGTCCATCAAGTACGGCCGCAGCCCATGGACTCATCTTTTCGAATTCGGAACCAGGGAGATAACCGAGGTCTTGGCCGCCGACGGCGTAGAGCGGGCGGAAGACCACGACGCGTTTATGGCTGCGCTGTTCAAGTACTGATTCGAGACCGGCGGCGAGAGCCAACACGCTCTTTCCCGTGCCTGCAGGACCTCCAAGGGAAACGATGCCAATTGAAGGATCGGCAAGAAGATCGATCGCAATGCGCTGCTCGGCAGAACGGCCGCGTACATCGAAAAGTTGTCCGTCACGACGAACGAGATGCAGCGATTTGTCGGAATGAATTCGAGCCAATGCTGATTGAGATCCAGCGTGCATGACAACGCCTGTGTTGCAAGGAAGATTGCGCGCGCGTTCATCGTCGATAGAGCCATGTTCGAACAATTCGTCGATCGTTGATCCGTCGCATTCAAGTTCGACGATTCCTGTCCAACTGTCGTCACGTGCGAGTTCATTGCGATATTCGTCTGCTGCGAGGCCAACGATTGATGCCTTCAGTCGAAGGGGAAGATCTTTCGTGACAACGGTGACGTCGTTGCCTTCGGTCGCCAGATTTTGGGCTACCGCAAGTATTCGGTGATCGTTGCTATCGCCTGACAGGGAAGGGGGAAGGGCATTGAGGTTTTGATGGTTGATCTCGACGCGCAGGGTTCCGCCCACCTCGTTCACAGAAAACGCGGTGGTGAGGTTCCCGTGTTTGACGCGCCAATGTTCAAGTTGACGTAACGCCTGACGTGCTGACCAACCGAGTTCGGGGTGATTGCGCTTTGATTCGAGTTCCAGCACAACGACGACGGGTAGCACGACGTCGTGCTCCTCGAAACGTGTCATCGACTTGGGATCGGCGAGAAGTACTGACGTATCGAGAACGTAAATGCGCTTGCCCATGGGAGTCATCGACCTCCTCCGGCGACGTGATCGGGGTTGAATCCCTGCGATCGATCGGACGAGTTGGACGACACGGCCTGCGTGGTGGTCACTGGTCTCCCGGAGGTGCGGTTGCGACTCTGTCATCCAACACCGCGCGTCGGGTTGACGCGCGGATACTTGGGTGGAGTTCGCCTTCTGTTCACAGAACCGTCATGAAACGGAGTTTTCTGACGATGGGTCAGATTGGGTTAGAGATGATTTAGCAGTTTGAAGATTTCTCCGCGAGACACGTTTGTGGCGGCGCCGACAGCAGCAGCATGGTCACGGATCCGTTCGCCAAACACCGTGGCAAAGGTTCCGTCGTCACCGGGCGGAATGGCGTGAGTTGTGACGAATTGGCTCGTATGGGCCAAGAGCGCTTCAACCTTCGTGTCAACAAAACCGCTGATGTCTTCGACATGATCTGGCTCGTCGGCTTCAAAGAGAAGGGCACAATCGGGGCGGTGAATCTCAAGACCGTGGTGGCTGAAATAGTGCGGATCACGGGCAGCCACGATGCCGTCGAGTGCGAGCCATCCGGCATTGCGATGATCGGGATGGAGTCGGTATCGCTTCCACGGATCATGAGCGAGAACGACATCGGGTTGAATCGAACGGATCCAGTAGGCAACTTGATCGCGAATGTGAAGTGTCGGCTGGAGTTCGCCATCGACATGACCAAGCATGACGACCTTGCCAGTAGAGCCGAGCCGACGGGCTGCTTCCATCTGCTCCGCTCGGCGCATTTCAACGAGTTCGTCAGAGCTCTGATTGGGATCCCAAGTTCCTTTGGCGCCGTCGGTCAGAACGAGATGGTTGATGACACATCCTGCAGCGGCCCACTTGGCAAGAGTGCCGCCACACTGAAATTCGGCATCGTCGGGATGAGCAACGATGACGAGCGCGCGCTTCGGAGTCGGAAGGTCGCGTGAAGCCATCGGGCCGCCTGGAAGGTCTCCGATGGGAAGGGGCGGTAGGTGGCTGCTCATAACTGGTCCGCCCACTTCGGGGTGTTGAGATCGTCGGGTCGATCAACGTCCCATGCCAGTCGGTCGTTGTGGATCACTCGCACGTCGAGCCCGAGCCGCTGTGCTTCTGCATGGTGGCGGGCAAATGAAGCCGGTCCGTAGGAAAAAACGAAACCGCTGTCGGTCGGAATCACGATGACGTTGGTGCCGTCGCCATGTCGATCAGGAACCAGGGTGACGCCATCGACGTCGGCCAACCATTCGAGACGTTCGGCGTGGGGCAGATCGGCGTGAGCGACGATCACCGTGTCGATGTCGAGATGGGCAAGATCGGCAACGCCTTCGTTCACCGCGCCGTTGAGCCCGCGGCCGGGCTTCCATAAGACATTGGCGCCGAGACGAGTTGCCCATTCGGCAACAGCGGTGTCATCACAGACAATCCAAACGTCAAGCGGTGCAGCAGCGCGCACGACAGTGGTTGCCATCGATTCGGCGAGGGCTGCTCGTTCCGCGGGATCAAGGGCATCGGCGAGGCGCGCTTTTGCATCGGAGAACGCCTTGACGGGGATGAGCACAGCTCGTGTGGACTCCGATACGGACACCGCCGGAGTGTAGGTCGCGTGAGTTGCATCACTCCTAGCCGCGTATTTGTTCCGAACCTGTCGCCATAATGAAGAGGGCTGCTTCTGTCGGGGGTAGCGTCGCCGCCGATGGAGCGTGTTGTTGTGAACCAAACCTCTGACGATCAATTGGCCGAAGAGTCGTGGGCCCTTTTGGGAACCATAGGGGCCGGGGGTCGAGCCGCAATCAGCCGGCGTGGGGTCATTACGCCCGAAAGCGGCGCGTGGTCGCTTGATTGGTGGGTGGGTGCTGAAGACCGCTGGCACGTCGCCTCGGGCGGTGCTCATGTTCGCCAATCGCTTGTCGAAGCCACCCCGGTTGTTCTCAGTGGATTACGGCTTCCCGGAGGGGAGATCGAACAGCGCGCGTGGAGCGCGGTCGATGGAACGACTGGTCTCCCAGTTTTGGTGGTTGATTTCCATAATGCGACAAAGATTCCTGTTGCCGTTGCGATCGCGTTGTCGGGATCGTCGAGCGCCTCATCAGTGATCGATGTCGTTGATGGCGTTGTCGTCGTGAATGGTGACGGAGTCGCACTGTTTTCCCGGCAGCCATCGCGCTACGGCATCGCCGCCGGCGGGCGTTCCGCCCAAGAAGTGACGGTTGCGGGAGACGCAGTTCCAGAGTTCCCTCAGGGAGGAGTCTCATCGACGTCGGGTTCGGTGACCGTGGGATTTGTTTTCCCACTCCCGCACACAGCAACGCTACGAGTCGTTCTTCCAATGCGTCGCGTTGCTGGCCCGAGTGATCTAGCGCGAATCGATGTCTCGACACTTCCGCCCCATGATCGAGTCGTCGCAGGATGGAAAGCACAACTTGCACGGGCCCCGCGATTTGATTTTCCAGAACGACAGATTGAAACCGAAGAAGCAATCGATGCGGCGCGATCACACATGCTTGTGCACGCAGCCAACGATGATCCTTTGCGCTGGCCTGGGACACCTGTTGATGGTGTCGAACGTTCAGAACTCATCATGGCGCTCGACGAGCAGGGTTTGTCGGCAGAAGCCGAGCGGTTGCTTCTGGCTGCTACAGATCTTCAGGATGCAGACGGTTCGCTCGGTGACTCGCGCCTTGACGCGACGGCGAGTTGGGTCGTTGCCGTTGAACGTCACGTTGCCCTCACGGCGAACGATGTATTCGCCGAGGCACTCGTTGAGCGTGTGGCATCGGCGGTGCATTGGTTGTCGAAACGGCAGCGGGTAGGTCGCCTTCGACCGGCTCGATCGTTCTTCGGAGTCGGGGAGGGCCCTGATTGGCTCGCTGGTGAGGATCGACGCGCCTACGACGCACGCTGGACTGCACGCGCGTACAGCTCGGCGGTTTTGTTGCTCGATGCCGTCGGTCAGTCCGACGCAGCGCAGGCAGTTCGACTCCACCACGCTTCGCTCACAGAAGAAATGGAACGGCGTTCGATCGCCGCAGATGGCCCTGGTGATGGAGCACGACTGGCCGATGCTGTTGGTCAGCTCCGAAGCGACCTCCTCGAAGGTGAACCTCTGTGGACTTGGGCAAGTGCAACGGATGCGCACGATCCGGCCCGAACTTCGGCGTTCCTGCGCAATGTCCGCTCAATTGTCGTGAACGACCATGGTCCGACCATCGACCTTCTACCCAGTTTCGGTGAGGACTGGCTGGGGCAGCCGATTGCGGTTCATCGATTGCCGACTATCGGTGGTTCGTTGTCCTTCGCGTTGCGCTGGCACGGTGCACGACCAGCACTGCTGTGGGAAGTGGAAGGCGACCGAACCTTCACCCTGACCTGCAGCGCGATCGACTCGTCATGGTCAACCTTTGAGCAACGTGGTGAAGTCCTCTTGGCGGCGCCAATCATCGATCACGTCCATACGCACCTCGACCACGACCACGACCACGACCTCAACCACGATCACCCGCAACGGGCAGTTGATCCTCTTGCCGAGAGCGGAGGCTCCTTTTCCTGATTTGGTCAGACTTGAACTTTGGCCGAGCGATTCGGGTCTGCTGCGGAAAATCGCCCTTTGCCCTCGCATGTGCCCCGGGTCACGTCTAAGGTTCGGCCTACAGCAGGGGTCCATGGGGTCCCCTGAACCAAACCGTCGGCTGTGGCCGAAGGAGGCAGTAATTATGGAGAAGCGTGCGGGATTCCGCCGCTGGGCACCGGTTGTTGCAGCAGTCATGGCTATTGGCCTGATCGCTTCGGCGTGCGGTGGATCGAGTTCAAGTGACTCGGACCAGAGCGGCAAGACCACTGACGTAACAATCAAGGCGTCAGGGCCGCCCAAGGCGGGGGGCTCGATCAAGTTTGCGCTTGAAGCCGAGACTGACGGTTTCAACCCATCTAGCAACCGTTGGGCGATTTCTGGCTACATGGTCGGTAACGCAGTATTCGATCCATTGACGGCCTACGACGCAGAAGGCAAGTGGGCCCCGTACTTGGCGAAGTCTTTTACTCCGAGTGCCGATTTCAAGACATGGACTGTTGACCTTCGTGCCGGAGTGAACTTCTCCGATGGCACGCCGGTCGATGCGGCTGCAGTGAAGCTTGCGCTCGACACCGTGAAGGCCAATGCTCTTACCGGTGCCGCTCTGGCGAATATGTCCACCATCACGGTGGTCTCGCCCTCGCAGCTCACCATTGCCACCACTGATCCGTGGGCATCGCTTCCCGCTCAGCTCACGACGCAGGTTGGTTTCATCGCCGCTCCGGCACAGCTCAAGGCTGAAGGTCCTGCGGCAACTCGTCAACCCATCGGCTCTGGCCCCTTCATCCAGCAGGAATGGATTCCGGACAACCGTTGGACTGGCACGAAGAACGCCAACTACTGGCGCTCAGATGACAAGGGCAACAAGCTTCCGTATCTCGACTCGGTGGAATTCCGTCCGATCGTTGATCCTCAGAACCGAGTCAATGCACTCATTTCGGGCGATGTCCAGATGATCCACACCACTGACTGGCCGGCGATTAACCGTCTCCAGTCTGAGGCGGCGTCGGGCAACATTCAGTTCGTTGCCGATAACACCGAATCTGAAGAATCCTTCCTGATGTTCAATACGACGAAGGCTCCGGTTGATGACGTACGAGTTCGTCAAGGACTTACGTTGTGCACCGATCCCAATGCGGTCTTGGTTGTGAGCGAAACTCCGGCGGAACGTTTGGCCGACAGTCAGTTCACGAAGGATTCGCCGTGGTACTCCGCTAGCGGTTTCACCACGAACGATGCCGCAAAGGGTAAGGCGCTGATTGACCAGGTGAAGGCCGAAAAGGGTCCAATCACGGTCAGTATCGGCACCACGCCAGTCCCGGCGAACACGAACACCACGGCCCTGATTAAGCAGCAATGGGAAGCTTGTGGCGTCACCGTGAACACCACGACGTCGGAACAGAGCAAGTTCGTTTCGGATGCGGTGACCGGCAACTACACCGTCAACCTTTGGCGTCAGTTCGCTGCCTCCGATCCCGATGGCGATTACGTCTGGTGGACAGGTAGGAACGCAAGTGGCCCACTCACGCTGAACATCGCTCGTCTCAAGGATGCTCAGATTGATGCTGCACTTGATAAGGCTCGTGCCTCGAATGACCCGGCTGTTCGCAAGCAGGCGTATGCCGATATGCAGAAGCGTCAGACCGAGTTGGCTCCCTACATCTGGCTCTCTCACAGCCAGTGGGCGATCGGTGCGGCCAAGAACGTCCGCAACCTCACGAACCAGACTCTCCCCGATGGACAGGCAGCTCTGCCGTTCCAGCGTGGCGAGGTCCGTCTGACTCAGACCTGGGTCGAATAGAAAACCCAGAACTGACTCCGTTGTTGATAGGGCCCGGTGCTTCGGCACCGGGCCCTATCGCGTTCGCAGGAATTCCGACACGAAGTGATGATCAGCGTTACTGTTCGCGCAAGGGGTGGTGAACATGGGCGGAAACTCAAAGTTGCGTCAGTTCGTTTCGGTGGTTGCTGCGGTGGTTGCACTAGGGCTGTTCGCTGCTGCTTGCGGCAGTTCTGGTGGCGGCGATAATTCGGCAACTGCAAGTTCCGATATCACTGTGAAAGCAGCGGGCGATCCCACTCAGGGTGGGGCAGTGACGTTTGCTGTCGAGGCGGAGTCAGACGGTTTTAACCCGACCACAAACCGTTGGGCAGTTTCTGGTCACACGGTTGGTTCGGCGATCTTTGATCCACTCTCCGCCTATGACGAAAACGGCGATGCGCAGCCGTACCTCGCAAAGTCATTCACGCCAAGTGCGGATTACAAGACCTGGACGATTGAACTTCGCCCGAATGTAAACTTCTCCAACGGCACTCCAGTCGATGGTGCAGCAGTGGCGAAGTCGCTCAACGCAATGAAGAAAGATGTACTGGTCGGTATTGCGCTTGCGAATATTGCTTCTGTTGTTGCATCTGGCCCATTGAGTGTGACGGTGTCAACGATCGATCCTGACGCGTCATTGCCGGCTGCACTAACGACGCAGGTCGGATATGTCGTTTCTCCCGCACAACTTGATGCGACGCCTCCAGCGAATACGCGATCACCGATTGGCTCGGGTCCATTCATTCAAAAAGAATGGATTCCGGACAACAGTTGGAGCGGCACCAAGAATCCGAACTACTGGCGCTCCGACGCGAAGGGCAACAAGCTTCCGTATCTTGAGTCGCTTGAATTCCGTCCAATCACCGATCCGCAAAGTCGGGTAAACGCGTTACTTGCGGGTGACGTAAACATGCTCCACACCACCGACTTCCCTGCGATGGCAAAACTCAGGAGCGAGGCACAATCGGGAGCCCTGCAAGTTGTCTTTGATCAGAACGATTCTGAGGAAAGTTTCGTGATGTTCAATACGGCGAAGGCTCCGCTGAATGATGTTCGGGTTCGCGAAGGTCTGAAACTCTGCACAGACCCTGCAGAGGTTCGTTTGATTAGCGAAGTCCCTGAGGATCGTGCGGCTGACAGCCAGTTCAATAAAGATTCGCCCTGGTATTTCAATTCAGGCTTCAAGACAAATGATCCGGCGGCAGGTAAGGCGCTGATCGAACAGGTGAAGGCGGAAAAAGGTCCTATCGCGTTCACTCTTGGGACGACGCCAGTGCCTGCAAACGTGAATGTCACTGCACTTCTTAAGCAGCAGTGGGAAACCTGTGGTGTGAGTGTCGCCACAACGACCACTGAACAGAGCAAGTTCATCCTCGACATGGCAACTGGGAACTATCAGGCCAACTTGACTCGTCAGTTCAGTGGGACTGATCCCGCTGTCGATTACGTCTGGTGGACTGGCAAGAACGCAACGGGCCCACTCGCTTTGAATTTCGCTCGACTCAACGATCCTGAAGTGAACGCAGCACTCGATAAGGGTCGCGGGTCTCCGGACTTGGCTGTGCGCAAAGAGGCATATGCCACGGTCCAGAAGCGACAGACGGCATTGGTCCCGTACATCTGGCTCGCTCACTCGCAGTGGGCGATCGGTGCTGCCAAGAACATCCGGAACTTCACGTCGATGACGCTTCCTGATGGAGCAAAGGCTCAGTCGTTTCAGGGTGGCACCGTGAAACTGACCGAGACCTGGATCGAGAAGTGATCCCGGGCTAGCGACGCCTTCGCCGCTACGTTCGACGTCATGGCTGGTTCAGTTCGGCAACTTCGCGCGGGTCTGCGTAACAGTTCGCCAACGCTCACAAATGAAAAACAATTGTGGGCCGAAGGGCACTCGATTGTCGTCGGGCTCGACGAAGTTGGTCGCGGATCATGGGCAGGTCCTCTCGTCATCGGAGCTGCAGTTGTTCCGAAGGATCGACGTGTCTACAAACTTCGTGATTCCAAGATGCTCACCGAGACAGAACGCGAGTCGATGTTCGATCGCGTTGCCGAGTGGTGCGATGCATGGTCACTCGGCATCGTGACGCATCAGGAATGTGACGACCTCGGTATGTCTGCAGCATTGCGACTTGCAGCGAGTCGCGCGATCGAATCGCTGAGCATTCGGCCTGATCGGGTACTGCTTGATGGTTCGCACGATTTTGTGGGTGGCGGAATCACCAAGACGATCGTGAAGGGTGATGCGACGTGCGTGTCGATTGCAGCTGCATCGATCTTGGCAAAGGTGAGTCGCGACCGCATGATGCGGGCCGAGGCCGAGAACTTTCCGGCCTACGACTTCCATCGCAATAAGGGCTATCCGTGTCCGCGACATCGCATGGCGCTTTCTGCATTGGGGCCGACCACAATTCATCGGCGTTCGTGGTCGTACATGGACGATCTGCCGTGGTCGGGGATTCATCGTTCTGATCCGGTTCCGACGCAGGCGAGTCTGTTTAACGCCGGGTAGTTCGGTGCGAGCCGGGCGGCGGGTACCCTCACGTTATGAACCCCCGCTCCTGCATCGTCCTTCTCGCCTTTGTTGCATGGACGGCATTTGTCTGGGGTAATCGCATTTCCAACACCTTGCGTTCCGAAGAATCCACTAGCACTAAAACATTTTTCTCGGTGCTTTCACTCGTGCTTTTGGGATTCGCGTTGGCGGTCGTGGTGGTTGTGGCAAAAGCCTGGAAATCAAATCTCGGTGCCGGGGGAGCGAAAGTCCTTATGTCGGCGGCTGTGCTCACAGTGGTGGTGTGGCTCGTCC
>SXGQ01559608.1_pt1 | contig 14703 bp, 8 predicted proteins | sample 3178371 | NCBI WGS metagenome assembly SXGQ01 (sample SAMN11356859, study PRJNA531348) | freshwater metagenome | isolation source: freshwater sample F1-20 | place: China: Fuxian Lake, Yuxi | collected 2017-12-25
TAAAAAAATTATTTCTATATAATAGTATAGAGTAAGAAATAGTACAATGAAAGAGAGTGAAAATAACTTATCTTTTTATAGTAGTGCCATAATCCAAGCAATTTTTGCTATATTATTGTTAATAATCCTCAGTTATATTTATAAGCTTGAGAATATGGGGTGTGAATGTTCAGAACACCCTAACAAGGATTTTATTAAGAACTTCACTGTAATAGCCCTCGGTTATTTCATAATAACATCTGTTATATCGCTTAAAAGCATCGCTAAAAGTATGGGATATGTCGTAGTCCAATTATTATCAATTGCTACTTTCGTATTCTTCTTAATGTTTGTAGTATATATATACTACGCATTTGATTATGTTAGATATTTAACCAACGAAAAATGCAAATGCTCTGAAGATTTAAGTCGCGATATCATATCTATAGGTACTATGATATCTCTTTTCCTCTTCTTAACCCTCCTATTCACCATAATTATCATCCCTATCCTATTAAGTACCCTAAGCAATCTATTATCAAAGATAGAGGTATTTGAAGAGGAAGTTGAAGATACTATCCGCAACCCTATGAAATCTCTACGTAGCACCCCTGACAGAATCGTTAAATCCGTTAAAGAAGTCGGCAGCTTTGTTAATAAATCCGCTAAAAAAATAACCAATCTTAGAAAAAATAGATAAATAGATATTTATTTCCCTAATTAATACCTGTCGAATCCTTATTTTTATTCATAATATATCATAATATATCATATAAAAAAATAATAAATATCACAACGTCATACATAATAACAATCTTTTATATCCGTCAGTCTATATATTTAATGTTCGAGTGCCCTTTTTAGGCCTACCTCGCCCTTTTAATATTTGAATATCTGCTGTGTCCTCTATAATTGATGTGATTTCTTCATCGCTAACCGAAAGAGTCTCTATATTATTATCGCTATCATCAATTGATATCTTGTTATGAACATTCTTTATAATATTATCTATATCTTCGTATTGTTTTTTATCGTTAGGTTGCGATGGTATTCCCCTATTCTGTGTATTCATATTTTGAGCATATTGTGGCATATTTGAAGGTACAGGGTCGCTATTTAAAGAACCGAAAAGATTACTTACCATATTGAATAACCCCATATTATCATTGCTTGACCCACGATTTTGAGACATTTGTGGCATTTGTTGAGGAGCACTATTTCCCATTACATATTGTTTTGCCGCAGCATTTTGAAACTGTTTCATTAATTCGGGATTAGAACGGAGAACATTCTCTACATCGGGCAAAGGCTGTTCTTTAAACATTCTGCTTGTTAAATGGAACATAAACGCACTCCCAGATAATGATATAAAGAGCCTCAATTCAGGAGCCATCTTCTTACCGGTCGCCTTATATTTATAATGTAATTCCTCAAAAATATCATCATAATCGTTAATATTCTCATTGACCTGTTCAGACCATCCGTCTAATTTAATAGAAAAAGGATCATATCTCCCGTTTATATATTCAGTACCCGAGATAAATGCCATTAACATTTTTTGCTGAAATCTTATGCTCCCATCCAACTCCTTTTCTCTAATTATCCTATTATATTCGGTTCTCATCTCCTCAATATCAGAGTTCATATTGAATTTGAAAGGAATCTTAAATCCCTTAGATTCCATTCTGTCAAGTTGATATATTATCTCTCTTTTTTCATTTATCTCATTCTTTATAATTTCTTTAGGACTCAAAAACTTATTTTTATTTCTACTAATTCCTCTATCTCCATCACTTACTACACTACTGCCATCGCTGTCTCCGCTACCGCCGCTGTCATCGCTGCCGCCGCTGTCATCGCTGCCGCCACTACCATTGCTTCTACTACTTGCGGTGCTTTCATCGCTTTCATCGCTTCTACCACTTCTACCGCTTGCTTCGCTAATATTATCATCATATATTTTCTTTATCTTACCGCGATTTGAACTTTTTTTACTTTCATCACTATCACTCTCGGTTTCTATTCGCGAACTTCTACCAATCTTATCTTTATTACGATATATATTGCCTATGTTTTTCATATATTTCTTTTTACCACCAGAAGAACTTCCGTGCGAAGAACCACCAGAAGACATTGATATAACATCATCGCTAATTTTTTTTCTGTTAAACAATTCCTCGCTTATTGCTATATTATTCTGCTTGTTGCTACTCGGTATATTAAAATTAAAAGATTGCTGTCCATTGAAACTTTCTCTATTTAATTCAATTAAATCATCATTTCTATTATTATAATTAGATAGTAAAGCCATATTATATATTTATTTGGGTATCAAATGTTTATATATCTATTATAATTTTTAAATGTTTATTAATACGCATTCTAATAAAAATAAGTTTCATAATATTTAGCTATTTCTGTGAGATAGCCACGATAACCAAGTGCCAAAAAATAATTTCCCCGATTTTACATAATATTCAGGATGAAATTGTATTCCTAATATATCCCGCTTTTTATGATATAATATATCTATCATATCCCTTCTTTTCATTAAAGCTTCTATATTCTTATTAACTTTAATAACAATATCATTGTGATTATATCTATATATCGTTTTTGTAATATCAAAAGGATACCTTATTTTCAAAGCTTTATTATAATTTCTTATATATCCAGCAGCATTTCTCTCCTTAACATTAGAAAACTTCCCAAATCTTATCGCAATATATTGCATTCCGTAACAAATTGCCAATATATGTATTTTATAAGAACATTTAAATATTATCTCAGGAACCTTCGGAGATCTTCTATCAATTATGCGATAATCAGAACCAGATACTATAATAGCATCAAATTTATCGTCGAGATTATTCAATAATTTGGCAATACCTTCTTCATCATACCAATCCCTAAAAAATAATCTCGCATTTCTTATAGATCTTTTAAAACGCATCTTTCTTATATTATTTAACACAGGATTGCTATACATCATTACTATCAATATTTTAGGATGCTTCTTCTTTTTCATTATCTTCATTATAACATAAGCTACTACTATATATTTTATTATATTTATTAGAAATATCCCCTTTCATATTACTTCTAATATATGATACAGTCTGTAAGCATGCATCGCTCAAATCATCCTTTTTCTTATTTTCATTAAATATCTTCTGTAATTTATCATCATCACTTATATATTCTCGACATAACGCAATACTTAGCAACTTATTATTTTTATATTTATCCCTTCTAAATCCCTTCTTATTTCTCGCACCTCCTCCAATAATTCCTTCCTTCTCTTCAATATTTATAATATATGTGTGATTTTTAGTCTTTAATGACGCATTTACAAGAACAACACTACCAACATCCTTGTCCCAATATTTAATTAAACTAAAATAACCATAGATAATATGCTGAATAGTTTTCATAATGCCGTTTAAATTTGAAGGCTGATTCTCTATCAATACATAATCTATCATATCAATACCCCTGCTTTTCAATCCACCAATTATATTATCCATCTCAATATATATTCTTTCAGATATATCATCAATTCCCCTTATTTCCTTCTTGGATGCTGCCAATTCTATAATACGCCAATCCAATATCTCCAATATCTCCGTTTGTCTTATTACACATAAAGCAAGATTCTTAACTCCAATATCAAAACTAATATATATCATTTCCTAATAATATCATTATATCCTTATTTACTCGCTTCGCATAAAGTCTCTCAGTTTTTATTAACAGATTTTTGAATTTCAGTTATTATTTTTGGACTATATGAGGTAATACTATAATGTTTTATAAGTGCGGCAAGATCCTTCCAAAATGTATCTCCTTCATATTTTGTATTGTATTTATTAATTTTCTTACATTTTTTATATAACCATTTATATGTCTTCTCTAAATTTTCAGATTTCTTTGATATCTTACTAAGTCTTTGTTCCTTTATTAACCTATTTATATAACTTTTCAACTCCTCGCATTTATTGTAATTTGGTAACGTCTCACGTAAATCATAAAATTTCATATAATTATACGAAGGGCATACCAATAAATTATTAGTATAATCTATGAATGTCGGGTTATTATCTATTATTAATAATCTTTTGCTAATATCATAATTATTTGGTATCTTAATGCTTTTACTAATTAAAGGCAATATTTTGGCAACGGATTTCTTTATATCACCATATTTATCAATAATACAATTATCGCGTGTAAATAATGGCCTATCAAACTTAAAATTATTATGTTTTTCTATTATGGCTATTTCTTTATTCGCCCATTTTTTCTCAGAAGCCGTATAAATATAAAAATAGCTTTCCGGATACAGCTTTTTCATAGCATTAATAAATGTAAAAAAATATGGACGCATTAATAGCGATTTCTCCGCATAACTTTCGTTCAAATATTTATTACATAGTGCTGTATATTTATTCAATCCTTTCATTTTATATTTTTTAACCAATTCAATAATATTATATAAATCACACTGATAATTACAATCTCCTATAATAGTTCCATCTAAATCTATTATAAATATGTAAGGATCAGCATTGCCCCTTTTTTCTTCTCTGTTATTCATTAAATCTATTATAATATTATATTAGAATATTGCTTTATAAATAGAAGGTATATAAGATAATGGCCGAATCTCACATATTTAATACTAAAAATATGTCTGCTTATAGCCACTTTTCAAACACAATTAATAAAAAATATCTTGATTTAAATAACGGTAAAGAAAAAGATATTAAACTACCTGATTCATTAATTAAATATTTTAAGGACAAAACGCTAAAATATAATCTTGATAAAAGAATATTCTATTATAAGCATATAACGAACAAATTAAAAGATATAAATAATAAACAATGCCTAAAAGAATATGCTATCAATTCTAAAAAAAATGAAGATGTTCATGGATATAATATAGATAATACAGTATATCTCACAAAAAAATTCGGTTCTATCAGCAAATACGGATATATTTATATAGCATCTATTAAAAATGAAGTTGGTAAATATCCTATTGCTTCAAAAATTATGATTAATAATAAGGTTAATCTCTTTGAAGCACAGATTAACTTGAAAATAACAGATAAAATTATTAAAAATATGATATCAAGACATTTCATTCTAACTTACAAAGTTATTATCTGCGACAAAATATCTAATAAAAACTTACCAGATATAGTTCTAAATAAGAAATACTATGTATTATTAAATGAGCTGGCGCGAGGAGACTTAAAACAACTATGTAATAATAAAATATTTCTTAAAAACGATAGCGTATTATATAATGTATTTATCCAAATAATGTTATCTATATCTACATTTCATCATCTTGGATTCATCCACGGAGATTGTCATTGGGGCAATTTTCTATATCATACGAATTATAATGTAGTAAAAAATAGCTATCATCACTATAACATTTATGGCAAAAATTATTATCTAAAATCTTGCGAATATACTATGTATATTTATGATTTCGGTTTTGCCGAAAAAATTAAATCGGCTAAACTGTCAGATATTGAAGCCGACTATGTAAGATTAATTAACGCTTTTAGAAGTAAAAAGATAGAACCTCGTTCATGGATATCTATAGATAATAACCTGCCTTCTGATAATGTAAGCGAATATGTAAAAACATTTAAAAAAGCTATTTATAATAATCGTAGAACCGGTGAAAGCAAAAGTAGCGGAACTATTTACAAAAATAACAGCACATATTTAGAAAAACTAACTATCGATACAATTCTACCAATATTATTAAAAACTCCTGATAAAATATTCGTCTCCAAATTACCTCCTAATGCTACAATTATTAATAAAAAACCTTATTTTATCAATAAAAATATATTTATAAAAGACTAATATGAATCAATACGCGCGTTGGCATCTGCCATATATTTAGCAAATAACTCTTCCATATATTCGGTCATTGTTTCAAAACCAACGTATATCATTTCATCAATCTCCTTTTTAGTTATATGTAATCGCATCCCCTTTCTCGCAAATATTATATTCATCCCGCTATTTAACACGAGATTTTGAGGACGATAATAATTCGTATAATTACTATCTTGAATTTGCTTTAATAAAACCTCTTTTATTCTTAGCATATTTAATATTGTCATCAACTGTTTTACAATATATATTATATTGATGTTTTTCACAGGAATATTCTCTACCTTATCATTTGGTTTATACAAAAGCATGCCTAGAATATTCTCACGCGGCACATCCGCGAATATTTTTATAGGAAAATTATTAGTTAATCCTCCGTCATAATAATGATAATCCCCGATATTTATCGGTTTAAATAATAATGGTATAGACATTGAAGCGCAACACGCCTTATATACACAGACATCAGGTGTTTTATCAATAGAAAAAATCTCGTTATCGCAAGTATTTATATTCGTACAAGATATATACATATTTATCCCGAAACTTTTAGATAATTGTGCAAATGTAATCGTTTCTGATATATCACCTTTATTATATTCATTAATAACACACATATCGGCATATTTTCTTTTTATAATCTTTTTTAAATGTTTTATCATTGCCTCTGTATCAAATAAACCTAATTCGGTTATTAATCTGATGTATTTTTTAATAGATAAAAAACATAATTCATTATCTTTCATACAATTATATAATACTTCCTCCATCTCATCAATAGTTAATTTTAGAGCAAACATAAGTCCAATTAAAGAACCTATTGAGCATCCAGCTATATGTTTTATATTCTTATGTATATTATTTAAATATAAGTATCTAAGTGCGCCTACAAATATAACACCGCGCATACCACCGCCCGATAAAACTAAATGTGTGATATTAATGTTTTTTATATTTAATGTGCTCGTATTCTTTTCACTCATTTTTAATTATATAATATTATATATATTATATCCAAATATCGCATATATTTCTTAAATATGCGAATTATATTCGTGAATACTAACCTTATAGTATAAAAGAGCCTCTTTAGAAGCATTATTTTCCGCTTCCTTTTTAGTATTTCCCGTCGCTGTAGAAATAATGCTCCCATTCTTATCCTTAATACAATATGTAAATATACGAACATTATCTTTAACAGCTATATTAAGCTCTTTAAATTGCGGTACATCCTGTAAAGAATGAAGCATATGAGATACGAGCATATCCTTGTAATTATTTTTAATTCTAATAAGTTCGCAAAAATCTATATAATTCTCTATGATATATATAATCCAAGATTCTACAACGAAATATCCCGCTCCCGAAGAAGGAGTTATATTAATATTTGGAATAATAACACTGTCAGCTTCCGTTTGAAAATCTAAATAAAGTGCCCCTAAAAATGCCTCAAATATATCCTCCATAATTTTATAGTTATTTCTTCCCCCCGATTCCTCAACCTGTTTAGATATTATGGCAAACTTCGGTAAGCCTATTTTATCAGATAAATATCCAAGCATCTTCCCATTAACTATCTTTGTCCTTATTTTTGATAGAAACCCTTCGTTTTGGTCTGGGAATCTGTTATATAAATAATTAGTTACTATCATTCCAAGTAAAGAGTCCCCCAAAAACTCCAATCTTTCATAAGACATATCTTGAAGGGGCAAACAATCGCTCGGACAATTCGCATTACTTTTCTCAAAATCTATATTTTTCATAGTACAATAAGATTTATGAACGAATGCGACGCGATATAAATTGATGTTCTTTATTTCCAAATTAGCCAGCCCATTGCTACTCAATAATTTATATAAGTCTTCTTCGCTTAAAAGCGTATTTTTTGAATTATATGGTTGGTTTTCAACATCAATCTCCATCGTTTTATTATGAATATTATCAATTCTTTTCATCTTGCCTATCTCCAATTATATAATTCTTAAAATATGATTATATCAATTTTTATATATATAAATATTAAATGTATTTTTCTTTTAAATAGAATAAGATAATAAATGAGTTATCTAGCTAATGATATAACAGCCCCCCAAATCCAAATAGATTCGGTTGCTATTGGGTTTCAATTGGATGCTGAAAACGAAGCAAAAAATATCAATAGTTTAGATTTAAATAAAGATGAATTTTTGGCTGTGGGAGAAAAAACTTATATTCCTGGCGATACTTCAAATACTAAATGGTCTCTTCTCGTTAATAGCAAAGGTACTTCTGTAAATGCCTCAAGAAACCTCGCTCGCGAAAGTTTAACTCTTGATACATCGTTATATGTAGATAAAAACATTCATTGTTCGGGTATCATTAAAGCCGCTGGGTTAGAGCTTAATAATATTAGAATTGACAATACTACGACTATAACAAGCAATTTAATTAGAGATTTTATTGTTAAAACTAATGATCTCGTAGTATCGCAACCTTTTCAAACAGGCTATATTACAAATTACAACAATCTCTATAATATTAATTATGATGTTAAAAATGTTTATACACCTAACTTCGTTACATTCGGTGGTCATATTGATACATACAAAAATACCCATCCGCTAAACATCGTAACAACTCCCAACAATAAATTCAACAGTATGCATATTTCTATAAGAAATGATACAAATAACGATGAAGAACCTTCAAGAATGTGTATAGGTATGATTGGCGGAAGCAATATATCGCCCGCTATTATTTCTACAACAAGAGGAGTTCCGCTTGAATTTCATATCAGCACCTCTTCAGAAAGTATTGACGCAGCTTACGGAACTAAAGCATTTCCTATATACAACTCAAATAATGTTCCGGCAATGACAATTGATGCCAATAATAATGTAGGTATCGGTACTAATAACACTTCGCAAAAACAATATTATAAAAAGATTTTCACAAATAATAACACAACAAATGTTGAAAAAATCGGTAAATCTAAATTTGAAGTAAAAGGCCTATCTACATTTGACGACATTTTATTGCATGATTACCAAACAAATACTTATAAACATCTTGATGATATATATATCCGCGGAACAGGTATAGGGGTTCTAAATGCTACACAAATAAAAGGTGGCGATTTTACCGATACAGAATCTTTATACACATTTAAAAATGATTTAACAGTATCAAATATATTAAATGCCGGTGATACAAATATAGCTAAAAATGCGACAATAGGATGTAATTTAACAACTAAATATTTAAAAGTTAATGATCATTCAATCTTTGAAGGTACAGTAGAATTTAATAATGATATTAATTTTGATAATGTTCAAAATATTAACATTAATAATCTAAATATAAATAATGATCTTTTCATTAATAATAAACGTATCACAGCTCTCAATATTACTGATACTTTTTCGGGGAACTTTGAAAAAAGCGTCATAGAAGGTAGCAATTATTTATTTGTTTATGTAAGTAGCAATATCGCTTCTCTTGACGCTAATTGTAATGTTAATTTTCCTAATAAATTGGGAATTGGTCTTACAGATACCGACGGTTTTGATGGTGTCCTTAATATTATCAAGAATGATAGAACTACTAGCAACAATTTTGACATATTGCTAAAAAATACTCTTGAAAACAAGAGTTATATCGCAAATATAGGAAGACTCTCGCGTCTTGATTATAACGATAATAGCTTGATATTTAACACTAACAAGGTTCCGGGAAAAAATAATAACATATATTTTTATCCTTCAAGTGATTTATCTGAACTTACTTCAAATCGCTATCTTCCCAATTTAAAAAATACACCTCCGACACTATCGTTATTAAATGGCAAGGTTGGTATAAATAAATTGAATCCCAATAATCTTTTTGCACTTGACATTGAAGGTAAAATAGCTGCCAATGATTACTTTGTATCTCAAGATAATATTTTTAAAAGGACAAAGAACTTTATTTATAATAATGGAAAAAACTTTTTTAACTTATATGATACATCAACTGATAAGTTTTGTATCAATTATAACGAGCTTATATCGTTCGCATCTGATATGAGAGGTCTCAATGTTAAAAAAGGGATTAACGCCGATTTATATTACCAGAATAACATATTATTAGAAACTCTACAAAAAGCAAGTTCGACAGATAGTTTTTACACTAATAAGAATATATCTATAGGATGGAATGGTGAGGCTAATGTTACTCCTCTTCAAGTAAGAAACTTATATACTAACGATTATAATTATTCAACTATACGCATTTATAGAGGCGTAAGAGGTGGTGGTCTTTTTAATAATGCCGATTATAGTGGTATTGATATCTGCGAATATGATAGAGATATAAATCAGGACAGAAATAAAGAAAAATGGTTTATTTATAAAAATCACAAATATAATGACCTTGACGCAAGAGATTTTATGCGCGTAGGCCCTTTGCAAATTGGATATACAGATAAAACAATTGAACCTACATCATATGGTATGTCATTTTATTATGACCCGGCGAGTTCAAAATATCACATAGATGTCAATAACCCCAAGGTTTCATATGACGATAAATCTGCTATGACAATATATGGTGATCTAAATGTTCACGGAAATGTTAATATTTTAGATAATGAAGGATGCAATTTTAATTTTACTATGAAAGCGTTATCCTCAAATTTGCGAAGAGTTGATAGATATATAAACTATATATCGGGAAATGGTATTGATACAGGATATTCGGCATCTACAAATAAAATTGCTATGTCCATAGATATTTTGAGACCTCGTGAAAATGTTATAATAGACTCCGTGGAAAATGAGAAGATTCCTGTAATAATTAAAAATATGAATGATGATAATCCAACTACAAAGTTTATTACTTATTCTAAGAGTAATATTTGCTATTCTATGATAGAGTTGGCTATTTACAATAGCAATCTTCAATTAGTAGATGATGCGATTGATAAACAGAATAATATCAGAAATGCCATTCAAATGAGTGTTGGTAATAATAATAGCAACACTTATCTCGATTTCAATGTTTATAATAACGATTCTTATAAAAACTTTTTGCGCTTTATTAATACTGTTAGTGATAATGGTGATGCCAATAGTACTATTGCTCATTTGGGTCTCGGGACAGACAAAAGTTCTAATATCCTTTTTCATATTGATGGAAATGAAAAATATGGCCTTCAAATTACTAATAATAAATATCCAGCTTCTATAAATTTATTGAACTCAGAAGGGAAAAATATTTATCATACTATATCTGGCGGTGACCTTCATAATAATCACAAATTTACTATCGATGTCTCTTCCGCAAATGTCGATGACCTAAATAATGAACCAGTTATGACAAATGTTTTCACTATAGATGCCTTTCAATATAATGGAGAGAAACGCAAAGGATCTCGTTATGGATTCAACGAAGATTTTACATCTAATATAAATCAGACATTTGTAATTAAAAGCGATTATGATACAGTTCCTATGGCAATTACGAGCAGATACAGCTATGAATATATGTTTAATAGTACAGTTAAAATTGATTATGATAAAGTTATATTTGATATATTATCATCTAACTGGAATAACAATTCTAAGACATATTTCAGCTTTTATAAACAGGATATAACAGAGTTGCCTCAAATAGATGCTAATAATAATGTAATAACTTCTAATAATATCGAAGATGATGGCTTCATATTCAAAAGAAATAATCTAATATCAAAAAATCTATCGTATATTACCGTTCATTCTAACATTAATTATCCGTATTTTTTCAGCAATTTAGATATTGATTATATGCCTCTTAATAATCAAACATTTAGCATAAATAATGACAGTGTCAAGGATAAATATAATTTAACAAAAGAAAACGATTTTTCATTAGTACCACAAGGCATATTTTATAGTAGCAATGATGATATTAAACCCAGCGATATTTCAGAAAAAATACTTGCTACAAGTGATACTGCTGTATTTAACGTATATGATAGTAATATATTATTCAATTATGAATATATTAATAGATATATTATATCCGACCACATATCCTGTAATATCTCTATAAGTGTCAGTTCAAATATTGAGATAATTAATAATAGCAACTATTTTAATATTAGCAACTATATAACGACAACTTTTGGAACAACAACACAGCCTTTTAATGAACAAGAAAATGTAATGGTACATACCTATATAGATTATAACCAAAATGCTATTAATCTTAATGAAAAGTTTTTAGAATATTCCAATATATTTTTAAATACATATACTACAAATATTTTGAAATATAATTCTAATATAGCATATGATGGCGTATTTTTTTCTGTCCATACTAATCATTTGAATATTGCTACATCTAATGTTATATTTGAAGAGCTATTTGAACCAAGCACAGCATACCTATCTATAACTTCAAATATTCTAGATAATAACTATATAATTTTTAGAACATCTAACTATTCTATTAACAACAATGCTAATGCTACACAAAGAAATATGGTTATACAAAAATTTAGTTCTAATGTTTTTCAAGATACATTTGATATTTTAGGAAATACTATAAATAAAACTTTGGTAATCGAAGAATATTTTAATAACTATTGTAATTATAATTTAGAAGATATCAACATAGGAATTCGCAATTATAATTATAAAAATTATAAACCACACATTTCTTTAATAAATGATGTTGAAAAAAACAATAGTGTTTTTGAAGGTCACGAAATATACAGTTATGATGGAGTATTTGAAATCAAATATGCTAACTCCACAAATAAACAATTTGTTCCTCTTAAAATTGATAATCTCGGCAATATGTCTATTCACGGCGGTTTGGATATGAGTGGCGATTTGAGATTTGATGGGCATATATATGACGCAAATGGGAACGATTTAATTGAGATACTTAACAAAAATTATTATAAAGAATATGAGATAAATTCTAGTAATATTCATTTTAATTCATTGGGTTCAAATGGTCTCGAAATTAACTCTTATGCCAGTAATTATCACATAGATTATAAGTTCTTTTATGTTAAAGATTATTTATCTTCAAATATAATCAATGATATTTTAATATTGCATAAATCTGAATTATTAAACAACACATATAATCTGGATTTATATGCCGATATGTATATCAACTGTAATTTATACATAGAAGGTGAAGGAAACAACCCTTCATTATCAGTATTCCAAAAACATAATCAAAATATTATACAAGTTGCTAATTTGGATCGCGAAGTTATGACAGTTGCTTATGATGGAAGTGTGGGATTAGGAGTTACAGAGCCACAAGGAACTCTCTTTAATATTTGTCAGAATAATATAGACAGCAATGTTATCTCGGCTTCTAATTTGAATCGCGAATTGCTAACATTAGCCTATAATGGTGGCTTAGGATTAGGTGTTACGCAACCACAAGGTGTCTTACTAAATGCTCGACAGCATAATATAGATTGCAATATTATCTCAGCTTCTAATATTGATAGAGAAGTACTTACAGTTGCCTATGATGGAAGCATTGGATTTGGTGTTACGCAACCGCAAGGAATATTGATAAATGCCCGTCAAAATAACATAGGAAGCAATATTATTTCGGCTTCTAATATTGATAGAGAGGTATTAACTGTTGCCTATGATGGAAGCATAGGTTTTGGTGTTTCGCAACCACGAGGAATATTGCTAAATGCCCGACAGAATAACGTGGGAAGCAATATTATCTCGGCTTCTAATATTGATAGAGAAGTCTTAACAGTTGCCTATGATGGTAGTATAGGTTTTGGTGTTACACAACCACGAGGAATATTGCTAAATGCACGACAGAATAACTTGGGAAGTAATATTATCTCGGCTTCTAATATTGATAGAGAAGTCTTAACAGTAGCCTATGATGGTAGCATTGGATTTGGTGTATCTCAACCGCGTGGAATATTGCTAAATGCACGACAGAATAACTTAGGAAGCAATATTATTTCGGCTTCTAACATTGATAGAGAAGTCTTAACCGTTGCATATGATGGAAGTATTGGATTTGGTGTAGCTCAACCTCGAGGAATATTGCTAAATGCACGACAGAATAACTTAGGAAGCAATATTATTTCGGCTTCTAATATTGATAGAGAAGTCTTAACAGTTGCCTATGATGGTAGCATTGGATTTGGTGTTACACAACCGCGAGGAATATTACTAAATGCCCGTCAAAATAACTTAGGAAGCAATATTATTTCGGCTTCTAATATTGATCGCGAAGTCTTAACAGTCGCATATGATGGAAGCATAGGTTTTGGTGTTGCTCAACCACGAGGAATATTGCTAAATGCTCTACAGAATAATATAGGAAGCAATATTATCTCGGCTTCTAATATTAATCGCGAAGTGCTAACAGTTGCCTATGATGGAAGTATGGGATTAGGTGTAGCACAGCCACAAGGGGTTCTCTTCAATATTCGTCAGAATAACATTGGAAGTAATATTATATCAGCTTCTAACATTGATAGAGAAGTGCTTACATTAGCATATGATGGAAGTATGGGATTAGGCGTAGTACAGCCACAAGGCGTTCTCTTCAATATTCGCCAGAATAATATAGGTGGCAATGTTATATCTGCTTCTAACATTGATAGAGAAGTCTTAACTGTTGCCTATGACGGTAGCATAGGGTTTGGTGTTACACAACCACGAGGAATATTGCTAAATGCCCGTCAAAATAACATAGGTAGCAATATTATATCAGCTTCTAAAATTAATCGCGAAGTGCTAACAGTTTCCTATGATGGCAGCATTGGATTTGGTGTTACACAACCGCGAGGAA
>SXGQ01662355.1_pt1 | contig 14703 bp, 12 predicted proteins | sample 3178371 | NCBI WGS metagenome assembly SXGQ01 (sample SAMN11356859, study PRJNA531348) | freshwater metagenome | isolation source: freshwater sample F1-20 | place: China: Fuxian Lake, Yuxi | collected 2017-12-25
AACTCTGCCATTGCAGGCAGATACTCACCAGATCCGACGAGTGCTAACGATCCACGCATGAAGCCTATTCTGGCTTATCTTTGGCCAACTTCTTGGGATCCTGATCATCATTGAACGGATTACCCACACGTCCGGCCGTAGCCTTCATATCTGGGTTCTTTGAGCTCTTGATCAAGCTTAGGACTGTTGTGATTGCAAGAATCACGACAATGACAAGAAGGCTCACGTTAGTTTGGATTTTAGGAATTTCAATGAACTTCTCGTAGTAAACATAATTCCAAATCAACTTAACGCCGATAAATATCAGGATTACAGAAAGTCCTAGCGATAGATAGATCAAACGGTCTAAGAGGCCCGTGATAAGGAAGTACAGAGCTCGCAAACCAAGCAAGGCAAAGGCGTTGGCTGCAAAGACTAAGTATGGTTCTGATGTGATTCCAAAAGTAGCTGGAATTGAATCAAGGGCGAAGAGCAGATCTGTCGTTGCTATCGCAACCATCACCATGAACATTGGAGTTGCAAATCGCTTTCCATCTAACTTGATGAACATCTTTGTTCCGTGGTACTCGTCCACCATAGCAATTCGCTTACGAACGGTGCGGACAAGTACGTTGTCGTTCGGATCTGGATCTTCATCCCAGTGCCTGAACAGGCCGATTCCGGTCCAGATCAAAATTGCACCGAAGAGGACGAAGGTGAAAGCAAAAGTTGCAAGTGCTGCTGCACCAAGAGCGATAAAGATCGAACGCAATACCAGTGCGAGAATCACACCAAAGAGCAGAACACGCTGATGGTAGATCGGTGGCACGGCAAACTGGGCAAGGATAATGACAAAGATAAAGAGGTTATCGACGGAGAGAGATTTTTCAACCAGGTAAGCGCCGAAGTACTGAGTACCAAATGCAGATCCGTATTCGCTCCAGATCCACAGACCAAATAGAAGTGCAATACCAATGTAGAAGATTGACCAGGCGGTTGCTTCCTTAAACTTTACGAGATGCGGATGAGAGCTGACTGTAAATAAGTCAACGGCGACCAACGCCAAAATTGCGGCAACTGTTAAGGCCCACACCAATAATGAAACATCCATCTTTAAAACATCTGTTGGTAAAACTTCCGCCGACAAAATTTGCACAGTTAGACTCCTTGACTCGACATGGATTGAGAATGCGGTCAAGGTCTTCCTAACCGACAAGTCGGCCAGCGCCCCGGGTTTTTACACCGTATTGACGAGGTAGCTGTATCTAGGTACTCCCCTTAATTAGGGCAAATCGTATGTGTCGGGCACCTACTCCGCAAGTTCAAAGGCGAAATGTCTTCCTATAGACCTATCGGTTCTTAATTAAGAATGCTGCTGAATCTTTGACTGAGGCCTCGGCTGAAATGAAAGTCATTCCAAGGAGTGATTGTGCCTTCTTATTGCTGACCAACATGGGCTTTCCCAATAAAGGAAGAATCGCCCTGATATCACCATCAAATTTAGCAAGAATATTGATCAAGAAAGTCGGCGCTTTCCCAGTCTTGGTTTTGCTCTCCGGATATGCCGCCTTGATGATCTTTGCAATGTCAACGAAGGAAAGTGTTTGCGCTGATGCAAGAATTCGCTCCCCGTAGGTTGACTGCACATCAATACAATCCACATGCATCTTTGCTACATCTTTCACATCGACAATTCCAAAACGCAAATCTGGCAACATCGGATCCTTGCCTTTCAACAATCTCTCAATAACAGATATCGATGAGCCAAAATTGCGATCAAGCGGAGCGCCTAAAACTAGAACTGGATTTATTGTCGTTAAGGCAATATCGCTGGCTTCTGACTTAATGAAATCCCAGGCAGCTTTTTCAGCTAATGTTTTTGATTTTGTGTAGGCGACTCGGCCAACAGGGTGGGTTACATCTGTCCACATCGTCTCATCAAATTCGCTCACCCCGGTAGGAAGATCGCTTCCATAAACTGCAGCCACAGACGATGTAAGAACTACGCGCTTAACTCCGGCTTTTTTTGCCGCACGAAGTGCACGCAGCGTTCCATCGACGGCTGGACGAATAATGTCGTCTTCATTTTCTGGGGAGGCGATAGGAAATGGTGATGCAGTGTGCATAAGTACATCAACACCAGAAAGCGCTTGATCCCACCCAGCATCTTTCTCTAAATCCAATTCAACAAAGGTAAGAGCTGCCTGAAGATCTATTCCTGGAGCAAGATGGGGTGTGATTGCAGCTCTAATCTCTTCAGAGCGTTTCAAGTCCCGAACTGAGGCTCTTACGGCATAACCCTTATTGAGAAGTTGAAGTGCGACGTGCTTACCGATGTATCCGCCTGCGCCAGTCAACAAAACTTTGGTCATGACTTGAGTTTAGGGTCAGTGACAGCCGTCGGCAATTCCACATAGAGTGCTCCCCATGTCAAAAACTGTTGATGCCGATTTCTTAGCCCTACCGCTGACCCAAGTTTCAGATGCAGCTATCCTGACTGCAACCTCTGCCGGTGCTTCACATGTTGATGTGCGAATCGAGAGAACTCGCACTGGGCTTTTATCGCTGCGCGATGCCAAGCCTGAGACGCAATCAGATGAAACAAACTTTGGAATTGGTGTGCGTGTAATCGTCAACGGAGCGTGGGGCTTTGCCTCTTCCCCGGATGTCTCAGCAGAGACCGCCAAGAAATTAGCCATGACTGCAGTTGCGATGGCAAAGACTTCAAAGCCACTATCCACTGAAGAGATATCACTTGTCTCTGAGCCTGTTTATGCCAAGCAGAGCTGGGTTTCATCTTATGCAATTGATCCATTCTCAGTTTCAGATGGAGATAAGAAAGATAGGCTCGCATCACTTTCGTCTAAGTTGTTGAGCTCTTCTGCGGTAAATCACACAAGTGCGCACACGATGTTTGTTAAAGAACAGAAGCATTATGCAGACTCCGCTGGAACTAGCACCACTCAACAAAGAGTTCGGGTGCAGACTCAGATTGAAGCAATCTCAACCGGTGCTCACGGTTTTGAATCGATGCGCACTTTGGCTCAACCCGCTGGATACGGGTGGGAGTGGATGGATAACTCGATCTGGAATTGGGATGCAGAGATCGAAGAGCTTCCCACTCTTTTGGCCGAAAAAGTTGCTGCCCCGTCTGTTGAACCAGGGCGTTATGACTTATTAATTCACCCATCAAATCTCTGGCTCACCATTCACGAATCAATTGGCCATGCCACTGAACTTGATCGCGCAATTGGCTATGAAGCAAATTACGCCGGAACTTCATTTGCAACCCCTGACAAACTTGGCACACTTAAATACGGATCACACCTGATGAATGTCACCGGCGATCGCAGCACTGAACACGGTCTGAGCACCGTCGGCTGGGATGATGAAGGTGTTGCAGCACAGCGCTGGGATATCGTTAAAGATGGCGTCCTAGTTGGATATCAACTCGATCGTCGAATCGCAGCACATGTGAATAAAGATCGCAGTAATGGCTGTGCCTTTGCTGACTCACCAGCGCACGTACCTATTCAGAGAATGCCTAACGTCTCGCTACAGCCAAACCCAACGGGGCCAACTCTTGATGCACTGATTGAATCTGTCGAAGATGGAATCTATATTCTCGGCGATAAATCGTGGTCGATCGATATGCAGCGCTATAACTTCCAATTTACTGGTCAGCAATTCCATCGAATCAAAAATGGCAAGCTAGCCGGCCAACTAAAAGATGTCGCATATCAAGCCACAACTACCGACTTCTGGGGTTCTATGAAGGCGGTCGGCGGTCCTTCCACTTACGTTCTCGGTGGCGCTTTCAACTGCGGAAAAGCACAGCCGGGTCAGATTGCTGCGGTAAGTCATGGTTGCCCTGCAGCAGTGTTTAACCAAATCAATGTTCTCAATACAGTTGCGGAGGCTGGCAAATGATTTCAGCACAAGATCTTGTAGAGAAGATACTTGCTCGTTCCACAACTGATGATTGCATAGTGGTCGTTAAAGATTCCACTCAGGCTAATCTGCGTTGGGCGAGTAGCACTCTGACAACAAATGGTGTTATTCAAGAACGTAGCGTTACCGTCATTGCATTTGTTGCCGTTGGCGGATCAATGGCATCCGGTGGTGTAACGCGCACAAATATTGATGAAGGTGACATTGATTCAATCTTAAGTGAGGCAAAGGCTGCGGCACTTGCAGCAGGTGAAGCGGAAGATTTCGCACCTCTTGCAAAAGATGTTTCATTTGGTAATTGGTCTGCGCCACATATTCCAACCGGCCCTGAAGTATTTTCAACTTTTGCACCTGATCTTGGTGAGATGATGCATCGCTCTAAGTCAGATGCCATCGAACTCTTTGGGTATGCCGAGCACACACACGAATCACTTTGGGTTGGATCTAAGGGCGGAATGCGCCTGCGCCATGACTCCCCTATCGGTCGAGTTGAGATGACTGGAAAATCTCATCAAAGATCGCGTTCGACATGGAACGGTGTCGAGACACACGACTTTAAAGATGTCTCTGTTGCAACAATCGATGCTGCCATTCGCCAACGTCTAGCCTGGCAAGCCAAAAAGATTGATCTTCCTGCAGGACGTTACGACACAATTTTTCCATCAGGTTCAATTGCCGATATCTACGTCTACATGATGTGGGTCTCTGGTGGTCGCGACGCCTTTGAAGGCCAGAGCGTCTTTTCAAAAAATTGTGGGGGGACTCGAGTCGGCGAGAAACTCTCAAACGTTGGATTCCAATTATTTAGTGATCCCGCTCACCCACGACTAGGTGGATCACCATTTGTTTCAGCTGCTGTTAGTGACTCATTCTCTTCAGTATTTGATAACGGAGAGAAGAAATCACGTGTTGATTGGTTTAAAGATGGCGTTTTGCAGTCACTTGTTCAGACACGTGCCAGTGCCAAACTTACCTCACTGCCATATACGCCAATGGGTGACAATCTCATCATGAGTGTTGACGGTGGAAGTGGAAATCTGGAAGATCTCATCAGAAAAGTTGATCACGGACTCTTGCTCACAACCTTGTGGTACATCCGTATGGTTGACCCAAATACATTGCTTCTCACCGGTTTAACTCGTGATGGCGTGTACTACGTAAAAGATGGTGAAGTTCAAGGATCAACGAATAACTTCCGCTGGAATGATTCACCGGTCAGCGCACTGTCACGTATTTCTCATGCCGGGTCCACCGAATGGACTCAGCCGCGCGAATGGGCTGGAGATGTCACAAACATGTCTGTACCACCAATGGTTATCAAGGATTTCAACATGTCCACGGTGAGCCCAGGAAATTAAATATCCATTTGTGTGCCAAGGGTAATGACTCGGTTCTCAGGAAGACCAAAGTAGCTAGATGCTGCGGTGGAATTGCGATGAAGGACACCAAATACTTTCTCGGTAAGCCCTTTAAGGGTGCCTTGAGAATTTTCTAAGAATTTACGATCTGCAAGATAGTAAGTGCATTCGCTCTCTTCTTCTTTGGTCATTACATACTCAATGATAGTCTTCTGTATATTCACATCCTGCTTAAAGCCAACCCACACATAGAGCTGCTTAACGCGATCATTTACCTCTTTGAGTATGGGCTTTCCAGTAACGATTGGGACGTCTCCTTGAATCACGCTGACGATCAGGATTTCCTTCGGGCAGGAATGAAGATTACGTAATTGAGAAATGAGCGCTTGAGGCACCTTCTGCCCTGATGATGATAGATAAATTCCGGTATCCGGAATGATTGAAATGGATCCAGATTTAATCTCTTCTTCGACTTCATCCCATGTCATCTCTTGCTTACGTAAGGCGACTTCGAGGGCTGTCTGGCCTTTACGCCAGACCAACATGACATAAGTGATTGTGATTCCAATTGCTAGCGGCACCCAAGCACCCTTAAGAACCTTAGTAACTGTGGCTAAAAAGAATGAAAGATCAATAATGAGAAGTATCGGAATCATGATGTAAAGCCATCTCTTGCTCCACTTAAACTTTTCCGCAGCTACGTAACCAAAGGCGATTGTTGTCATCAGCATGGTTGCTGAGATCGCAAAGGAGTACGCACTTGCCAGTGCGCTCGATGTTTTAAAGAAAATCACAAGAAAAACTGAACCAAGGCCAACGAATAAGTTAATTGCTGGAACATAGATTTGTCCCACCACGGTGCTACTTGTGTGAACAACCTTTATTCGAGGTAGAAGGCCCAGCCTGACCGCTTGGCGTGATAGTGATGCAACTCCAGTAATAAGGGCTTGAGATGCAATGATGGTTGCCAGAGTTGCCAGAGCGACAAGATAAATTCTTATCTCGTGACTTGGTGCTAAAGCGAAGAAGAGACTCTTTTTCGATCCTGGATTTTGCACGGCAATAACAGCCTGTCCTAAGTAATTTAAGACTAAAGATGGCGCAACGATGAAAATCCATCCAATGCGAATAGGGCGCTTACCAAAGTGACCTAAATCGGCATACAAGGCTTCAGCGCCAGTGATCGCCAGAATGACTGAAGAGAGAATTATGAAAGTGTGAAAACCATGGTGGGCGATATAGTCAATTGCAAAATGCGGGTGTAGTGCTTCGATTACTTCTGGATGCTCTTTTACTTTCAGCACCCCTAGGGTACCTAGAGTGATGAACCAGAGAAGAATGATGGGTCCGAAGATTTTTCCAAGAGTATTACTACCTTTGTACTGGAAACCAAATAAAAGAAGAAGAATCAGTACCGTAAGTGGAACTGTCCAGGACACTAAATCTGGATTAAGAGTCTCTAACCCTTCGGTTGCAGAAAGAACTGATATCGCAGGTGTGAGCATTCCATCCGCGACAAGGAGCGCGGTTCCCAAGAGAAGAAAGACAACAAATAGATACCTGGTACCGCCTGTGGCGTTACGAACTCTGTTTGGCAGCAACGCAAACAACGAAAGGATTCCGCCTTCACCATTGTTATCGGCCCGAAGTACAAAGACTAAGTACTTCAAGGTGACAACCAACATGAGCGACCAGAAAATTAGTGAGACAACACCATAGATGTCATAAAGCTCTGTGCCAGCGGTATGAAGCGATTCTCGTAGGGCATAAATGGGACTTGTCCCGATGTCACCGAAAACGACACCTAACGCGCCTAGTGTGAGTGCACCAAGAGAACCATCCTTACCCATGGTCTTCATCAGCAACTCTCAGTCGGGATGCCACATTGGCCGATCCTAGAAAATAAGTTTACATCACCATATTTGCTATCGTCGACGAGTAAGTACGTTTACCACCCGTTCTAGTGGTCCTTGTTTAAATTTCTTAAGCCACAGTGATGAGAGATAAACCAGGAAAAGCCAAATGAGAAGAGCAAGAAGCAATACCTGCCATGTACTTAACTCTTGGAACAGCCCTAATCCCCAAGGACCAAAAATAAAAGATGCAAGCACTGACTGTGAGATGTAAACCGTCAGTGACATTTTTCCGGCGGGAATCATCCATGAAACAAGTTGCGGCTTATCTTCGACCAGCTTGCGAAGAACACCTATGTAGACCACGGACATCAGCGGTGCTGCAAGAAATGATGCAAAGAGCGAGAGGAGATAGATTCCCTCAGAAGGAGTTGTGCTCTGTTCGTTTCTGACCAGAATCCCTGCAGCGACGATCTGAATTGGAGCTCCGAAGAGTAAACCTCGTCGAATTAACTGAGAATTCTTCTTTGAATCTATTGGTAAGGATAAATATTTGGTCCGTGCTAAACGAAGCCCCACCAGGAACGCTGCAAATGCAAGCCCGCCCTGCAAAAAGATTCCCGTCAATACTCCGAAAACCCATACCTCTAAGCGTGCTGGGATCGCTTCCAGAAATGTTCCACTCAAGAGAACGTTATCAAGCTCTGTTGCAATGGTCGACTGTGCACTTTCCTCAGGAAAAAATATCTCCACAACTAACACAAGAGCAGCGACTATCAGGATCAGAGTCGAAGTACCAATAAAGACGATCCGGGTCCAAATCTTGAGTGTTCGCTCTTGCCGAAAGAAAAATGGAATCAGGAGTAATCCGAATAACCCATAGATAAAAAGAATGTCCCCATGCCACAAGAAGGTGAAGTGAAGTATTCCAATTGCAATGAGCGAGAAACAGCGCTTAACCCATCTGCCCCGGTTCGAACGATCATCACGAATGATGTAATTGGAGCTATACCCAAATAGGAAAGAGAAGATGAGATAGAACTTTCCTGCAAAGATCGAAGCGATAATGAAGGTTGCTGATCCATTAGCAAAGCCACTCACCCAATCACCACGGGCTCCTTCAACTGAATCAAGTCCCATGAATTGGATGTTGACCACCAAAATTCCAAAGAGGGAGAAACCTCTAAGTACATCAGGTGCTATATCGCGCTGCATCATCTCTTCTCGATTCCTTAGATTGTGATGTCGAAGGCAACCATTGCGAATGCAATAGCTACTGCCCACAGAGTTAAACTTGCAGTGATTAGTATCGATGAACGTAGAGGTTTAACACCGGCGAGAACCGCCGCTGCGGCTGCGAATTGAGTACCAATTAGAATTGGACCTAGGGCTGCTAATCCATAAACCCCATACTTATCGAAAGCTCTGAGAGCCTTTTCAAGCTTCGGTAGTTCGGCGGGCTTTCCCTGCTTTACTCTCCTATTCATCAATCTCTCTCTGATATTTGAAGCAAAGTAAGCAAAGAGAACGATTGTTATCGAATTGCCAACCACAGCAGCAATCAAGGTAGCGATGGGATTAAGACCAATAACTATGCCTGCCGGAACCACAGCAATCGCTTCGATCCAAGGAATGGCACCAGCGATGAAGACTCCAATGAGTCCCCACTCCTCTAGATTCATAGATTTTTATCTAGTCGTCTTGACTCTCGCCAGGCCATGATGAGAGATGGAAGCATATAGGCGTAACCAAAAACTAACCAGAAGATTGCGTTTATCTGAGGCCAGGTCAACTGGAACGCGTAATTGAAACCGTCGCCATCCTTGCGGAAATCCTCAGAAACTGCATAACCGAATAAAGCTCCGGCCAGGGCTGCTGATACTCCAAAAAGATATTGATAAGCCCTGTGATAAACGCTATTTCTCTCTTGAATCAATCTTTCATCAAGAGCACTATCCGGAGCATCAGGAATCAATCTCACAGCCATACGGAGTAAGAACCAAAAGATAAATAGGGCAATTATGTAAAGAATTAGAAGTGCTGCCCAATCGTTATCTCCAACAAGGAAGAGAAATGTTGTACCTGTGAATGCTGTGATATTTGCCCCAAAAACAAGAAAACGAAGTGCGCTTCTTGTTCTTAGTCCATCCCACTTAGCATCCGAAAGTTGTTTTTTGACCGACTTTTCGCTTGCCATCTCAGTGAAACCACCGCTTGATGTGAACAAATCCCGATAATCACGCCCTAATCCTCGTGCTTTTAAATATAAATAGAAGAGAGGAAGCTCGAGTAGCGTGTAAGAAAGGATAAAGAAAATCCACCAGGTCGTGTCAAAGATAAAAAATGTGTAATCACTAGGTGAGCCCCAGTTGAAAGGCGTAAGTATGGCTAGCACACATACACCGACAACTAAATCCAGCCAGGCTAATCTCCTGACATCATTACCTGCGAACTTAGGATAGATGTATAAATATGCCAAACCAAGGGCAATCAAGTTCACAATAACAATTGGCAGTTCGGACATTTATTTACCTTTCTTGAATGGGGTCATTGAAAAGAGCTCAGAGATTGGAGCGCTCAATACTTGGGAGATGCGCAAGGCAAGCACCAATGAAGGGCTGTACTCCTCACGTTCTAGGTATCCAATGGTTTGGTAATGGACCCCAACCTTGTCTGCCAAATCTTGGCGCGTGAGCCCCAAAGCAGTGCGAGCTTGTTCAATCCGGTTATAGACCGGCTCTTCTGGGTTTCGGCTCATGGATGTAGCATACATACTATGTAGCATTAATGCAACATCCTCCTGATACGGAGCGCAGCTATAAAGTCAGAGTATCAAGCCATTTCGTTAAGTGAGCGAACTGCCAACTCACTCAAAAGAGCAACTCCTCGATAAAGTACCGAATCATCGAACATTGCCCGAGGTGAGTGATTCACCTCTGATTGAGTAAGGTCTTTATCAACAGAAGCGCCAAGGAAGACGTAAGAACCAGGGACAGCTTCGAGGACGCGGGAGTAATCTTCAGCCCCTGCAATTGGGTGCGGCATATCCATATAACTTTCATTGCCAAAGAGTTCAGATGCAACTTTTCCCACAAATTGTGCGTGGGCATCGTTATTAACTGTGACGGGATACTGCTCGACAACTGTAACTTCAGCCTTCAGACCGTAGCCCTCTGCAATTGACTCGCACAAACGGACTGCTTCAGTCTTGATGCGAGTTCTGTTCTCAGCTGAAAAGGTTCGAATCGTGGCTTGGAACTCAGCGGTATCCGGAATTATGTTTGCCTTGGTACCGGCATGAAATTGGCCCACAGTGATTACTACTGGATCGAAGGCGTCAAAGGAGCGAGTAATCAATAACTGCAAAGCGCTCACCATTTCAGCAGCAACTGGAATTGGATCTTTGGCGGTATGAGGTTGCGATCCATGTCCACCCATGCCGACAACCGTGACATGTATTTCATCGGCTGAGGCCATCATGGTGCCAGGCTTGGTCGTAAATGTTCCACTTGGAATTGCAGAAGACATCACATGAATTCCGTACGTTGCATCAGCTTTTCTTCCGCTTGCAGTCAAGACGCCTTCTTTAATCATGTGCCCTGCGCCATCAAAGCCTTCTTCACCTGGTTGGAACATAAAGACCACGTCGCCATTGAGTTTTAACTTGTTTTTCACTAGCAATTTCGCGGCACCGATCAACATGGCAACATGCAAATCATGACCGCAGGCGTGCATGGCACCATCAATCTGACTCTTGTACGGAAGATCAGCTAGTTCTGTAACAGGAAGGGCATCCATATCGGCGCGTAACAACACCGTCTTTTGGGAATTACCCGCTCGCAAGACCGCGGTAACTGAACTCAGTGATTTTCCTGTCGATATTTCAAGACCTAAACCATCGAGGGCTGCCACAATCTTTGCCTGAGTCTTTGGTAAATCTAATCCAATCTCTGGCTCTTGATGTATGTGTCGGCGAATGGCGGCCAAATCATTTTGAATTTCGCTCGCTTCAGTCAGAAAATTTGTCACTTTCACTCCCCCAAGAATTCAATGAGATGGTGATGATACTTAGCGGTTAACCAACAAGGCCAGCATCTTCTGCACGTCCATATACCGTTGCCAGCATCTTCATCGGCTTATCAGATGGCCCATGACTCGCTAGATACTTTTCATCAAATTCGATTCCCGCACCAGGAGTGTTATTAAGAACAATACATCCGTCCTCAATCTGCATCGGATTGATGAGTGGAGCTTCTCTGCCCATTTCAAAAACTTCCATCATGACATGGTGCTTCCACGTCGATGAGATGTGTGCGAAGCTATTTCCGACATCAGGGCCTGTAACAACAGGACGATCGAAAGCTGTAGCCATATCCGCCACGATTCCCCCGCCTGTAAATCCTGAAACGTGCGAAGCGATTTGGATGACATCTCCTGCTCCATGCTGAAATAGCGGGACGAACTGCTGTGGATCAGTGAAGTTCTCTCCAGTTGCAATCGGAGCACGAACACCATCAGAGACGCGTCGAAGTCCTTCGAAATCGCCCCTAGGAGTCGGTTCTTCAACCCAGAGAAAGTCAAAGTGTTTTTCTAGCCGTGCAATTCTTTGGATTGCTTGCTTTGGCGTCCAAAACTCATTGGCATCAATAATTAACTGCGCGCGACCACCTTTGGAACTAAGTGCATCAATCATCACGCGAAGACGGCGCTCATCTTCATCGGCGTCACGTCCTACTTTGAGTTTTCCTGCAGTGACACCTTTGGCTGCAAGCCCGGCGTAGAACTTATACAGATCTTCATCGCTGAGAGGAGAGTCCAATCCACTCGCGTAAGCACGAACTGGTTTCCCGTCTCCGCCCAACTCTTTCCAAAGTGGCACTCCGTGGAGTTTGGCACGTACATCCCAGAGCGCACGATCGATCGCAGAAATTCCAGCTGCCATGGGACCGTGATTACCTTGCTTGAAAGCACGATCTGTCATGCGATTCCACGTGCTGCGCACAGAACGAGGATCTGTACCAATCACGAGATCAGTGAGCATAGGAAGTGTTTGCGCAGCGTTACCTGCTCCAACAGAACAGCCCGTCACTCCCTCATCTGTATGTACAAAAACAGCGAGTTCCGATCCTTCGTTCACGCCATCTGGAAGATTGACATCACCGATCGTTCGAAGCATTTTGTACGTATACGGTTTGAACGAAATTTCTGTAACTTTCATATAAACCACCCATCCCCAATTTGGAGAAAAGATTACCTCGGTTACAAGAGAAATAGAAGGGTCCCTAATAAGCTGCAGGAATTCGAAAGGGCCCCGATCTCTCGAGGCCCTCCCATGCATAAATGATCCAGCTCTTTTGACCATTACCAATAGATCGAGCCGTAACAGTTAAGACTGTGGTGGAGACGACGGGCTTTGAACCCGCTCCGACGGTTTGGTAAACCAACAGGCTGCCAATTACAACACGCCCCCAACACGGGAGCAAAGTTACGGCTTTGCAAACAATCGAAAATAATCGGTCTTGGAATCTGTGGATAGAATTAAAAAAGGAAAAGCAAAAGGGACTTGGAATTCACCAAGTCCCGATTACTACCAAACCGTCGTGGTCAAAGTATTACATAGATCGAAGCTAATTGGCTAAAAGCAAAAGGGACTTGGTGATTAACCAAGTCCCGATTACTACCAAACAAGCGTGCTGGAATTATTGCACAAATCGATGTTACGCAGAGTAACAAAATCTAGAGAAGAGTTGCCCTATAAGCCGGAGTCGACAGTGTTATGCGATCTGTAGGTTGACCCTTCAGACTTTTGGAAGAAGAGTCGCCCTACAAGCCGGAGAGGGCCTGAGCGCTGATCTAAAATTCTAAGAATTTTTTAAGAAAGAAAGATCCTAAGCTGGGAATAACCCGTAAACGAGCAGCGTTGACTGGGGTGAACCTGCCAAATGGGGGTTCACCGAAGGCAACGGGTCCAGCGACGCTTTGCTAAAGGCGTTCAACTCGTTTCCTCTAGGTATCTTGCTAAAAAAGGAGAAATCTAAATGGGTTACACACTAGTTAAGAATCAACGTCCGGTATCAACCTTCCCTTCTATTTCGGAGTATTGTCCAAATCTAGAAGCTTGGTCGGTTGGATTTGACCGCGAGTGGCGTTTGCTCGAACAGATGCAAAACACGCTAATGGGAGGAACGTCTTCATACCCTCCTTATAACATCAAGCAGCTTTCAGAAGATCGATACAAGATTGAAATGGCAGTTGCTGGTTTTGCAAAGTCTGAGCTGAAGGTCGAAATGCATAATAACCAACTCAGCATTGAAGGATCAAAAGGTTACAGCGATGAAGGCAATGAAGGGGATTACGTCTACCGTGGAATTGCAGGACGACAATTCCGCCAGACTTTTGCCCTCGCAGATCATGTAAAAGTAAATGGGTCAGAATTGCGAGACGGAATTTTGACCATTGAACTTGAGCGCGATCTTCCAGAAGAAAAGAAACCTCGCCTAATTGAGATCAATTAAGTTCTAATTCTGGAGTGCTTTATTCAGTCGGCGGTCCTCTGAATGCGCGGAGGGCCGCCGATTCGAGTAGGCCTAAATCTGAACCTACACTTGGTCACAGTTGAGAGAATTATTTCGCTAACGCATCCTCATCACTACAGATAGAACTTATCTTCGGGTTGTGGCCACTTTTTTGCGAGGGAGCCCATCTTCAGTTGCAAACTGCACGATTTAATGCTTGAAAAAGAGTCGCTCTATAAGCCGGAATTGAATTTGATAGGCATAAATAGAAGCGAAGTGATCAAGAAGAAAATTACTTAATTTCTCTTTACGATCTTAAATAGCGAGAAGAAAACAGCAAGAACTAGAAGTAAACCAATACCCTGGAGCCCTGGTGAATCGTCTGCTTCCCCAAATACAATTGCGAATGCACCAAGGCACGCACCTAGCACTCGAAGGAATATAGTTACCACTATTCATGCCCTATTCATGTTGCGATAGTGGGAACCAGTACCCAATGCTTTTTTCTTGTCCATGATTCCACTATATGACACACCTAGTAAGAAATAGAGAAGAGTCGCCCTATAAGCCCCAAACTAGTTGATAGCAGAGTCACCCGATAAACCTGAACTTGTAAGTCAATGCATATTTTCAAGATGAGAACTAGAGGTCCCTTAAACGTTGCTATGTACAACTAAGGATATTCACAGGCTTCTCCGAGGAAAAACCTTTGACTTTCGCATGTAGGTGCTGTTTGTTCTCTCTGTCGGGGGTAAGTGCCTTTGATGTAGAAACTTAGTATAAAGGAGTTAAAATGAGAAAGGGTTTGGTGGCAAGGTCTGCGGTTGTAGCTCTTGCATTTTCACTTTTGAGCGCCTCCGGCGCGATGGCCCAAGATCAGTCCGGCGGGAGACATCCTGCCGATAAGGCTGAGAAGGTCAAGGCAATCACAGATGCAATCGGCATCGATTCAGGATCTCTCTCATCGAGGCGTCAGGCGGGTGAATCCCTTGCGACCATCGCTGGAAGCAAGATTGATGCACTGCTGGCTGCCTTGCTGGCATTTGA
>SXGQ01023745.1_pt1 | contig 14702 bp, 13 predicted proteins | sample 3178371 | NCBI WGS metagenome assembly SXGQ01 (sample SAMN11356859, study PRJNA531348) | freshwater metagenome | isolation source: freshwater sample F1-20 | place: China: Fuxian Lake, Yuxi | collected 2017-12-25
ACATAATGGACATATCATATCGGTGCCAATGAATATCATACATTAATCAAGGGACAATATATGATCAGATTTTATAGCCATAAGGGCTTTGTATTTGTTTGCCTATGTGCATTCTTCTGTTTCATGAATCAAGATATCTTAGCTCACAAAGAACCAACACATCACTATATCATTAGAGAAGCATATTCTTTGTTGAAAAAACATATTGGTACATCAATTCCTGAATATGATACTTATATCCTGGGATTTGATGGTCTTGGACGGGAAGGAGAATTTGATGACGGACATGCAAATCCATGGTCATATACAACGGTGTGTGGTGGAGCATGGAGTGAAGATCATCATGATCCTGTGCGAAATATGCATGAGATTGAAATGCTTTTCAAAAAAGGCATGTTTACAAGCATAAATCATTTTTGGGATCCTGATCATCATGCAAATGGATTCAATACTCAATTTGCATTGCACCTTCCATGGAATCCATGGCCAACGGGCGTCTGGGAATGGAATGCATGTTCACTTGCCAGAACATATCTCTCTGATTTTGAACATGATTTGATGGCATATAAAAAGGCAATGATCTATCTTTCAAGTAAAGACTATTCACCTAAATTGCATGAAACCTATACAATACATCATGATGGAAAGGAATATCCTTCTCCCGGTGCATATAACTACTCACTCTTTGATTGGTATCATGGTGACTTCTCCTATTATGACGATGGTATTGAATCAAGGAAAAAAGAATATATCTATTCAATCATTGGAAGGATTGCACATTTGCTTGGAGACATGAGCATTCCTGCTCATGTTAAATGTGATGAACATGGTCTATGGCATGATCCATATGAAGATGCAATGAACTATGTTGAATGGGAAGGAAACAAAGAATCTCCTTGCATAGACATGGATAGGAATATCCCGGGTTCACCACAAAGAGTTGAATTTTGGAATCATGAAAAAGTCTTTTCTGAGAAAGGTTCCATTGTACTTCCTTCATGTACGATGTTTACAGAGAATCCTTATTGGACATACTTTTACAGCATGGCACAAATTTCAGATCACTTTGCAAGCAATCGCTTTCACGGAGATGATGAATATCTACCCATTGGAGAAATCTCATCAATCATTAATTCTTCAGAGGATGGTCCGACAATCACACATTTTGTTGATGGGCGGCCGGAACTTAGCGGATATGCTAAAGATGAGTCGCAACTCAATGCCATTCGAGACATGACATTCCCTTATGTAATAAGGGCAACAGCAGGATTGCTATACTATATTGCATTGGAATGTGCATTGATAAATCCAAAAGGTTCCAGATGTCCTACAATGCTTGCAATCAATAATGGAATATTGAATGCACCTAGATATCAATTTGAAGCTTCGGATAGCATCATTGTTGGAGACAAAAGTCGACCGCTATTCATCTCATCAGCTGCGGGACCAGTACAATTCAGAGCAGGAAATACCATTCGATTCGTTTCAGGAATGCATGCACATTCTCAATCAACTGTCCATGCATCAATTGCGGAATGTTCCAATTGTTATGACGATCCTCCTGAGCAATTCATAAAACAAAAGATTGAACATGCGATTGAACAGAGTCCAGAATTTGATGTATTGTTCACATGGAATAATGAAAGTATAAACAATTGCTGCATGTCCGATCCTATCATTTCATTGACATGCATGAATGAAAAGGGACAAACAATCTATGCTTCATCAAATGATGATGTAATTTCCGAGCAAGATATCAATGAGTGGATTTATACACAACAGTGCGGACTTTACAAGATTCACCTTGAAAGTAAAAGGGGAAATAAAGAAATAAGAATCATTGCTAGATTATAGGACCGATTCTGCCAATGCTATTGCAATTCGATCAGCAGGAATCAAATGGACTCCATCGAATGAACGAGAGAGTTTTACAACATTCCCTTTTGGCAATAATACACGAGTGAAACCGAGTTTTTGAATTTCAGACAATCGTTGTTCTATTAAAGAAATGGATCGAACTTCCCCGGTTAATCCAATCTCTCCCATAATGACCATATCTTTTTCCAATGGATTATCTCTTAATGAACTTACAAGTGCGGCTGCCATTGCCAGATCTACCGCAGGATCATTGAGTGTCATGCCACCTGCAATATTGACAAAAACATCAACTTCACGGAAGCTAATGCCAAGTCTCTTTTCCAAAACTGCTATGATCATCTGCAATCGACGATTATCAAAACCAGTGGCAGTCCTTTGAGGATTACTATACCCTGTGGAGGTTACCAATGCCTGTACTTCAATCAATAGAGGCCTTGTTCCTTCGATGGTTGCAACAATTGCAGTACCGGATTGATTGTCTGTTCTTTGGGATAGGAATATCTCCGAAGGATTCGGTACCTCACGCAAACCTTGTTCATCCATATCGAAAATGCCTATCTCATTTGTCGAGCCGAATCGATTCTTGACAGCCCGCAGAATGCGATATGAATATGTCTTTTCACCTTCAAATTGCAGAACAGTATCAACTGTGTGCTCAAGAACTTTGGGGCCTGCAAGAGCTCCTTCTTTCGTAACATGACCTACAATAAAAATTGCAGTACCAGTTTTTTTTGCGATTTGCATCAGTAGCGATGTACATTCGCGTACTTGAGTTATGCTGCCTGCAGTTGCATCAATATTCTCACTTCTAGATGTCTGTATAGAGTCTATGATTGCAACGCTTGGTTTTAATGTCTTGATTGCAGCTGCAATTGTATCAATGTCCGTTTCCGCCATCACTTGTAGCGTGTCCGGAATATTCTGCAAACGCGTTGCTCGTAATCTGATTTGTTGCAATGATTCTTCACCGGTCACATACAATGTTTCATCGGGGATAAGATGTCTGCACATCTGCAACATCAATGTAGACTTTCCAACACCGGGATCCCCGCCCACCAAAATCAATGATCCTGGAATGATGCCACCACCAAGCACTCTGTCAAATTCAAGAATACCCGTGGTGATACGCTTGTCTGACAATATCTCTACTGAACCCAATTGTTTTGCAATAATACCGGATGAACCGGACTTCTTTAAAGAAATGGACTTTTGATCGGAAACCGTTTCTTCGATGAAGCTATTCCATTCACCGCAATTATGACATTTCCCCTGCCAGCGTGAGCTGACGGCTGAACATTGTTGACAAACAAATCGCGTACGTATCTTCACAACAAAACGCTCCATTATTTTTGGAAATTAGTCAATTCCGAGGATTACTCCGTGCTGCAAATCCACCACGGTCTCAACTAGAAAGAACTTCCGTATCTTTGTTTCATAACTCTGACTCGGGTAAATGATGTTTCAAGGATTTGACAATAAGGCCTTTCTATTTCTCAAAAATCTCAAGAACAACAATTCAAGAGAATGGTTTGCTGAGAATAAATCCATGTACGAAAATGCCCTTCGTGAGCCTTCAAAGCTATTGCTGAACGAAATTGATCAGCTGTTCATAAAGCATCGATTACCATATGAAGCAAATCCTAAGAAATCTTTGTTTCGTATTAATAGAGATACAAGATTCAGTAAAGACAAAACGCCGTATAAAACAAATGTTGGTATCACATTTCCTGTTCATCGCAAGCAGGATCATCTAGTACATGCAACAAAAACCGAAAAACCAGGCATGTATCTGCACATTGAGCCTGGAGCATGTTTTATTGCAGGCGGATTGTATATGCCCGATGGTCAACAATTGAAATCAATTCGAGAGAGAATTGAATCAGATTGGACCATTTTACATGAGATTCAACAACAAAGTGCTTTCAAAAAAGAATTTCCGAAGGGACTTCTTGGAGAAAAACTGAAGACGATGCCAAGAGGGTTTGATCCCGAACATCCAGGTAAAGAGTATTTGCGAATGAAACAATTCATCGTAATGGAGAGCATTTCGGATTCTGCTGTGAAAAGTAATTTACTGATCAAAGCATTACTTGCAAAAGCAACCGCTATGTCTTCATTGATTATGTTTCTTGATGAAGCGATTACAGATTAAGCATCCCCAGCATCATCTTCCAACATGGAAAGGGCACCTTCGACTGTCGGTGCATGCTCAAAAAGCCAATCCAATTGAGAGATGCGGAGCAAACTCATGATTCTATCGCTAGCTCCAACAAGTATCACTGGAGCCTCATGTTCATTCATCTGTCTGTGTGCAAGAAGCAATGCACCCAAACCGGCACTGTCACTTTGCTTGACATTTGAAAGATCAATGATCAATGCCTCAACATCCGGCTGACAAAGAATGAGAAATTCAGCTTTGATTTCAGGAGCATTCTGCGCATCGAGTACTTCTTCTTTTAAAGTGAAGATTGTGATGGCATCCTGATGTTCTATAGAAAAGCGCATGTTTGTTCCGATAAATAATATACATGCAAAATTCAACAAAATGCATGATTTGACAAAACCATGGAAATCTTATTCAGGCAATCATGAAGAGCCCGCAATCTATATGCATCATCCGGCTCACATCTCTGGGTGATATCCTCTTGCTAAGTCCGCTCATTCGAGTACTCAGGACCACTTGGCCTGATGCCCGTATAGACATGATCATAGCCGAACATTGTGCTGAAATCATGAAATATAATCCCGGCATTGACAATCTCCACGTGATCAATACCAAATCAAGCACATTACAAGTTCTTAAACAATGGTTGAACATCAAAAAGACAATGCCTAAATATGATCTTGCAATCGATGTTCATGATTCTATTCGAAGCAGATTCATGAGGATAGGTCTTGCGAAGAAGGTATGCATCTATGATTCTGCGAGATCATATAAGCGCGATTTAGTCAAGAATAAAACACGTATTTCACGTGAATCAGTACTACCTGTCCCTATCCGGTATTTTACTGCATTGAAAGACTTCCCCGAGATTCAACCGGATGAAAGAGGATTGGAATTTTGGTTAAAAGAAGACAGAGCAAACATCTCATACCCTATACAGAGAACAAAAGCACCCAAGCACATTCTTATTGCTCCCGGCGCAAGGCATGCCACAAAGCGTTGGCCGATTGAACATTTCACTGAACTCATTCAATTACTCAGTAAATGTCATCAAGCCCCAATTGCATTGATTGGTGGGCCTGATGATGTGGCCCTTTGCATTGAAATTCAACAAGCATCGAATGTTCAAGTAGAACAGTATGCCGGAAAGATGAGTCTTCATGAAATTGCTTCATTCATGGATTCGGCTTATTGTATCATTGGAAATGATTCAGGATTGATGCATGTTGCAGCTGCAAGACATATTCCCGTCATCACCCTTTTTGGGAGCACAGTTCCCGAATTTGGATTCATGCCTTATCATACTCCCCATAAAATCATTTCACTTGACCTTCCATGTAAACCTTGTACCCATATAGGCAAAGAGAAATGCCCGCTTGGACATTTCTCTTGCATGAAAGACATCACACCTGAAATGGTATTGAATCATGTATTAAAGTTGATCAGAGATTAAAGTCCGATCATATACTGAACGCCCAATGAAATTGAAAGCATTGTTCCATTCAAACTTTGAAGATTAGAAGTGGGATAGTATTCATCTTTGAATACATTGCTTAACATCAATCCAACATGACCATTAACATTCAATTGTGAACCTCCTGAATTCATGACAGGATATGAATATCCCAGTCTTGGTTCAATGATCATATTCATGCCATTCTTACCATCACCAACAGTGACAGTCGGTGTCTGGCTTGATCCTTGAAAATATGACCATGTCTCTTCCTCTTCAATATCCTTTGTATTATTGTGTCGATGATAACCCATCGGTAATCCAATAGCCACGCTCAATGTTGCATTTTCAAAATTAACTCCGGGGGTGATCATCAAATAATTGAATGTTCTGGTATAATCATTTGCACCTGAAGTATAGGTATTCTTATAATTGGCAAGCGAGATATCTGCAGTTAGACCAACATGGCCTTTCTTGCTGATCGGATGATACACGCTTAAGCCAAGATCAGGTATCCCGGAGAAGGTCATTCCATGTTCTTCATTTCTGGTATCATTTGAAAATGAAGACATGCGCGACCATGCATGAACACCAATCTTGAAGTGTTTTTTTGCAGGTGGTTCTTGAGCAATTGCGAAGTCAAAAAGACAACATGCAGTTAGGATGGTAAAGAGGAATCTCATATCATGAACCTTTGGAAACATTGAAAATTGACGTATTTTAGCTTTATGACAAAAATACACTCAAAATGACAATTCACAATTAGATTTTGCTGTATTTTTGCTATTGATTCAATGTATTGTCCTACTATAAAGATGTTGATACGGGGAAATCGCACATGAAAATTCAAAGAGTAGTAATCTTATTATTGATCTTGACAATGCAATCTTCATTAGTTAAGGCTCAAGGATTTGATTGGGTGTACTCATGGAATTCTCCTTTCAAATCTCCTACCCTTTTCATAGGTGGTTATATTGGTACAGGGACTTCAATTGAAACCATTGGAAAAAACTCATTTTCCGATGTGGTTTCTTGTTGTGCTTTTAATGATGGTACAGGAACGGCATTTCGAGTGGGATTCAATGCTGAATATTGGGTCCTTGGGGATTATTCATTACAAGCACAGGTGGGTTATGCATTCGAATCAATGGAATCGAGAAGTCAAAGCAAGCCCAGCACCATTCTTGTCCTAGAAAATAACAGGCATGTCCCAAAAACAATGAATCGGACTTATATATTGTCGAACTCAGGGTCCAATTTCGACATCGGATTCATTGGTAAAAGAAAATTGTTTTCTTCTCATTTTTCTATTGCGACAGGTTTTTCCCTTTCAATGATAATGCCGGAATCGAATGAAACAAAGGTCATGACTGAGTACTCAATAGAGTCTTCGGACATTGAATCAAAGACATATCCCACAATTGTCCCTAATGATAACATCATCCGATCTTCCGTTCTTATCAGGCCTTTGATTCGATGCGAATATGATCTTTCATTGGCTAGAGGAATCTATGCCAAACCATTTATCCAAACAGACTATACGATCAACCCCCGTGTGACAAATACAGATCCTTGGCGGTCCTTGACGATACTGGGCGGGATTGCCTTCATGTTTGGATCATGAGGCATACAATCAACTGTTTGTTGATACGTTATAGCCGCGGATTCAATATTTACTATTCTCATGAAATTCATCATCACGCTTTGCATCTTTTCCCTTCTCAGCTTCTCGGTGGCAATGGCTCAACCGAAACTAGAAGTCATTGGTGGTAGCACCTATGACTGGGGCAAAGTCCCTTTTTCAAAAGGACCTCTGAAGGGTTCAATCAAATTGAAAAATACCGGCAATCAACCATTGAAAATCAGTGAAGTAAAGCCAGGATGTGGTTGTACGACTGCACCCTTGGACAAGAAATATCTTAAACCCGGTGAAATTGCAACCATGAATGTCACGCTTAATCCAGGATCTAGTTCAGGTGAATTAGTAAAAGGTTTGACCATTTCAAGTAATGACCCTAAAGTCCCTATTAAAGCTGTAACGCTCAAAGCATACATCATCAAACCTATTCAAGTATTGCCTCATCCCTATATTGCCATCCCGCAATGCAAAGTAGGTACAAGCTCTGATGCAACCATAACATTGAAGAATACGACCGACATTGCCATAAAAATTACTCAATTCATTGCATCCAAAGGAATTACGGTGCTTGCAAAGTCCAAAAACATTCCGCCCGGAGCCCAAATTACTGTTCCAATTCGTGTGGTGCCCACAGCAAAAGGGTATTGGAATGGCTCAATCACGTGCAAAACGAGCCATCCGGATCTAGCTGAAATGGATGTGATTGTCTACGGCAATGCTTTGTAATTCTGGATTTTCCGTATTTTTGAATAATTAATTTTTCCGGTTTTTCACCGCTTAAAGACAGGTGTACACATGAAACGATTTACCGCTCTATGCATGGCTCTGCTGGTTTGCGCAGGGACAATGGCTATTGCACAACCCAAAATCACCATCATTGGTGGAGATACACAAGATTGGGGAAAAGTAAAACCTAAAGATGATCCTTTGAAAGCTACAATCAAGATCAAAAATGAAGGCAATGAAATGCTGAAAATTACTGATGTTCGTCCTGGATGTGGATGCACAACAGCTCCTCTTGACACAAATGCACTCAATCCGGGCGCGGTGGCATCGATGGCTGTCACGCTGAAGCTTGGAGCAACTTCCGGCATGATAACAAAGAGCATCACAATTAGCAGTAATGATCCTCAAAATGCTACGAAGGTTTTATACCTGAAAGCTGATGTTGTTCGTCCGATTCAGATTCTTCCAACACAATATTTCTCATTTGGTGAAATGACTGCTGGTACAAAGTCCGAAGCTAAACTCATCATTCGCAATACTTCAACTCAGGATATAGTATTGTCCGACTTCGAGACTGTTGCTGGGATTAGCTTGAATCTTACAAAACCAACCACCATTCCCGGTGGTGGAGAGGTTGAACTCATCGCAAAAGTCACACCGAATGAAAAGGGATACTTCAATGGCGTGGTTAAAATGAAAACAAATCACCCTGACTATTCTTCTTTGGACATCATTGCTTATGGCAATGTAAAACCATCAGTTGTAGATCCAAAGTGATGTGAAACGTATACAACTATAAAGGCGACCATTGGTCGCCTTTTTTTTTAGAGTATGCGAATATGCCCAATGAAAGGTAGAACGCTCATCTTTCCCTGAAGAACATTAATGATTCCGATTATTGAGAAGATGATGGCCGAGAAATAGGCTATTCCGCTGATTAGTCCATCAAAGGGCAGAAATGGAATATAACTGACCACTCCCGAAATCAGGTACAGTAAGAATACATTCAATCCTTGTTTTGCATGAAACTTTGCAAAAGCAGAGTCTCCTCCAAGCAAAAGTGGGATAAGAATCAATATTCCAAGATATGAGCATATAGCTTTCCATTTGTTTGCGGCTATATCCGCAGGGTCTGCATAAGAAAGTGATTCATTGTCAAAAGCAGTCATAATGTAATTACTCCAAAATTGAGTGGCAAGATACATGAAACATCGAGGATTAGCAAACCACTCTTGTTGTATTGTTGATTTTTCGCGAAGTTTGTCATTATCACTTAATCATAGCGGTCTTTCCATGGAACGGTTTCAATCTTTTGGTCAACTTCTTTTACGATTGGTTATAGGCTCTTCTTTTGCCTTTGCAGGAATCGTTAAAATCGGTACTGCAAATCCCAAACCTCCATCATTTGCTTTGACTGCAAATTTCCCAATTGCTTTATTTGGTATTGCACTTCCATGGATTGAATTGATTTGCGGGCTTGCATTACTCATTGGCATGCAATTATCCGATCCTAGATTACGCACTCTTGCAAAAATATTGATTGGATCAATTTTCATTGCTGCGGCAATTGATAAAATTGCCAATCCGGACGCATTCGCAAAAAGCATCAACAATTTTCATCTTCTTCCCTATGCTGCACTGAATATTCCGGCTTTGATTTTGCCATGGGTGGAATTGATTACGGGTGGCATGTTGATCTTTTCATACAAAGAAAAAGCAGCATCATTTCTCATATCTGGTATGTTGATAGTTTTCATCATCGCAATTCTAACAGCAATTGCGCGCGGATATAATATTGATTGCGGATGTTTTGGTGAAAGCTCACCTGCAGCAGCGGCTGAAGTAACAAAAGTCGGCTGGGCAAAAGTACTTGAAGATACACGTTGGCTCATTGCTTCATTGTTCATATTCCTCACATCAACAGCTCCAGGAAGTTCAGAAGAATAAATGTCACATTGGCTCATAGTTGGTCTGGGAAATCCGGGAGAACGCTATCATTCCACAAGGCACAATATTGGACGGATGATTGCGGAAGCATTTGTAGAAACAAAACGATTGCAATTCAAAAAAGGTCGAGGCAATTGGTTGGAGGCAGAGTGTGTTGTCAAGGGAGAGAAAGTGTCGATCATGCTTCCTGAAACCTACATGAACAATTCCGGACAAGCCGTTGGCGAATTCATTCGTTATTACAAGATTCCTTCAGAGCATGTGATCATGCTTGTGGATGAGTATAACTTTCCGGTCGGGAAAATGCAATTGAAACAAGGCGGATCCGATGGTGGTCATAATGGAACAACATCGATGATTGCTCATATAGGGCCGGCATTTTGGCGATTCAGATTCGGCATAGATAAACAATTTGGTCCGGGTGAAATGGCAGATTATGTTCTCGCAACATTTCGGCAAGATGAAATCGATCTAAGGAACAAGATGATTGAACGCGGGGTAAAAGCTCTGAATCTTTTTTTAGCCGGAAATCCATCCAGAGCACTTCAACAAATCAATGCGGAGAAAGATTTATAACACTTCAAGCAGGAATGAGATTTGCACCATGCCTTCCATGGTGTTCGGATACTTGATTCCTTGAGCCGCTTTTAATAAACATGCATCTACTTCAGGAATATTCAATTCCGAATCTGCAAGTGATATCTCAGTGATTGCCCCTTCCTCCCCGTAAATTACAAGTATTTGGACCGTACCCTGCAAATGAAAATACTTGGGAAGCGCTTCTGCATAACATCCAAGCATAGTTGATAATTGCTGTTCAACCGAAAGTTTATATGCTTCAAGTATGGCATTATCGGTAACTTTTTCAGTCATTACAGATCCAACACTGATCAAGCCCTCTTCATCATGCGCGCCAGCATCTTGATAATTACATGCAGCTTCTACCTCAACTTCATTTGTTCTAGCAAGTTGCATACCTGCAGAACTTGTCACCATTGTTCCACCAATGGACAAATTCAATGGTTGATACATGATAGCTGGATTCAGTTTCTTCCCAATCACACTACCTACGATACCAAATGCAGTATATGGTGTTTGAACACCATAACGTTTTCCAAGTTTTGTAATTTCCGTAATGCGTTGATTGGTTCTTTCATAAATATTGTAATCAATCAATAAAGCAATACGCTGTTTGGCCCAAAGATATGGCAGAGCAGAATGCGCACTTGACTGTTTAACTGAAGAAACATCAATTGTTTTTGCAAAGGGAATATCACCCATCATACCGGTAATAACTATGCGACCTTTGGGTTTTCCCTTGAATTTTCCAAAAATCATGACAGGTCTTTCGGAATATAAATCCGGATAGCTTGCCGGTTCCAATTCAATTGCATTGAATCCATCAAATCCTACTTTTAGTTTTGTCAATGCAGGATGTTGTAAAACCTTTACAATCTGTTCTGCCTGAGCATCCATCGCAGAATGAGATCCTCCGATGGTCAAGGGCTCAGACATAGTCAAACGAGATATCGCATCAAAAAAACGTTCATTGTATTCTTTGCCTGTCGCAATTGCAAAGATGTTTGCATCTTGTAATTGTTTTGAAACCTGTTCAAAAATATCTGTGCTTGCATCCACAAAACCATTCGAAAGAATAATGATTGTTCGTGCTGACATATTTTCTGAATGCGGCTGAGATAGGATATTGGACAATCTGTCTATCAGAGCTATTGGTTCAAAACCTTCAGTTTCTTGAACACGATTGACATAAGCAGTGGCTCTGGATAATACAATATCCGTGCAATGAACAGAGGTGTCACTCAATTGTATATTCTCATTTCCATAATGCTGAATATTGATGCGGTCACTTGCGTATAGTCCTTTGGAAAATGCCTTCCAGAATGATGCTGCTGCGCCCGTTTCCAACGATGAAGAATCACAGAGTATGATATACTCATGAGCATGCATTGTATCACGCATTTTTTTCGTCGTGGGCGGATGAAGAGTAAGCAAAAAGAACTTATCATTATTATCTTCATACAGCATCAAGTTCTCTCGTGGTTCAGTATTCGCAAACTGATAAGATACCGATAGTTGCTCTCCTGAATATGCTTTAGTCAATGTGCATGTATATTCGCTTTCAGTATCTTTCACATCAAATCCCTTGGCCGTGCATGCATGCATCACTCCACCCTTGCTGACTCTTACGATTGAAGTGAATCTTCCTGCGGGATAATCTGTCAATTCTGCAAAACTTGTATCACTGAATGTATCACGATAGAGGGGAACCACATCAAGAATTTTTAAATAATAGGGCTTGAGTGGTTTGGGCAAAGTAAGTGTATATATCCCTTCAACCGGCTTCATGATCTGCGTATAGCGTATCTCATAGGATACCCTCATGCCGGGTTGAATTCCGGAGACATGCATTTGAAAAGCATTCGCCTCATTCCAATTCAAAAAGAATGGGTCAACTTTTTTCTTGGCTTGATCATATAACTCTCGGACTTTTTCTTTATCCTGCATTTCAGCTTTATATGATTGATTCCCCACTTTCACCAAGCCGCCATGTATCATGATGGAAGGATGAGAAGGCATAAGCAATGAAGCCTCGAGCATTGTTGTCCCTTTATACACGAAACTTTGCTTGATCACACATTCCGTTATCACTCCATTCACATGAGCTTGTATATGTGTAGAGTCAGGAATGAGTGAATCAATGTCAGAAGCATCGCTATTGACAATGAAACGAGGGAAAGGAATGTCTTGAGCCGATATTCGATTGGGCATCGAACACATGCACATGAACAGAAGCAGTATGTACAATCGAATCATAAAAATGCAAAAATGGGTTGAATTGCTGGACAAATATACCCATTCCACATGGGAAGCCATTGGTTTTGCCTGTTCTTCACATTCAAATTTTTATCTCCCAGTGAATATCTTGCGTTTTTGCGTCAACTTCCATGCGTATGATTATTGATTCTTCCACTCTGCCATAGGCCCGTGAATAGACGGCAGGAAGGATTTCCCAGGCAAATCCTGAAAGTGAATTGAGCGTGATTGTATTACCAAGAGGGCTTGTCAATTGAACCGTGCCGGCTCTTTCCTGGCTTGCCTCTATGCCCGGAACACAATGGAATTGAACGATTTTTCGCATCTCCACCGCGCATGTATCATGCCCTTTGATTCCAAGAGGCGAACAAATCATGCTGCGCATATGAGGTTCACCATAAGCATGATGAATACCTCTCCAAACAGTTTCATTGAACATGCCATCTGCCTTTGCCTGATCGGGCTTCATCCAAAACAGCACATCTCCATGGCCTTCAATCCAAGTGTTTTGTTCCTTACCGGGTATGATCAATGTTGAGTGCATCGTAACAGATCTTCCTATATTTCTCATTAATGGGGATGCTGTATACCAGAAGGTACCCGGATCACCAAGAAATTCTTCTCCTCGCACGCTGAGTACAAATGACAATTGATCATTATGTGCATGACCCCCCTTCCCTTTTTGTCCTGTTGAACCGGCTCGCATGATTGCTGTGTATCGTTCTTGTTTGATACACGAAATACCAAAACCGGAATATGTATATATCCGCGGATATGATTCAGAAAATGGAATCGGTAATAGCGATGAATTCAATGGAGTATGTTCTGATTGTATTATTGAAGACATTATCTGATATTCAATCGCTCCATTTCGTAACAGAAGTTCAGGCAATTGCATTTGCAATGCTCCACACATCAATCCCAAAGAAGTTCGATAATCCAATGAATCGATTATCCATTCATAGGGCTCATCTGCTTTTTGGGGTGGATACATGGAATCCACATCCGGTAATTCATATCGTGGATTGAGATTGATATATGTTTTTGGAGCTTCTGTTGCATCTACCCATGATCCATGTGGTGTTATGCGTAAACAATAGCCACTATCATTGTCTCCGATATTTGGTAGATGAATATCATCAATCAAAACCTGCATCATTCCTTCATAGGCCTTATGCACATGGTGCTTAATATCATGCAGAACTTTTTTGAATTCAGATGGAGTGGCCGGTTGAATTGATGCCGACAATGATGAATAATGTATGGGGCTTGTGCAGATTCTCTGTCTTTCATCAACAGTGAATGAAGTGGATACAGCCAGAATGATGGAAATCATTTCCGATGAAAACCCATGATATGGAAGCGATGCCTCGAAATTCAACCCATCAGGAAGAAATTGCTGCTGTACTTCTGCAGCAGCTTCCGCTATTGCAAATCGAATCATTGCACAATGTTCATCACTAAGAGGAAGTCCACGAAGTGCAATCAGCATGCCGGCCAGATTTGCCAAATAATGATTTCCACGGTTTGTGGGTGACCATTCAAGATGCTGCATGATATGCAGTGCATGCTCATGGAGAGATCTTCTGAAGATAAAAGTGAATTCTTCATCCCAAACAATTCCGATGCTTCGAAATAAGTCGAATGCAATCAGCATATTCATGATGCGCAATCCACAGTCCATCGAGCTTTTCCATTGAACGCCGAATCTCGGTGGATTGAATGCAATGAAATCCAATACTTGGGTGCGAAAGACATGAGCATAAAATTCTTTGCTTCTCATCGGAGATTCCTCTTGCTCCGATAATACAGCCGCACATGCCAAACCAGGTGCATGAGTAAATCTTCCCAATTCCCAAGGCACCTTTATGTCTGATCCGCGTTTTGTCCCATATCCGATTTCACTATAATGGCTCATGGCATCCCAATGATAACCGGACTTGCAATCATATTGCCAATCAATTGGATGATATTGCATGCGATCCGAACCTTGCTTCATTGCATAGGGTGAAGAAAGCAATACATCCAAAATTCTGGCCGATTCAGGATAATTTGATGAA
>SXGQ01035451.1_pt1 | contig 14702 bp, 10 predicted proteins | sample 3178371 | NCBI WGS metagenome assembly SXGQ01 (sample SAMN11356859, study PRJNA531348) | freshwater metagenome | isolation source: freshwater sample F1-20 | place: China: Fuxian Lake, Yuxi | collected 2017-12-25
CTGCTGGCACGATCAGAAACCTTACGATGAATCACGCTACCTCGCCTCCCTGCGTCGACACGGCTCCACCCTCACCCCGGCCCTACAAAAAAACGCCTAAAAATCCTTGACCGGACCACCTCAGCTTTTGCCCTACTTTTTTAGAAGAGAGTGCGGAGAGTGAGTTCGGCGGAGATGGGGTCGGCGAGGCGGCGCATGGTGGTGCCGGCGACGGGTTCGTAGTCGGCGTCGAGGAGGTTGCGGCCGCGGAGGGTGATCGTCGAGCGGCCCAACGGATAGCTAACGGCGGCGTCGAGGGTGGTGTAGGCTTTGGCGACGACGGAGTTGTTGGTATTGCCGAAACGGTCGCCGACGTAGCGCGGGCCGCCGCTGAACGTGAGGCCGGAGGCGAAGCGTTTTGAGACGAAGGCATTCGCGACCCAGTCGGGGACGTTGCCCGGGACTTTGACCTTTCGGGAGATGACGCCGGTGCCGAGGTTTTCGTTGAAGGCGCCGAACTCGGCGGCGGTGTAGGCGGCGTTCAGCTCGATGCGCCAGCCGTCGGCGGGCGAGAGGGCGAAGGCGGCTTCGACGCCGGAGGATTTCTGCGAGCCGATTTGTTGGCTGATACGCACGCCGGTGGTGGGATCGAGGGTAGAGGTGAGCAGGTCGTTCTTCTCGATGTCGAAGTAGGCGAGGGTGAAGTCGAGACGGTCGCGGAGCAGCGTGCCCTTGAGGCCGACCTCGAGTTGGCGGCCTTTTTGCAGGGAGAAGTCGGCGTTGGCCGCGGCGAGGCCGACGAGTTGGGCGACGGGCTCGGCGGCGGTGCTGTGGGCGGCGTAAGCGTTGAGGGTTTTGGTGGCGGACCAGACGAGGCCGGCGCGGCCGGTTACGGGGCGGTAGCCTTTCTTGAAGGTGGAGAACGGGGTGGGCGTGGCGGTGGTGGGGTTGAACAGAGTGTCGCGCTGGAGGGAGATGTGATCGTAGCGCAGACCGCCGACGAGTTTCAGGGCGGGCGTGAGTTCGAGAATGTTTTCCGCGAAGAAGGCGTGGGTACCGACGACGACGCGGGAGGTTTTTTGCTCGCGGGCGACGGGACCGCGACCGACGTCGGGGTTGAGGAGGGAGACGCTCGAGAGGACGGTGGGGACGTTGCCGGGTGCTCCGCCGCGGATCTGGTCGTTGTGTTCGATGCTGGCGCCGATGAGGAAACGGTTGGTGAGGCCGAAGAGCGGCCGGCGGAGGGAGAGGTCGAGGCGGTTACCGAGAAGGACATCGTCGCGGTAGATGTGCAAAAAGGAGGAACGGGCGACGAGACGGGTGACGGGGTTCCAAGTGTTGGTCTCGAGGTTGCGCCATTTGAGGACCTGGGTGGCGGCGTAAGTCTCGTTGCGCAGTTCGAGGTCGGGGGAGAGGGTGAGCTCGGTGCGGAGACGGTTGAAGGAGTTTTCGGTGTCGGCGTAGTTATCGAGGATGTTGTAGTTGGTGCGGCGGGCGGCGGGATCGACGCGGGGGTTGACGAAGCGGTCGGTGGCGCCGTTGAAAAGGCGGACCTCGGGCTGGGCACCGGCGACCGTGGTGTTGACGACGGCGTCGTAGACGACGGGGTTGCCGTAGTAGCTCTCGACGGAATCGGAGAGCCAGGTGGTGAAGTAGGTGAGCGAAACGCGGTCGCTCACGCGCCAACCGAGGGCGCCGGCGAAGCCGAGGTAATCTTGTTGGTTGCGGTCTTGGTAGCCGCCGGTGGAATTTTGGACCACGTCGAGGCGGTAGGATACGGAGCTGAGAGTCGAGGGTTGAGCGTTGAGCGACGGAATCGGGCCGCCGAGGCCGACGCCGATGCGATAGGTGGACCACGGGCCGACGCTGGCGAGGAGTTCGCCGCGGCGGGTGCGGTCGGGGTTTTTCGAGACGTAGTTGATCGCGCCTCCGACGGCGCCTTCGCCGAACATGAGGGACGACGGGCCCTTCAAGACTTCGACGCGGTCGAGGAGAAACGAGTCAACGGTGCGGGAGGATTGGGAGGCGGTGTTTTGGCGGATACCGTCGCGGAGGATGGTGACGTTGTTGCCGCCAAAACCGCGCGTGGAGTAAGTGGGGATGGAGCCGAAGTTGGTGCCGCCGGTCATGCCGACGGCGGATTCGACGGACTCGACGGCGGTGCGAAGGCCGCGGAGCTGCATCATTTCTTGCGTGATGACCGAGACGCTCGCGGGCAAGTCGCGCACGGCGAGGCCGAGGCGGGAGCCGGTGGCGGGGGCGGCGTCGAGGGGGAGCGAAAAGTTTTTGGCTTTGTCGGCGATGACGTCGATGCGGTCGAGTATGACGGGATCGTCCTTGGCGGCGGGTTGGGTCGTCTGCGCGGGAAGGGCGGAGCCGAGTAGGAGCGAGCAGGCGGCGAGATGGAGAAAAGGAGAAACGGAGAGAGGGAGAGACATGGGTGGAACGCAGGCTGAGTTTGGAAGACCGCGGGCGCGCGGCGGCGCGGCGGTTGCTCCGACGGGAGCGGGGCGGAATTGCGGCACGGAGCCGCCGCCATTTCGAAACGGAGGCCGGCGACGGCCGGCACTATGCGAGTGAACTCAGGCCAAGGCTCGCGGCGGCGGCACGGGGGGCGCGGCGCGGCAGGTGACGGGGACCGATTGGTCGCTAAGCGACCACGAAAATGAAGCGGACGAAAGCAGGAGCGGCGCGGCGGGCGCGGGGGCAAAGACGAGATGGATTTTTTCGAGGGACTTACCTGCGGCGGGCGAAGTGGGATGGGCGGAGTCCTGCGATTTGGCGGTGGCGACGACTGCGCAGACGCCGCAGGTCGCGCCGGCGCTGAAGGTCTTTTCCACGGCCTGGGTCAGCGACATGGTTTGCGAGTAGGTCGCGATCATGCGGCCCCAGGCGAACGTCTGCACCACATCCCAGTGGCTGCCGGTGGCGAGAAGCCACGCGCACAGCGTGAGGACGAGGGAGAGTTTGTGGCGCACAGTCGGGAGCCAACGGAGCGGACCTGATTTGGCAAGTGCCGGGGGCGGCGAGGGGCGGTTCAGAAGCCGGGTGGGGTCACGCCGACTCCATCTTCTAATGAGAAGGAAGGACGGGCTTCAGGGTACGAAGGTCTCGTCGTCGGGGGTGTGGAGTTTTTTGTCGGGGCCGGCGCTGGTGATGGTCATGCGCGTGGCGCTTTCGGCGTGAAAAAAGAAGGGCGTGCCCCAGCGGTCGCAGAGTTCGCCCTCGCGGTTGGTCGCGGGGCGGTCGGGCGGGATGAGCGCGAGGCGGAGCGGGTTTTGACCGGTGAGAGCGGCGGTAATTTCGGAGTTGAGGCCGAAGGGATTGCCGCTGCGGGGAAAGTTGGAGCGGAAAGTTTCGAGGATGACAGCGACGAGGCGGAAGCAGATGATAAGTTAAAGGGCTGAATCGGCACTTAATCGGGTGAAGTGAGGGGAAATCGAAGAAGGGCCGAGAATATCAGCGTCAGGGCAGATCGTCACTCGATGGCGCGAGGAGTGAAAAAGGCAGTCCGCGGGCGGCGGCAATTTTTTGAAAAAACCTGCCGCTCTGATCTTGGGGAATTTTTTCCGAACTGTGCCCTAGGGTTCGGATCGGCGGAAAGCTTACCGGATCGTGCGGAGCTGGATGGCGTCGACGAGGCGGTCTTGGGAAACGATGTCCGTGACGACGATGATTTTGTCGCCGGGCGCGACGTGACCGAGTCGGCGCAAGGTGATGATCGCGTTCTCGATGGTGACGTCGGGCTCGGAGGAGAGCGGCAGCAGGTAGGGCTCGACGGCGCGGAGCAGGCGGAGCTGGCGCAGGAGTGGCAGATGAGGAGTGAAGGCGAGAATCGGCGAATGGAGGGGGCGCAGCGCGGCGAGGCCGTGGGCCATGAATCCGTGGCGGGTGAAGGTGAGCAGCTTCGAGCGCGGGAGCTCGTTGGCGAGAACGACGGCGGAGTGCAGCACCTTCATGCGCTCGGAGGTGAAGACGGCGGTTTCGCGGAGGGCGGGGGCTTCCTCGCGCTCGATGCGGCGGGAGATTTTGTCGAGCATCTGCACGCAATCGAGCGGGTATTTGCCGATGGTGGTCTCGCCGGAAAGCATCACGCAATCGGCCTGTTCGTAGACGGCGTTGGCAACATCGGTGATCTCGGCGCGCGTGGGCACGGGCTGGATGATCATCGATTCGAGCATGTGGGTGGCGATGATGACGGGCTTGCCCTGGGCGATGCAGGATTGGACGGCGCGGCGCTGAATCACAGGCAGTTCCTCAAACGGGCACTCGATGCCGAGATCGCCGCGGGCCACCATCATGGAATCGGTGGCGGCGATGATCTCGTTGAGGTTGGTGATAGCGGACTGGTCCTCGATTTTGGCGATGATGCGGACGAGGGATTTCTTTTGTTCGAGATAGTCGCGCAGGAGGCTGATGTCGGCGGCGGAGCGCACAAAGGACAGCGCGAGAAAGTCGATGCCTTCCTCGAGGCCGACGTTGGAGTCGGCACGGTCCTTCTCGGTGAATGAGGGCAAATTGACGGTGACGCCGGGGAGGTTGATGTGGCGTTTGGATTTAAGCTCGCCGGGGATGAGCACGCGGCAGCGGATGTGGGCGTGGTCTTTGGTGAGGACTTCGAGGCGGATGAGGCCGTTGTCCACGAGGACGGTATCGCCAATGGCGATATCGTTGACGAGGTCTTGGTAGTTTACGTCGACGGAGCGGATCTCCTCGGACTGGTTGCGGTCGGCGCCAGGTTTGACGGTGAAGTCGAAAATTTCGCCGGCCTTGAGCTCGATGGGCACCTCGAGGTCGCCGGTGCGGATTTCGGGACCCTTAATGTCCATCATGATGGCGACCTCGCGGCCGATGCGGGCGCTCACCGCGCGGATGCGGCGGATGACGGTGCGCGTCCAGTCGTGTTTGGCGTGGGCCATGTTGAGCCGGATGATGTCGGCGCCGCCGAGGATGAGCTTTTCGAGCATCTCCTCGCTCTCGGTCGCGGGCCCGAGGGTGATGATGATTTTGGTGCGGCGGAGAGGGGCGGGCAAAGCGGCGGTGGTGGGCGGTGTAATCATGACGGGGGTGAGCCAAGCAGGTGCCGGGCCGCTGGCCAGCCTGCGAAATACAACACCGTTAAACAATTGCGTGACGGCCTGCGCCGCGATCGGGGCCGACGCGTCAAACGTCGTAGAACGGTGTGCTTTCGTCGGCGCCGACGATGGTGAAATCGCAGGTCGCAAGCGTAGCGCGGACGCCGGCGAGAGCGGTTTCGATGGCGGCGGCGGAATTACAGTCGCGCGACAGGTGCGTGAGGTAAATCCGGCGCCACGACGGGCTCGCGACGGAGGCGAGGAGCTCGCGGACGGCCTCGTTGGAAAGATGGCCGTGGCGACCGGCGATGCGCTGCTTGGTGGACCACGGGCGCTTGTTGTCGGCCTTGAGCAACTCGGAGCAGTGGTTGGCTTCGACGACGACGACATCGCAGGCGCGGAGGTGTTCGCGGATATGCTGTGGGGCGTGGCCGAGATCGGTTAGAAAAACCAGGGAACGGCGCGGGGAAAACAAGTCGTCGTCCCGGCCGGCGGTGAAGCGAAAGCCCACGGGATCGTGGGCGTCGTGGGGGACGGCGAAGCTCTCGATCTCGAGGTCGCGGAAACGGAAACGGGCGCCGGTCTCGAAGAGTTGCCAGTCGGGTTTATGGGCGTCGGCGATTTTGGCTTGGACAGCGCGGGACGTGGCCGGGTTGGCGAAGACGGGGATTTTCGGGAATTTCTTCAGGCCCTCGATGCCGGCGGCGTGATCGCCGTGTTCGTGGGTCAGAAAGATCGCGTCGATGCGCGCGAGCGATTCGCCGGCGGCGGCGAGCAGTTGTTCGAGTTTTCGCGCGGAGAAACCGGCGTCGATGAGGATGCGCGCGCCCTCGGTGACGAGCAGGGCGGCGTTGCCCGAGCTGCCGGAACCGAGGATGGAAAAACGCATGGGCATGGAGCAGGGAGCGGAGTGAAAGGGAGAGTGACAGGGAAAGGAGTGGGAGCGGGGCGGGTGCGCCAAACCAAAACGTGTAGGGACGGTGGGGTAGCAGTCGGGTGTGCGTGAGAGGGGGCGGTAGGGACGGCTCTCCGAGCCGTCCGGGGATGCGGTTGAAGTAACGAAACAAAGGCGGACGCCTCGGAGATGCGTCCCTACCAACGACAGAGCGCCTCGATGGCGGCGGCGCTGCCGTCGCGGGCCCAGCTGTCGAGTTGGGCTTGGTCCTTGAGCTGTTGGCCGCGCGCGCGCGGGACGGCGGCGAAGACGTTGGCGCATTCGGCGAGGCCGGTCATGTCGCCCCAGAGTTTTTCGAATTGGGCAACCGGATAGACGTCTTCCTGGCCGTGGCCCCAGCGCTTTTTCACGTCCTTCAATGTGACGTAGGTGGGGACGCGCGCGGCCATCGCACGGACGGCGGCGGCGGTGCGGTCGGCATCGGCGAGCTCGGCGCGCGTGAGCCCGAAGAGCGCGAGCAGGCGGTCGATGTCGATCCAGCAGGTGTTGGTATTGTAATAAGTGAGATTGAACTCGTCGGACTCGCGCGGGAGGGCGAGACCTTCGACGAGGCGTACGCGCCCATCGACGCGGGCGAGGCCACCGCCGTGGTCTTCGATGCGGCGAGGGATGACTTCCCAGCCGAGGGTGGCGTTACTCGCTTGGAACCAGCCGACGAGGGCGGGATCGAGGGTGGCGCCGAGCGTGTCGATGTTGTGGACGAGCAGCGTGCGGAGTTGCGGGCGGGCGGCGAGGAGGCGGGAGAGGGTGCCGTTTTTAAGCAGGTTGGGAATCTCGAACCAGTGGCCGACGGGATGGAGGCACTGGCCGGGAAGGTTGTCGGTGTAGTCGGCGCCTTCGCCAACGGAGCGGGCCCAGTTGGTGAGGGCGGCGCGGACGCTGTCGCGCATCTTTTCTTTTTGTTCGTCGAGTTTCTGCTGGGCGGTTTCCTCCCACGCGAAGACGAGGTCGCGCACGGCGGGGACGAGGCGGAGGCCGATGGAGCGGCCTGGAGAGAGGAATACGGTGTGGTCGAGAGCGCTGGAGAAATGGGCGCGCAGGTAGGCTTCGATGGGTGCGTGCGTGAGGTTGCTGGTGGAGAAAATGTGCGGGACATCGGCGCCGCGGAGGGCGGCGGTATGGCGCGATTTGGCGAGGTGGACGTCGGCGAAGCTGCGGTGTTGGCCGGAGAATTTTGCGAACGGGTGGAGGGCTTTGACGACCCCGGCGCCTTGGGTCCAGCGGGAGCCGACGCCGGCGGCATAGGTGAGGACGGCGCACTCGCCGCGGGCGAGCGCGGCGGCGCCGGCCTCACGGTAGGAGCCCGCGGGCGGGCGCTGCGGGGTGCGGGAGGCCGATCCATCGCCCGCGAGCGCGCTCCTGCCGTCGGAGGAGGATAGGTTGAAGAGATCGGACGAGGGGACGTCTTCGATGCGCGTCGAGGGGGCGAGGCGGTTCATCGCGAGGCCGATGCGGCCGGCGCGGAGATCGGTGCGGATCTGCTCGTGCTGGGCGCGGTCGAAGCCGTTTTGGGCGAGGAGGGTGTCGAGGGTGTGCGTCGTACGCGACGTCTCGGCGGAAGTGGGGAGGAGGCGGTCGAGGAGCGTGGGGAGCGCGGCGGTGAAGGCGGGCGCGGTGCGTGCGGTCTTCGTGAATTGGGCGACGTCGGCGCGTTCCCGGGTCGTGAGGTCGCGGGCTTCGCGGCGGAGCAGGGCAGGGACCGTGAGTTGATAGAATTCGACGGGCAGGAGTGCATCGGCGCCGCTGAGGAGCGCGGCGACGGAGCCGTGTTCGTTGATGGCGAAGTCGTAAACGACGGGGTCCATCGCGAACGGCAGCGAGGCCTGCAGCTCGCGCTTGGTGGCGAGCATGATCTCGAGCAGGCGTGACTGCGCTTCGGCGCGGCGGTGCGGGGCAAAAATAAAGCCCATGCCGCCGCCGGACATGCCGCCGAGCATCCAGAAGCCCCAGAAATCTTCGCCGAAGGCGTCGCGGGTGCGGGCGATGAGTTGCTCGGTGTAGCGGTTGCTCACCCACGGGATCATCGTCTGGAGCGGGCCAAAGAAGTTTTCCGTGAGGGCGCGGCCGAGGCCGCGGATGTCGCCCGCGGAAAGGAGCGCGAGAATGTCGTCGAGGGTGGCGACGGCGCGGCGGCGGGCGGTGAGCTCGGGTTCGCTGCGGAGGAGATATTTCTCCGTGGCCATCTCGAGGATGGGGCCGACGTTTTGGGCCATGCCGCCGTGGACGAGCACGAGGGAATCGGAGAGTTTTTGCCGAGCCTCGGCTGAGATGCGGTCGCGACCGAGGAGCGTGTGGCGTGGGAGGAGACGGCCGCGGCTGATGCCGTGTTCGGGATCGCCGGGCAGCGCGGGTGCGCCCTCGATGAGCTTGATGCCGGGCCAAAGACCGCCGGAGTCCTGCCAACCGCCGCCGGAGCCGCCGATCCATTCGCCGAGGATGGCGCGGGCGGCGACGATGCGGCGCTCGGTTTCGTCGCTCGGGCCGGAGAGCGCGCGGATCTGGCCGGTGGCGCGCATGCAAACTCCGATGAGCGCGCCGAGGAGATTGGTGGAGACGGCGAGGCGCGAACCCTTGGGGATCCGGTTGACGTTGGAAACGAGTTCGAAGCCGCGACCGGGACCGAAAATGGTGGCGAGAAGTTCGGCCAAGCTGGCGCCGGAGCGTTCAATGCCGGGTGGAACTAAGCCGGCGGCGATGACGGCGGCTTTTAGCAAGCCGAGGTAGTCGCGGCCGAAATCGAAAACATCGTCGAGCGAAGACAAGGTGGCCGTAGCCTCAAGATCGACGCTGGCGAGACGGATCACGGGTTCGTCGATAACGCGGAAGTAGGCTTCGACGGGCGGGCGCGGAGCGGCGTCGCGGCCATGAACGCCGAGATTGACCGAGATGTTGAGGACCCGGGCGCCCTCGGGGAAATCCATGCCGAGGAAAAAAATATCGGACCAGCCGCAATGGGTGAGGTCCATGCGCACGGGCGTGAGTTCGCGGAGCAGCGGGTAGGGGGCGGTGGAGTTTTCGCGGGCGAGAAGCTCGGGGCGTACGCGGAGCGGTTGGTCGAGCGGGTGACCGAGGCGGAACATCCAGGCGTTGCCGCGGGTGGAGCGGACGGTGCGGCGGACTTGGTCGGCGAGCGTCTGGAACGCGAGCGCGTGGTGGGCGGAGGCGAGGGCGCTGGAGAGGGTTTCGCTGGGACCGTGGGTGGCTTGGGCGGCGGCGAAAACGGCGATGGCTTCCTCAAAACGGCGTTCGAGCAGATGGCGAAAGCCCTCGTAGGGCACGCGGCCGAGGCGCGGAAGATCGGAGCGCGCGGGCAAGTGGTAGCGGTGGATCGCGGTCAGGAAAAAGAGCGCGCGGACGCGTTGGTAGAGGTTGGTTTCACGGCGCCGGTAGGTGTCGAGCTCGACGCAATCGGCGAGGAGTTGGGCGACGGAGCGGCCGGCGCACCACGAGTCGATGGCGGTGTCGCGCGTCGCGGCATCGGCGGACGCGATAAGATCGGTGACGCGCAGGCTCATGGGGTGTCGGCGCGGACGGAGAGAAGTTCCACGAGTTGGGTGAGGACGCGGTCGCGATCGCGGCCGGAGAGCGAGAGGGCGAGCTGGGCGTTGAGCAGGCCATAGGGCGCACCGATATCGTAGCGGCGGCCGGCGATGGAGAACGCAAGATAACGCCGGCGGGCGGCGAGCGCGTGGAGCGCCGGGGAGAGGCCGAGGGATTGGTCGGGAGCGGCGGCGTGTTGCTCGTCGAGGATGGCGAAGAGATCGGGTCCAAGAACGTGCAGGCCGAAGAAACAGAGGTAAAAACCGGCGCGCAGGCCGGGCACGATGAGCTGTTGCTCGGCCGCGGTGGGGGTGGGTTTTTCGAGGACGGTGTCGATTTGGTAGAGCGGATGGTCGCCGCCGATGAGTTTGCCGCCGATGGCGCCGTAGGAAGTGAGCTGACTCTCGCGCGTGGGCTGCACGGCGGAGACGGAGGCGTTTTCCGAAACGGCGATGTCGATGAGCTGGCGGGCGCAACTGGTGGCGCCTTGGGCGACGTGGAGATGGTCGCCGACGAGGTGGAGGAACGGTTGGTCGCCGACGAATTCACGTCCGCAAAGGATGGCATGACCATAGCCGCGAGCGGCGGGCTGGGCGATGAAGCGAACGCGCGGACGCAGGGCGCCGCAGGCCTCGGCGTAAGCGGTTTCGTCGCCGGGGCAGACGACGACGCAGAACTCCTCGATGCCGGCGCCGGCGGCTTCCTCGAGCACGATCTGCAGGGCGGATTTGGGATCACCGTTTTGATCCATCAGCGTTTGGAGCGGCAAGGTGCGCTGGCGGGGATTGGCGGCGGTGATCAGGGCTTTTCGGATCGGCATGGGCGGTGGGATGAGAATGGGGAAAATCGATGCCGTTCTTCGCCAGTTCAATTGGAAAGGTGCGGCCGGGCCCGGTCCGGCGATTGACGGAGCAAGGTTTTGTGCTACCTAATCACCCTCCATGCCGACGAAATCTGCCGCTAAAAAATCCGCCACGCGCTCCGGGAAGGTCGCGGCGCCGCGCGTGCTCGCCGGGGTGGTATCGATCACGCGGCAGGTGCATTTCAATTCGGCGCACCGGCTGTACAACCCGACGAAAAGCCAGAAGTGGAATGAAGAACACTACGGGCTGTGCACGAATCCGCACTGGCACGGGCACAATTACGTGCTCGAAGTCACCCTGCGTGGCGCGCCCGATCCGGAGACGGGCTATGTGATGGATCTGGGCGAATTGAAGCGGATTTTACACACGGCGGTCGTGGACAAATGCGACCACCGCAACCTCAACGACGAGGTGGACTTTCTGCGCGGGATTATTCCGTCGACGGAGAACCTCGTGATCGCGTTTTGGAACGAAATCGCCCCGCACATCAAACACGGCCGCCTGCACTGTGTCCGGCTGTTCGAGACGCCGCGCAATTTCGCGGAGTATCACGGCCCGCTGGCCGACTAATCCAATTCCAATCCCGCGCCAGATAATCCCGGGTGACCGGGGCAACGGTTATCGTCCCCACCGCCTGGCGCCCGTCCGACCGAATCAAAAAACGAAATGAAAAAGAAACCCATGTATTTGCACGAGACGCCCGGTGGCGTGGCGCCGCTCGTCAACCGCACGTTCGACGCGTCGTTCAAATCCGATGCGTCCTATCGCGATTCATTGCCCGACATGATGGAGGCGGTGAACGCGGCCGACGGGGCGCGCGTGCCGATCCAGCAGGTGGGGTGTGCGAATTTTCGTCTGCCGCTGAAATTCAAAGCGGCGAACGGCACGGTTCACACGCTCGAGACCAGTGTGACGGGGACGGTTTCGCTCCAGGCCGGGCTCAAGGGCATCAATATGGGCCGGATCATGCGCTCATTCTATGACCATCAGGACGAGGTTTTCACGTTTGATGTGCTGCGCCGCCTGCTGACGAAGTATCAGCGCACGATCGTGGCCTTCGACGCGCGGATCAAATTGTCGTTCTCCTACCCGATGGTCCAGTCGAGCCTCCGCAGCGGACTTTCCGGCTGGCAATACTACCGCGTGGCTTATGAGGCCACGATGGACCGCATGGGAAAATTCCGCCGCGTCGTGGAGTTTGATTTTGTCTACTCGTCGACCTGTCCGTGCAGCGCGGAGCTGGCCGAGCACGCCCGCAACACGCGCGGTGTTTTTGCAACGCCGCACGCGCAACGATCGAAGGCGCGGGTGCGCGTCGAGCTCGCGGCGGGACGCACGCTCCGGATCGAGGACTTGCAGCGCCACTGCGCCAACGCGCTCAAGACCGAGACGCAAGTGATGGTGAAGCGCGAGGACGAGCAGGCGTTCGCCGAGCTCAACGGGGCGCACATCAAGTTTGTGGAGGACGCGGCGAGGTTGCTCTATCGAGAGCTCGCGAGTGACGCGCGCATCGCGGATTTCCAAGTGGCGTGCTCGCACCTGGAGTCGCTGCATTCGCACGATGCCGTGAGTGTGATTTGCAAAGGCGTGAAGGGCGGATTCACCGCGGATTTCTCGGACTTCGCGTCGTTGGTGTGTTGAGGGTTGGTGTTTCTCCCGCGCAACATCCGGAATTCACGGAGCCTGACTTATGAGCAAACCCGTCGTCGTGATCACCGGTGCATCGCAGGGAATCGGCGCGGCGATCGCCCGGGTGTTCGCCCGGGAAGTCCGCGGGGTGCGGCTCGCGCTGGTGGCGCGGAACGAGCAGAACTTGGCGGTCGTCGCGCGCGGGGCGGCGAAGCTCCTGAGCGGGCGAGGCGCCGCGGTTGCGACCTTTGGTTGTGACGTGAGCGACGAAGCCTCGGTCGCGACCATGGCGGCGGCGGTGACGAAGCGGTTTGGCGGTGCGGATGTGTTGATCAACAACGCGGGCAAGTTCGAGGCGTCGACGTTGACCGAGATGAGTGTGGCGCAGTTTGACCGGCTGATCGGGGCGAATCTGCGCAGCGTGTTTTTGGTGTCGAAGGCGTTCGTGCCGGGGATGGCGGCGCGCGGGCGCGGTGATGTGTTCAACATGAGCTCGATCGCGGGTTTGGACGCCTATCCGGGCGGCGCGGGCTATTGCGCGGCGAAGTTTGGGGTGACGGGTCTCAGCAAGGTGATGCGGGCCGAACTCAAGACGAAGGGCGTGCGCGTGTGCTGTGTTTATCCGGGCGCGACGTGGTCGCCTTCATGGAGCGGAAGCGGCGTGGCCGAGGAGCGGATGATGCCGGCGGAGGATGTGGCGCGGGCGTTTTTGGATGTTTATCGCCTCACCCGAAAGACGGTCGTGGAGGAAATCGTGCTGCGGCCGCAGTTGGGCGATTTGTAGGCACGGGAGAACGGGGCAAGGTGGCCGCGTGATTTTCGGGGTGCGGGCGCTTGCATTGGGGCCGGCAGGATCGCATGAGTTTTTGCAGTCCCCAACTTGCCCTATGATTCCTGAAGAATTGAAGAAAACAATGTCGGCCGGCCTGCTTTCGTTTCCGATCACGGACTTCGACGCGGCGGGCGACTTCCGAGCCGATACCTACGCGAAGCGATTGGAATGGCTGATGCCTTACGGTGCCACGGTGCTGTTCGCGGCGGGCGGCACGGGAGAGTTTTTCTCGCTCACGGCGCAGGACTACAGCGCGGTTGTCGGCACCGCGGTGACGACCTGTCGGGGAGGGGTGCCGATTGTGGCGGGCGCGGGCGGACCGACCCGTCAAGCGATCGCGTTCGCGCAGGAGGCGGAGCGGCTGGGGGCGCAGGGAGTGTTGTTGTTGCCGCACTATCTGACGGAGGCGGGGCAGGAAGGACTGGCGGCGCACGTCGAAGCCGTGTGTCGGTCGGTGAAACTCGGCGTGATCATCTACAATCGCGGGGCATGTCGGTTGCAGGCGGAAACGCTCGTGAAGTTGGCCGACCGGTGCCCGAATCTGATCGGTTTCAAGGATGGGATCGGCGAGATCGAGCTGATGGTGACGATCCGGCGGAAGCTCGGAGACCGGTTTGCCTATCTCGGCGGGTTGCCGACGGCGGAAGTGTATGCGGCGGCGTATAAGGCGCTGGGCGTGCCGGTGTATTCCTCGGCGGTGTTTAATTTTATTCCGAAGACGGCGATGGAGTTTTACCGCGCGGTAGCGACCGACGACCACGCGACGATGGGGCGACTGCTGGACACGTTTTTCCTGCCGTACCTGGAGATCCGTAACCGCAAGCCGGGCTATGCGGTGAGTATCGTGAAGGCCGGGGCGAAGATCGCCGGGCGCGATGCGGGACCGGTGCGGCCGCCGCTGGTGGATTTGACCGCCGACGAGTGCGCCCGGTTGGCGACGCTGATGCAGGCACTCGGACCGCAATGAGACCCGGAGCGAAAACAAACGCTGCGCCCACCGTAACGGCGATGCGCGTGGTTCCCGTCGCGGGACATGACGGCATGTTGCTCAACCTAAGCGGCGCGCACGGACCGTTTTTCACGCGCAACATTGTTTTGCTGACCGACAATGCGGGGCGGACCGGGGTCGGAGAGGTGCCGGGCGGAGAGAAGATCCGGCAGCCGCTGGAAGATGCGCGAGAGCTGGTCGTCGGCCGGTCGGTCGACGCGAGTGCGGCGGTGATCGAGACGGTGCGGATCCGTTTCGGGGATCGGGACGCGGGCGGGCGTGGGCAACAGACCTTCGATCTGCGCACGACGATTCACGCGATGACGGCAATCGAGGCGGCGATGCTCGATCTGCACGGGCAATTTTTGGAGGTGCCGGTGGCGGCGTTGTTGGGTGCGGGGCAGCAGCGGAAGGAGGTCGAGGTGCTGGGTTACCTTTTTTATGTCGCGGACAAAAAAAAGACCAACCTCGGCTATCGCGAAGAACCGGAGGCGCACGATGATTGGCTGCGCCTCAGGCACGAAGAGGCGATGACGACGGCGGCGATCGTGCGCTTGGCGGAAGCAACGCAGGCGCGCTACGGCTTCAATGATTTCAAGCTCAAGGGCGGGGTGTGTCGCGGCGAAGTTGAGATCGAAGCGGTCACGGCGCTCGCCGAGCGCTTTCCTTCGGCGCGAATCACGCTCGATCCGAATGGCGCGTGGTCGCTCGACGAGGCGGTGAGGCTGTGCATGGGAAAACAAAACGTTTTGGCGTATGCCGAGGATCCCTGCGGCGCGGAGAAAGGGTTTTCGGGCCGCGAGATCATGGCGGAGTTTCGCCAAGCGACGGGCCTGCCGAC
>SXGQ01616384.1_pt1 | contig 14699 bp, 15 predicted proteins | sample 3178371 | NCBI WGS metagenome assembly SXGQ01 (sample SAMN11356859, study PRJNA531348) | freshwater metagenome | isolation source: freshwater sample F1-20 | place: China: Fuxian Lake, Yuxi | collected 2017-12-25
CAGGCCCACGTCGTCGAGCTCTACATCTCCTCCCTGCGCCAGACGATCGACGCCGGCCGCGAGCCGATGATCCACACCAAGCGCGGCGCCGGCTACGTGCTCAAGCCCGCCGAGACCGCATGAGCCTCACCCGCCGGCTCGTCCTCACCGTCGTCGTGCTCGTGGCCACCGCGAGCCTGCTGGTCGCCGCGGCCGCGACGCTGCTCATGCGCAGCTCGCTCACCGACCGCCTCGACGCCCAGCTCGCGCAGGCCATGGACCGGGCCAGCACCGAGGCGCGCGGCAACCCGCTCGGGCCCGGAGGCGGTCCGAGCGGGCCGGGCGGACGCGTCGACGTCGTGTGCGGCGAGCGTCCCCGACCACCCCTCGGGCAGGCCGCCGGCAGCCTCACCGCCGTCTACACCTCCGACTGCGCCAACGGCGTGCAGATCACGTCGAGCGGGAGCCTGCGCGGCCTCTCCACCACCGCGCTGCAGCGCTTGGGCGGCGTCGACGCCGACGAGACGCCCCGCACCATCGACCTCCCGGGCCTCGGGTCGGTGCGCGTCGCCGCCACCACCACCCCCGACGGCACCGTCGTCGTGCAGGGCCTGCCCACCGACGACGTCGACCAGACCCTCACCCAGCTGCTGTGGTGGGAGGTGCTGCTCACCGTCGTCGGCGCCGCCGTCGCCGCAGCCGTCGGGGCTGCCCTCGTGCGCCGCCAGCTGCGCCCGCTGCGCGACGTCGCCGCCACGGCGCACGAGGTCTCGGCCCTCCCCCTCGACTCCGGCGAGGTCGGCCGCACGGCGCGCGTGCCCGACGCGCTCACCGACCCCGCCACCGAGGTCGGTCAGGTCGGCGAGGCGCTCAACCGGCTGCTCGGGCACGTCGAGGGCGCGCTGGACGCGCGGCACGAGAGCGAGCAGCAGGTCCGCCAGTTCCTCGCCGACGCGTCGCACGAGCTGCGCACCCCCCTCGCCACCATCCGCGGCTACGCCGAGCTCGGCCGACGCACCGGCACCGACCAGCTCGCCAAGGTGGAGGAGGAGGCCCAGCGGATGTCGACCCTCGTCGACGACATGCTGCTGCTCGCCCGCCTCGACGCCGGACGTCCGCTGGAGCGGGAACCGGTCGACGTGAGCCGGCTCGTCGCCGAGGCCGTCGCCGACGCGCAGGTCGTCGACCGCGAGCGACGCTGGCGGCTCGCCCTGCCCGACGTCGCCGTGGAGGTGCCGGGCGACGCGATGCGGCTGCACCAGGCCGTCACGAACCTGCTGCGCAACGCCACCCGGCACACCCCGCCCGGCACCGAGGTGACCGCGCGGATCGACGTCGACGACTCCACCGTGCGAGTCGAGGTGCACGACGACGGTCCCGGCCTCTCCCCCGACCTGCTGCCCGTGGTGTTCGAGCGGTTCACGCGCGGCGACTCCTCGCGGACCCGGGCGTCCGGTGGCGCCGGGCTCGGGACGTCGCTCGTGCGGGCGATCGCCGAGGCCCACGGCGGCCGGGTCGAGGTCGAGAGCCGCCCCGGCAGCACGACGTTCCGCGTCTCGCTGCCCCGCGCCTGAGCCCCGCCGCCCACTCACAGACGACGCACAGCGCGACGAGACGAGCGCCCCAGCGGAGCCGTCGAGCATCGACGTCATGCACCCGACGACGACGCTCCGCGCGGCCTCACGACCCGCAGAGCCACCCCACGCCCCGACCCAGCGCGACACCGTCACCCGGCCCCTCGCCCGCCTCTGGCGCGGACGCCCCGAGGACCATCCCGCGGCCCGCCCCGCCCTGCTGCTCCTGCTCGCAGGGACAGCCGCGCTCTACCTGTGGGGCCTCGGCGCCTCCGGCTGGGCGAACTCGTTCTACTCGGCCGCCGCGCAGGCCGGCTCCGCGTCGTGGAAGGCCATGTTCTTCGCCTCCTCCGACGCTGCCAGCTCGATCACCGTCGACAAGACGCCGATGTCGCTGTGGGTGATGGCGCTGTCGGTGCGTCTCTTCGGCCTGTCGTCGTGGAGCATCCTCGTGCCCCAGGCGCTCATGGGTGTCGCGACGGTGTGGCTGCTGCACGGGACGGTGCGCCGGACCACCGGCAACGCCTGGGCCGGGCTCGCCGCCGGGCTCGTCCTCGCCCTCACCCCGGTCGCGACGCTGATGTTCCGGTTCAACAACCCCGACGCCCTGCTCGTGCTCCTCCTCGTGGGCGCGACGGCCGCGACGCTGCGCGCTCTCGAGGACCCCGCCCGCGCGGTGCGCTGGCTCGTGCTCGCGGGCGCCCTCGTCGGGTTCGGCTTCCTGACGAAGATGCTGCAGGCCTTCCTCGTCCTGCCGGCGCTCGGTGGCGTCTACCTGCTCGCGGCCACCGTGCCGCTCTGGCGTCGTGTCGGGCACCTGCTCGTCGCGTTCGCGTCGATGGTCGTCGCGGGCGGCTGGTGGGTGCTCGCCGTCGAGCTGTGGCCCGCCTCGAGCCGACCCTGGATCGGCGGCTCGCAGAACAACTCGATCCTCGAGCTGACGCTCGGCTACAACGGCCTCGGACGGCTGAACGGCAACGAGGTCGGCTCCGTCGGCTGTGGCGGTGGCGGTGGCGGCGCCGGTGGTGGCAGGTGGGGCGAGACCGGCCTCACGCGGCTGTTCGACGCCGAGATCGGTGGTCAGATCGCCTGGCTGCTCCCTGCGGCCCTGCTCCTGCTCGGTCTCGGCCTGTGGTTCGCGGTGCGCTCCGGCCGGGGCTGGCGTTCCGCCCCGCACACCGCCGGGCTGGTCGTCTGGGGCCTGTGGCTCCTGGTCACGGGCCTGACGTTCAGCCTCATGGCCGGCATCTTCCACGCCTACTACACGGTGGCGCTGGCTCCCGCGATCGGCGCGGTCATCGGCATCGGCGGCCACCTGCTCTGGCGTCACCGCACCGAGCTGGTCGCGATCGTCGGCGCGGCGGCCGTGCTCCTCGCGACCACGGCCATGGCGGTCGTCCTGCTGCGACGTGCCGACGGGTTCCTGCCATGGCTCGCGCCGACCGTCGCGGTCGCGGGCGTGCTCGTCACCGGTGCTCTCCTCGCGCTGCCGGTCGTCCGGCGTCGACTCCCCTACCGCGCCGCACGACGCCTCGGCCTCGGCCTGGCCGGCGCCGCGGTGGTGACCATGCTCGCCGGCTCCGCCGTCTACGCGGTCGACACCGCCGCCTCGCCGCACACCGGCTCGATCCCCACCGCCGGGCCCGACACCGGTCGCGGCGGGCCGGGCGGTTTCGGCGGCGGCCGTCCCCCGGGCGGCTTCCCCGGTGGTCGTCCCGGCGCGACCGGCCAGCAGAACGCGCCCCAGGGCGCGCCGCAGGGCCAGGGCTTCCCCCAGGGTCCCGGATCCGCCCAGGGTCAGACTCAGGGACAGGGCTCGCCCCAGGGCCGGACCGGCACCGGACAGAACGGCACCGGACAGAACCGCCAGACCGGCGGAGCGGGCGCCGGTGGCCTGCTCGAGGGCTCGACCTCGTCGGCCGAGGTCGACGCGCTGCTCACGCAGGACGCCGACTCCTACACCTGGGTCGCCGCCGCCGTGGGCTCCAACAGCGCCGCCGGCTTCCAGCTGTCCACCGAGAAGCCCGTCATGGCGATCGGCGGGTTCAACGGCTCCGACCCCTCGCCCACCCTGAGCGAGTTCAAGCAGCTCGTCGCCGACGGCGAGATCCACTGGTTCATCGCCGGTGGGGGCGGCGGACGGGGCGGACCGAGTGCCAGCGGCAGCACGAGCACCGAGATCCAGGAGTGGGTCGAGGCGACGTTCACCGCGCAGACCGTCGACGGCACCACGCTCTACGACCTCTCCGGAGGTGTCCAGTGAGCGCCGTGCTCGAGCCGGTCGTGTCGCCGGCGCGGCGGCTCGGCACCCTCGACGTCGTCATCCCGGTGTTCAACGAGGAACGCAGCCTCGTGGCCTCCGTCGAGGCGGTCGTCGCGTACCTGGAGGGCCTGCCCCTCGTCTCGACGGTGACGGTGGCCGACAACGCCAGCACCGACGGCACCGGCGAGCTCGCCGACGAGCTCGCCGCCGTCCACCCCACCGTCCGGGTCGTGCACCTGCAGGAGAAGGGGCGGGGTCGCGCGCTCAAGGCGGCGTGGTCCAGCTCGGACGCCGACGTCCTCGTCTACATGGACGTCGACCTCTCGACCGACCTGAACGCGCTGCTGCCGCTCGTGGCGCCCCTGCTCACCGGTCACTCCGACCTGGCCATCGGCAGCAGGCTCGCCCGGACCTCGCGCACGGTGCGCGGACCGCGGCGCGAGATCGTCTCGCGCGGGTACAACTACCTGCTGCGCGGTGCGATGCGAGCCCGGTTCAGCGACGCGCAGTGCGGCTTCAAGGCGATCCGTCGCGACGTCGCCGACCGGCTCCTCCCCCTCGTGCACGACGACGCCTGGTTCTTCGACACCGAGCTGCTCGTGGTCGCCGAGCGGTCGGGGCTGCGCATCCACGAGGTGCCGGTCGACTGGGTCGACGACCCCGACAGCAGCGTCGACGTGCTCCGCACCGCGCTCGACGACCTGCGCGGCATGGCGCGGCTCGGCTGGTCGCTCGTGCGCGGCCGCGTGCCCGTGGGCGAGGTCGCCGCGGAGCTCGGCCGCGTCTCGCGGCAGGGTGCGGCCGGCGGGCTCTCCGCCCAGCTGGCCGGGTTCGCGGTCGTCGGCGTGCTCTCGACCCTGGCCTTCGCGCTGCTCTACCTCGGGCTGCGCGGACCCCTCGGCGCGCAGGGCGCCAACGTGGCGGCCCTGCTGCTCACGACGGTCGCGAACACCGCCGCGAACCGACGCTTCACGTTCGGCGTCCGCGGTCCGGGCGGCGCCGCCGTCCACCAGCTGCAGGGCCTCGTGGTGCTCGGCGCGGGGATCATGGTGACGAGCGGCGCCCTCGGCCTGCTGCACGAGGTGGCCGGCACGCAGCACCGCGGGCTCGAGGTGGTCGTGCTCACCGCGGCGAACCTGCTGGTCACCGTCGGACGGTTCCTGCTCATGCGGGGGTGGATGTTCCGCCGGGGTGCGGCCCGGGCCGGGTGAGCCGACACGCCCGGTCGTGCGCGGTTGTCCCGCAACCAACGATCCGCAAGGATCGACGTGTGATGCCGCGCCCCGTCCGCCGTGCCCTGGCCGTGACCTCGGCCCTGCTCGCCCTCGGGGTGGTCGGGATCGTCGGGGTCGGGCCGGCGGCGGCGGAGGAGCCGGTCGACGTCAACGGCCAGATCACCGACCGCGCCGACGCCCTCGGCGGCGACCGTCCGGAGGTCCAGGCCGCGCTCGACCGCTACTACCGCGACACCGGACGTCAGCTGTTCGTCGTGTACGTCCGGACCTTCGACGGGCTGACGGGTGCCGAGTGGGCGACGCGCACCGCCGAGCGGTCGGGCCTTGGCCGCACCGACGTGCTGCTGGCGGTGGCGCTGGAGTCGCGGTCCTACGGCTACGACGCCGACAGCGACGAGCTCTCCGACGCCGACCTGGAGAAGGTCGACCGCGAGTACATCCTCCCGGCCCTGCGGCAGGACGACTGGGCCGGAGCCGCCACCGGCGCCGCCCGCGGACTCACCGAGGTCGACCGCGACACCGGCATCCCGTGGGGCTGGATCGTCGGCGGCACGGCCGTCGTGGCCGCCGGCGCCGCGTACGGCGTCCACCGCTCACGCCGACGCTTCGACCACACCCACCCGGTGGTCGACGAGCACGGCCAGCCGGTCGACCCGGCGGCGATCCTCGACGACGACGAGCTCGAGGCCGCAGTGGCGGAGGCGCTCGTGGTGGTCGACGACGCACTGCAGAGTGCCGACCAGGAGGTCGGCTTCGCCGAGGCCCAGTTCGGCGACGCCGCCGCAGCCGACTTCCGGCGGACGGTCGAGGAGGGCCGCGCCACGTTGCGCGAGGCGTTCACGCTGCGCCAGCGTCTCGACGACGCCGAGCCCGAGACCGACGCCGAGCGTCGCGTGCTGCTGTCACGGGCGCTGCACCTCTGCGACACCGTCGACGACGCGCTCGACGCCCAGGTCGAGCGCCTCGACGCACTGCGCGACCTGCAGACCCGCGCGCCCGAGGTGGCCGAGACGCTGCAGCAGCGTCTCGACGCCGTCGTCGCGCGGCTGGCTCCCACCGCCGAGACCCTCCGGACCCTCCAGTCCGAGCACGCGGGCAGCGCGCTCGCCGCCGTCTCCGGCAACGTCACCCGGGCGGAGTCGCTCACCCGGAGCGCCACCGAGCAGCTCAGCCAGGCCCGCGCCGCGCTCGGCGGCTCCGACCACGCGACCGCGGCCGTGCGGCTGCGCACCGCGGAGGAGGCCACCGGCCAGGCCGTCGCCCTGCTCGACGCGGTCGACACGGCTCGCGACGACCTCGCGCGCGCCGCCGACGCCGCCGACGACCTGCTCGCCCAGGTGACGGCCACGGTCTCCGCCGTGTCCACCTACGTCGAGACGCACCGCGGTGCCGTCGGCAGCACCGCCCGCACGCGGCTCTCGGAAGCCGGTCGCCTGCTCGACGCCGGGCGCCAGGCCGTCGACACCGATCCCGACGAGGCGACGCGGACGCTGGAGCGCGCCGCCGGGCTGGTCAAGGAGGCCCAGACGAGCGCCGAGGCCGACGTGGCCGCCTGGCGGGCCTCGTCGGCACCGAGCGACGACCTCTCCCTCGGCGGGATCCTCGGCGGCCTCGCCCTGGGCTCGGGCAGCCGTGGCCACGTCCGTCGCTCCGGCCGCACGACCCGCTCGAGCAGCCGCGCCGGCAGCCGCCGCACCAGCAGCAGACGGACCCGTCGCAGCGGCGGCGGACGGTTCTGACTCCGACACCACACCCGCACGTCCCACCGGAAGAGAGAGCACCATGGCCCAGAAGCAGTCGATCCTCGGTCGCATCGCCCAGCTGACCCGCGCGAACGTGAACGCGATGCTGGACAAGGCCGAGGACCCCGAGAAGATGCTGGACCAGCTGGTCCGCGACTACACCAACAGCATCGCCGAGGCCGAGGACGCCGTGGCCCAGACGATCGGCAACCTGCGGCTCGCCGAGGCCGACCACGCCGAGGACGTCGCCGCCGCCAAGGAGTGGGGCGCGAAGGCGATCGCCGCGTCGCAGAAGGCCGACGCCCTCCGCACGGCCGGCCAGCCGTCGGAGGCCGACCGCTTCGACCAGCTCGCGAAGGTCGCGCTCGGCAAGCAGATCGGCTTCGAGAACGAGGCCAAGACGGCCGCCCCCGCGATCGCCCAGCAGAACGAGACGGTCGAGAAGCTCAAGACCGGGCTCGTGACGATGCGCAGCCGGCTCGACGACCTCAAGACCCGTCGCGACCAGCTCGTCGCGCGCCAGAAGACGGCCGCTGCGCAGGCCCAGGTGCAGGAGGCGGTCGGCTCGATCAACGTCCTCGACCCCACGAGCGAGCTGTCCCGCTTCGAGGAGAAGGTGCGGCGCGAGGAGGCTCGCGTCGCCGGCCACGCCGAGCTGCAGGCCTCCAGCCTCGACGCGCAGTTCGAGGAGCTGGAGGCCGACACGACCCAGCTCGAGATCGAGGCACGGCTCGCGGAGCTCAAGGGCCAGCTCGGCACGTCGTCGGCGCCGCAGGTCGAGTCCGCCCCCGAACAGCCCGCCTCCTGAGCCCAGAACTGCAAGGATGACGCCATGAAGATCAATGAGACCCACTCCTACGGCGACGCCGACGTCGAGGCCGTGTTCGGCCTCATCTCCAGCGAGGCCTTCCGCACCGAGGCTGCCGAGGACGCCGGTGCGAGCGACATCGACGTCGACGTCACCGAGTCCGGCGGGGCCGTGACGATCACGATCGTGCGCACCCAGCCCGCCGAGATGCCCGACTTCGTCAAGAAGCTCACCGGCGACACCGTCAAGGTCAAGCAGACCGAGAAGTGGAGCAAGCCGGAGTCCGACGGCAGCCGCAAGGCCGACGTGAAGGTCAGCATCATCGGCCAGCCCGCCGAGATGCTGGGCACGGCCGTCCTGGAGGCCAAGGGTGGTGGGACCTCGTTCACCGTCGCCGGCGACGTGACGGTGAAGATCCCGTTCATCGGCAAGAAGATCGAGCCCGAGGTCGCCAAGGCGATCAAGGGGTCGCTCAAGCACGAGGTCGAGCTGGGCAAGACCCGCCTCTGACCCGGCAGGACCGCCCCGCCCGCGGTCCGCGCACGAGGGCCCCCGACCGTGCCGGTCGGGGGCCCTGCTGCGTGGTGCGCGGCTCAGCCCAGCAGGCCGAGGACCGTCTCGAGCTCCTGCGGGGCGTACCAGGCGAGGTTGCCGCTGCCGTCGGCGTCGACGTGCAGGGCCTCGACGTCGGCCAGGGTCACGTCGGCGGTCGACCCGTCGGCCGCCTGCGCCACCTCGGCCACGACGACGACCGGACCGTCCTCCGCCGCGGCCTCCAGCGCCTCGAGCTCGTGCTGCTCGTCGTCGGACTCCGCCGCGACGACCTCGCCGTCGAGCGGGCTGCCGTCGCGCAGGGCGCGCAGCCGCTCGGCGTCGACCCCGACCCACACCCGCACGCTCATGCCTTCCTCGGCTTCTGCCGGCCACGCGGGGCCCGACCCCGCCGCGGTCCGACGGTCTCGACCAGCTCCTCGAGCGCCTCCTCGATGCACTGCCCCAGGACGTCGACGTCGGGCACGGCCTCGCGGTCGGCGACGATCCCGAAGAACACACCCCCGTGGTACGACGTGACACCGATGGACACCACGCGCTGGTCGATGAGCGGGATGGCCGGGTACACCTCGGCCACCTGCTCCCCCGCCATGTAGACGGGCTCCTGCGGGCCGGGCACGTTCGTGATCGTCAGGTGGTGCCCGCGCGACGTCTCGGTCGCGGCGACGCGGGCGCCCACAGCGTGGAACGTCGACGTGGCGAAGCCGGGCAGGCTGGCCAGCTGGTTGGCGGCGACGGCCGACCCGGTCTCACGGTGGTCCTTCAGCGCGTACGACACCTGGTGCAGGCGCACGACGGGGTTGGTCTCGCCGACCGGCAGCGAGAGCAGGTGTCCGCGCACCTTCGAGCCGAGAGACGTCGGGAGGCCGTCGTCGGCGGCGACCGACATCGGCACCATGGCGCGGAAGCTCGTCTTGGCCGTGACCGGCTCGGCGCGGGTCAGCATCCAGCCGCGGATGCCGCCCGTGATGACGGCGAGCACGACGTCGTTGACGGTGCCGCCGTGCTGGTCGCGCACCCGGCGGTACTCGTCGAGACAGGTCGAGACGGTCGTGAACCGTCGGTGGCGCGACAGCGTGCCGGAGAGGACGCCGCGCTGCGACGGCGCGCCCGCACCGATGACCGGCAGGTGCCGCGCGACGCGTCCGACGTTCATCTCGGCGATCCGCAGCGCCTCGCCCGGGTGGCGCACGTTGCGCTCGAGCGTGGCGGCGACGACGCCGAGCGGACCAGGCCGCGGGTGCGGGTTCCAGTCCTCGTGCGGGATGTCGCGGACCCGGTCGGTCTCCTCCAGCAGCACCTGCGCGAGGTCGATCGTCTCCGAGCCGTCGACGAGCGCCTGGTGCGCCTTGAACAGCAGCGCCTGGCTGCCGTCCTCCAGGCCCTCGATGAGGTAGAGCTCCCAGAGCGGGCGGTCGAGGTCGAGGCGACGGGCCACGAGCCGACCGACCAGCTCGTGCAGCGCGTCGCGCGTGCCCGGGCGGGGCAGCGCGGAGCGGCGGACGTGCAGGGAGATGTCGAAGTCCTCGTCGTCGGTCCACAGGGGCGTGCCGAGCGCGCCCGGGATCTTCCGCGGCACCTGGCGGTACCGCGGGACGATGTCGAGTCGTTCGTTGATGACGCCGATGAGTCGGTCGTAGGTGAGCGAGCCGCCGGGCTCCAGGATCGCCAGCGAGGCGATCTGGCGGGGCACGTCCGGGCTGTCCAGGTTCAGGAACATCGCGTCCAGAGGACTCAGGCGCTGCATCTCACTCCTCGCAGATCCCGACGAACCTACCACCGGTATCGACGTCCGGCGTGCGGCGTGGTTCACGTCGTGGGTGCGGCGAGCGTCACGGGACGGACGCGGGTCACCAGCGTCGCGAGCGTCTGGGCGGAGGCCGCCAACGCCGACCTCGGGTCGACCTCCGTGAGGGTCGCTCCGCGCAGCGCGGCGGTGTCGACCGTGGGCCCGTCCTGGGGCAGCGCGACGAGCGGTCGGACACCGGCGAGCCGGTGGACCGTCGAGGCCAGCTGCTCCACGCTCCACCCGATCGAGTCACGCACCTGGTTGAGCACCACCACCGGCTCGTCCGGCACCACGTCGCGCAGGTCGTGCAGCCCCCGGACCAGACGCGTCAGTCCGACAGGGTCGGCCCGGCCCACCACGACGACGACGTCGGCGACCTGCAGCGCGGTGACGGTGGCCTGGTCGCGACCACCTCCCGGACCGTCGGGCGCCTCCAGGCACGCGGCGACGTCGACGACGACGGCGTCGTGCGTGTCGGCCAGGCGTCGCAGCACGCGCTCGAGGGGCGCCGCCCGCACGTGCACCCACATGTCGGGGCGGGGCAGCCCGGTGAGCACGGCGAGGCCGTCGCGGACGACCTGCAGGTGGTCCTCGACCTGCTCGTCGTGGCCCTGGTTCGCCACGCGGCAGGCCGCCATCAGGCCCGACACCTCGTCGAGCAGCCCGAGCTGCTGAGCCTGGGCACCGCCGCTGGTGTCGGCGTCGACGAGCACGCAGCGCCGACCGGCGCGCGCCATCGCGTCGGCCAGCGCGAGAGCGACGGTGCTGCGCCCGGGCGCGCCCTGCGGCCCCCAGACGGCCACGACCAGTCCAGCGCGCGGCGGCTCCGTCGCGACGCCCGTCCGGTCCGGCGGCTCGTCCGCGACGGGTCCGTCGTCGGGGCGCAGCCGGACTGTCCGCAGCGCCGAGACCACGTCGTCGCTCGCGCCCACGGCGTCGGCGCCCAGGGCGGACGCACGGTCGGCAGGGCCGAGCCCGACGACCCGCACGCCCGCGGCGCGGACGGCGCGCACGGCCTCGACGTCGAGCCCCGGCACCGACAGGTCGACCGCGGCCACGGCGACGTCGCCCGTCTGCGCCACGGCGATGAGCTCCGCGACGTCGACGCAGCGACGGACGAGCTGCAGGTCAGGCGCAGCCTCGACGGCGCGCACCGCCGCTGCCTCCCAGCCCGCGCCCGCGGCCGCCAGCACGACCCGTCGCGTCGGGGAGGGGATCACGAGCGCCGCACGATCGTCACGTGGCCGGACGTCAGTCGGGCCAGCGTGGCACCGTCGAGGTCGGGTCCGACGTCGACGAGCACGGTCCGCGCGCCGCCGGACGCGCCGACGGCCCCGGCCCGTACGACGGGCACGCCCTCGAGCAGCAGCCGCGCCGGACCGGAGTCGGTCGCGCCGGGGTCGGCGTCGGGCGACGGACCGACCCAGACGTCGACCCGCTCCCCCGCACGCAGGTCGTCGGGCGCGGCTCCGAGCGCGACGGACAGCGGCAGCTCGGCGGTGGCCGTCGCGCCGTCGGCGACGAGGTCGGCCCGGCCGACGAGGGCACCCTCGGCACCGGCCCGCGACCACTGCAGCGTCTCGAGCCGGCCCGGGAGCGCCTGGTCGGTGCGCAGCAGGGCGCCGGCCGCGTCGCCGTCGACCCGGGCGCGGGTCTCGACCAGGTCGCCGCGCCGGACCGGGTCGCCCGCCTCCACGTCACGGGCCAGCGCCCAGTACGGCTGGGTGTCGTCGGCGGCGGCGACCACGGACGCGCCGAGCACCGTCGCGCCGAGCACGAGCAGCACCCCGAGGACCAGCCGCGGGTCCGTCCAGGGCTGCTGCCTCAGCCGCGCGGCGGGCCCTCCGGATGCCCCCGTCGGTACCGCTCCGGTCCTGCTCACGTCGCCACCTCGCCGTGGCCCCCGCCCGATCAGCATGGCCCGTTTCTACTGCGATGGCAGCGATGTCGTCCAGCACGGGGGTGTGGATCGGGACGCCCGTCCACAGCCCCGAGACCGTCACGGCCGGTGACACCAGGCCGTGGGACCATGGGCCCATGTCCGACGCGACTCCTCGGTTCCTCACCCTCGCCGACGTGGCCGAGGTGCTGAACGTGACGGTGCGCCAGGTGTACGCGCTCGTGCGCTCGGGCGAGCTCAAGGGCATCCAGATCGGCGGCCGGAACCAGTGGCGGGTCGAGAACGACCAGCTCGAGGACTACATCCGCCGCCAGTACGCCCGAGCCGAGCAGGCGGTCGCCGAGCTGTCGGACGCCGACCTCGCCGACCAGCCCGACGACGTCACGCGCTGACGCCGGCCAGCCCCGGCAGGCTCATCGGCCCAGCGGGTCATCGGTCCAGGGTGACGACGGCCAGGGCCCGCAGGGGGACGAGCAGGTCACGCTCGGCGGTGCGCAGCACGACACCCCCGTCGACAACTCGTGCCACCTGCGCGCGCAGCGTCGCGCCGTCGGTCCGCACCACCCGGACCTCGTCACCGTCGTCCCGCAGCCGTCGGAGCACGTGCGGCCAGCCCAGCCGGGCGTCGACCGTGGACGGCGCCGGGGCGCGTCCGTCGGTGCGCACCCCGGTGACCGCGTCGACCGCGACCACGTGCTCGACGCCGCCGGCGTCGAGGCGCACGAGCCGGTCGTTCGCGAACCCGACCTCCCCGACCAGCCGACCGGCGCCCAGCAGCTCCAGCTCCACGTGACCCCCGAGGAACGAGCGCCACGGCGTCCGTGACCACTCCTCGTCGCGGAGCTCGGCGACCAGCGCGTCGCGCTCGAGGAGGGCGTCGTCGTCGAGCGACGCCTCGAGCTCGGCGAAGAGACGCTCCCAGCGCATGCCAGCACCGTACCTCCGTCCCATCTCCGGCCTCACCTGTGCACGGGGCCTTGACCATGCCCGTCTAGCGACCTTCGATGTCATCAAACGTCGTCAAACGTCAGGGAAAGACATCATGCGTCTTCGGTGGTCCGGTCATCTGTGCTGGCTCGTCTCCGTCCTGGTGCTCCTCGTCCGGGGGCCGTCGGTGGAGGGCACCCTCGCGCGACTGGAAGCAGCATCGTTCCCGACGGCCCTCACCTCCCTGCTCGAGCTCGTCCTCCTCGCGGTCGCGGCATGGGCCGCCGTCGCGCTCGGCCTCGGTCTCGTCGGTGGCCGTGCGACGGTCGTCGCGGCGCGGCTGCTGCCCCGTGCCGTCCGGGGCGCGCTGGTGGCCGGCGTCGTCACCACGCTGTCGGTCGGCACTGCGCACGCCACTGCGTCGCCCTCCCCCGACCCGAGGCCCGCCGCGACGACGCTCGACGGCCTCGTGCTCCCCGACCGCCCCACCTCGGGGGTCCACGACGCTCCGCCGACGGGACCACCGACGCGACCGGCCCCCGACGCGGACACGGTGGTGGTGGCTCCGGGCGACTCGCTGTGGAGCATCGCCGCCTCGCACGCGGGACCCCGCGCGAGCGTCGCCGACGTCGCCTCGTCTACCGAGCGGTGGTACCGGGAGAACCGCGACGTGGTCGGCCCCGACCCGGACCTGCTCCAGCCAGGACAACGCCTCACGGCACCGCGGGAGTCGGCATGAGGACGTCGACGGAGCTGCGCTCGCCCGCCCGGTTCGTCACGGACGAGGACGCCCTGCCGGCGCAGCTCCCGCTGCCGCTGCCCGGCTCGCCCACCTCGGTCGTGCCGGTGCCGCAGACCCGTGACGGGGAGGAGCTCGCCCGACAGCTGCGGGCACCGCTGGCCCGCTTCATGCAGGGCGTGACCGAGGTGCTGTGCGGCGGTCGGCCCGCTCGGCAGCTGTCGGCGTGGATGACGCCCGACGCGCACCGCGCCCTGGTGACGGCGCTCGTGCGGCAGGGTCGCGTCCCCACGCGGCAGGACCGTCGCCCCGCGGGCGGTCGGCTCGCGTCGGTGCACCTGTCGGTCGTGAGCGAGCGGGCCGTCGAGGTCACGGGCCGCATGGTCCACCGAGGACGTTCGCACGCGATCGCCGTCCGCCTCGAGCTCGTCACCTCGCCGCGCGGCCGCCCGGTCTGGACCTGCACCGCGCTCGAGTGGGCCTGATCCGCCCGGACGAGACGATGAAGGGCCCGCACCGTGGAGACGGTGCAGGCCCTTCGACGCGGGCGGTGCCGGTCAGCGGTTGCGCTTGCGCGACTGGCGCGCCGCCTTCGACTTCTGCCGTGCCTTCGACTTCTGGTTGGCCTGACGCTGCTTGTCGCCGGCAGGCTCCTCGGTGTCGCTGTGCACCTCGACGTCACCGTCCTCCGAGGGCGCGGAGTAGGACAGCTTCTGCTCGCCCTTCGGCTCCAGGCCCTTGGCCTGCAGGTGCGGGTGCTCCTCGTCGTCGGTCGGGGTCTCCTCGACCTGGACGTCGAGGTTGAACAGGAAGCCGACGGACTCCTCGGCGATGCCGTCCATCATGGCGCTGAACACCGCCCGGACGCGCAGCCCCCCGAGCGACCCCTGCAGGAGGAGTTGGGGACCCTACGCGCCACCCGCGAGGCCGCCAGCAGACCTGAGGTCCGCCACAACACCGCAGCGCACCAGCGCGCGTCCGACACCATCCCGGACACGCTCCACACCGCCGACCGTGTCCTGGTCCGCCGCGACACCCATGTGCCGCCGCTGTCGTCCCTCTACGACGGGCCATACGCGGTCCTACGCCGAGCACCGCGTTTCTTCACTCTACGGATGGGAGAACGGGACGAGACAGTTCACGTGCAGCGGCTGAAGCCATTCACCGCTGCCGCCAAGCCAGCAGCAGTCC
>SXGQ01291082.1_pt1 | contig 14696 bp, 10 predicted proteins | sample 3178371 | NCBI WGS metagenome assembly SXGQ01 (sample SAMN11356859, study PRJNA531348) | freshwater metagenome | isolation source: freshwater sample F1-20 | place: China: Fuxian Lake, Yuxi | collected 2017-12-25
ACAAAATAGTATTGTTTAATTCTGATACGTTTACTCAAGATATTATAGAGTTTAAAAAGTTTGAGGAAAACCCAGAAGATATAGATGAGAACATTATAGCTCGTTTGGAAGAAATGGTTGAAGACAAAATGTATGATGATAATAATCAGATTGATACGAATAGTACATTTTATATCACAAATGACATAGCAATGTCTCCTTTTATGAGAGAATTGATTGCTGTTTGCCATTACACTTCTCAAGAAGACGGTGATGACCATACTGACGAAAAAAACAATTTGTATTTATTCAGAGACACAGAAAAAAATCAAGATTATGAAATTAATTTTTTATTTAAAAATGCTGCCACTGATTGTGCAACTCATTCAAACGTAGAATGGGTTTTCACATATTATAGACCACAACAAGGCAATAATATTATAATTAATACTTTTTTAAATATGATTACAAATCTATTGCGCCATTTGTCTGATTTACAACCCATAACTGGAAATTTTATTATGAAATATAAAGATGATGGAGGTAAAGATTCAGAATTAATTATTACCAAACCAGAACAGCGTGTTTTGTATCACAAGCCAGATACAAATTTATATTATTTGTTAACCCAATTTTACGATAGTCCTTTTACAATTGATGATGCTTGTTCTGTTTTTCAAATGACATTTTCATCAAAATGCGAACATATTATGGAAGTAATGATTGCTCTACTTACAGATACTTTAAAATCTATACCAACTTTCAGCACATATATTAATTCTAAATTAGCCATTTTATTAGATGTAAAATTGACTGTAGATGAATTAGTTGATAATTATAATAAGAGTGATTCTGAATACAAAATTCACGCAGGCGTTGAAATAATTAAAAACTATTTATGTTTAATTCTATTAAAAATTAGAATTTATTATGAATTCAAAAATGCGGCAAAACAACCCAAGTATTTAAAGAATTTATTGTTTTTAAATACAAGACATAGTAATTATGTTTTATACGGTGCTTTGAAAAATCATATTGAAAAAATGTTTAATGTTGATAGTTCTGTTGCTATTGATATTATAAAAAAAATTGTTTTTCAACCAGACATACTAAAACAAATGAATTCTCCTGAAATTAAAATAAGAAAAGGTGCTTTTTCTATATCTAATACATTAGAAAAGACAAATAAAAATTACGGTGACCCAATGTATTCATTAGTAAGTTATTTTGATTTTTTTGAAGATCCGATTGATGATGACCGTAATATTGATGAGGATGATATTATATTATACTATGATTGGCTTGAATATAAAAAATTTGATGATTATTCGGCAAAAATGGAATTAAAGGATGATATTGTTCTTGTAGAATGTCGTATTTTTCAAAAGATATTATCAACTTATGTTTATAGCATTGCTGACGAAGAATTAAGAGAGCAAATGACAAATGGTGCTTGTAATATTTTAACAAACAATTTTGGTCCGGATGTTTCATCATTATCTATTGCTAATTTGAAAAAAATTATTGAATTACATGGTAGCTCTAATTTAGGTCTTGGTTTAAAAACAAGAAAAACAAGGAAAAGAACCATGAAGGTTTGTCCTAAGAACAAAATGTTAAATCCGAAAACTAACCGCTGTATAAGAAAGTGTAACGAAGGAGAAACCAGAAACAAAAGAAATAGATGCGTTAGGAAAACAAGAAACTTAAGGTCTTAAGTCTTAAAGCTAAAAAATAAAATAAAAAAATGAAATAAATATTAGATCATATCATATTATATACATTAAATAAAATGATATTCTTTTCAGAAGATATTAAAAATAAAATTGTCGATACTACGCCACTCGACGAAATAATGGATAAGCTTGAAGAGTTCAAAAATGACGTTCAAATGATATTTACTTACTTCAACTATGGCTCAATCGGAATAGATTATATTGATAACTTGTTAAAATATGAATCTAACAAGATGGCGTTTTATTGTACCGAAGACAATTTTGTTATTCGTTCGTGTCCATCATGTATGATTTATTCTAGACAAAATAAGAAAAATAGTGACACGATTATGTATTATATAATGGTTATAAGCACAGACAAAGAATTTAGAGGTCAAGGTTACGCCACGAAGCTGCTAAATGGGTTTGTAGAAAAAGTAAAAGAGGAAACAAAAACTTCACCAAAAAAGGTAAGGATTGTATTGAGCTCACTCGATGAAGTCGTGTCCTATTATCAAAAATATGGATTCGAAGCAGTTGATTGCTCGTTTGAAAATTATCCTTATTTCAGATGCTTTGAGAAATACGATGAAGAAAAAATATATACGGTTATGGAGTTAGATATTAAATAAACCGGAATAAAAATATAAAATATTAATATTTTTATACCATAATATTAAATGAAGTTTAACATTGAATTAACGTTTTATGAAAATGATGATATAGTTAAATTTAGTGATATACCTGATACAATACAAAATGAAATATTAGATTCCTTTACATCAACAAAATTTAAAAAATATTTAGAAAAAAATATTAGTGATATGGGTTCAGTATGTAAAAATAAAGTTAGCCATTATTTAAAATTTAAAATTCATAAAATTAAATTAATAAAATCACAATCATTTTTTAGTTTTTTAGGAAATAATTCAGTCAGTTTAGAAATAGAAGCAAGCACAAGTCAAATTAAAAAAAAAGTAGTAAGCGAACAATGGTGCGGGAAAAAATTAAATACAAAGGAAATTAAAGATTTATTTAATGAAGATAATTTAATTGACCATATTGATACAACTGTAAAACAACTTAAAAGTGCTGAACCATTCAAAAAATTTGGTAAAAAGTATTATTTTTATTGTAAGTCAGCGTCTTTGTTATAATACAAAATATATAAAGATTTATTTTTATAAATATAAAATATATAATGAGGATTTTCACTTTTTTATACATTGTAACTTTTCTCTCTTCAGTCTTTTCAGATAATAATTTTTCATATGACAAACAGCGAACAAATGCAACAGATATGAAGGATACACTTGGTCTCACAACTGGCGGTCCTTACACATATTCGCAATCAGGACACCATTTTTACGGTGCGGGTTATGACGGCACCTATATTGACACTTACGGTTGCTGCTCTGGGCAATCAGGTTCGTGTCGAAATAATCCATCGTGTCAATGCCAAGTAGCAGTTGGTCCGCTTCCACAAGGCACATATTCTTTAGGAAATATGTTCACATTCAAAGGCATGCCTTATTGCTATGAATTGTATCCTTCTGCGTCAAATAATATGTGCGGTAGAAGTGGGTTTCTAATTCACGGAGGCGGTTGCTCAGGTAATCCATCGGAAGGTTGTATTGTCATCGAAGACCAAAATATTCGATATAAAATCAAAAGTGGCTCTACTTTGAAAGTGATTTCTTAAAATTATATTTTTATTTATATATTATAAGAAGAATGCTGTATAGTCCATTAGATAAACAAAAGCAGAGAAGAGAAGAAAATGAAAAAAAACAAATGCTTGAAAGAAATAAAAAAAAAGTTTCTGAAAAACAAAATCCATCAGAAGAAGACCGTTCCACAATGAAACAAGCAGCAGCAGCATCAATATCCCCAGAAGAAGACCGTTCCACAATGAAACAAGCTGCTGCATCAATATCCCCAGAAGAAGACCGTTCCACAATGAAACAAGCTGCCGTTGAGATTGAGAGTAATGTAGACACTGAAACTCCTATAGAGATTAAAGGTAGTTTTAATAAAAGATATACAAATGAAAAAATAATTGATTTTCATGACGACAACAGTTATGTATTTTCTTTAAACAGAAATTGTAGGATATCCTACGAGATAGGTACAGATGATGAAGGTAATCATAAAATTACTATTCATTATTTTACTTGTGCACCATTTACACCGTTACCGGATTCAGAAGATTCTGAAGATAACAGTTCAACAAAAGGTTCAGGTGCTTTAATGTTATTAGAGTTGTTAAGATTTTTAGTCACACAAGGGTTAAATGGTTATAAATATAAAGGAGACGATTATGTTTATTTGGAACCAGAACCTATTAGGGATGAAAGATATAATGACAGTTCCATGGAAGATTTGTATAGGTACTATAACAGTTTGAATTTTGAGATGGCTGGAAGTAATACAATGAGAGCTACTATTAAGGCAATAAACGCAAGTGAAAGAATTCGCGGAGAAGAAGGAGTTATAAACACATTTAAAAAATTGACGAAACCTCCGGATTCCGCAGGTAAAGGAGGAAGAAGGAAACTTACAAAAAAGAAACGTACAAGAAGGAAATCAAGAAAATCAAGGAAATCCAGGCGACGACGTTAAGTATATTTATATTTTATATTTACTTTTTTTAGAAGTAAATATATATGGAAAAGCATGGCATATTTTTTTATATATTTGTAGCGGTAATACTTTTGTTATGTTTAAGAATATATTATGATTCAGACGCATTCAATTTAAAATGTATAATTGCTTCAAAAGATGGTAATGTATATTGTGTTAGAGAAAGAGAGAAATTAGAATTAGCCGCAAATTTATTAGCCGAAGTTACCCAAAAAATGAAGGATATGGTAGCCTATATGAAAAAAACGCACCCAGAAGACCCGCGTACAATTCGTCTTGTCGACGGTTTCAATCCCAAAAAAGTCAGCGAAACATTGCCAACCAGTGAGTTAACCGCATATAGCGAAAATAAAGGCGAAAAATTAGCATTTTGTTTGAATACTACAAAAGAAGGCAATAGATTAATAGATTTGAACACTCTCACATTTGTAGCTCTACACGAATTATCGCATATTATGACAGAATCGATTGGTCACAAACAAGAATTTTGGCAAAACTTTAAGTTTTTATTGGAAAACGCTAAGGCGGCTGGTATATATAATCCCGTCGATTACAAAAAGAATCCAAAAGAGTATTGCGGTATGAAAATCAACGATAATCCTTATTATGATTTAGTATAAATAACAATTAAAATATTGGCATATAATATAAATGGAAGGCGGGTTCACAATGTTTATTCACTCAGCCATTATTACAGCAATTTTATATGTAATAATGAAATTTGTTTTGAAACAACCAGAGATAGTTGCGCAAGATAGAAGTTTTTTAATCGGTGCGTTAGTTTTAGTATATATGATATTATTTGGTCATGGTTTGCCAACACATATTAATAAAAACATTATGTAAATTTTCAATATATTGAATATAATATTTATATATACAATATATATAAATATGGAACGTTTCAATTTCAAATATAAAAATGATATTTTTGTTGCTTCTCTTATAATACTATTAGTATTGCTATTTCTAAAAGCAGTATTTTACTATATGAGTATTACAAATTTTCATAATATTTTTTTAACTGTTGAACAATTTGAAAAATTTAGAAATAGGTTATCTGATATAACAAATATTTTCATTACTATCATTGCACTATTTGTGTTGTTCTTAAGAAAAAATAATACTAACTTAGCAATATTTTTAGCCCTCCTATTTTTATTAAAAACATTTCTACACTTTTTTGTAAATTATAAGTTATACCAATATACAAGTTTAAATCAAAGTAATATTGATAAAATAAACAAATTTTACCAAGTTGAATCCTTTGTAACAAATACAATTTTGTTTATATCCACATTTTACATGTTAGTTTTAATATTCATAAATCCAAACTTTTAAAGTATAATAATTATATATTTATTATATATAAAATGGGGAGTTTACAATTTAACAATGATAATGTAATTATACTAATGATAATACTTGTAATTTTAATAATTTTTAAACCAGTTTTGTATTTTTTTTCAATAACAAATTCTAATAATCCTTTAATTAAAGATGAAACATTTGAAAAAATTAGAGTTATATATACTTATATTTTAGATATAATACTTACAATTATTGCAATATATATATTGTTTTTCCGAAAAAATAATTCAGTTATAACATTAATTTTAGCAACAATAGTTATATTTAAAACATTTATAACATTTTTTGTAGAATTTGAATTATACAAATATCTAAATTTAAGTAATAATACGATTAAAAATATAAAAGCATATCAAAATAATAGTGTCTATGTATCAAATATTGTTCTGTTTTTTGTTGCCAGTTATATTTTAACAAAAATTTTTTATAACTAAACAAATCGTGTAATATTTTATTTTAATACTTTTGTAAATAATTAAATTAAAAATAATACTAATGTTATATATATTATGTCAGCGTTAATATCAAAAAAAAAAGAAACACGAGAAAATATAGAAGAACCTTTAGATTACAATCCTATATATAAAATAAATTATTTGATAAATGGTTCAATTAATACTATAATTGTTTTTTATGGTCAATCTATAATTGTTGGCGATGAAGAAAAAATATTGCGCACAATATTCACAGAAAAAGAGATTGATAATATTCACTCTAAAAAAATACAGGTTAAGTTTACTGAACAAAAAATACACTATGACGATTCGATTAGTACGATTAAAATAAAAATAGTTATTGAGTTGAAAAAACATTTAAGGAACTCAGTAGCACTTGACGAAGTTTACTTATTTTGTCAAAAGAATGAAACATTAAATGCGGTTTCTCTCTATCAATCATTGACACAAAATAAAAAGTTAGAGTTGACAAGGGTTCGATTAAAGCAATTTATTTCAAACATCGTGAGTTATGAAAATGGTAAAAGATTTAATATAACACTCGATAAAGAAACCTATACGTTTGATGATATTTTAGAAATGAAATTAGAAGGAAAAAAATATATTGTTAACAAGGTATTAGGTCAAAAATTTTTCATAGTTGAAAATGAATATCCGTTTGTATGTAATCCATATGATGTAACAGAGTATGATAGATTTTTCGAGAGAAACGCTCGCAAGTCATTATCTACATTAAACAGCCATTTACTTTTAAATAGTGGTGATATTGTTAACAAAAATATATATTTATGTTTGGCTGGCGATGTGCTTGAGTTCGCTTCGGAAAATTCAATTTCAGAGGAAACAACTGTTAAAACATATTATCCTTTTTTATTCAGCAAAGATATTTTATCATTGGATGATTTACAAAATGAACGTGAAAATTTATTAGAAAATGATAAAAAAACTATTAATGATAAGACGGCTGATTTGTTTAAAACTATAGACATGTTTTATGATGTGTATAATTTAAAAACAACTGATTTAAAATATGTAAGTAGAGGTATAAAATATATAAAAGCAATAATCAAGCCAGAATTTGACATAAATATTCCATTAGAAATTATATTTAAAATTATACACGCTACCGAAAATAGTCCGCTAATTAAATACAATCCATCAACGCGTCAGGAAAATATTTATAGACTTTATACGGATAAAATATCCACAGATGGAAGAAAAATTCCATATCTAAAAAAAGCAATCATCTTTAAATTGATGAAAACTATAGCAAAATCCAAATCAGTATCCGTGTATATTGAAAATAAACAAGATACAACAATACAAACGATCATTTGTGAATTTGATGAAAATGGATATATTACGATTAGCTGTGACTTTGATACAATAGTTAGCGAAACCGAAATTGACGCACTTTTTAGAGATTCAATTAATCCTATTATTAGCGAAATTAAAAATCTGCTACAACAAAGCGGTTATAATTTAAAATTATTCAATAGTTTATATGATAACAATATTGAAATAAAACAATTAAATTATGTTTCAAAAATTAAAATTTCAAAACCTGTTGAGTTAGAGGGTTATAAAGGTTGTGTATCTTCTGTTTTTAATAATGAATCAAGTGAATTTAAATCTGGTATTCATTTGCGATTTAAACGTGTTTCAAATTTTAGTAAAGTCAGCAGCCAAGAGGCGTTTATTTTAGAAAAATCTGGGGAAGGATACAGAGGTTCTGAAATTATAGATGCGCTTTTAGCAAATTATCCAGATGATTTAACCCGTGCTCAGGCAGAGGATTTGGTTAGAAAAGTTGCTAATGAAATTCAAGTTGAGCGTGGTATAAGAAAAACGGATATTAAAATCAAAAATAACCCTGGTTTCAAAACAACAATTGCATTGGAACAAAAAATCGGAATTATTACGATTACTGTAGAAAATATTAATGATATTCATTATTTGCAAACAATACCTGTTTATTTGGATACAATTATTCGTCTTACACAAAATAAAAATAGTAGTACTTATCCTGTGAAAGAAATTGACCGATTATGTTCATCTGGTGAAAAGGATGAAGTTATAGTAGAGGATATTATTTCATCAACCGAAAAATCAATTGATGATGGCGAAGAAGTGGCATCATTAGAACCCGAAGAAGATGTTGTTGATTATCACAAATACACTTCTGTTCTGGCTGAAAAGCCAAAAGGTGCATTGAGTTTATTTTTTGATGAAGATGAGTTTGAAGATATTGAACCGGAAGAAGGAGGAGGTGGTGATAGTAGTAGCGAAGAATCACTTCAATCTGATAATGGTAGTCCCAGTACAGAAGAATCTGTTAAATCGGATAAAAGTAGTCCTGTAAGTGAAGAAACAATTCAATCGGATAATGGTAGTCCCAGTAGCAGCAGCGAAGAATCAATCCAATCGGATAAAAGTTTACAGTCATTTGGTCTATCATCATCATCTGAAGTTGAATCACCAAAGGAAGTAGCTGTTACTCCTGTAGTCGAAAGTAGTTCATCAGAAGAAGTTGAATCACCAAAGGAAGTAGTTGCTCCTGTAGTTGAAAGTAGTTCATCAGAAGAAGTTGAATCACCAAAGGAAGTAGTTGCTCCTGTAGTTGAAAGTAGTTCATCAGAAGAAGTTGAATCACCAAAGGAAGTAGCTGTTCCTCCTTTAGTTGTCGAAAGTAGTTCATCAGAAGTAGTTGAATCACCAAAGGAAGAAGTTGTTCCTCCTTTAGTTGTCGAAAGTAGTTCATCAGAAGTAGTTGAATCACCAAAGGAAGAAGTTGTTCCTGTAGTTGAAACACCAAAGGAAGAAGCTGTTCCTCCTTTAGTTGTCGAAAGTAGTTCATCAGAATTAGTTAAATCACCGGTTATTGAAGAACCCATTAAAAAAGACACATCTGAAGATTTAAGCGCAGTAATAAGCAAAGCAATAGCTGTAAGTAAAGCAGATGTAAATCCGCAAAGCCTATCAGAAGAAAGTGGACAAAGTACAAATGAAATAGAAGAAGAAGAAGAAGAAGAAGACCAAGTCAGAAACATAGATGGAATGAAATTAAACAAGCCATATTATTTTCAAACATTAATTGAAAACAAAGACCCTATTTTGATTCTTAAAGAAGACAGTGCTGAATATAATGCTTATTCAAGAACATGTAGGTCAGATACCAGAAGACAACCTGTTATTATATCAGATGCACAATTAGAAAAAATAAACAGAGAACACAAGGGTTTTTTAAGAGATGAAGATGTAATAAAATATGGCTCGGACGAGAATAAACAATTCAATTACATTTGTCCTCGTTATTGGTGTCTAAAAAATAATACAATCGTAGATCCTTCAGATTTAATAAAGGTTAAGGGAAAAGATGGTAAAATGGAATTACAGCATCCTACATGTGGCAAAGTAATACCACGTGACGCCAAAGAAGTTAAACCCGGTTATTATATTTATGAATTTTATGAACCTGAACACAAAACCCAGGAAAAGTACGAAAAATCATTTAGACAAGCAGATAAAAACGGCGACAATCTGATTAGCTTTGATGAATTTAAGAAATTGTTAAGAGAATTGAAGGAGGATTATAATGAAAAAATCTGGGCTGACCATTATAATAAGATGTATGGTAAAAAACCATCTCCAGCTCAGATAACAGAATTCGTACAAAAACAAGAATTAAATATGCGCAAAATGTTTGATTTTGAAGATAAAAACAAAGACAATATGATTAATTTGGCTGAGTTTATTACTATAACAACACCCAGAAAATATCCTGGTTTAATTCCTGATAAGCATCCTAAGGGTTTATGTTTACCTTGTTGCTTTGATAAATATAATACTGAAGGTAGAATGATTGCGAATCAAAAATGCTTTGATGATAATGAAGCAGTTTCTAAAAAAGGGAAAAAACAAAAAATAGGTAAAAAAATTGTAGAAGCAGAAGCAGAAGAAGAAGAAGAAAAGGTGGAAGAAGAGGAAGAAGAAAAAGGAAAAAAACCAAAGGCGATTAATCCAGAACAAGACGATTATATTAAAGGACCTGATAAATTTCCTTTAACACCTGGACGATGGGGTTATTTACCAATTGGAATTCAAAAGATTTTACAAGAGGTAAATGCGGATTGTCAAATAAGTAAAACAAATACAAATATAAAACCAAATCATCCTTGTTTACTTAGACACGGTATTGAAATTAATAAAAAACAGTCATTCGTCTCATGTATTTCAGACATTTTAAATTTTAATAAGATATACAAGGACGAAAAAACAGGTGAAAAGAAGTTCAAAAATATTTTGAGTATAAAGGAAATGAGAGAAAAAATATTTAGGTCTATCACAATAGACACTTTTGTCACTTATCAAAATGGTAATCTTGTTTCAGATTTTTATAATATGAAAGATGAAGATAAAATAAACGTAAAAAAATATAAAACCAGCAAGCTTTTTTCAAAATTAGATATTGATAATCCAAATGATCTCTATTATATGAGGAAGGTTGTCTCGGCATTTGAGAATTTTGGGTTGTTTTTAAGCGATGACGATGTGGTAATTGACCATACTTATTTATGGGATATTATCAGCATGCCAAATAAGGATTTATTCCCAAGAGGAGCAAATATAGTAATTTTTCAAATACCAAATGACGACATTACAAATAATGTACAAATAATATGTCCAACAAATCATTATTCCAAGGAGTTTTATAATTCGGACAAATCAACAATTATTATGATGAAAGAAGATGGATATTATGAACCCATTTATTCATATACCATTAAAGAAAAATTAGATATTGTTACTATTTTTGAAGAAGGCGGTTCAAAAATGTCTCCAACGATGAAAAGAGTTATGAATGAAATAATTAAACCATTTTTCAATATAATATGTAGACCACTTGATAGCTTGCCAAATGTTTACAAAGCAAAGCGAGCATTAATTCTTCCTGATTTGTGTATCAAATTAAATTATTATGATTATATGGTAAAACAACTGGTTTTAAACTTTAATAGCAAGGTGATTGGTGTGGTAGCAGAAGAGCCAAAAACCGGAAGAGAAGGTTTTATACCGTGTTATCCTTCATCAATAGATGAAGGTTTAAAGAATATTGATACTATTTACATGACAGACTTATCTATATGGAAAAGTTATAATACAACTGTTAAATTTTTAGTGAATCTTGAAAAACGCACTAAAAAGAAACGCACTATTTCGGATATTCCATGTAAACCAGTTTTCAAAGTTGTTGAAGACGAATGGGTTGTCGGCATTTTAACTGAAACAAATCAATTTATTCAAATATCTCAACCGATTACAGAATTAGACGCGAATGATGATTATGAATTGGAATCTATAAAAAATGACAATTATATTATTAATAAGAATATTAATAGGGACACAACTGGATTGGTGCCTATAGATGTTCCTATTACAACTCAAAATGATTATGATGAAGAGAGAGCGGAATATATTAAAAAAACCAAAATGGAAACCGGGTTTTATAATGTTTTCAGAAATACAATTCGAATATTATTGAATGATTACGAAAATGTTAAACTACGAAGCGATATTGAAAACGAATTGACAAAAGATTATATTATATATTCTGAAAAACTCAAAAATGTATATGATATGTTAATCGCATTAGTTAATAACGTAATTCAATTTACTGGCGACGATAAATATTATAAGTTAATTGAACAAATATCTACTTGTATTGTTAAATCTAAGGATGAATGTGATGCTATGCCGAATTTATGTACATTTACAAAGAAAGGCAGATGTAATTTGATTTTACCTAGAAAAAATTTGGTTACTGAAAAGGATAACAAACCAATATATTTTAGAAGGATGGCTGACGAATTAATTAGATACAACAGAATTAATTCTTTTATGTTTCAACCTCAAACCTATTTATCATTTGGAAATATTGGTTACAATTTGAACGACAGTGAAATAATAATGATACAATCTTTATTAACACAAGAATACTTCGAGACGCTTGTACCAGCAGTAATTAATAAATATACAAAGCATAATTCATATGATGAAGCTGAACCATCAATGACACAACAATATGATAACACTGTATCGCGTAAAAAAAATGATGTTGCTGAAGAAATATGTGAAGTACCAAAATTAAATGATAGTATTACTTCTGGAATATGGAAAAAATGTTTTCCAAGTACTTATAAGGAAGTCGAGTATTCAAAAAATGTGGTTTGCACATTTCAATTTATAATCGATTTAATAGAAAAGCACACGGGAGTTAAGTTAACATTAAGTAAGATTAGAAATGAATTATTTAATGAATATAAACAATATTTGGATAGGTATCACGATAAAATTGTTGATATTCTGATTATTGAAGGTAAAAAATTATTGGGTAAGGAGTATAATCAAAAGGTGAAATCGGATAAAATTAATTTTCTCTCTTTTATTTCGGCTGAGAACTATTTTCTAACAACATTAGATTTGTGGTTATTAGTACAAAGATACAAAATACCTACAATTTTCATTAGTCAAAACTGTATTTTACAAACAAAATATGAGAAGCGTGCATTTTTAGGTTATGGTGACGAAGATCAAGATAACTTTGCGTTTATTTTATTGCCTGGTTTAAGAGATGAAAACATACCTAACTATAAATTTATTCAATCTGATACTGGTGAATTTTTTATTTCATTGGCAAACATAAAATGTCGCGAAAAAATAAGGGAGATAATACGTGATAATTTGTCGGTTGAAAATTATTTGGATGATTTTACAAAGCATTCAAAAACAAATTATCAAATGAAAACTAAATGTAAGGATGACGATTTAGGTGAACTTGAAAACGTTGAAAAACCTAAAAAGCTTAAAGTTAAAGCTATAGTAGTTGAAGAAGAACAAGAAGTAGTTGTTGAAAAACCTAAAAAGCTTAAAGCTATAGTAGTTGAAGAAGAACAAGAAGTAGTTGTTGAAAAACCGAAACAATCTAAACAGACTAAAAGGAAAAAAGAGTCTGATGAAAAAAAAGGAACACGTAAAAGATGTCCAAAGGGAACAAAAAGAAATAAAGATGGTGATTGCGAGTAATAAATATTAACTAACTGAACCTTCATTTTCACTATCATTATCATTATCACTATCATTATCATTATAATTGTGATAAACTTCATCATCTTCTTCATCACTTGTATCGTCTCCCGTGGCTTGAGCTGTCGCTTCACTTACATCATCACTAACAATTTGATATGTAACTGTGAATTGAGCTTCTTCTTCAGTATTAATTTCATTATAAGATATATGATTTGTCAAAAAATTTGTTTCTTCTTCATGATTAAATGCTATATGATTATCCAAAAATTCAACCGATTTTATATATGATTTTCTTTTGAAGTTTGGGTAATTTTTGAAGCCAAGTTTATATATTTTCCTTCCAAATTTCGGATTAAATTTTTGTAATTTCTTTAGTTTGCTATTTAATAAAAAAATAGCATTATTTTTAATAATAGGCACAAATGAAAAATAGCTTTGTAAATACAGCATCAAATATGGTTTCATAATTTTAATAAGTCTTTTTTTCGGAAACTCATCATCTATTAAAATTTTTTTAGTAGTTTTCTTATTAAAAAGACTTATCATTTTTTTTATTTCTTGTATAACTACATCTTCAGTAGAATTTTTTATAAAATTACAAAGTATATACTCTCTCAATAAATATTCATACTTATGATAAAATGTTGTTAAGTTAAAATCGCAATGGAAAAACTTAATAAATAAATCATTATAAATATTTGTTTTAAATTTTAAAAAAAGATAAATATTGTAGAGATTCGATTTTGTAAATGGTAAATTATTATAAGGATTTTTTGATGGTAATGGCTGTGAAAAAAACATATAAGAATTGGTTATTGATATGTTTATTATTTTGAGCAAATCATTAATATTAAACAAATATCTTGAGTTCACATGATAAATACAGATTACATTTTTATCATTAACAGTAATGTCATTTAATCCTATATCTGTTGTAACACTCATAGCTGACTTTTTATACTTATAAATAAATGCCAACCGAGAAAACGCATAATATGTTTTTTGTATTTTACAAAAAAAATCGATAAATTCAACTCTCGAGAATTTTAAAAAACTAATTAATGTTTCTTTTAACATAATAAATTTACTATTGTATCTATTATTAACTAAGCTCATAAAAACTAATTGCATCATTGGTTTAACCGGATCGCTTTTGTCATAATTTAATGAAAAAACATTATTATCCATATTTAATATTTTATTTGTAATATAACTAATTGTTGTCATATTATTAAAATAGATTACCATTTAATATTTATTTTGTAAATATTAAATTTTTATTGTTATTGTTATTTTATTATTTATAAATTTAAAATCCAGGGTCATAGCTGTTGTCTCCACCCATATCCACTTGTTTAATTGTAATAACGTTATTTTGAATGGATAATTTATTAATACTACAAGGGTCTTCAGGATTATCAAACTCTCCAAAGAACTTCTCTATTTC
>SXGQ01536931.1_pt1 | contig 14692 bp, 15 predicted proteins | sample 3178371 | NCBI WGS metagenome assembly SXGQ01 (sample SAMN11356859, study PRJNA531348) | freshwater metagenome | isolation source: freshwater sample F1-20 | place: China: Fuxian Lake, Yuxi | collected 2017-12-25
GTAATTGGTAGTAACGGTCTGTCCGTTCTCATAAAACACATCATCCGAACCGCCGCCAGTAGCACCACCGCCGATAGCACCCCAAGCACCTGCTTTGTAGCCTTCAAATGTGCTGAGTGTGCTGTTGTACCGGATCATGCCATTGTTCGGTGATCCGGGGCGTTCGCCCGTTGTACCGGAAGGCAGATCGAGGTAACCCGTACCGCTCAGCAGGACGTTGCCGCTGAAAGTTGTGTCACCCGAAGAACCAACAGTGACGCGAACCGTACCGCCGGTGGTAATGCCGACCTGATCAGCGCCGGGACTGTAGAAGCCGGTATCAGTGCCGCTGTCCTTGAAATAAATCGACGGAGCAGCTGCGGTGCCGTTTTCAAACGCAATGCTCGTCCACTCACCATCCAGTTGATACAGAGTGATCCAACCGGAGTTGGCACCATTCCGCATCTTCATGACACCTGCGGTGGTGTCTGCCCACTTCATGTAGGCGTAAGTCGTTGCAGGTTCAGTGCTGCCGCTGTTCTGCGTGACGATTGCGCCTAAGGCACCGTTGAGGTCGCTTCTGACAGCTGCCCCTGTGCCGTTGGCGATGACGTAATCGTGTTGAGCCACGATCTAGGTGTCAATCAATATCGGCAGTCTAACTTGCCTTGCCAAATCCCACAGCACTCCACACAAAATTACGGTTGATGCTGCTACCACTGGAATTTTTGAAGTGAACAGTGAAACCAGTGCTGCTGACATTTGAAACTTCAAAGTATTCACCAGTCCCCATGTTTTGGCCGGTGATGCCAACGCTAGGCAGATAGGCATTGACGCCGCCAAGACTTGCCGTACCAGTCCAGAACGGATTGGCGAAAGTGACATTTTTCGCACCAGCACCGCTGGCTACTGCTGTTGAACTTTGTTCCGTACGGCGTTGGAAGGTGGCGTCATAGCCCAGTTCATCGATCAGGATGTTCTGGTCAATGGCAGCACTGCTGAGATCAGCGCGGAACTGGAAGGCGCGGCCTTTGAAGGTGCCATTGACAAACTCTTGCCAAGTTCCCCATGTCGGACTGCCGCTTGGGTTGTCATTCGTAGAACGCAGCATCAGTTTGGCGTTCACGTTGCTGACTACAGCACCATCCCAGTCAGACCAATCATCAATGTCATTGGCACGGGAATCAATTAGATCACCCGGCAAATAACCACGGGTAACAAAGTAACGACGCAGATCAACAGCAACGACATTGCCCAGATCCAAGGTGTTAGCAAAGGCGTAATTACCAGATGCCAGCACATCGCCCATGATGTCAAACGAACCAAGCGCATCAACATCAGTAACCAGATCAATGGTGTTGGCACCATCAAGTGTTAGCGCGTCAAATTCATCGCTGTAAAAGACATTTGTGCGTGTGCCTTGGAACGGCGGCGTATCTTGATCTTCACGGCGAACCTGAATGACAAGTGGATCAAGCGCATCCGGTAGATCGATGATGACGCTGGTTTCACTGGTGCTTTGACGGCCGCCGTCATCTTCAAACTTGACTAGCACCTCGCCTTCAACCAGCGGGATGATGGCCTCCGTTGATGCACCAGATTTGGCTGGAATCAGGTCAACACTATTGCTCCAGTTAGCGGTGCCATCAGTGAGGCTGCTGTGGCGAATGTGTACGCTGCCACCGACTTTTACGTCAAGGTCAACGGTTTGATCCCAGCGCAGGCGACCGGAATTGGCATTGATCGCTTCAAAGCTGAGATTTTGTACATTGCCGGGAACAGCAGTTTTGCCCAGCAGCGTGAACTGAGCAGTAGCAATATCACTGCTCTTATTGATGTAATTGATCGCGGTAATCTGCACATACAAGGTGCCGGGCCGCGTATTAGTAATTTTGAGCGATGGAGAGGTGGTATTGACTTGACTCCAGTTGTCGTTATCAATGCGATATTTAACTCGAAATTCAGTAACTCGTTGCTTAGGACTAACCCAGCTCAGATCAAAACCCGAGAAAACGTTTTGACCATCTTGGTATAAATATTCATTGCCATCAATCCCGGTTGGCGGATTTGGTTTGTCGGTGAGATTGCTGATATCACGTTCAGTCAACGTAATGTCAGACTCAATCGCTTCATAAATGCTGCTGTTGTACTCCAGAGCCGTGACGCCATAAACGCCATCTTCAGCCTCAACAACATTGAGAACACGATATTGCTGAGATTGGATATCAATTGTTTGAATCATCCAGATGCTGCCAGCATTAGGCGCTTCGCTGAATGCAGAATCAACGGTGATATTGCGGCCAGAAATAGCGGTGATTGATTTTGTTTCAACCAAGCCAGTTGGCATCAAAACCGAAAGCGTTGGACTGAAGTTCAAGTTGACAACAAGATCACTGACGCTGTCGATGGTGATCACGGTCGTTGTTGCACTACTGATACGTCCGCTACGGCGTTCACCAGCCTTTAAAGGATCTGCAACATCAATCACCATGCCGGGACGCAACACAATCCCGCTATCAATAGAGACAGAGAATGTGACGGTTTCAGTGAGGTTTTGTTCGCTCAGTAATGCCCATTTACCAGCGCGATGCGCCTGACCTTGGCTGTAACAACCCAGCGCCTTAATGTCTTTGTTGATGATGCCGTATTTAGCTACAGCAGCAGCATCTTCAACGTATTCATATTCAACTTCACCTTGCGTGTCATAGGACTGCCAAGCGACAGTTGCGGTGGTATGGCGTGCCTTTTGTGATGTGCCGCTGTAAACAAACATGCCGTCAACCACATTGCTGGGACTGAGCAGGTATTGCGAGTCAGCCGGTTTGTCCTGCAACAGCACCAGTGAACCAGCGCCGTAATAAGCAATGCCACGGAACAGGCTGGTCATCTCTTGGATGACGTTGTACACCTCGTCGCGGCTGTTGAGCAGCAGGTTGCAGGAGAAGCGAGGCTCTAAACCGCCTTTCCCATCAGTGACCAGTGTGTTGCAGTACTGGCTGATGGCGTAGAAGTCGTATTTATCGAGGCTGCTGGCTGGGATTGATGCGCCGTAGCGGGTATTCGTTAGCAAGTCCCACAGGCACCACGCAGGATCGCTACACCAAGTGGCAGCACCAAAGGTGCCATCCCAAACACCTGCATAAGTAACGCGACCAAGGTGCGTTGTCGTATCAACAGTGGCGTTAGATGGCAACTGAATCTTGAGGCCACGAACCAAATATTTGCGACTTGGGATTGAATTAAATTGTCGTGAATCAAAACGGAGAAATGCAAGTGCGCTGTTTGGATAACGCAGTTTCTCGTCAATGATTTCCGTGTAGCTGTACCAATACGTTTGGTTTTGTCGTTTGGTGCTGCTTTCGTCGTCACTGACACGAACAATTTTAATATCAACAGGAAATGCACCTGACAGCGTCAAAACGTAATCGCGTTGATAACTATTGCTGGTCTTACCGCTGATCGTGTCTGTGACAACTGTGTTGTAGCCACCGGAGTTGTATTGAACTTGTATTTGTACTTGAACGCTGTGACCAACAATGTCACCGTCGTCTTCAATAATTTGCAGCGAAGGAACCTGCAATGTGACGCGAACGCGATCTACATCTGAATCAGTAATAGTGCGAACAATTGGCGTTGCTTTGACAACTTCAACATTCACACCTTTTTCACTTTCAGTGCCAACCTGATCAGCGATATAGCTTTGAGCCTGCGTACCAGTGCGGGTAACTACGGTATAACCCTGAAAATTGTCGTTGCCATTGGCATCTTGAATTGGAGTGCCGTCGAGATAAATGCCTTTGCTGCTACCTTCAATACCTTGAATTTCGCCTTCGCAAAGCAGATCAAGAACACTGCCATATTGAACAGATTGCAGCGAATCATCGGCTTCTGTAGGTGTACGAGTTTGCCCGCCACCACCGCCACCACCTTTGCCGCCACCGCCACCACCGCCACCAGCACCCGTAATGCCAAGGCCAAGACCAGCGTTGTGAACGCGAATGTCGTTAGCGATGAAGGTGTGATGGCCTTCGACGGTTAGGTTATAAACAGTGCCATTGCAAAATTCCGACTTTGCAACAATTGGACGCAGGTGATTATTGACATCAACAAGACAATCGTCAGAACCGAGCGTATCGATCTCAACGAATGCATTGAATTGATTCAGCACCCAGTGATTGGGAGTGGCATCAATGCACCTACCGCCCCAGAGCCGATAACGAAGAACACGCTCGTTTTCGTGTTCATGAACTTTGAGAACCTTGGCCTCATGCAGGCTGCCGGTGTCATCAAAACTCAGAACGGTGTCGCCAACCTTGAGTTCATCAATGCGGCGTTTGCCGCCGGGGACCGCCACAAGCGTGTGGCCCAGAAAGCAGCCACCACCGCCACCACCACCAGCGCCAACAATGCGTGTCATATCAGTTGATCGACATCAAGGCCGCTAGAGAGAACGGCAGAACCAATGAAGCAACGTCCGTAGCAAATGGGGACTGGTAAGCCTTGTTTTGCTGTATTGACGATGCCGCTGAAGGTGAAGGATTCCATTTTGGCTGCTTCACGGCCACGTTCAAATGTTGATGTGGAAGATGCAGCAGCTGGTGAAATTGCCTGAGCGATGCCACCAATCACCAAGGCAGCACCGATTGCACCAATGGCTGTAGCAGCAGCACCACCCAATACAAAACCACTAGTAACTGTTGCACCGGCAACGCCTGCCGTGGTTCCAAAAGCTGAAGCACCAAGACCAAGGAAACCGCCGGCAACCGGACCAGCAACGATGGCCAATGCAATCAAGCCAACACCAGCCAAGATCTGACCAGTGCCACCACCAGCACCAGCAATGACGGGCGTGATGCTGAAAACTTCTCGCTCACTCCATGGCAACGCCAAAGAAGTTACCGAATTCTGTGTGATCTTCTCTTTGCCAATTGTGACGCGAAAACCTACGCCGTCTTGTTCGTTATCAATCAACCACTTCTCAAGACCCGGAAAGTTGACGCACAGCGCCTTGAATGCCTGCGCTGGAGTGTCAGCATCAAACTCGAAACGGCATTGACCCAGCTTTTTGCGGAGTGCGCCGTAGACCTTAACGACTTTCATGCCGCAGGACACAGGCGGTGCTTTTGGCATAATAGCCGCCGTACAGGTCGCGACTACTGAGCCTTCCCTGCAGATGATGCAAAATCAATTGATCACCTAGGTAGATCGCTGCGTGATTGGGTAACGGCGAATCAATTTGCATCAAGATTGCATCGCCATATTGCAGCTCTTCAAAAGGAATCCTGTGGAAGCCTTCATTGGCGAAGTTATCAATGTATAAGCTTTCACCTTTGAGCCAAAATTGATCGCGGCGGTCGTAATCTTTCAGGTCCAAGTTGAATTCACGTTTGTACCAATCACGGCACAAGCTGTAACAATCAACAACACCAAAAACAAACTCACGTCCTACATATGGCAATTCAAAACCTTCAGGTTCGCAATACCCCCATTCTTTGGTTTGCGGATTGACAATGTGCCACGGCAGACCGGACTTTTCGCAGGCCACACGATCAGCTTGTGACGGTGTTGGATTGACTTTGGGATGACTGTGAACAACGGCAATAATTTCGCCCTGATCTTCAACTTCCGCATATTGCGCAGCGTCCAAAACAAAATGTTCATGCGGCGTTTCGGCCAAATTACGGCATGGGAAATATTTTTTGCGGCCTTTGACGACAGCAACCAAGCCGCAGGATTCAGCCGGGAATTCGGCCTGCGCATGCTCCAGTGCCTTTTGCTTGATGCGATCAGAAAGCTTCATTGCGTCAATCCAGCGCCGGGGAACGAACCGTATGGCAATTCAGCAGCTTCACCAAACCGCAATTTGCAGGAGTTGAGCCGTTTGCCGCATTTATCTTCAGCAAGCGTTCCAACCACCTGATCGTTGACGTTCCAATAGTTGCTGCCGGTGTAGCCGCATTCAGTGCTGCGGTATTTCCACTGGCAGATGTTGGCGATCACTTGACGCTTGGGAAGCATGATGCCCGCAAGATCAAATTTGCTGGCCAACTCAAAACTGACCGAATCGCGATTTTCGCTTGCTTTACGGTCTACATACCAGATTTCATCGGGAAATTTGGCGTGCGGATCTGCTGCGCTTTCGCCATCAAGGTATTTTTTTAACGTACGGATGCGCTTCACGGTTGCACCACCAAGGTCATTGCCAGCCGTGGTGGCATTTACAAGGATCAACAGCGTTGTGATGTTGCCTTCAATATTGGAAACAGTCAGCGTTGGCCGTGGAAGTGTTCCGGTATTTGAATACTCAAAGCCATCAGCCTGTATGGGCAGGCGGACGTAACTATTGCCATTCCAGACGATGTTGCCGGTCACATTGGCATTGCAACCGTTGTGCCAGCGATAGGTGTCACTAGCGCCATGCAGTGTTGAATCAAGCGTCAGTTCAAAAAGTTCAACAATTGCACTGGGCGAAAACGAGGCCAACTCTTCGTAGGCGCTGCTGATTGCCGTCCAAACAACGGTGTTATCAGTGATCGTGCTGCCAATGTCCGTTGCCCATGCAGGCTCTGTACCGCCAGATGTACCTGCTGTTGTGCAGCGAAAAACAAGGCCACTGGCCTGCAGCGTCGTAGCGCGGCGAATATCACCGACGACATAAGCAGTACCAGACGCCCAAGCGGTATAGGCCATCAGGGTTCAAATACTTGACGGAACGTGGCCTGAATGCTGTTGATGTTGGCTGCAACCATTGTGGTTTGCCACTCATCGCATACCCACTTACCAACTGAACCGTACGGTGGCGTCCAATCAAATGATTCAGTGGCACCACGAGCCTCAAGGAAACCTGTGATGTTGTCGCGTTCGGTGTCCGTGCGATTGGCAAACGTCAAACGCCATTCAGAAGGCTGTGTATTGAGGCCATAGGCCAGACGCTGCTCGTAGCCGTCGCCAAATTTGACACGGCGTACAACAGGCCGTTGAGACTCGCTGGCGTCGAAATCAGGCGTGTAGGAGAAAGTTGCCATCAGCGTGTACCTGCCAGATAGCCGCCGGGACGTTGCTGTTTCAGTATCTCAGCTTTGACAGCAGATGAGATCGCAACACCCAATGCTTTTGCATTTGGCCCATCACCCTGTACGGCGCTACCAGCCGCATCAACGTTGACCACCACGTTCACGCCCTGACCACCACCCTGCATGGTGACGGGGATTGAACGGCCATCAGGCAGTGGCACGTACGCTTCCGGTTGACGGCCTTCGCCGAACATGGCCAGTTGCGGACTGTTGGCAATACCACCTGCTGCGTAACGCTTGAGAGGCATGGGACCGTCAGGCGTCATGATGCCGCCCATGGCAAATTTTGGAAACAGACTGCTGAATACGTTGCCCGGCAAAATGGCCTGCAATCCGTAGAAGAAAGCAGCTCTTGCAAAAATCTTCGTCAGATCATTCAAAACTGAACGAGCAAAATCACCAAATGAGGCTTTGCCGGTAGAAACAAATGCGGCAAGTTGATCAGCCATTCCCATAAAAACATTGCCAAATGCCGCGCCCAAGTTGTTGGCAAGATTGCCCATTTCTTTAATTGTTGAGCCAAAGCTTTCAGCAAATGTTTTGCCAAATGTGTCTGTCTTTTCTTTGGTGGTTTCAAGTGCTGTACGCAAACGATTGATCAAATCAATCAAATCTTGCCCCGGCTTGATCCCGCTGTTTAAGGCATCTTCAACTGCTTGGGATAATTCACGATTGATTTGTATTCTGCGCTTTTCTTCATCGCTTAATTTTTTGCTAGTAAAAATAGCATCTTGAATTTTTCGTTCTATACGCACTTCAGCGTCAAATCTTTTTCTGGCCTCAGCCAATTGCCGCTCATCTTCTGAAATAGCTGATTTAGCAAGTTCACCGCCGGCTTTTGACAGTTCGTATTGAAGAGTGCGCTCTGTAATTTGACCCTTTTTAAATTGATCTTGTAGGTCAATTTGCTTGAGCCTGAAATTTAATTGTGCAGTACGAAGTTGGCTCTCTTTGCCAATTTCATCATTCAATAATTTCTGAATATCAAGTACTTCTTGCAAGGTATCTTTTGCTTCTTTTGCTTTTTTAGTTTTACCATCCGCACCGCCAGCACCATCATCTTGCGGACCGGCAAACGTTGTTACGCCAGTGAGATCTAATCCAGTTGGTTTTGGTTTACCACCAGCAGCAGGACCAGCAGCAGCGCGGCTTTGAACACCTTGGATGTATTGAATAACTTTGCCGATATCTTTGATAGCACTCGGTTGATCAATGAACTTACGCAATGGCGCTGGCAATGCGTTGTACAGACCGGTAATTGCAATTTGAACAGATTTCAACAAGCCAACAGTGTTGTCCTGAATTGCCTTAAGAGCGCCGCTCCACATTGTTGAAGCATCTTTGCCAGTAGAACCAACAGATTTACCGAGGCCTCCAAATTTTTTGCTGATATCAGTTGCAATAACGCCGGCGTAATCAGCAAGTGCTTTAAAGAATCCAGCAGCAGTTTTGACGCCAGACTCAACCTCTCCTGATAGCTGCTTCATCGCAGCTCGTAGATCATTTGAAACAACGCGGCTGATGTTATCTACCCAGAACTTAAATTCTTTGTTGTTGTCGTAGAGCGCCTTGGTAAGCAGCACAAGTGCAGTAACGCCAGCGGCAATCCAACCCCAGCCGGGAATTGCATAAATTGACAGCGCCAGCGCCTTAATTCTGGTTTCAATAATTCCAATAGCACCAGCAAATACGACGCTTGCTGTAGTTGCATTTTGCAAGCCGGCAATAAATCCAACAATCTTGATGGTTGCAACTGTTGAGGCGAAAACAGTAAATGCCAATACAACATCATCAAGCGCCTTGGTCAGGGCAAGCAATGCCTCGCCCATTAACTTGGCGCCCGTGATAATTGCAGGCGTAATTTTTTCAATGAATTGACCAAATGTATTTTGCAGTTCGGCGCCAATAGGTTGCAAAGCAGCCCCAACGGCAAGGCGCATATCGTTAAATGAAATGCGCAAACGAGCGCCAGCATCTTCACTTGATGCTGCAATCTTGAGCGCCGTCATGCCATAACGAGTGCCAAGCAGTTCAATGAACCGCATCAACTCGTTCAAACCGATTTGGCCTTCTTTGAGACCCTTTTGCAGCTCAGGCAGGGTCATCTTGTTGGCCTTGGCAAATAGCGTCACTGCACCCGGCAGACGCTCGCCAAGCTGACCAGAAAGTTCTTCTGCGCTGACCTTGCCTTTGGAGAACACCTGCACCATTGCGGTGATTGCGCCCTGCACATCTTCAGCGCTACCGCCAGTACCTTTGATTGCTTTGGTGATATTGGTAAACACCACGCCAGCATCTGCAACCTGACCACCTGCACCCTTAACGGCAGCGGTCAATTTGGTCATGCCTTGGATGGCAATCTCTTGCGGAACATTCAGTTGCCGTGTCGCCTGATCAGCAATAGCAAGAGCTTTTGAATATTCCTGCTGGCTGCCGGCAACACCTTCAAGCGCAATTTTGAGTTTGTTGACTTCAGCAACATAATCAGCAGTAGACCCAAGAGCCTGTCGAAGTTGACCAACCTGCGCACCAATCGCACCGCCAGTGATGGCCCCGGGGACACCGCCGAAGGCGCCAAAAGCAGCGCCAATAGCACCTTCAGGGCCACCAAACACACCAGCACCAGCAACGGTGCCTACGGTCTGCGCAATGCCAGCCAGACGCCCGCCACCAGCACGACGGCCTTCTGTTTTGGCTAATTGAGCTTCAAGCTTTGCGGCTTCAGCAGTGGCTTGTTTGAATTCGGCAGTGCCAATCTCGACACTATTTGCAATCTGCCGCCAAGAACTTGCGTAACCACGCAAATTGTTAATGCTATTGGCAGAAGTTGATTGAATACTTTTTAGCTGAACAGCAAGAGTTTTAAAATCTTGATTCGCATTAGTTGCTTCTAACCCGAGTTTGTTCAGGCTCCGCCCAAGCTGCTGCAGTTGCTCACCGCCGATTTGACGGATCCTGAGTAGCAGCTCGGTCGTCTGGCTCATTTTCGTGTCTCTTGAAAGTAGGCCAATGCCGCAATTTCCATCACCTGTACGCCTTCAAAAATGGCAACAGGATCCGTCACTGCATACAGCTTACAGAGCCATTCCAGACTCGGGTAGTTCAACCCAATAGGGCCGCTCATCCCAACAATCCATTGGGTTTGCATGCGCAGAAAAATGCGCACAACATCCAAATTCTCTTCCCACAACTCAAAGTCTTGTGGGTCTTTGCGAGATTGCAAATCAGCAATAGCCTCAGGCATCAAACCCAAGGCTTTTAAATCTTCATCGCTCTCGTCTTCACCAGCTTGAGCTGCTCCGCACCAGTAACGGGCAGCCTCTTCTAGTTTTTTGTTGTAACTCCGGTCACGCTATCGGCATACGCTTGAACCAGAGCTTTCACGACGTAGTGATCATCGCAGATCTCTTTTTTGGTTTTTTGCGTAAACGGCACATCTTTGCCGTCTTCGTCCTTGATGCCATCCCAGCCTTCAAGAATGCCTTCAATCAGGGCATCATCGCCCTTTTCCAGCAGTTCATTGAAAGCTGAGCGGCTCATCTTCTTGAAGACTGCGTCAAACGTTTGAGTTTCAAACTTGCCGCCGTCGATAGGTATTTCTACCTTGACCGGCCACTTGTACGACGCAGTCTTCTTGAGAACGAATGCCATGCGGTTTAGGTGTAGGCCAGAGTGAACTCGTCGTTACCCGAAGAAGTGGGTACGAGAGTATACGGCAGGTTCAGCATAACAACGCCGTTGTCTTCTGAGTAGGTCGGACCGCCAAGGCTGATGCCACCAGAGGCAGTGGCCAGCGCAATGATGTTTCCAGCCGTGGTGCCGTGGGTGATGCTGAATGCACCGGTGGTGCCAGCCACAGCGTTGGAGAAGAAGTCCTTGGTGGCAAGGCTCACCATTTCAATCGCGAGGCTACCGTTACCGGCGCGGTTCACGATGCTGACTTCTTTGTCGCTGTTGACCAGTTCGCGGTACACAACTTCATTACCCACATCCAGCGTGCAGCTCATCAGCGGAATGGCGCTGGAAGCGTACAGGGTGAAGGCGGTGGTGTTGGTGTCGTTGAAGATCTGAGGGGCCGCCTGATTGGTGTAGGTCGGGGTTGGATCAGCGGTGTCAGTGGGAGCGTTGTACTGACCGGTCATCGTGAACGAGATGACAGGAATCTGGTTGGCGGTCAGGTTCAGCGAGAAGGTGCCGCGTGCGCCAGTTACCTTGTGACGAACACCGTCAATCGAGAAGTAAATGGTGACGGAGCTGAAGCTGCTGGACACCGGAGCGTAGGTAACGCTGGTGCTGGCCACCACAGTCTCACTGAAGCCGCAAGCTTTCAGCAAGGTGCCATAACGTGGGGCAGTACCAGCAGTACCAGAACCTGAATATTCCACCTCAAAAGTCACCACCACACGGGTGTTGGCAATCAATTGCGGAGAGTTACCCAGATAAGGGCGAATCAAATCTCGGCTGAGAACCTCAGATTCGACAGGGGTGATTTCAAGGTTCCGAACTTGAACAGCGTCGCTGCCAGCCGGAGTGGAATCCGTGCCGTACGTTGACTCAGTCTTGACAAGAACGGTCCGCTTCCGGTAAAGCTTCGCCATCGGTTTGGTCTCCTAAGAGATCAGTTTCTGGTAACAGTGTAAGCTCGCCAGTCTCAGAGTCAAAGAGATAAGTACCCCCGACGCCGGGATTGGGTACTGGCTTGGGTGATTTACCTTTTGCCATTACTTCAGCCTGCTGCGGTTAGGTCAGTGCGGCCGGAGCGGTACATGACCATGTAATCCATACTAATAACACCAAGCGGTACGTCAGCTTCGTAAAGACTGAAATCAACACGATCTGGATCAATGTCAAGAGCGTAACCATTACAGGTTGGATCGCTCATGATCAAGCTATGAACTTGCTGGGTGTAAGTATCAGAATCATCGTCAGGAACATTGGCGCGAACAATCACCGTAACGCGCACCCGCAGTGACCATTGCAACTTGCTGCTGAACACCTCAGAGGGTTGATCGCTAACAGGTTCAACAATCACAGCAGGCGCTTCACCACGCGCCAGAGGCTCCACGCGGCTGCGATACACCGTTGCACCGGTAACAGCGTCAAGATTGCTCTTGATGCGGGCCAGAATCAGCTCGCGGCGTGTGTCAGCCATTAGGTGCAGGCCATAGTGGTGGTCAATGTGTGGTTATTTGTGATTGTGGTCACCGTGATTCGCATGTAACGAGCCATGATCCCGGAATAATGCTCAACAAAAGTCCCAGCACCTTTTGTTTTTGCGTCGGCAAGGTCATACCAATTGGTGCCATCAAGGCTGCCTTGCTCTTTAAATGTTATGTTTCCATCAGTCACAACGTGCTGGAAGGTAAACATTGAAGCTTGAACTTCAACAACTGCGGAACTCGTGGCAGTCGTTAAAGTTTCAAACACATGAATATTGTCGGCAAGATCGCCACTGAGGCCAAGGACGCGAGCCATCAGACTTTGCTCAACAACAACTCAGAAAAAAGACCGTCATCGACGGGGCGATTTTCACGCACGGTGTAACTAGCACCGCCAACCGTGATTGAAGTGCCACGGGCGGCAGCACTGACATCAGAAGTTTTTGCGTAAAGCAGATACTCCCGACTCAATGCCATACCGCCCGCCAGCACCTCCATCGGCGAATCCAGAATGCCAACAAAGCTTGTACCGGCTCCGATTTGGCAGGTAACGCCAAACTCGTCAACGTTCAAGAATGCCAGCGTATCTGAAATCGCCATCAGGATCAGTTGCCGTACTTCTTGCTGTAAACCAGCGAGACGCCGTACACGAACACAGGGCTAGTGCCAGCTTGAGTACCGACAGCACGCACATAACGGCGCACGTCGTTGGCGTTGATGCTGATCTTTTCAAAAGCAGCAGCGGAGCCGGTGACCTCGGTGAAGGTTTTGCCGGTGATATCTGCCCAAGATGAGTTATCAGCAGAATCCTGAAGTTTTACGTTCAGGGTGGGGGTGGTGCCGCTACCAGCTTCGCAATCAAGAATCACGATGGCTTCGCCTTCAGCATCGTTAGACCCTTGCAGGTCAAAACCGGTGCCAGTGGCAGTAGCGGTGCGGGAGTCAGCCGGAAGGAGGCTGGCGATGTAGGTCTTAGACCCCAGATTGTGGATCATTGGTCTTTCTCCGTTTGGGAGCGGGTTTGCTTTGAACAGATTCTGGCTGCTCTTCAGCCGTTACAACAACTTCCTGAGGTAGTGGAGCGGGAATGGCCTTATGAATGCCGATCAACAGCAGAGCTGATTTGTAATCGGTTTCAACGAAATCACCAACTTTCACCTCTTTGAGGTCAACGATGGTGTCACGCAGCATCTGAATGCGCATTACCCGCTCCGCAATCATCAGGAGATCTTGCAGATGGACTCAGGGTGACGGATAGCCACGTCGTAATCCTGCATGGCCACCACACGCACGGTGCCAGAGGCGGAACCGGTGTAGGGGTCAACCATGATGTCCAGACCGCTCCAGAAGCCGATCAGGATGTCGCTGAAGTTAGCGAACACCGCAGTATTGTTCGGCATGGAGTTGGACACGTAAGCCGGGTAACCGTTGATGGTGTTGTTGGCTTCGTAGATGAAGTTGGCGGTGGTGCCGGAAGCAGACTTCTCAGTCGTTTTCAGGGTGCCACGCAGGGCCGAGTTCATCAGGTAACCGAGGCTGCCCAGAAGAGCGTTATCGGTGCTGAGGCTGGCTTCAGCGTTCACGTAATCAGCGAACGTGGTGTAACCGGACTCGGTGTTGATACCGGTGACGTTCAGGAAGCCCAGCGGGTACGAAGCAGAACCGGTGCCGTTGATGGCTTGGTTCTCAACTTCGATGGCGATCTGTTGGGCCAGATCACGACGCACGAGGTTCTCGATGTCGATGCTGGATTGCAGCAGCAGACGCCGGGAATAATCGGTCAGTGCGCCAATGGTCCGGGGCTGCATTGTCACCTGATCCACGGTCAATTGGGATTCGGTGATGCTGCTGGACTCAGCCACGTGATACACGGTCGCGCCACCCGATTGACGGGGCAGAGCCACCATGCCTTGCAGGCCGGTCATCACAGTCGCGCCAGCGGTCTGCAGCACAAGAGCCTTGCGGAGCAGATCGATGAAGCTGTCGCTCATCAGGTCGGTGGCAACCAGATCACCACCACCGGAGGCAGAACCCACGGTCAGGTCACGGCGGCCATAACCCAGCACATCGGCAGGGATCAGGATGCCACGAGCTTCTTTGCCAGACTTCTGCTGAGCAGCACGGCTGACTTCCAGTTCGAAACCAGCAGCACGCTGAGCCTCTTGGCTGTTGGGATGGGCCAGAGCGTTGATGGCACGGATAAAGGAGAATTCACGCTTCTCCTTATCGGACATGCCGATTTCAGCGTCCTTCGGATTCAGGGGCTTTTCCTGAACACCCATCTTTTCCAGAAGGGCAGAACGCAGCTCATCCAGACCACGGGAATTGGCGATGAACTCTTGAGCCATTTCGATGTTCTTGGTGCGTTGACCAAGGGCAATCATTTCGGCCACTTCCTTAGCCTTGGCCTGAGCGGCCTCAGCGCGGATAGCCTCAATGTTGTTGAGGTTTTGATCCACGGTTGTTACTCCGTTGGGTTGA
>SXGQ01106354.1_pt1 | contig 14686 bp, 28 predicted proteins | sample 3178371 | NCBI WGS metagenome assembly SXGQ01 (sample SAMN11356859, study PRJNA531348) | freshwater metagenome | isolation source: freshwater sample F1-20 | place: China: Fuxian Lake, Yuxi | collected 2017-12-25
CGTGGAATCTCTCTATACAACTATTGCAAAGGACCGACCGCACTTTGCTCTTCTGTCGGATTGCTGTATAGAAACTGCTGCTGAAACTGGTGAACCCAAGGGAATTCGAATCCCTATTCTTACCGTGAAAGGGTAATGTCCTAACCGTTAGACGATGGGTCCAAATAAGTGCCGGTTACTAATCCGGCGTCACACTATGCTCCGTGGTGACAGTCCACGCTGCTACAAAGTCAGGTAGCAGTCTGCAAAAAAAAGGTCCACGCTTTTCACCGTTACAACAACAAAACGGCTCGGGCCGGTATAATTTGGCCTACCTACAACGAGGGGGTGGCGGGACACCCAACTAATAAGGTCGCTGTTAAGCCTGCCTGAACGGAAGCCGAGCATGATACTCCAGTCGGTCTAAAAAGAATGAACTAATGCCGACAGGTCGCGAAGCACCTAGATGGAATTCGTATTTTTAAAGAACTGAACAAGAGCGCAATGTCTTATCCAGGGCCTAGCATTATCTGCTAGTTCAGTATGTATGTCAACAGCTACGAAAACAAGTCTGCTTCGCCAACTTTTGCCAGTTCATACTATTCATCTTCATCAACGTGGCCAACTTGATGACCATACGAAGAGAGAGCTCACGGAGATTATCCATGTTCTTCTCAACGAAGTCCACAATTGTAGCCTCGTCAATACTCGTCAAGCCCTTCTCTCGAAGCATACCAGCCTTGACGACCTGCTTGATACGAACGACGTAATCCATCTTCGTCTTCATCGCAAGGTCAAGGTAGTGCGATCTTGAGACAAGCGCCTCAAAGTGAGGAGCGAGCCTAGAGCCACGAGCAATGAGGTCATCAAAGTCGTAGTTCGTGATAAAGATCACCGAACCCTCGAACTCGAAGTTCGTCGGAATTGGCTCACCATCCTCATCCTCGATCTTATCGATCGAACGCGACAACCAATGCAACTTACGGCGTTCGGTAGAGTCGCATGCACCCTTCAAGAGGTTCATCGACACATCGTCTGCGAAGATCGAGTCCGAATCATCGAACACAAGCACGCAGTTTGCGAACCGAGCATTGTAGAGCAGTCGGTAGAGGGAGAGAGGACGGACATAGCCCTTGATATAGGTCACGTTGTGACCCTGCTTCTCAAGCTCAACCATCTTCGACTCAACCGTATACGACTTACCAAGACCAGCAGGTCCTGATACAATCAGCGAACGGTTGATACCCTTACCAGTTGCCTCGGAGAGAATCTCAAGCGCGCTGAAGCGGTCATTGAGCTTCTCTTCGATCTGCGAAACCGTCTCTACACTCTTAGTAAGAGTAAGAGCAGGCTTGGCAGCAACACCTTGGTTCCGACGACGCTTGGTCATTCGGAAGCCGTTCTTGGGAACACCTCTAGGCATTCAAAACCTCATTCATCTCAAACATGCGGCCACTATACGCGAACGGTAGAATAGCACAACATCAAAAATCAAGGGGTTACAAAATTGACCATAGCCCTTTGATTTTCAACAAGTTATAACTCGTTGATTCTATTAAGTAATTCAAGAGCGCGTTTTGACGCGTATATACGAATATTGGGCTACCGGCGCGCCAATCATACACTTCTACGCCTACTAGACGACCTCGAAACGTGTAACCTGTTGATTCTAAAGGAAAACGTGTTTTCTTCATCCAAAAACACGGTAGTGTAACTTATTGATTCTAGTAGGGCTTTTTAGGATGTAGAAATTGCTCGATCAACTTCTCGGCTTGCTGGACAGTCATACAGATGATTGTCTTAGCCGTCTTAGCTGTCTTATCCGTTAGGACGCAAACGACCGTGTTACTATTAACAACAAGTTCAGCAACTCTTGTACTAGTTGCTGACGATCTGTAAAGAAGACTCATTGTTGTGTTGCTCCACTAGTTGTAGAAGTCTTTGCTTAACCATTGGAAGTTCATAGTGAGGACCAAAGTATAAGTTATCAATCTTCTTGAACTTAGCATTGGGAAATTGCATCTTATAATGAAACAACGCTGCCCCAATTGATTGAGCTGAATCAGCAGCAATTGGTTCTGGGTACACGTTGATGTGTGGGAAATGTCTTTTGATTTCAGAATTACCTAAAATGTTAAGAGCACAACCACCGCCAAGTATTACATTGTTACTATACTTAATTTTTAATGCAGATGCAACTCTTTCTACAAATATTTTTTCTAAAGCCTTCTGAACATTATATGCCATGTTCTTTTTGGTTTGATCATCTGGGTCCTGAAGTTCTGGGTAGCACTGCGTATCAATTTGGCTATCATACCTAAACAAATTACTATTTGATATGATCGTGCCTTCCATTAACATTGGCGGAAGGTTGTTTGGCTTTCCATATGCTGAAAGACCCATCGTCTTACCAGCATCTACAGCATAGAAACCAGCATACCTTGTCACTGTACCATACATCTTACCTATATCAAGGTGGGATGTTATAGTGACTGGAAATTTATAGGAGTTTTGTTTTTGTAGGATCTTTTTATTATCCCACCCAGTCATTTTTGGTGACTCAAACTTATACAATAGCTGCTTATGTAAGGTTTTAATAGTTTCTTTGGCGTAAAATATTGTTGTTGTTTCCGCGAAGGCAGCATCATCATACATCTCTACAGAACCAAATCCATCAATCACGATACAAATAGCATCCTCAAGCCCTGATGTATAAAAACCAGCTGCTGCGTGATACAAATGGTGGTGTCTATTGTCAGCTATAACTTCACCGCATTGTATGCCAGCTTGATTAAGCTTAGCTCTAATATCCTTTACTGATTCTGATACCGTAAAGGCATTATAGTATGGCCGCTCATTGGGGTTCTCAATCTCTGTCAGTACATTGACTAAGACAAGTTTATCAACCACCTTTGTGTATCTTGATATAACATTAATGTCAACTTGCTCAATTCTTTGTGTGTGTTTCATCTTGTTGATTCTTTCACATGAGAATGCAACAAGAATCTCATTGTCCTTTAACAAACAAATTGAGGAGTCGTGGTTAGAGGATGATATAGCAAGAGTATAATAACTCATTTGGACACTAGCAACTCTAGTTCTGGTAGGTACAAATAGTCTATTTTTGAATGGGCAAATGTCTTAAATGCATCATTGATTGTTTCAACTAGTGGTTCATTTGCTAGGTTAAGAGAAGTGTTAAGGATGATGGGAACACCCGTCAATTCCCCAAATGCTTTGATCAAATTATAGTAATGAAAGTTCTGCTCTTTTGTTACTGTTTGGATTCTGCATGAACCATCAACGTGGATAACACAAGGTATCAGGTGCTTCTTTTCTTCCTTACACGTAAATGAAAATGTCATATAGGGTGACTCTTCAATCCCAATCATGTCGAACCACTCGGGCGCATGCTCTAAAAGCATCGAAGCAGCAAGCGGTCTAAAATATTCTCTACCCTTTACTCTATTAACATGATCTTTACCATTAGGATCAAGAGGTGTATAGAGCATCGATCTATTGCCAAGGGCTCTTGGACCTGTTTCAGATCTGCCTTGAAAGATAGCAACTATTTTTCTATCAACTAATAATTTAGCGACATCATTATACTGAATACTTTCTTGCACATTCATTAACATGGTCTCTTGTAATAGTATATCTAGGACCCAGGTATGGGTTGAATACCAATCTATCCTTACAGTTTGTTTCTTTATAGAAAGAATGAGCAGCAGCCCCAAGTGACAATGTACCATCAGTTGCTACCGGATCAATGTATATATTTAGATGAGGGAATATTCTTTTTATATGCGAGTTGCCTAAAATATTCAGTGCGCAACCACCACTGAGAACAATATTGTTACTTTTGCAAAGTTTTACCTTTTTAGCAAATTCTTTTTCAAGAAGTTGTTGTATCTCAAATGCCCTAATTTGACCAGGTGTAGCATCTGGTAGTCTACCATACCCAGATAGACCCATTAGCTTTCCTTCACCATGAACTTTGAATTGAAGTCTATATGTGTAGATGCTATATAAGAATCCAATATCAAATTCTGTAGAGATATCCACACACTCGATTGGAGGATATTTCTGTCTAAATGCTTTCTTCTCTTCTTCTGTAAGTTCGAAGGGGGTCTTGAGGGTTATTCCCTTGTCATATAAGAATTTAAAATTACAGTCGTATATGCCAACCGTAAATCTCTTATACGTGTTCTTGAAGCCTTCACCAAACGTTGTCTCATATACGGAAGTGGTTTCGCTTGCTCTGATTTTATCACTATCTCTAAAGTAGTTGATTGCACCGGCACCGTCGATCACAAGGCAAGATGCCTTATCGAACCCAGACATATAGAAACCAGCTGATGCATGATAGAGGTGATGAGCTGGATTATTAAGGATATGGCGCCTGACATTAACACCATCATCATGTAGGAATTTTATAGCGTCGTTGTATGACTTACGCTTTCCGCTTATACCTATAACTAGGTCAATGCTGTCTGTATATTGCTTGACCAATTGTAAACATTCTATAGGGAGACCAATGTAGTTCTTATTTCTGTTCAGCCTCTCCTCTAAAACAAAGAGTATGACCTCATTATCCTTGAGAAGGGCTACAGAAGCATGGTGTGAAAAATTAATACCAAGGGTATACATTATTTCAATGGATGGTCTGGGAACTCATTATAACATTGGTTCTTGATGCAATAGAGGTTAAGAATACCTTTCTCATATCCCCTTGCTTCAACTTCCCATGGGAACAGCCAATACTTCTCCACTGAATCAATCTTGTAATACTTCTTATGGAACTTAATCATCATGTTGCCATTTCGGAACACTTGCTTCATCTGACCAGTTAGGGCCTGTCTAATATGAACAGTTTCGTGAACAATCGTTTCAAGAAATGTAGCTTTAGTAAACCTAGTAATATTCTTCTTTGTAAAGAACGGATTGATCCAAATAACAAAGTTTCTTGGGCTTTGTGCTTCACCATAATCTTCGATATGTGCGTCCATATATGCCAAAGGAATAGCATCAACATCATGGACAGCCTTGTTGGTTAAGGACTTATCAATTCTAATACTAATTGATTGAAGCTTATCTCTCTGTCTTTTAGTGAAGATCTGCTCAACAGTAAAGCGTGTAAGTGCGACGACATGCTTGCGCAACTTAGGGTTTAGTTTATTTGTGCAGGTAATTTTCATACTGGTAGCTTAGGTTGCTTCTGAATCATATTTTGGTCCTCACATTCAGCTTCGAGTTTAGCTTTGATAGCTTCCGACTTTTTAATTAGGGAGGCAACAGCTTCAATCTCAATATTATGTTGTTCACAATACCACATGATTGCCTCTAGGTAACCCATACCTTTTTTATGAACGCAACTTTCAATAGCAACTTGAAAGTTATTAACAGTAACTCTACCATCTAATTCGATCATACTTCTAGTACCCCTACTCCTGCTTCTTCGAACATTGTTTGCGCAAGTCTGATAGACCCTTCCCATCTCTTAGAAAAAGTATTATCCAGAGGAACAGAAGGAAACACAACGCGAGCGATGCCAGACTGAATGATGCTACCAGCGCAAGAAGCGCAAGGATGATGAGTAACGTAAATTGTACAGCCAGCAGGCCGCAATAAAGAATTAAGGATAGCATTTTCTTCAGCATGCTTGACAACCTGAAGTTTGAGTTCTTTATTATTTAGTATGTGGTCATGGTCACATACACCTCTTGGCAAGCCATTATATCCAACAGATACAACTCTTCGCTCACTATCAACAATGACAGCACCAACCTTAGTTGATGGGTCCTTTGACCATTGAGCAATGTGAACAGCTAAACCAATAAACCTTGCATGCCACTTTGCTTGTGGATCAGGCTCACCATAAGGATAATTGAAAGGCAAGTCGATTGTTGTCATAAAAAGAAAGGGGGCTAGAGAACCCAGCCCCCTTCCATACTCAAGTGCCTATGGGGAATTAGGCAGCGCGGGTGTAGAGCGAGCGAACGGCGATCTGAGTGCGACCGGCCTTCATGTTGCGCGTGAAGCGCTTGGAAGGCTTACCGAGACGGTAAACAGTCGACGTACGGCCATTGGCAAACGTCTTACGGTTAGAGTAGATTGGGAAACCAGCAAAGCGAGCTTCGCTTACGCGAGCAGCAGCACCGGAACCAACCTTCTTCTGAAGCTGAGCGAGGGTCAAACCATTACGGTTCTTCTCGAGAACTTCAACAACGCGTGTCTTAGTAGTATTCATTTCAATAACTCCATATTTAACTAACTTAACAAATACTTGACATCACACTTATCAAGTAGGGCATATTGTAGGCTACTTCAGACTAGAAGTCAACAGGGCGCTCTAATAATTTTTTAGCTAACTTGACCTTCTCGAGGTATTCTCTTGTCAAACCGCGTTCACGACCAAAAGCCTCGATTTCCCAAGGTTGGTCAAAGTACCCTACTCTATTAAGATTATACTTCTTATTCTTAAATACAGATACACTGAAGTCTGTTGACGGAAGGTCAATGAGTTCGTTCTTAACAAACTGCTTAACATGAACCATCTCGTGGGCAAGTGTACCTATAATATATCTTAATGACACCTTAGGTGGAACATATATGATAATAACAAACTTTCGTGGCTGTCTGTTATTGTCCATCCATTCCATATTGCCACAATCATCTCCATATTTGATGATAGGCTTTTTAATTATTTTTAGCTTAACATTAACTTGCTTATTGAGGTCTTTGGAAAAAAACCTATTTGAGAAGAAGCGGACAAATTGTCTACAATGCCTGCGGTGTATCTCTGTTCCACCTTCAATTTGTAGTCTCATTTGGTGCCCCGTTATGGTATCAGTATTAGTTCCGATTGCCCAACTGTCTTTAGTTCGTATGGTCGTCTGTTTATGAGATTAAGTATTTTAGCTTCCCTTCGAGATCCTTTATCTTCAAATGCAACACTACCACTTGCTACAAATGCATGAGTGTTGGGTGGTATCACTATATCATTGCCACGTTCATATCGCCATGCTGCATTTTTATCGGTTATAGCAAAACAGAACGTGTAGCCAGATTCAATAACAAACGCTTGTCGTTTCTCGAACTGAATTATACTTCTAAGATCCATAAATGTACCTGGCGAAAAAAGCCTTCCTGAATTTTCACCAGTGTTCTCACCCATCCTGAACGTAGGCCCTCCAACAATAGGTAAGCATGAGTAGAAGACTTCATCATCAAATGTAACCTGTGTACCTCTATGCAAATAATGTTGAATGGCACGGAAAAAATAAAAGTTCACAATATTGTTTACTATCATTATACACGCTTGCCCATATGATGAATAACTGCAGATGATTCGTGTAACAAATTGTTTGCCTCATCAAAGACACCCATCTTTATCTCATAAATTGGTCTTTCTCTTACATTGCCCTTTGAATCAACTGCTCGAATGCGTCCAATTTCTTTTCGTTCTGAAATTGGTTTCTCAATGATCTTTATGAATGTTTCAGGGTCAGCCATAATCTTTTCATTGAATATTAAACGTCACTATTTTTCCGTTACCGCTAATTAGAATGTCTCTTGGTTTACTTCCAACAACATATATGTCTTCATCGGCAGTAACAGTGGCGTTACCATTGCTACCCGGTATCGTTAGCTCCCCCTCAACAATTAGGGCATACTTGCCTGCTGGTAAAGTATATGAAAAATCAACCGAGACAAGTTCTACATTTGAAAGATTTTGCTGTCTGTTGTTAAGTCTTAATGATATGCTGGTAGCGTTGTTGCCAGTTACTTGAAGTGCACACGGTAAGTTACCAAATAACTGCTTTGGATAGGCAATTGAATTTGGACTAAAGGTAGTGCCGATAAGACTTGCGTTTGCAGCACACTCTGCTACAGTTACGGTTGCACCATCCTGACTTCTATAAATTAGATCTTCATCTGCTGATCTAGGTGTAATTGTTTGATTTACAGGAAGTGAATTCCTCAGCACTATGAAGTCAGGATATCTTTTGAAACCGTAGTAAGGCATTTATTTTAGCTTTGTGTAAACACAAATGTTACTAGCTTACCATTACCCTCAACTGTTGAACCAGGTTCAATTAGCTGAAGTTTTTCACCAGCATCCAATGGATCTGAACCAATTGTTACAGAGCCTTCAAGTAGAACACCATGTGTATCAGATGGTAGTGTATGTAAAGACGTTACGTTTACTATTGCAGCGTTTGCAAAAGTTGCTGGAACTGAAGCATTCAAACCAATCAGTAGAACGCTTACAACTTGGTCTGCTGCAGCATCAATGACGTTGATTACAACGTCGTCATAGGTACGAATTGTAACTGGAACTTCTGTACCATCAACTGCATTATAGGCTAGCTGAGCGCGGGCGCCGCCAAAGCGGTGTTGCTGACCAGCTGCTAGCAGCTCCTTGTGGACTGAAAATAAACTACGAAATGTTTGTCCGCCGTAAAAGCTCATAGGTATTCTCCTACTTTTTCTTGAGTCTGAATTGAAAATACAATGGTATTTGTGGCAGGGTCAGAGTAAACCATGGAGCCATTTTTTGGTTGGCCAGCAGCTACATTAGCAGATTCTGCAGATACTTGGTACGATTGTACTATTGTATTTGATACTGTTTCCGGCATCTTAGAACCCTAATGCTTACAAATTACGTCTTTAGCCTGTCTAAACAAAGTTAGATACAGATATGTAGTCTTTTTAGTGATTTGAGACTATTTATCAATAGAATTGATCTAAATCGGTGGATGGATTGTAAGCCTCGTAGTTTGTAGAGCTAACATACGTACTTTGGAGATTTTGCAGTATAATGTTAGCAACAGTCTTGTGTTCTTTCTTGTTCCAGTAACGTGAAGGAATAAAGGATGTGTTTCTATTACCAAACAAAATTTGATGCATTGAAACATTTGGTAGAATATAGTTTGCTATATCAATCCTTGGGTTTGGCATCCAAGTATCAAACATTAACCACCTGCAGCCAATTTGCTCGAGTCTGAAAGCTATGGCCGAACACATCACAACATGCATACATTCAAACCATTTATCATTCCTAAACTTACCAAAAGTCAAATCGACGATAGTTTTTGCATCTATATCAATAGTTCTATCTGTAAGGGCACTAAAGAATCTCTTTGTTATTAGATCCCCATCCACTTCATTGAAATCGCCTGGTACAGTTGGTGCTGGTGGCCTGTGGCTCGGATTTACACCAAATTCAAATCTCTTGCTATCTGATAAGCCTATAACCACAATATCATCTTTGGTGATAGGTAATGTCATTACAAGTCTTGCCATTCTCCAGTTGCTACCACCCGGTATAGCTAGATTGTTATGTGGCAAAGAAAGATGTGCGGCGAGATGAGTAGGCCAAACTGATTCTACTCTTTCCTGCTCTTCTCTAAAGTTGAAGCCGTAAGTGTAGCTATCACCAATGGCATATAGCATTGTCATAATATAGTAAGTTATGTTATTCTAAAAGTGATTATTTTTCCATCGCCACTAATATCCCTTTCTTCATCTCTCTTACCGAGGATATAGAGATCCGCATTAGAATCAACCACTGTGTTGGATACAGTTATTGTACCCTCCACAACAGCAGCATATGTATTTGCTGGGATTGTAAATGAGCCATTAACGGTTACGGTATTAACATCTACAGGATAGTTGTTTACAAACTGATCAAGTTGACGACGATTAAAAATAATCGTATTGAGAACAGGGATAGTATCATCACATTGAAGTCTTACAGTGTTATTGCCAAACACATCTTCAGGCACATAGGCTGTACCAGGTTGATAGGTGAAACCAACTAAATCAAGATTGCTCTGACATTCGGTTACCGTTATACTACCTGAACCTTCATTGAGGTATAAAATGTCAGCTCTAGTTTTGAATGTGCTATTAGAAAAGGACAGTGGTAGCGAATATGCAAACTGATTTGCAACACCCTCATACCTCAAGAACGTAAGATGGCCTATATGCTTCTGACCATAGTATCTCATAGGAATTTACCTCTTTTTAATTCCATCTGATGTGAATGGATGAAGGTATTAGTACTTGTATCAACATATCCATAAACATAGGTTTGCACTCCATTGGCTTCAGCTTGTATTACTACGCGCTCAAGTAGATTTGGATTGCCACAAATTTCGTAATCTGTTGTATTGCCACTAACAACTGGTTCAGCTGGTGGCGTAATTGTTGGTTCGGTGTTTGACATACTAGAATCCGTAATGATTGTAGAATTGCTCTCGGGCAAAGTTAAACTTGTTCAAGTATGGATATGTAGTTTTCTCAAATATTTGTGCTTCAGAATCTACATCATTTGCTACAATAACCACAAGAGTATTTATGGGCTCTTTAGTTAGCTCGTACCAGGCACAGGCATAAGCTGAGGTTTGCATAAAGTAGTGTTCAATCCACCTTTCTTCTTTAGGCTTGGCAGACGTCTTGAAATCAATAACGGCTAGTTTACCGTTATATATGCCGATGCAGTCTACTGTGCCAGCAACCTTTAAGTAATCTGACCAGATCTGGGTTTCGAGTGCATGAATAGCAGTAACACTTTTGTTCAAGGTTCGTCTTATTTTGTGGAATAAGTCAATTGCATCTGGCATGGCCTTTTTATAGGTTGTATCAAAACCATCATCCTTTAGGATATACTTTTCAGCTAAATTGTGGACAGCAGTTCCTCTATTAGAAGCCTTTTTAGATATCTTATTAGCTTCAGCTTCACCAACCTTTGCTCTCCATTGCTGGATGCCTTCCTTTGTTGTGAATCCTGTAACAGAGGTCACCGAAGGGAGCTTAGCCCCCTCCGGTGTTAGGTATAACCTTGGTTCACCATCTATTCTTTCTAACTTTGGAAAATTATAAAGGTGTGTTTTTAATTCGAATTCTACCCTATCCAAATCCTAATTCCGTTTTAGCAATAATGTATTTTTTGACAAATCCTGATCTCACAATATCATCCACTAAAAACTCAATATAGTCAACATCTGCGACAGTGTTTAAGATCTTCATAAAGTCCTTTAGACCAGATTTATCTTTTGGCGATTGAAGATCAGTTTGTCTATAGTCACCACAAAAGATGATCTTAGAATAGTCACCAACTCTTGTGATGACCGAATCAAGTTCGCCAAATGTCATGTTCTGGATTTCGTCTACTAGGATGATTGTGTTATCTAATGTAAGACCTCTTATAAAAGATGTCGACATGAACTCAATTACGCCAGCCTCTTTGAGTAGGTCATACCCATCAACTCTTTGGGTTAGACAATTAATGATTTCTCTATATGGTTGTTCATATACGCTTAATTTTTCTTCTAGTGTTCCTGGCATGAAGCCAATATCTCTTGTTGGAACACAACTGCGAACGATTGCAATGCGTTTGAACGCTTTATGCTCTAATACTTCTTTTAGAGCGAGGTAGAGGCTGACGAATGTCTTTCCTGTGCCTGCGATACCGTGTAGTAACAAATGCGATTTATAAAATGACTCGAATACCTTTTGTTGCGCTTTTGTTATTGGATATATTTGTTGTAGCTTTACTCCTTGCTGATGTTGGTTACCATTTACTGCTAGTCTAAGTTTCTTCTTGGTTTTGTTTGGCATCGAGTACTACCTTTTACCATGTGTTGATGTTAGACCTCTTATGATGGGATTTAATATTTTTGAGGACGTCACGGAACCCAGCATCTGGCTTTTTAAGGCCGAGGCGGTGTGGATCTCCTATTGGCGGAGCCTGTGTGATAATGGTCTTCAAATGAGGATTGGCAACGAGGTACTCTTCTCGCGCGGAGATCGACATGAACTCCTCATGGACCTCACCCGTAAGGGTGTTTTCAAAAGTGTATGTAGGCATATGTTTTATTTATCAATCTTGAAGTCTTTACCAGTAAGATTATTGACAAATTGAATAAATTTTTCTGCTTCCTTTTTTTTACCACTCACTATCATAAAAATTACAGCAGCATTAACTCCGGCGAGTGTGCCTTTGGTTGCGCCCTGGAAATACATCCAGGTACCAAATACACAACTCATAAAGAACCAGAGAATGTGAATTGCATATTGTTCTATCATTTATTAGCGCCTATAATCCACATCATATTCATCAAAAAAATCATCTTCCATGTCTTCACTAGAAAGTCTCTTTAGCGCATCGAGATCGTGTCCTCTTAAAGCATTACGAATATGCTTTTCAGAACGATCCTTTTGCTTTGGCTTTGATGGGCGATCATCATAGTCATCAAAACGTTGGTTACGAGAATACTTCTTAATCGTCATGGAACTATCAACCTCTTACTTAACTTCGTCCGGTAGGATATCAGGGAATGCTAACTTAGCCACATCAGCTGTAATTCCCTTATACAGCTTATGCAGTTTCTTATCCTTGGCAGCAATTAACATATCTGCCTCTGCTCCAGGAAGGGATTCGATTATTGTAATAAAAATATTTTCACGTTTGATTTTTGTAATATTTTGATCTGGCTGCTCTACAAGATAACCAAACTTACGAGCCTCTGCGTGGAGGTAACCACGATGATAGTCATTCTGTATTGGATCAACTCTCTTGTAAGGAGGAGCACCTTCTGGCAATGCTGCAATCACATTAGGATGGAATGCAAGCTGAAGAACACTCCTCAATGCAAACGAGTCGTTAGCCTTTAGAATATCAGCTCGTTCTTGTTTTGTCTTTGCCTTGCTGGCAACTTCGAACACATCACATACATTACTATTCATTAGAATTCTCCAATATGTTCCATTAGGTTCTTTAACTTGAACTTAATGAAGTAGTTAAATAGATCACCTTTCTTTTTACTTTCCTGCTCATTAAACTGAGTAAGGATAGTACTGTAGACATCAGCTGGAATTTTAGACAAGTCTACAAGTGCTTCATTTCTCTTATAGCCACGAAGCATATTCTGATCGCAAAAGTCTTCTGGTACTTGCTTGACCCATTGGTCAAGGCTCTTCTGACGAACTGGCTTCTGGCGACCACCAGAAATGAATACATCGTCGGCAGATAGGAAGTTAGGAACACCATCACCAGAGTCACCCTTCATAATATGTTCCTTCAGATAGACATCCGGATTGTTATGGGAGATGAACTTCTTACGGACAGGGTCATACTGCCTGACGTTTACAAACTTTTGAAGTTGGATAAAGTCCTTATCGCCAGAAAGGATAAGAATCTTAGGAGCATTGCCAGTCATTAGCAAGGCGCCATGATGATGGACAAGTGTGGAGATGATGTCATCTGCTTCTGCTGTTTCTACCTTCAGTACTCTGTACGGAAAGTACTCCTTTAGTTCTTCTCGGATCTTATTGAAGCACTCAAAGATGGTGTTCCAATCAATGTCCGATTCTTCTCTAGCCTTCTTTCGGTTGGCTTTGTAATATGGGTAGATCTTTCTACGCCAATAGTTCTTGTCATCACATGCAATAACAATCTCACCATACTCCTCACCAAACTTTTGTTTGTAGGAGCGGATGGCATTCAATACCATGTGACGGACAAGGCCTTCTTCAATCTTGGCATCTGTATGGTTACCAAGTTGCATCATCAGGTTAGAAATCATAACCTGGTTTAGGTCAACAATAATCATGCTCTTTCTGGTCCTTCATCGTCTGGATCTTCATCGGCATTTTGCCATTCGGTATCCAGGTAATATTCAAGTTTATTAAAGTATTTATCAAAATCATCTACAAACGAATGCAGAGGATGGTGCTGTTCTCTATACCGTAGTATAATGGAAAAGATGGCTTCCCTCAACAGCAAGACATCCTTTCTATCAAAGTCTTCTGTCTCAAAACCATATGCTCTGAGCAACATCATTGTCTTATTGAACACATCAGTTGCTTCTGGACCAGCTTCATGGTAGCCTTCAACAAAGCTTTCGAGATGCCTTGTCCTTTTCATCTTTGGTTCCATCTTCTTCTGACGGAACTCAGCTAGGCTAACGACATTGTCGTTATTCGAGGATTCCATCTTCCTCTTCCTTTGCTAGCACATTGTCTGTGAAGTAAGGAGTGCTGAAGGTAGGAACCATATCGAGCTCAGTGAACCCATCATCCTTCATCTCCTTGACCAGCTTTAGGGCATCTGTCTTACTGAGGTCAAAGAACTCAATGATACCACCGTCGGCGTTCTTAACAAAAACAGAGTAAGTATTAGCCATTTGTAAATCCTATGACGAAACCAATAACCCAAGGAAGAATAGCAACGATCAACAATATTCCTAAAACTAATCTCATAGATATTTGTCCGCCACATAGTCACCAATGATTAACCCTATAACGAGAGCCCAGATCCAGAATCCAACCTTAAAGGTGAACCAAAACAAGCGCCCAAGCCATGCCCAGATCTCTAAGAACGTAGCAAGCATTACCAGACCCTCAAGAGGACAGTGAACTCATTCAGTCGACCATTCATTGGCTTAGCGACAGCCTTGATAGCATCGAACTGCTTGTTGAGCTGAGGCTTAGATGCATTCATCACAACCTTGAGGAACTCCTCAGGCTTACGAAGCTTCTTAGCCACACACTGCTCAAGGTCAATGTTAAGAAGGCTCGAACGCTTGAACTGAATGTTGCTACCAACATAGCGGCCAAGCTGACGGGTCTTTGTGTTAAAGACCCAAAGCTGCTCAGAGCCAAGAACCTTCTGAGGATGGATTGAACCAACCTTGAA
>SXGQ01172070.1_pt1 | contig 14683 bp, 10 predicted proteins | sample 3178371 | NCBI WGS metagenome assembly SXGQ01 (sample SAMN11356859, study PRJNA531348) | freshwater metagenome | isolation source: freshwater sample F1-20 | place: China: Fuxian Lake, Yuxi | collected 2017-12-25
AACAATAGCCTTGAAAGCTACTTCTCCAGACGCTACTGTCTTTGGCTGAATTACTCCAGGGCCGACACCAGGGGACCCAGATATGGCTCCTGCAAATAGTTTGAAGCCTAGCACAATCTGACCGTTTTTATATGCTGGACACGTTTCCAAAACTACCCCGTGGTCATAACCTAATCCAGAGGCCAACTTAATATTAGACCTAAGAATTTTACCGGCTCCAAGTAATGAATCCCCCGTAAACCCAATAACCCCTCCGCCTGTAGTTTGATACCACAGGTTTTTAAAGGTACTAGAGCTTGTTGGGTTATTATCGTATAAAGTATTACCTGTACTGCTAGACATGTAAGTTATATCAGAGGACGCTGAGTTTGTACTAGAGTAACTTTCCCAAACGGCACCTTTTTTAGATGTGCGGTCTACAGTTAACACTCCCTGCCAGAACGCGAGCGCCTCTTTAGCTACGGTATTAGAGTAGTTAACGGAGTCAGTCACTGTGGCTCCAAGAGTGGATCCAGAGTATCTCTTAACGTCATAACTAAATACCGCTAAGTCTGACTCTGTAAACTCCCCATCCATAACCGTACCAGGTACTAGCAGGACTGAGATGTTAAACATGTAGGATCCTTGGAGCTTACTAAACCCAAGAATTTCCTCAGGTGCTACATATATAGAATCTGTACCAGGTATTAAAACAACAGAAACTTCTTTACTTAAGAATCCAGAGTTAAATAGGTTTACACCTGTGACAGTAGCGAGAGTATTCTTACCGTCACTCGTATCTTGAGTAAACCCTTCTGTAGTAAGGATCGATCCGTGAGACAATTCCAATCTAGAGGTTTTTACAACAGGAGACTTAACAAGAGAGTTAGCGTAGACACTACCCATCAGGTTAATCTTCTTGCGGTCAAATACTAGCGGATTTGTTTCCCTAACGGTACCATTACTGTAATCGGAGTACTGAAGTGTTGCGTAGCTATCGTAAACGTAAGGGGTGTATGAATTTGCATTAGGATTAAAGTCCACTTCCTCAAGAGCGGATCCCCAGATTTCTAACGCAGAGTCTGGTGCAATAGATACACCATTCACCACTCCACCTAGTTTTACGTTGTGCTTGATACCTGGAATCATCAAGTTATACTGGGCACCTGCTGCATTTGATACAAGTCTGATGTCTTTCCAGACATCTGTTATATCTGCGCCAAATTTGAGCCCCTAGGATGACAGGATTGGAGCGGTATAATTTGTACGATTAAATGCGGTACTAAAGATTGAAGCGGAAACGTTCTCATCGAAGATAGCACTATAGGCCCATAGGGAGGCTTTCTTAGAAGGGCCTAAAGGTAATCCCTCCGTATTGAATCTTCTATAGCCACTCTCTAGGATGAACCCTCCACCGTTATCGTCTCCAGCTGCAAACATATCCCAGACGGGAGCATTGATAGCAGAGTTATCGTAGTACATTACGGGGACAATGCTAGTTCTGATGTTGTCTGTAGTTACTTCACTTGGTGTCGGAGTTGTGGTAGCGGATCTTTCCGCAAAAGTGTTACGAAGATTCTCATAAACAAGCCCGTCTTGGACAAGTGTACCGAACGCCAATTTATGGACAATTCCGTAAGGAGCTGCAGAGGTTTCTTGTCTAACAGAGTCTGCTACAACGGTTCCGAGTCTTAGAGTAGCTAGCTTGCGAGTACTCCCCTCTCCAGAGGAGTAAAGTACAAAAGCCCCCTTAATATCCCCAGATGAGGAATCGGCTGTTCTGTCAAAGGGTATTACCGAATTCCAGAAGCTAGGGTCATCGGAGCTGGTAGAAGTGTATCTAGAAAGTCTAGCAAAGTTTGAAGAGGTAGACAGTGCGGGGACTAAAGCAGCAGATCCAGTTGTTGTCAGATCTCCAAGTGTAGAGTGATCGTAGAACCAAAGGTCCTTACTAACAGACAACTTTTGGGCTTGGATATTAGCTGCATCCACTAGTACGGAGTCTTTTACTCTAAGTACAGACTTATATCCTGTAGAGGACCCGTGAGAATCCACAGTGTAGGAGTGTAAGCCATATCTTAGGAACTCGGCTTTGTTAGCCTCGGTGATTCTAGCAGCAGTAAATCGAACTGAACCTAACGCATCCGAGTTTGCGGTAGATCCGTCCAAGGGTAAGTGGGACAGGGCTAGTACAGCTTTGTTGTCCGAACCGAATCTGTTTCGGTTCACTTTATCATTACGAGTAAGGCCGCCAAAGTCTGCACCAAGGACAAGGCCGCCACTTAAAAGCTCGAAGGCCTCAATCGATGAGGGATTCCACTTACCACCCACAGCATCAGCCACAAAGCCTTCCGAAACTTTTTCGTGAGTTTTATCCGACACAAAAGAGGTTAACCCATTTTTGGATACGACTCTAGTGACCAAGGCAGATTCTTTATAGAATGCTGACTTATCTTCGGAATCCCCTTCTTCAAAGAAGGATAAGCCTTTGCCTGAAGCTAGGTTAGAAGAGTATAGGCCGCCAACTGTAGTATCGTTGCCTACATAGGTGAGAGTACTAAGAGTCTCAGCTGCTAAGTACCTATGAGAAACTCTAACTGAGGCGCCATAGTTTAACCAGGTTAGCCCCGCTTCTGAAGATTCAGGGTTATATGCGTAGACAGCCTTGGTAAAGTTTGTACCTGATAGAAGGGGGGTTATTCCACCCGAAATTAGCTCAGATGAAGTCCACCCAAACTTTACCGCGTTATTAAGTTTCAACCCGTCTTCAGCGTAGATCTGAGATCCATCAATACCAGCCAATACCCAAGAGTAAACTCCTGTTCCGGATACTACCCTTTTTAGAGCTCGGAAAGTATTTGAGTTAAGGTTAAAAGCAAACTTAGCCCTTACACCTGCAGAGGTTAGGACCTGCAGTCTTCCTGCTGGGTTTTGTAGACCATCTGTAAATACAACGCCTCCAAAGTCATTAGCATCATCTGAGAAAGCAGTTACACTTAGAGATGAAACATGAAGCTTACTGGTAATAGTCTGAATAGAGGGGCCTGTATACACAAAGGTAGATAGGGAGGTTTTTTCAGCACCTACCGTATCGAAAGCCCCTATAAGTACAGACGAGGTCGCCTGAGGGTCACTATCCGAGTAACCGTCGAAATACCTAGCTACTACGTTTTCTGAGGTAGCATACTGGCCGGAGGCTCTTCTTTCCGCAGAGAAAGCCACCTCTTTAAGCATGTAATCCGCTGTAGCGAATTTTCTCCACCCTCTAGAAGTCCCCGTTACTACGTTAGAGTCAATGAGACCTGTCGTACCGTTATTAGTGTAGGTACTAAGGCTTAGAGACCCTACATCTGCAGCAGACCTGATCTGAGCCATTAACCTAGAGTCTGTGCCTCCAAAGTTTTTGTAAACGGACAAACCAAAAGACTGTACACCTGTGCGGTATAGAACTCCAGATACTGATGAAAGAACCTCTACTCCAAAGCCGGATTCAGTAGGAGAAGCGACAAAACGCTTAGCAGCAAAACTCCTAGCAATAGCGTCTCTAGCTGTTGCTCCTGTATTAGAGGTTTGAGCAAAATACGCCCACTTATCTTCCTCGGAGATGGTTACGTCAGAGAAAGCGGTTTGAGCAGTTATGATACCACCTAAAGTGGTCTCATTGGTATCTGTACTAGTTAGACGGAGTAGTCCATACCCAGGCTTGTGGTTTACTGGATTATCTGAGGTATAGTCACCATCAAAGTAGAACGGTGTAAGTCTTTTTACATCTTCTTCGATTACGAACGCAGGAGACCTATAGTAGTCAGAAGCAAACCCAACTAAGGACCGGACTTTACCAGTGGCAATAGCACTTCTATCATTAAGGGATGTACCAGAAGACCCGAAGTTAACAAGGAATGCCTTAGACCAAGCATAATCGGTAGTATGTGCTAGGTACCCTAAAGTGCTTAGACTCCAGTTTGCGCCAAGGGCTACACCGCTACCAAATACAGAATTCAGTACTGCAGGGGAGGATCCGTAGAGGGGTAGTAGAGTAGAAGATTGATGAGCGTAGTCTTCTCTGGAGTCTGAGGTTAACCAGCTCCCTGAGATCCTGGTGTCCCAGACGTAGTTAGTTCCACCAACCTGACTAAACCCTCTGGCGCGGAAGGTACCCGCACGCAGCTCTGCATTTAGTGGGACATAGAATTCCGTAGCACTTCTTGTGGAGGATAAATAACCATCTAGGTCTCCCCCCGGCAACCAGCCTTGAGCTTCTCCATACCCTACCCCACGTTCGGAAGACCCGTCCATCAAGTTTACGGGGGAGAATCTGATTACTTTGGCGTTACCACTAAAATCAGTATCCGTGTGAATAGATGCGACTTTAGTTGAGGGGGTTTGGGAAGAGATGCCGACTAGAAGGTCAGTACCGACAGAGTGTCTACCTGCAAAACCATATAGAGACCTCGAACTCCCAGAGTGGAGTTCAGATACCCATGCTGCACTGTCTGTTCTTAGGCCTAGTGAAATTCTAGAGACCTTGTCGGTGTTTAGACCCAGCCAACCGTTTAAGTTAGCGTTGTAAGAAGCTAACTCTATGTGAGTACTTAAAGGGGTAGGCGAAAGGGGAAGGTTTAGGTAGGACTTAGGTATATCAGATGGGCTTGCTGTTAAAGACCCTAAGTAGGCAAGCTTATAAAAGTGAGCGTTGGGGAATACGTTGTATCCGTCCGTAACAAAATCGGATATAGGGCTATAAGCAGACCAAGCGGAGGGTGCTCCTACTTCATTAGAAGTGTTATTATGGTCATAGCCGGTAGTCTCATTTTTTGTCTCGAGGTATACGGTTCCTGACAAAGAATAAACTGAGTAAGGGTTTACAGCTCGAGGTGTTACCGACCCTGTATTTAGGGCATCTGATGTGATACCTCTTCCTTCCGAATCAATAAGATCTACTTCTGAACCAAACATCTCGGACTCATTTAAGTCCATACCGATAAACGCAGCTCTATCCTTATTAATTAGGTCTTTTAAAGCGGTTGCACCGAAGGACACTACACCGGTAGGGTTAAGAACTAGTTGGTTTAAGTAAGAAGGGTCTTGCTGGAAAGCCTTGTGGAAAATATCTCTTACGGTAACATCTGTAGTTTTAGCACCAGATTCCAAAGCATATGAAATTTCGTTTACTGTTTTGGCTCTTTTCCCAAATACAGTAAGCAAATCCACTACAGTAAAGTTGACGGAGTTATCCCTTACCAGTAATGCTAAAGGTACGTGGTACTCTTTCTCGATCGCGGAGGCCGAGAGGTTGCCTCCGTCGTGTGGTGTGGAGAAAAAAGGCAGAAGGAAGGGATCCGACACAGACAAAAGCTCAGAGGCAGTAACTCTATGAGTTCTGAGTGTCACTACGGCTTTTAGTCTATTACTAGTCTGAACACCAATTTGAGAGTCTCTAATGGAGGAATCCACCCATGCTCCGACAGCGGTACTATGAGGCTCCGTGCCGGCAGTAGTATAATCGGGAGCAGATACTTCCTGGAATTTAAGAGACAAGTAGGCAATATCGTAGGTCTTGCCTGAAGGCTCCGCGGGTCTTACAGGGGTCACTGATCCAGCGGGAAATATGGACACGTCTAAAGGGTTAGCACCTCTGGCGGGTTCCAAGTCTACCTGGTTAGCGTAAGAGATTTCAGGAGTATGAATAGCAATAGGAAATCCATGTGCGTACAGGATAGCAGGATTTTCAGAATAAGAGCCGGCGTTTAGACTGGTGGCGCCAGACAAAGTCAGGTTGTTTTGGGCAGAAGAGTAGGTAACGGTGAAAGGGGTTCCACCTTTTTGATCCGGTACAAAAACATCCGCACCAAGGGACTTAGCTAGGCGCCTTACATTAGTTAGGGAGCTCTCACTAATCTCCCTAACCTCTGCATCTAATAGAGGCCTATTTGCTTGGGGGACTAAAACGGAAAAAGCCTTATCTTCCGAGAAGGCGATTGAGTCACTATAAGTGCCTGTAAGATTCATCTAAAACCCCCGAGCCCGCCTCTACCCATACCTCTACCCGCTCCATAAGGACCTGAGATGCCCCTGTAGGGGTTAGAAGCTTGATAGGGGTTAGCTCTTAAAGACCTATTATTTAAAGCTCTGGACATTTCCTGGGATACCCTGGAAGACCCTCTATGACCTCCACTGGAACCAATAGTAGAATATCCCTTGGCAGTCACCTTACCTTTTGCAATAGCTTCTGTAGCACAGAGTACTGCTCGAGCAAAGGAGTCGGACAAGTCGTCATGGAAACCCTCTCTCTTAGGAGCAGAAACCTGAATGTTATACTTGTCCTTGTAAATTGCCTGAAGAGTTAAAAGCTCTTTAACCATTTGATCGTCATCTAGCTTTTCCTCTCCGTTTTTCTGCATCACCATATTTCCTGGAGGCAAAACAACATTACCAGAAACGACTTTTGATAAAAGGTTTTGGTACAGCTCTGAGTTGCCCGTAGTAGTTGCTTTTCTTAGTTCCAGGTTTTTAATCCCTTTCCTTTGAAGCATGGGAGTCAGTGCAAATTCATAGTACTGGTCACCAAGCCCTTGGCGTATGGGGAAGCGGGAGTAAAGATCCTTGATCCAATCTACTACTTGGTCGGGTTCAAAGTTTTCTACAGAATAATCCCATGGGTAGTGGACTTCGTAATGCACTAGGTAGAATTTGAAAGTTACAGTCCCGTCTTCACTAATATCAGGCTCGACTTTAACTACACTAAACGCGGTTCCGTCTTGCTTAAAACCGATGTCAAACCCTAAGAAGTAATAACCTTTATCCATGGTTCTTTCTTTAAGGGTATGATTAGCATCCACACAGGATCTTAATGCCTCAGGGTCATCAAAAAATCCAAATAGTTGATCCGAGAATTCAGCACCAAATTCGCATATGTAGGATTTTGGATTAGCTTTATACTTACCCTTAAGGTAAGAAGATGCAATACTTGGATTCATAACCCATGTAGGCATTTTTAGCATTAGGTAGTTTGATTCCGGATCAAAAGACCTTTCAAAGGTTTCGTAAAACAGTCCAGACCTATCTGCTGGAGAAGAAATCATAATTTCCCTACCAGCGGGTCTACCATCGGGGTGGGCAAAACCTGCAATAGATGGCGTTGCCGCATCATAGATAGCCTTGTCAGACTTATCCGATGCTCCCTTACCGCCGCCTTCGTCTTTAAAGAAAAACGCAGCCTCATCAAAAATAACCATGACGTTGTTAGGTCCACGAAGACCTTTACCCGAACACGGTGCAGCCCTGAGCCTTAGAGACTCTCTTTTCCAGTTTCCGTACAGATCTATATCCCGCTGAGTCTGGAAGAATACTTCAAACTGGTTAGGAGAGAACATATAGGGTCTAAAGAATTTGGACCTACTAAGGTTACCCACCACACGGTCAAATAGGTTTTTAGCATTAGTTTCATTGGTAGAAATCGAGGTGATCTCAATCAAGTCATCAGGCATAATTCGAAAGTATTCTTGAGGGGAGTACCTGGATAAAAGAGTATAAAGTTCATAACACGTAATGAAAGACACAATTGACGTTTTAGATCCCCGACGACCAACCACCAGCTGTAAGTTAGTATAACCTATTGCATCTAGTCTTTCTTTCTCTTTATTAATCCACCCTTTACCCCATAAGTATTCGAAGAACTCCAGCTCATTAAAAACGTGAAGGACTTTTTCATTATACTGGTCTCTAACAACAATATCCCGGGTATCCGAGTCATCAAAGGGCATACCGTAAAAAGCTTTTACAATAAATCTTTGCACTGGGAACATAGGTGGAGTCTGACCCTGCCCCATACCCAAGCCCCACTCTGCTTCTAGGAAAGTAATAGGATCAACAAGAGAGACTTCGGTCGACTCTCTTTCCACCATATCTCCAACCATATCGGCTAGTGAAAATCCTGTAGGTTTTTTTGCTTTAGGGTTTTGTTTAGACATATTTAGATCTCAGTCTTAGGTTTCCTATCCTGATCTTTCTTTAGAAGATCCTCAATGGAGTGACCTGAATAAAGTTTTTTAGCGATATCCTCAAAACCTACTAGAGCATTTTGTAAGCTACCAATAAACGTATGCTGTAAGTTTGTAGGAATAGAGGCGTCTTTTAAAGAGTTTTTAATCTGTATTAAAAGATACTGCATAACGCTCTTAAAACCATCTGAGTCAAAATCAATCTCTCCACCCTGGAAGGCCGAGACGTCTTTTGCTTTTAAGGCATTAAGTTTTGCAAGGGCTTCCAGGGCCTTAATAATCTTATCAGAGGTAGCAGTGAAGTTACCTCCAGCTTTTACCAGCTGATCCCTACTCTGTTTTAAAAGGGCAATTTCTGTTGCTGTGTCCAAAAGAACTTGGTCATATACCTCTGAGGGACTCGCTCCCCTGTCTACCAATTGATACAGGGAGTCTTCCTTATACGTGGTGAGAGGGTTTGACGGAACGAGTAGCTCATCCAATGATCCGCTAGCCGTAGGCAAGAGACTATCGTCTATAGTAAACGTTCTAGGATTCTTTTTATTACTCATTGTGTTTTCCTAATCGACTTTGTTTTTAAGCTAAAACAAAAAGCTCCGAGGAGTCCCCCGGAGCTTTTTAATAAGTAGAGTTTACTCTACGGTCATTTCTCCACCAGAAAGATCAATTCCCGAGTGGAAACCACCGCGACCGATATCGATTTGAATCTCCTGAGCCTGTATATACATGTCATTAACTGAGCTTGCAGTCTTAGTTAACGCCTCATCATTGGAGAGGAAATCGGTGACGGAAGCGACGCGGGACCCCACAAAAGATCTTTGCTGCATTGAACACCCGCCTAGTGTACAATGGGAGCAAGAAGAGCATTTAGAAGCTTTCTTAATACTAGCAGTCCGTGCTAAGGACATTTTGTACTCAGAACAATTGTCCAGGCTGTTTGCGTCCACAACAGTCATGGATTGTAAAGAGCTTGCCACAATAGAACGAGCAGTTTTGTCACCAACAACGGAAGCTACCTTTTCAGTAACCTGACCCAAAGAAATACCGTTTTCCAGGGACTTTGTGGTAGCTAGTTTTAGCTGATCAATAGAAATAGCTTTTTCTTCTTGAACAGCAACCTTATCATGCTCAAATCCTTCAGGGGACTCAGAAGCCTCAATATCTGCCACAGCTCTCATCTTAATCAGTGACGAGGGATCATTAGCCTTTTTGACCACGGAGATTACAATGTGAATAGGATCTTGTACTTCTGTGAGGATTTGACCAACAGACTCTTGAGGGACTCTGCCTTGACCAATTAGATTGGCCGAGAAGTCTTCCGCATCAGACAAGCTGAAATCTTCGAGGGACTCCAGAAGTTTCAAGCCATTAGACTCCGCACACCCTTGGCCCCAAGCTACAGGAGCGCCCGAAATTGCGCCATTGAAAGCAAATTTAGGACGGATACTTGCAGACTTAATAGCGCGAGTGGCTTCGCCTGCAGACTTAAACAAGGAAAGGTCGACAGCGGCAGCGCCAATGAAACCAGCTAGTGAAGCAAGCTTTTGCACCACAGGATTCTGGCTGGCTGTTTTAGCGTATTTTCCTGCCAACAGGTTGGCTTGAACACTACTAGCTTCTGCTGTCATCTGTGAAGATTTTTCTTGTTTAAGGATGTCCTGATATTCAGCGTCCATCTTAGCTAGAAGTTCTTCATGACCTTGGCCAAGGTCCGCAGCTTCATGCTCAATAGTTTCTTCTGAAACAGGAGCAGAAGCTTCCCTGATAAATCCGCCTAGGAAAGCAGTACGCAGGTCTTCTTTGGAGTTAAGGATTTCACCTTCTTCAATTAGCCCTTCAGCAGCTAACCTAGCTGAGAAGCGAGCCAATAATTCTGGAGAGTAGTCCACAGAAGCAACAACAGATTTACCCAAGAATTTGTCAGAAGCAAATTTTTGCCCAACTTCTGCGTAGGGTGTTCCTACCATAAATTCAGGCATCTTTTTGAAGGAGGCAAGATGTTTTTCAGCAGCAATACGGTTAGGGTAAGCGGATAAGTCCATATAGACATTACCAATTAGGCCTTGCTCAGCGGCTAGCTTCTCCAGCTCGTCCTTAGCTGACTCCACTACATCGGCGGGGTAGTTAGCAGTGATAGATGTTAGAGCCTTACCCACTTTACGAGCGTTAGCGGCTTTCTTAACTGCTGCGAGTAGCTCAGTTTTAGCGTCGGAAGCTTTCTTTACTACTTCCGAGGGGTTGATGACGTTATCGATTCCGCCGGTATGTGTTCCGGGTTCCTGGAAGTGATGCCACACAGAAGCTAGCTGCGTGCGGATGTCACTGGGATGGGAGGCAGAGGGGTACCCTACAGTTCCTTCCGAAAACCACGACAGGTCCACGAGACCGGGGCTGCTGGAAGCAGTTTTAGATGTAGGACCTAGGATATCCTCAGGTATTTCGAGTTTACTGTGCATGGCTGGATCTCTCCTCTTGGGTTCCTAAACGGATAAAGTTTCTTATCATAGACGAGGCCATCTTTGCTTTGACCGGGTCTACATAATTCTCGGGTACTTCTTCTTGAGTTAAGTCAGAATTAGAAGAATCATCAGTATGAGTTACTGAGTCTAGGGTAGGTTCTGGTTCCGCGGAACCTAAACCTGCGTCTTGGATATCCTGTTCTGCTTTCTCTTCAAACTCTTTTGTAAGAGAGTCTTTGTTCTGAATAAGAGTAACTAGATCCTGATCAGGTAGTTCCCAACGTGGATTAGATAGCTCATCAGACAGTGTATCAGTCAGGTCTGACAGATTATTTACGGTTTCCGAGATAATGTCCTTAAACTTACGGACATTCATGACGTACCCTTTCCCACCCAGCTTACCGTCGGGTGAAATTTCGTGACCCTTAATGCCTGTAATAACTTGCTGAACACCGGTCATTAGGCCAAGGGCTTCGCTGAGATTGTTAAGCATAGTTACGATGTACTTAACCGCAGTTTTATCCTGGTAGGATTCGATATGATCTAGTTCTCGTTTTTCTGACATTTTAAGCCTGAACTTCCTCTAAGTTTGCGCAGCGTTTGACTACCGGAAACCCGTTTTCATCAGTCTCAACCGCCCAAAAATCTTTTGAAGATTTATGAATCAGGTTTGAGGAGTTTCCAAAGAAAGCAACCTTATCAATCGACATAAAGTCTAAAAGGTCTGTTAGGTATCCAGCTCTTTTAAGAGCGGAGGCTGTACGGACTGACTCCCTGTTTTTCTCGGTAGTAAAACTACTTAGCGCGATTTTCTCAGAGGAGGGACTGGCTTGTACCAGTGAGTCGTAAATGGTTGGTAGTTTCATCACCGAGCTCCGGGATAGGTTTTAAACATTTCTTTGTTTTCAGTATCTGAACCCTCAAAAGGGAACCCTGCTCCGTAAATAAACGGAATCTCACTAGGGCCTACAGTATCCTGAACAGGTGGCGCCATAGGGTTGATCCTAGGGCCGTTGACAGGCATATAAACTCCCGCCGGGACTCCCTCATCGAAAATATCTCTACCTACAGGTATTGTAGATTCAGGTAGTTTTTCTTTGTATTCACCCATTGAGGTACTTGCAGGGGTGCCTAGGTAAGCTCCCATTTCTCCATCGCCGTAGTTCTTACCGCTGTCCAAATAATAGGGGAACTGCCCCTCCTGTGAAGAGGGGCCCCCATTTATTAATGAATTTCCGGCCTCCCGGACGCGACTTGAGATTTTTCGGATCATCTTAAATACTTCTAAGTTTGCTAAAACCTTTAACTACCAATAAAAGACTTATGCAGTGTGATCCATCGAAGCTTTAAAACCTCGATTAAAATGGGGTAGACATACCTCATGTAGCATGTACGGATTCTTTCTGGTATAGACCATAAGCTCCAGTGCAGGTGCTAGATATGTTTTTCCGTTTGCTATCTCTTCTCGAATCTTTTCTACAGATTTATCAAACTTGTGACGAACTTTGATTTGTGTCAACACCTTATCCCCTGAAAGGGATAGAAGCTTGTTAACAATATCAGCAGTCTCTGATTGGCATGTAGTCTTACACATACTACAAACGATCTCAGTCTCCAGTGTAGGAAGCACTGAGCTAATAGCCAGTCTTAGGTCTTCGTGAGAAACTTTGGGCATATCTCTAAGAAAAATCAAGCGCTTTTTAGCTCGACTAATCCTGTGGCTAATTGCCCCTTGAGAAACTCCAAAAAACGCAGCGATGTCTTTTTGCTTCTTACCACTAAAGAAGTAGAGATCAATTATATCCTGCTCTTTTTCAGGAATTAAGTCTAGGTAAGGCTTCATCTCTTCAAAAGAGATTACGTTGTCAGAGGCTTCTCCGAGGAGTTTATCCTCGTTAGACCTTGTTCTTTCTAGTACTTCATGGGATAGCGAAACTGTTTTTTTGTTCATCGGGAGCTCCTTGTGCAGATCTCCCTTAAGCTAAAACAAAACGATTATTCGCTTTTGAACCTGGAGAGGTTCTCTAGCTTTTCAAGAGTCTCCACAGCTCTTGTTCGGGTTTTTACCGAAACTACAACTTCATTATAGAGTGGAAAAGCTTTAACGACGGTACCTACCATACCCGCTAGAGGTCCTTTGATTAATCGAACCTCCGAGCCTTTGTGTGGGACATCGACAAGCGGGTCAGCAGACTCAATTAGCGCCCTCTCATTCTTTTTGTAGGTGGAGGGGTGTCTCTGATTGTGGTCTGAGTTTTTTCCTAGTGAGGATTTTAATGGATCAGGCTTTTGTAGTGTCTGCTCTAGTGTTTCTCTCTGGGTCTTGGTCAGGATGAAGGTGGAGGTGTAACCAGAAGATTCTCGGACTCTTACCACTCTTTGAAGCTCTAAGAGGTCGATTGGTTTTAATTCGGCTATTACTGTTAAAAAATCTGACATTACCGAAGAGAACAAAGAAAACGAATCACTTCTGTGAAAGAGCCTGACGGACCCCTCTTTGTCGCCTTTTGTTTTAAACTCTTCTTTAATCACCCGTAAATCGGATCTGGATCCTACCCATATAGCTTTTTCTAAGAGATCGCGAGATTGCTCTGACAGTGAGGTAGTTTTAAGTAAGTCTTTGACTTTAAAGTGGTTGACCTCTACGGATGGGTTTCCTGAAGAGATCTTAATCAACACCTCATGGAGATCCCCTACCTTTTTGTGGATTTCTGGAATGGTAAGCGAAAGAACTTTCCCTAACTCTCTAACATTAAGACCGTTTTTTGCGGCCAGAGTTTTAGCCACTAACTGATCATCTTCTGAGAGTAAAGAAATCTGTGCTGGCCTAAACTTTCTGAAATAGGTTCTTCTTATCATTTCCAGATTTTTCCACTTTTAGTCGATGATTTTAATGTTAAAAAGTTTTTCCCAGGCGTCAACTTCTCGGCATCTTCTTGTTACTCGGATCTGAACAGCCTTTTTCTCTTTGTCCACGCCGATTACTACAGCGTCCATTCCTTTGAGTACCCCGTCGATTGTTTGGACTTTGGCGCCAATCTCTGGATAGCAGCCATCTGTAGTACTCTTACCTGTATTCTTAAACTGATCGATCTCTTCTTGAGTGAGAGTATATGGTACCCGGGGAGCCTTTTCTAAGATGCAGTCAATAACGCTGGATCGGTAGATGATACTCTTAAGGTTCTTTTTCACTTCCGCTGTTTCCACCTTAACAAAAACATACCCCTCGAAAATAGCGAGATGAATGTTTTTGCCGTGAGCAAACTCTGTGTGGATGGGGATGTAGAAATCTACTTTCTGGCCAAATATCTTTTTTAGGTCAGAAACAATATAATCCAGGTGAGTCGTCACCTGGATATGATCGCAAAGTCTGAGGATAAACCATTCTGAATTCACAAAAACTACCTCGTAATGGTGTGATTTAATTTCCTTTCCTCACGAACGGTAGTTTCTTCTTTTTGGGGAGCGGCTGCGGAGCCTCTCCTTCTTACAGGTACAAAAAAGCTGTTAGCTCGATCCTTTTGATCCTCTGGGATACTTGGGATAACGGGTTTTTCAACTTTTGCAACCTGCACCTCTCTAGTAGTCTCTACCTTGCCGTATAGGAACTTATAATGTAAAGAAAGTAAATGCGACTGTAAAAGAGGTAAAGAACCAAAGAGGTTGTTATCAGTTAGGTCTTTAATCATAGTGATTACCGTATCCTGATACTTTCCGGCAAGGTGTTTTAGAGTTTCCTCATAGTCTCCTTTAAAGGAAGTTACCCCGTGCTGGTACTTCATGATATCAACAAGGACCTTGAGGGCCATGTCTCTAATAGTTTTTGCGTCAGCTCGGTTAGCAATCCTATCCAGGATATACATGGCTGCTCGGATATTGGTACTAAGGGCATCTAGCATATCAGCTACGTCAATAGGACTTACTGGTGAGATGGCCTCAACATTTTCTTCTGTGACACCGCCCATGGCTCTTAACACAGGGATAGCATTTTCCGCCTGACGGAAGGATCCCTCGAAACAATCAGCTAAGAGGCTTAGACCCTCTTCCGTATAAGGAGTTGCAGAGTTCTTGCATATGTGGCGTAATTTGATCAGAAGGTGACCCTTAGAGGTCGGAGGCACCAAGATCATGAAACCTCTCTGCAAGAGTGGGGCAGGCATCTTATGCACCTCATTAGTACAGAAGATAAACACGATAGTCTCACTCGTATTCTCTTCTTCTAGTACTTTCAAAAGGGCGTCTTTA
>SXGQ01840467.1_pt1 | contig 14682 bp, 16 predicted proteins | sample 3178371 | NCBI WGS metagenome assembly SXGQ01 (sample SAMN11356859, study PRJNA531348) | freshwater metagenome | isolation source: freshwater sample F1-20 | place: China: Fuxian Lake, Yuxi | collected 2017-12-25
GACGGCCTCGGTATCGTCAAACAGTCCGGTGAAATCGAAGCTCTCGCCCGCTCAGAGTCGGATCATGGCGGCGTCTATGTGGTACCCGCCTTCACTGGCCTCGGAAGCCCGCACTGGGATCCGTTTGCACGCGGAACGATCATCGGTATTACGCGCGGTACGACCAAAGGACACATTGCGCGCGCTGCGCTTGAGGCGATTGCCTTCCAGAGTGCAGAGCTGCTCTTGGCGATGCAACAAGATGCGGAGCATCCGCTACGCGAGTTGCGAGTCGACGGAGGTGCAGCGAGCAACGATTTATTAATGCAGTTCCAGGCAGATCTGCTCGGCGTACCGGTGATACGGCCAGCGGTGACAGAGACGACCGCGCTAGGCGCTGCTTATCTTGCAGGAATCGCCGCCGGCTTTTGGGTCAACGAAAACGCCGTCACAGAGCGTTGGAAAATCGACCGCATTTTCGAACCACGGGTGTCGCGTGATGCTGCTGAAGCCCGAATGGCTGAGTGGAGCCGCGCCGTCGAACGTAGTCTGCATTGGGCCCAGTAAGTTATCCGACTCGGCTGAGGATCGCACGCAAGTCTTGAAGTGGAATTTGCCCGGGTGCGGACTCACGTCCGCTTGTTGCAAACGTCAGTGACGATCCGAAGACGCCGCCGAAGATTCGACTGACGACACCGAGCGAGCCCATCGCCATACTGATGACCGGAATAGGCAGTATCTTGGACATTCGCTGCGTCACCGTCAGCAAACGCAACACATCCTCGGGCACTTGCGGCATCACGGCGACTTTTGCGACATCGGCACCAAGCTGATGCGCACGCTGGAATAAGGACTCCAGCACGTCCTCTGGAGGGGTTCCTTGAAAGTCGTGTGCGGAGAGAATCACTTTCCTGCCGCGCGCATGTGTGCGACTGATCAGCTCGTGGATCAGAGCCTCCGAGGACTGCATCTCCAAGTCGTGAAACTCGAAGGGCAGCTGATCCGCCGCCACAAGACGTAACGTTTGCAATGCCGACGGCGAAAGATTCACAGGCTGTCCGCCTTCCGCGCTGGAACGCACTGTAAATATCAGGGGAATATCGCCAGCGACCTCCCGCAAAGCGTAAGCGGCAGACAACACTAAATCGGACGATCCGATATCGACGAAATGATCGGCTCGCCACTCGATCATATCGGGATGCTGAGAGATGGCCATTACGGCGTCCGCCAAGAGATCGGCTAGAGTCTGCGCCACGAGCGGCACACAAATGAGCGGCGATCGCCCGTCGCCTAACAAAGCTCGCGGATTCACGACTTGGGCCCTCTGGTCTTGCGACCCGATCGACCTGTCAGATTGGTTTGATGCGAGTATTCGAAAGGGTTGTCATGAACATCTTCGCCCCGATGGTAGCGACGACCGACACCATCGGGCCTCAGTACGTCCACATCGCTCCGCTCACGACCAAAGTCACGCGCGACTTGTTGCTCCTCGGCGATTTGCTCGGGTGTGAAGAGCGTCGCACCATCAACCAAATCGAATTTTTCCACGAAACCACGCGGATACGGAATGAATCCGGCGACGACATCACCCACGGCGATCTCGATCGGAAAGTTAGGCCGCGTGATCTTGAGATTGAACGTGAAGTCACGACGGAGGTTGTCGGTTTCTACCACCCCGGTCATGTTCTGCAAGCCATCGATGAAGTAGTTAGGTGGCTGGATCGTCATCAAGCTGATATCGGGCGGTGTACGCAAGGCGAATGCCGCCTGTACGGTGACGATACCGAGACCGAAGTTTGAAACCATCGTTTGCATACTAGCAAGACGTTGTACTTCGTCGGCATCGTGAAAGGTCACTGTCGTGTCAGCCGGGTCGGGTCCCCCATTCCACAAAAAGGTTGCACGCAGCAAAGACCTCATCGCGAAGCCGTACTGATTACCGATCACGAGCGGCAAACAAAAATATGCATGGCGCGAGAACCAATCGCGTTTGCTATCGCCGCGAAGATTGAAATACACCTCATCCTGACGACCGCTGTAAAAGTTGTCATATGGGATCGCGGCGATCGTCTCTGCAGGGACTTTGATCATCATCGCCTCTCAGAAGTCATGTCGTTTTGACTCATCGAATGTGATGAACGAGGCGATGGTGTGGCGCATCCCGCTGGTCACTCGACGAACACCATGCAGATAACGCAGCGTCCCGGGGAACGTGATCAAAGTCCTCGGTGGTGGCTTCAGTTCGAGACTCAAATTCGGAAAGTAGATCTCTCCGCCCTCGTAGTTATCATTGAGGTAAATCACCGAAGCAAAGTCACGCCACGGAAACGGATGGGGAGCACCACCCGGATTTTCGCTGTCGGCATGGGGATGTAACTCGTATCCCGTCGGCCAGCGAGCGAAATTCACCAAATCGGCGAACAAGGGGGGTTGGGCACCGAGGTGCGCCTCGAGTGCGCCATGGAGCGTTCTCACGACCCGGTCGCGGATATCGCGAAAAGTATCCAGTATCGATTGGTGAGCGAGACGATCGGGAGTCAAGGTTCGGCCGCTCCAGTAATCGGCAGTGAGATCAAACGACCCGAAGTCCGCATGATCCGAGTTCAAAAACGCCAGTAACTGTTGGCACTCGCCCCTCTGCAGAAAATCCTCAACCTGCAGCGGGAAAACCGGCAGCGAGTCGATCACGGCGCGAGAGGCTCTCATGAACCCGACTCTGGACTCGACCCCAACCCCGGCGCCGCCTCGCTCGCCGTTTCCCTAGCGCGAATCTGCGCCACCTTCTCGGTCAACGCACGCTCCATCACTTCGAGCGCCGCGCCTTCGGGCCATCCCAACTTAATCATTGCCTCGAGCAGCTTATCCGGAGTCTGCCCCGCTTCAGTCTGCGTGATGATCCAACGACGCAGTTCCGGGGTTACCTTCGCGTGAGTGCGCATACGAGTTACTCCGGCGGCTTTCCCGGGGGCCAATAGAGCGCTGTCGCACGCCGCTTGGATCGAAAAATCGGATAAAGGAACTGCGTGGCCCAAGGCTCGTGGCCGTGTTCCCGATCATCGGCAAGACCGTACTCGCTTGGATACCGTCGGGTGATACGTGCTGTCCCGAAGATGATGTCCCAAAGAAAAAGTAGATTGCCAAAGTTTCCGGTGTAGTGACCGACACCATCATCCTGAGTCAAAGCGTGGTGCGCGTAGTGGGTTGCCGGCGTCGATATAGTCCGCTCCAAGACCCACATCAAAGGCCGAGTAACAGACCACTGGTACAGCTTCTCGTCCCAACGAACACTCGAATGAGCACCGATGATGACCGAGACCTTGACGATGGCATAGACCACGTAAACCCAACCAAAACCGAAGAAGATCAGCAGCCCGCTCAACCACAGGCCCGGCATCATCGCGTAATAGAAGGCGTTATTGCGATAGACCACCCGCACGCTCATGTAACTCGCAGAGTGGTGAGCGCGGTGCAATGGCCAAAAACGACTCGTGTGCGACAACCGATGCCACCAGTATTGCGTCAAGTCATCGGCGAGCAGCAGGGTCAACAGCATGCCCCACCAAGGCCAATCGGCGAGCGCCCCCTGATGCTCTGGGATCAGCAGGAGCGCCAGACCCGTCGACGCACTCAGAACTCCGAGGGATATCAGAGGGAACAAAAGCGTGACCGCCACGTCCAATCGGTTGTCTTCGCGTGAAGCCTGCCGAGGGAAAAACCGCCCGCGCACAAGCTCCATCGCGATGAAGCTCACCAAGACCGATGCCGTGACAGCCATCTGAACTGATTGAGGATCCATGGGTCAGAAGTATACCCCGATGCCCGTGGCTCTCCGCTAAAATCACCCCTATGTCGCTAAGCCCTACCACCGTGCAAATCATCGCCGCCGCGCTGTTTGCGGTCGCGATCATCCATACGTTCTCGACGAAGTATTTCGAGCACCTCGCACACACCCGGCCGGCGCACAGCGGCTTGTGGCATCTGCTCGGCGAAGTGGAGATCGTCTTCGGTTTCTGGGCGCTGGTGCTCGCGGTCGTGATGGTCCTCGTCGAAAGTACGGACGCGATGAAACAGTATGTCAACTCGCGAAACTTCACCGAACCGCTTTTCGTATTTGTCATCATGGTCGTCGCTGCGACACGACCGATCCTCCAGACATCGAAGCAACTCGTTGAAGTGCTCTCTAAACTGATCCCCGGCAAAGGCGGTGTCTCCACCTACTTCATCGTCCTGACGGTCGTCCCGCTACTTGGCTCGTTCATCACCGAGCCAGCCGCTATGACACTGGCGGCATTGATGCTGGCGGATAAGTTTTTTTCGAAAGACATTTCATCCAAGCTCAAATACGCGACCATCGGCGTTCTGTTCGTCAATATTTCGATAGGCGGCACGCTGACTGCCTATGCCGCACCGCCGGTACTGATGGTCGCTGGCACCTGGAACTGGGACACGGCATTCATGCTCACCCAATTCGGCTGGAAAGCGGCCATCGCCGTCTTCGTCAACGGCATCGCTGTCACTCTGCTGTTCGCCAGGGAACTGGCCAAGGTTGCGACGGGCAAAAGCCCCTCATCGGAAAGTCCGATAGTGCCGATGCCGCTGGTTTTGATTCATATCGTAATCTTGGCTGGGATCGTTTTGTTCGCTCACTATCCACCGCTCTTCATCGGGCTTTTCCTGTTGTTCATGGGTATCGCTACAGCCTACTCGGCCCATCAGGATCGCTTGATCCTGCGTGAAGGCCTGCTAGTCGCTTTCTTTTTGGGCGGCCTCGTCGTGCTGGGCGGACAGCAGCAATGGTGGCTGCAGCCGCTACTCGTGAACATGAGCAGCGATGCGGTTTTTTATGGTGCAACTGCGCTGACCGCCATCACCGACCACGCGGCTTTGACATATCTTGGTTCATTAGTTGAGGGGCTCTCAGACGAGTTCAAATATTCGCTCGTAGCCGGTGCCGTGACCGGTGGTGGTCTGACTATCATTGCCAACGCGCCAAACCCGGCGGGCGTCGCCATCCTGCGTCGTTACTTCGACGAGGGTGCGGTCAGTCCGACAGGCTTGCTCGTGTCTGCGCTGCTGCCGACTCTCGTTGCCCTGTTGGCGTTTCGATATCTTTGATCATTGCCAGCAACTCCGCTGCTTCGCTCACTGCACTCGCCACGTGATCGGTGGTGTCGTGGCCGAGCACTACCGCACGGTGCAAACCGCGTAGAGCAGTGGCGAAATCCTGGTAGCCCGCGGCAAATTGCCGACTGACATCGTCGCGCGCGGCGATAGTCAACGCGCGCACCGAGCGCTGCGTCTCAGAGTGAATTCGATAGAGAGCCGACCTGTTGTCGTCGCTTAACCGGCTCCCCTCATCCGCCGCAATGGCGCTAGACCACCGCGTCAACTCGGCCAGGTTTTGCTCGGCAGACTTGATGAGTTTGTCGGTCGCCGATGGCGCCGAATGGACGGGCATGGAGCACGTTAGCAGTAAAACCGCTGCAACGCGGCTGATTCGAGCCATGGCGATCCTCATTCAAACCCGACCCGCAGGCACACCGGCCTGCGGATCGGGAAACTGCTAGGTCATTGAATCGAGCGAATCAGCCCGCTCGGGATGGACGTTACGGCAGGCCCTCCCGGTCCGCCAATTCGGGCTGGCCCTTACCCCCTCGTCTCCTGCGCTAGAGCATCAACGACTCTCCGTAGCGCGCGGGTAGTGGTCATCCCTGCTGCACGAGCCTCCCCGACGATCCGTCGTTGTCGGTCCGCGCTGCTACCCTCGGAGATCATTCGGCGCGCATGATCAAACGCCCAATCAGCCCGCAACTCACCCACCGCCGTCGCACAGTGCCGAGATAATCGCACAAGACACTCAGACAGATCGATATTAAGACCCGAGTCCGTGTCGAGCCACTTTGCGCGCACGCCAAATCGTTTGGCTCGCCATCGATTTTTCTCGATCAAAAGTCGCTCTAGGCCATCGTGCAGACGAACCGTGTCACCCCGCGCGATATGTAGACATTCCTGGACGATAGCGACTCGAAAAAGCTCCGCGATGCACGCGGCATCGATAGCGCGGGGACATGCATCAGTGATGCGCAGTTCGATAGTCGGATAGCGCGAGGAAGGACGTATCGACCACCAAATATAACTTTCGTCGGATATCGCTCTTGCGCGCATCAACGTTTGGACGTATCGCTGGTATTCGAGTTCATTTGCGAACAACCTCGGAATACCTGTCCGTGGCCACTCGTCATAGGCAGCCTGCCGATAGCTCATCAGACCCGTGTCCTGTCTAGCCCAATAGGGTGAAGACACACTCAAAGCCAATAATAACCGTAGCCAGCGCATGACTCGGTTCATGAGCTCGATACGATCAACACCTTCGCGAACCTCGGCATGTACATGGAGTCCGCACAGTAGATTCCGTTGCGCGATAATTTAAAAATCATCGAGCAACTCCTCGTAACGAAGTTCTGACGTGGGAACTTGCGACCGCCATTGAGCTAACGGATGGGTTCCGGCGGCGATGACACCCATGCCAAACGATCCGGCGACATCGATCAAACGACGGCGCCCCTGCATCAATGAATCGAGTGCCTCTGACGATACTTGCAATATCGGTGTCTTGAGCTCCACCTGACATTGCAGCAGCTCATGCGCCAACATATCCCCCAGCACTTCGCGAGCCGCTTTGTGAAACGCAACCGGCGGACGGCGAGCCACGGCGCCACTGTCGAGATCGGTGAGAAAGAATTCCTCCTCAATACCAAAGCGGACGGTTGCAGCCATGATGGTCTCCTGTCAGATGACGATTGAATGAGCCCGGGCGGACGCCTAAGCTCGTCGCCCTCCCTCAAGTGATTCGGGCGGCGATGGTTTCCCATACCTCGAAAACTCAAAATCCGGCTCAGCCCGTACGTGTAAGCCCGTGGCTGGTCGCTCTTTACTTAGTCGCGCATGTTGGGTTGGACGCTGTTAGCTACGTTCAGCCCGTCCTTAAACTCGGTATCACCCCCCTCTCGCCACAGACCGGACTCGTTCTTGCCTTTCTGTACGCCTCTCGCGGCAACTTTTGGTGGGTCGCTGCTGCATTTTTGGTCTCGGAGATCATAATCCGCGGCATTCCCATGCATGTTTGGATTCTGCCGCTGCAAGCCGTCAGCATCACGGTGGTGTATCAGTTCGCAGCATGGTTGCTGCGCACACGAGTACCGATGGACGGCGTCGCCACTCTCAGTGGCACGCTGAAGTTCATCGCCACCGCAGCGGCGACTGCGATCACTGCGGGAACGGTCAGTATCGGGCTTTACACGCTTGCGAGTCTCATTCCATCCGAGCAGTTCTCATCGGCACTCGCCCGCTTTTGGGTGGGAGATCTGAACGGTATCCTGCTGCTCACCCCGCTGTTATTGAGGTTTGCCGACACCCCTTTGCTACTGCGCGCGATCGTTGCACGTCCGGTCGCATTCATCGGCGTACTGTTCGGATTATTCGCCGCGTTTACGCTCGTATTTCTGGTGGGAAATCCGGGCGATCTACGCTTTTTCTACCTATTCTTTGTCCCCGCTATTTCAGCAGCACTGATCTGGGGTGTTCCCGGCTTTCTCTTGGCGGCATTGGCACTGCAGATCAGCCTCGTTGCCGGCGTGCAGCGCCTATCGGAAGTAGCCGCTCTAGTTGATTTGCAGTTCTTGATCTCAACGTTGCTCGTGACGGGATTAGCGCTAGGCGCAGTCGTCACCGAGCGAGAAAATTCTGCTCGGCTGGCATTACAGCGCGAAAAGCAACTACGCGATAGTCAAGCAAACCTGGCGCGGGCATCGCGCGCGGCGACGACGGGTGAACTCGCCTCCACATTGGCACACGAGCTCAATCAGCCGATGACCGCGCTGGTGAGCTATCTGCGCGCAAGCGAAATCATGATATCCGATGGTAATCGTCATGATGCTCGACTCGCGCCCACACTGCGTAAGGCAGCCGATGAAGCCTTGCGTGCATCGGATATCTTGCGACGCTTGCGTAATTTCTATGCTGGACGCGATCCGCAACTCGAGTCGCTCGACTTGCCACCAATCATCGAAAAACTGGTCGAAGCATTACGACGCTCAGATCGTATCGGTATCGAATCTATCGTGCTGCGTATCGATCCAGCTCTGCCGGCGGTCACTGGCGATCGAGTATTCATCGAAGTGATCCTCTCGAATCTTCTGACGAACGCCCTCGAGGCGACGGCAGAGCGATCGAACGCCCTGATCGAAATCGCCGCCGCCCGATCGGAGAGGGCCATCTGCCTATCCGTGGACGATAATGGCCGCGGTATGTCGGAACAGGCTCGCCGCGATCTCTTCAAAGCATTCGTGACATCCAAAACCGATGGTCTCGGCGTCGGCCTCGCCGTCAGTCGATCTCTCGCCGAGGCCTGCGGTGGGGAACTTCGCCTCGCCGAATCGAGTCTTGGAGGAGCAAAATTTGAACTCGTTCTACCGATCGATTCTGTCTGCAAAGAGTCCCCATGAAAATCGACCCGACGATCTACCTCATCGACGACGACGCAGCCATTCGCGACGCTTTGATGTTGCTGTTGAACCTCAGGGGCATGACCGCCGAAGCCTTCTCCAGCGCGGAATTTGCGCTCGTGAAACTCAATCGCGAGTCGCGCGGCTGTGTGCTGACGGACTTGCGTATGCCGGGTATGTCGGGATTGGAATTACTCGCCGAGGTCAACTCGCGAGAGATCAGCCTGCCGGTTGTTCTGCTCACAGCGCATGGTGATGTCGCGACGACGCGAGCGGCGCTGCGCGGTGGTGCTTTCGATTTTCTGGAGAAACCGATCGACGAAGACATTCTTGTCGATGTGCTCACTCACGCGATTTCGGAGGATGCGCGCGGACACCAACAACGATTGCAGACAGAAACACGGCTCGCGCGCATCAATACACTGACGCAACGAGAGCGCCAAGTCTTGGCTCTACTTGGAAGAGGCCTGCAAAATCGTGAGATCGCCATTGAGTTGTCCATCAGTCCGCGCACGGTAGAAGTCTACAAGGCGCGGATGATGGAGAAGCTCGACTGCTCGAGCATTGCAGACGTCGTCAAGATGAGTCTGCTGCTCGACAGCTCGGATCGCAGCTGAGCGGTTACTCGAGTAGGCTACGGAGCATCCACGCCGTCTTTTCGTGGACCTCAAGTCGCTGTGTCAGCAGATCTGCGGTCGGCTGATCATCGGCACCGCTCACGATCGGGAAAAGTCGACGGGCCGTTCGCGCTGTTGCCTCCTGCGCCGACACGAGATGACGGATCATGTCGTTCGCGGAGGGAACTCCTTCGACTTCCTGGATGGATGCGAGCTTCGCAAACTGCCGATAAGTTCCCGGCGCAGGGTAGCCAAGCGCCCGAATACGCTCGGCGATCAGATCCAATGCGGTCCACTGCTCGGTGTACTGGGTCATGAACATCTGGTGCAGGCTATTGAACTGCGGGCCAGTCACATTCCAGTGAAAATTGTGCGTCATCAGATACAGCGTGTAACTGTCGGCAAGCAGCTCGGCGAGTCCATCGACGATTTTCTTGCGATCGGAGGACTTGATGCCAATATCGATGCCGGGGCTTTTTGTCTTGGCTTTCTTCATTTGCTGACTCCTCGAAAGAGTGGAGCTTAAACTAGCCGATATGCGACGGATATTCATGGGCATTTGTGCGTACCTCACACTACTGTTGGCACCGATCGCCATCGCCGCTCCGGTACAAACTGGTCTCGATCGTTTGGTCGCAACGGACTTCGCTGCGCTGAGAGGTAAAAAAGTCGGTTTGATCACCAATCCAACCGGCGTGGATCGGAAGTTACACAGCACCGTCGACATCTTCGCGACGAGTAAATCGATTCGACTAGTCGCGCTGTTCGGCCCGGAGCATGGCCTGCGAGGCGATCATTCGGCCGGAGATAAAGTTTCCGATAGCATCGATCCCATGACGCGCTTGCCGGTGCACTCGCTGTATGGCTTGCAGCGTAAGCCCTCGGCAGCGATGCTCGCTGGCCTCGATGCGCTGGTCTTCGACATACAGGACATCGGGGTGCGCTCCTACACCTACATCGCCACGCTCGGGCTCGCGATGGAGGCTGCTGCGGAAAATGGCGTTGAGTTCGTTGTGCTCGATAGACCCAATCCGCTCGGTGGTTTACGCATCGAAGGTCCCCTACCCGCCGAGGGCCGTACCTCTTTCGTCGCGCCCTATCCCATTCCCTATGTGCACGGACTGACGGTCGGAGAGCTCGCGACCCTGATTAACGAGTCCGGTTGGTTAACCAGTGGATTACGCGCGAGGCTGACCGTGATCCCCATGCGTGGCTGGCGACGTCACATGACGTTCGAAATGACGGGATTGCCTTGGGTTCCAAGCTCACCTCACATCCCGCAAGCGGCGACGGCCGCACTCTACCCCGCCACCGGCATCATGGGCGAGTTGAGCCCTAGCATGATCGGCATCGGCTACACGCTGCCTTTCGGTGTCATGGCCGCAGCCAATCTCGACGCCGAAACGTACGCGAGTGCGATCCACGCATTGGACTTACCTGGGGTACAAGTGCGACCCGTCTACTTCACTCCGTACTACTCGAGCGGAGCGGGGCAACGCCACGGCGGTGCTCAAATTTATTTGAACCTGAGCGAAGTTCGATCGCTCAGTCTGCTGCAATTCCAATTGATGGAAGTACTCATCAGACAATCGCCGCAATCAAATCCGTTTCTGCTGAACACCGAGCGTTGGGACATGTTCGACAAAGTGGTGGCTGATCCAGCGATCAGAGCGGCATTCACGAGGCGTTGGTCTGCCGCCGATGTTGAGCCGCTCTGGAAGACTCCGGCCGAATTCGTGGATCGTGCCCGTAGTCATCATCTCTACCGTTGACGTCTACCATTGACGTCTACCGTTCATGACTGACTTCCTTTTGCCTGCGCTGCTCGCGACGGCGCTCGCGGGGCTCGTTCGAGGTTTTACAGGATTCGGTGGCGCCCTGGTGATGGCGCCGGTGCTACTCACCCTCACCGATCCGATCAGCACGACGGCCATCGTCATCATCGTGAATGTCGTGGCCGGTATCCTGCAAGCGCGCGAAATTCATCGCGAAGCCGACTGGGGTATCGCCCGGCCACTGTGCTACATCGCGCTTCTGACAGCACCGATCGGCTTGTGGTCGATCCACGTGCTCGATATCGAACGGGTCCGTCAGATCGTTGGGGCGGTTGTGTTGCTCGCCACGCTCACATTACTGCTACGTTGGCGATTTCCCTTCTCCATCCGACAACCGCTCGGCGTCGCGGTGCTCGGTGGGTCGAGTGGCTTCCTGTTTGGACTCGGCGGTATCGGCGGGCCACCCGTCGTACTCGGCCTGCTAGCTGAACGAACTCCGGCACGGATCGCCCGCGCGACGCAGCTCGCCTACTTCTCTTTGATTCAGATCTTTACGTTGCTCGTCATGGCTGCGAGTCAATCGCTGACGACGCGACACTTGTTGCTCGGCGCGCTGCTCTCGCCCATCTACTACCTTGGCGGACTGGCCGGCGGGCGCCTACTGACGCCGGCTCGCGAGCCGTGGTTTCGACGCGCCTCCATCGGGGTGCTGTTCGCGGTCGCCGCCTTCGCTCTAGGGCGGTGATGACGGTTTTCCACACTGGACAAAACCCCTTTCTTTGCGGCACCTTACCGTTATGGAGATCACCCAAACCAGTCGTGTGTCGGAGCCGGGTGTGCCGCGGCAGGCTCGCCTGGACGATGTCGCCATCACGCAGCGCGTGGCCGAGACGCAGCGCAGCGATGCCCAGCGCGCCAATGCGCAAACCAACCAACAGGCACCCTCCCCCGCGGAGCAAGCCGTCTCTCGCGCGCGTGTCGAGGAATTCAAGGAATCTCTGCGTAGCGCCAATGAGCGGCTGGCGGTGAAGGGGCGTGAAGTCAACATCGGTTACGACAAGTCGTCTGCCACGGTCGTTGTGACGGTGTCGGACCGAGAGACCGGCGAGACGGTGCGTCAGATCCCACCCGAGGCGGCGATGCGCATCACTCGCAACATCGATCAACTCACCGGCATCCTGATCGACCAGAAGGCCTGAGCCGCGAAATACTCGCGGTCATAGTATCTTCGCGCGCCATCTCGGAGGGGTTCTGATGGCCAAGCCACGCAGTCGAAGGCTCGTCTTCTTCCTAGTCGGCGTGCTCGTACTCGCCATGTTGGTTTATTGGCAGCGCGGCGCGATCGCATTGCGCCTGGTCGAAAACGGCGTCGACCGAATCACCGCCAACGGCGACCCAATCGCAGCGCTACCCGATGGTTTACACGTGGGTATTTGTGGCGCCGGCTCCCCAATGACTGATGCCCACCGAGCGGGCCCCTGTACCGCCGTGATCGCGGGCAGCCGCATGTTCGTCTTCGATGCGGGCGGCGGAGCTGCAGCCCGCCTACTGCGGATGGAGTTGAATCCGGCGCAGATCGAAGCCATTTTCCTCACCCACTACCACTCCGATCACATCGACGGACTCGGCGAGCTGCTCATGCAGCGTTGGGTCGGCGCCGCTGCGACGCAACCTCCGCGAGTTTTCGGACCGACGGGGCTCGAGAGTGTCGTCAACGGTTTCCGCGACGCGTATCGGCTCGATCAGTCTTATCGAACCGGGCACCACGGCGAACAACTCGCCCCGCCGTCGGGCTTCAGCGCAGAACCGCGAGAGTTCGACATCGATAGCGCAGTGGGTCGTCAAATACTGATCGATGAGGGTGCGCTGCAAATCGTCGCATTCGCGGTGGATCATGGACCTGTCACACCGGCCGTCGGCTATCGAATTCGCTACAAAGGCCGGACGGTCGTCATCAGCGGTGACACACGCCGCAGTCAGAACGTGGAGCGCGAGGCCAAGAACGTCGATCTGTTGCTGCATGAAGCGCTTTCGATGAAGTTGGTGCAGATACTCGAAAACGGCTTCGATCGACACGGACGTTCGCGCTATGCGCAAATCATGCGCGACATCCGCAACTACCACTCGAGCCCCGAGGATGCCGCGAGCGTGGCTGCAGCAGCGTCGGTTCGACACCTGGTTCTGCACCACATCGTGCCGCCGTTGCCACTGGAGGCCTTGAAGCCCGAGTTCGTTGGCAATGCTACAACGATTTTTTCAGGACCGATCGATGTGGCCCGTGATGGTGATTGGTACACCCTGCCCGCCGGCGGCGATGCCATCATCGTGTCGCACCGACCCTAAGTATCGGCTGACGTGAGAGCCTCGATATCCAGCGCCTTTTCGCGAACACTGACGAGCAGCGTCCGACGAAACACCTTGCGTTGGTACTACGGACTACCGCGGCGTTGGAGGCAACGGGCGGCTATCGTTCATTACTTTCATCAAGATGACGATCCTTATAGCGAGCTGCTCGCAGCAGTCTTACCAAAGCTGCAGCAGCGCTATCACATCGACCTGCGTTGCCATCGCGTTGCGCCGCCCGATGATGCATCGGCGCCGGATCGACAACGATTGCGTGACTGGTCTGTCCGAGACGCCAAAGCACTGCAAAGCGCGTATCAACTTCAGTCCGACCCACGTACCACGGAACACCTGCCATGGCACACGCGAGATCCACATGTAGGCGCTTTGTTGCGTCGACGTCTCGGACACTATCTCGGAGCGACGATTTACTTTGAGGGTGAGTGGTATTGGGGAATTGATCGGCTGCACTATCTCGAGAAGCGCCTGCAGCGTGCAGGACTCGCACATCGCCCGCTCGAGACGCTACTGATCGAACCCCAACCGCTGCGTTTTTTGCCCCTCGCGCGCCCGAGCTCAACTCGACCGACACTCGAATTTTTTTGCTCCTTGCGCAGCCCCTACACCTACCTCGCCGTCGAGCGCGTACAACGCTTGGCCGAGCACTACGGCGCCGACCTACAACTGCGTTTCGTGCTTCCCATGGTCATGCGAGGCTTGCCGGTCGGCTTCGCCAAACGCAAATACATTCTGCTCGATACCAAACGCGAGGCCGAGCGGCTCGACCTGCCTTTCGGTAACGTCGTCGACCCCGTCGGTAAACCTGTCGAAGACGGACTCGCCATCCTGTGTCGAGCGATCGCCAAAGGCCGTGGCACCGCCTTCCTGTCTGCGTTTCTCACCGCTGCATTCGCCGAGGGCGTAGATACACACCAACCGAGAGTGCTGCGACGAATCGCGCTGCGCTGCGGAGTGTCCGATCTCGACTTGGAGGATGCCCTGAGCGATCCGGCTTGGCGTACGATCGCGTCTGTGAACCGCGAAGCGCTGTTGGCGTCTGGTTTATGGGGTGTCCCGTCTTTTCGTGTGGTGGGATACCCGTCGGTCTGGGGGCAGGATCGCTTGTGGATGATTGAACGAGATTTGGTGATGGCAACTCGCGTATGACAAAAACGACGAAATGGTTTTTGGCTGCTGGGATCACGATAGCGGTGGTTGCTGGCGCTTTCCTCGCGGCCGGTGGGCGCACGGGCCTGACGCTGCTCTGGATCCAATACGCCGTTCGAGAAGAGAGCGCACCCTACCGCGAGATCGAATGGCAACGCGGCCCATCGGCACCAGCGGCCCTCGCCGCAACTCGTCCCCCCAACATCATCCTCATCGTGGCCGACGACCTCGGTTATAACGATGTTTCCCTCAACGGCGGTCTCGCAGGGGGGCGCCTCAAATCGCCCAACATCGACC
>SXGQ01052722.1_pt1 | contig 14681 bp, 12 predicted proteins | sample 3178371 | NCBI WGS metagenome assembly SXGQ01 (sample SAMN11356859, study PRJNA531348) | freshwater metagenome | isolation source: freshwater sample F1-20 | place: China: Fuxian Lake, Yuxi | collected 2017-12-25
CTGCGATCGGTTGGGTGACGCCAGCGCCAGCGCCGGCACCGGAACCGGCGCTGGCGTTGACACCGACGCCGAGGGGCAGCAGCAGCGCCCGGGGCTGGCGCGCCTCGCCGTGCTTTGGCAGCTTGGCATCGGCGCGCCCGCCCCGGCCAGCAAAGTGCAGCTCTCACTCGGCTTTGATCTCCCCGCCGCGCCTGCGCTCGACCCGCTGACCGCCTGGCAGACGATGCTCGCCGACTACGCCGCAACCGGCCTGACCACCGGCAGCCATCCGCTGGAGCTGATGCGCCCCGATCTAGAGCTGCGCGGCGCCCTGCCCAGCGCTGCGCTCGAGCAGGCACCGCACCGCCGCCGCGTTAGCGTCGGCGGGCTGGTCGTAGCGCGCCAGCGGCCCGGCACCGCTAGCGGCGTCTGTTTCGTGCTGCTCGAAGACGAGCAGGGGACGATCAACCTCGTCCTGAAGCCGCAGGTTTATGAGCGCTTCCGCTTGACGGTAAGAACCGAGCCGTTGGTATTTGTCGAAGGAACCCTTGAGCGCCACGCCGGCGCCGGCGGCACCATAAACCTGCTCGTTGATCGGATCGAGGCGCTTGAGCCAGGTGAGGCGCAGATCGCCGAAATTGGTGAGCTCGTGAGCGGCGACTTCCGTGCCGTCGCTCCGGCCGTAATGTCGTTCGCTGAGGGCCGCCGCCGCTAACGCGTTTGCGCGCCGAGTAGAGCCTGCGAGCGGGCGTTTCCGGCTCGGCGCCCTGTATCGTTTGGGCTAATGATTGGTGTTGCCATATTCATCGGGATCTTCCTGATCGTCGGAATCGTCGTGATCGCCGCGGGCTTCTCATCGAAGCGCAAAGCGGTGGCCGCGGGCTCTAGTGGTAGTGGCAAGCTGCTTTACGTTGGCGTAGCAATCTGCGTCGTCGGCATCGGCCTTGCGATTCCCGCCGTCCTGACCCTCAACAACGGCACAAAGACTTCGCGTGACGCAAGTGGCGGCGTAGTTCTAACCGCAGCGCAAGAGAACGGGCGCGCTCTGTTTGCACAAAACTGCTCCGTCTGCCACACGCTGCAGGCCTCCGGCGCAGCCGGCCAGACCGGCCCCAACCTTGACATGATGGTCCCGCCCGAAGCGCTTACCTTGAACGCGATTCAGATCGGTCGCGCGCGCGGCGCAGGCAACATGCCGGCCGGGCTGGTTACCGGCAATCAAGCTAAGGAAGTCGCTAGCTACGTTGCTGCCGTTGCAGGCCAAGGCTTGGTTGCGGGCGAGAACGACTCCGCTTCAACCCCTTAACGCACCGTTTCGTGCAGTAGCGGAGGGGTTTTGCCTGCTTGCGCTACCGTAGGCTGAGTACATACCGCTGAGTTCCCAGCTGTCGTGACGGCGCTGGGAAGCGGGGGACCCAACAGTCGGGGCGAATCGCCGCTCATTGCGGCGTAGCGCAGCTCTTTCAGCGCGAGCCCGTCAGCTAACCCCGTAAGCACAAGAGAGAGGCTCGAAGAGCGATGTCAACAGAGATCAGTTCCCCATGGTGGTCAGAGGTGGAGCACCTGCGCCCGCAGTCACGGCAGAACGGGTTTGCTGCCGCCGCAGCGCCTGGCGGCGCGAGTGAGGCCGCCGAGCCCGCCCAACGCTCCGGTGAGCGTGGCGCCCCAGCGCCGGTCGAGCGCAAACCGATCAGGCCTCTGCCGGTCGTCCGTCGCCCTGGCGCGCCGAAGGCCCGGGCGCTGATCGAGCAGCGCCGCAGTCGCGCCTCGCAGCGGCCGCTCCCGAATCGCTCCGCCGCGAAGGACTCGCTGACGCGCCGCCGCCCCGATCGGGTCGCTGCCTGGGCCGCAATGCTTGGGCTGGTGCTCGTTCTAACGGCCGCCGCCAGCGCGGGTGCCGCGCCGCTAACGAAGCTCGGCGACCGCACGCTGAAAAAGCCGATGAACGGCCATGACGTAAGGCAGATGCAGGGCAAGCTGCACAAGCTCAATCTGCTTCAGGTAGCTCCAACCGGCCACTTCGGTTCGCTGACCTACGCCGCCGTGCGCCGTTACCAGCGCACGCGCTGCCTCACCGTTGACGGCATCGCCGGCCCGTCAACGATCGCGGCGCTGAGGGCTGGCAAGCGCGCCTGTTCGTCGAAGCGACCTTCCAGCGGCGGTCGCGGCAACAGCCGTGGTATCAACCGCACCCGCGTCGTCACCTGGTACGGCCCTGGTTGGTACGGGCGCAGGACTGCCTGCGGCAACACGCTCACCAGCCGCCTTTACGGCGTTGCGCACAAGACGCTTCCGTGCGGCACCGTCGTCTACTTCCGCTTCCGCGGGCGCACCGTTAGAACGAAGGTCGTTGACCGCGGCCCTTACGCTGCTGGCGTGCACTTCGACCTCACTTGGGCCGCGGCGCGCAAACTTGGCGTAATCAGCATTGGACGCGCAACTGTGCGCGCAAGCCGCTAACCAAAACTGCCAAATTCCCATTGCGGCGCTAGGGTCGTTTGATGGCCGATTCGCCTACCAGCTCGGAGGACGTGAAGGCGCTTTGCGCCGAGCGTGACATCCGCTTCGTCCGCCTTTGGTTTACCGACATTCTCGGGCAGCTGAAGTCGTTCTCGGTCGGCGTTGACGAACTCGATGACGCCTTCGAGGGCGGGATGGGTTTCGACGGCTCATCGATCACCGGCTTCAACGCAATCGAAGAATCGGACATGATCGCGATGCCCGACCCGTCGACCTTCGCTGTGCTCCCGTGGCGCCCTGATGAGCAGGGCGTCGCGCGGATGTTCTGCGACATCCAAACGCCTGAGCGCACTCCATACGAGGGCGACCCGCGCCAAGTTCTTCGCCGCGCGATCGCGCGGATGGAAGAGATGGGCTTCGACACCTTCAACGTCGGCCCAGAGCTGGAGTACTTCCTTTTTAAGGACGCAAATGGAACGGAAGTGCTCGACAAGGGCGGCTACTTCGACCTGACGACGCTCGACGCCGGCTCCGACGTTCGCCGTGAGACCGTGCTCGCGCTCGAACAGCTCGGAATTCACGTTGAATACAGCCATCACGAGGTCGGCCCAAGCCAGCACGAGGTCGACATGCGATACGCGCCCGCCCTGAAGATGGCCGACGACTGTATGACCTACCGAATCACGGTCAAGGAGTACGCAATGAAGTACGGCTGGCATGCGACCTTCATGCCGAAGCCGCTGTTCGGTGAGAACGGCTCGGGAATGCACACCCATCTCTCGCTCTTTAAGGACGGGCGCAACACTTTCTACGACGAGAACGACCCCTACTTCCTTAGCGGCGTCGGCAAGGCCTTCATCGCCGGCCAGCTGCGCCATGCGCGCGAGATGAGCGCGATCTTCGCCCAGTGGGTCAACTCCTACAAGCGGCTCGTGCCTGGTTACGAAGCGCCGGTTTACGTCGCCTGGTCGCGCCGCAACCGCTCGGCGCTCGTGCGCGTGCCGCTCTACCACCCAGGCAAGGAGATGGCTACGCGGATGGAGCTGCGCTGCCCTGACCCGGCCTGCAATCCGTATCTAACTTTTGCCGTTCTGCTGCAGGCCGGCCTTGAGGGAATCGAGCAGGGCTACGAGCTGCCGGAGCCGATGGAGCAGAACCTCTATCACCTATCGCCGGAGGATCGCCAGCGGATCGGGATTGAGCAGCTGCCGGAGAGCCTCGGCGAAGCGGTCGAGCTTGCCGCCGCCTCAGAGCTCGTTTTGCGTACCCTTGGTGAACACACCTTTAATCGCTTTGTTGAAATTAAGCGCCGCGAGTGGGAGGAGTACCGACTGGATGTTTCTCAGTGGGAACTCGACCGCTACCTCGCGATTCTGTAAGTAGTCCGCCAAAGGAGACCAATTATGCCGAGCGCCGCCCGCGCAGGAATGATCACGATCGGCCCGGACCTAGAGGTCAGGCGGATGGGTTTCGGCGCGATGCGCTTAACAGGCGACGGGGTTTGGGGGCCAGCGGATGACGCCGACAACGCGCTCGCCGTGCTGCGCGCCGCCGTCGAGATGGGCGTCACCTTGATTGACACGGCCAACTCGTACGGCCCGGAGGTCAACGAGCAGTACATCCACGACGCTCTCTTTCCCTACGCCGATGATCTCGTGATCGCGACCAAGGGCGGCATGACCCGCAGCGGCCCAGGCGAATGGCACCGCAACGGCGACCCCGCTCACCTCAAAGTGGAGTGCGAAACCAGCATTAAGCGCCTCGGCGTGGATGCGATTCAGCTCTACCAGCTGCACGCGCCTGACCCTGAGATCCCCTACGCCGAGTCGGTCGGCGCGCTCGCCGATCTACAGCGCGAAGGCAAGATCCAGCACGTTGGCATCTCCAACGTTGATTCGATGCAGCTTGAAGTCGCCAGTGACATCGTTGAAGTGGTCAGCGTTCAGAACCGCTTCTCGGTTAGCGATCGCGAGTCGCTTGAGGTGCTGCTGGCCTGCGAGCGTCACGGGATCGCATTCCTGCCATGGTTCCCGCTTGCCTCCGGCGGCCTCGCAGACGACGGCGCACTAGCGTCGGTTGCTGGCGCCCATGATGCAACCATCTACCAGATTGCTCTGGCTTGGCTACTGGCGCGCTCCCCGGTGATTTTGCCAATCCCCGGCACCTCGTCGCTTGCTCACCTGGAGCAGAACATCGCCGCCGCGGCGATCCGCCTCAACGAGACCGAGATGCGCGCGCTTGAAGTTGTTGTTTAGCTAGTTGGCGCGGCGTCCGGTTCTACCTCCGGTTCGGCTTCCGGCATGTGCTCGCCCGGTTCGCCTTCGTGCGCCATTCGCGACGGCCACCAGATCTTCTTGCCGATGTCGAGCACCAGTGCCGGCACCAACGTTGAGCGCACGACAAAGGTGTCGAGCAGCACGCCGAAGGCGATTGCGAAACCAAGTTCGGTCAGGAAGATCAGCGGCAGCGTGCCGAGGATCGCGAAGGTGCCAGCCAGCACGATTCCGGCCGAGGTGATCACGCCGCCGGTAACAGCGAGGCCACGGATCATTCCCCGCTCGGTGCCGTATTTGAGTGCCTCTTCGCGGACCCTGGCCATCAAGAAAATGTTGTAGTCGATTCCCAGCGCAACGAGGAAGACGAAAGCGAAGAGCGGTAATCCGGGGTCACTGCCGGGGAAGCCGAAGACGATGTCGTAGACCACCGCGCTCACTCCGAGCGCTGCCGCGAAGGAGAGGATCACGGTGAGGATCAGCAGCAGCGGCGCCGTGAATGCCCGCAGCAGCACAATCAATACGAGGAAGACGACGACGAGCACGATCGGGATGATCAACTTCGTGTCCCGCGTAGACGCCGCCCGCAGGTCGGTTTCAATTGCGGTCGCCCCGCCGACAAGCACGTTCGCCCCGCCGGCCTGCTTCGCTGCCGACCGGATCTTTGGGATCACAGCGTAGGACTCGGTTGCGTAGGGGCTGTATGTGAGCGTCGCAGCAAGTTGCAGACCCGGTGGGCCGTTGCCAGCAGGGCGAACGCTCGCCACGCCGGGGACGGCGGCGACCGCCGCTGCGACAGCTTTCGCTTTCGCCTTGTCGGGAACGACTACGTCGGTCGGCGCGTTTTCGCCGGCTGGGAATGAGGTGGCAAGCATCTCCTGACCCTGCACCGATTCAACGTCGCCGCGGTACGAGTTGCCTTGCGTCAGGCCGGTCGAGAAGTTCAGCAGGCCAAAGCTCATCGCAACCAGCAGCAGCACTGTGACAATCCAAACTTCGCGCGGGCGCTTCTGGATCCACTCGCCCCAGCGCCGCCACCTTCCGTGCTCGGCGTCGGCGCCCTCGTCGCCGACGCGCGGAATGAATGGCCAGAAGGCGCGCCGGCCGGTGATTGCCAGCAGCGCCGGCAGTAGCGTCAACATTGCGACCATCGCCACGCCAACACCGAGCGCGCCGAGCGGCCCGAGCCCTGCCGTACCGTTTACCTCGGCCAGCGTGAGGCAGAGGAGGGCGAGCATCACGGTCACTCCGGAGGCGATGATCGCGGGGCCGGCGGCGCTCGCGGCGTTTGCCGCAGCGACGTGTTTATCGTCGTGTTGGCGCAGCTCCTCTCTGTAGCGCGCGACCAGCAGCAGCGCGTAGTCGGTGCCTGCACCAAGCACAAGGATCGACATGATCGACGAAGACTGGCCGTTGATTGTCACTCCGGCCTGCGATAGCAGATAGCCGATTGAGCGGCTCGCGACCTCAGCGAAGATCACTGTGAAGAGTGGGATCCAAAGGAAGATCGGGCTGCGGTAGATCACCGCCAGAAGGAAGAAGACGAGGCCGACGGCAGCGAACAGCAGCGTGCCGTTGATTCCCTCGAAGATTTTGATCGCGTCGGCCGAGAAGCCGGCCGAGCCGGTCACCTTCGCCTCCAGCCCGCCGCCCGGATCACTAACGACTTCGCGAACCTTGTCGACCGGATTGATGATCGTTTCCGCTTCGCCGTTGGTCGTGATCTTCGCCACCAGCAGCTCGGCCTGCCCGTTTTGTGAGGGGATCGGCTTGGCGAACGGCGTCGTGTTGGGCAGCTTCAGAGCGTTCAGCTTTTTGCGGTTCTGCTCAATTCGCGCCCGGTCGGCGGTCGTCAGCCCACTTGGGCGGCGGTAGACGGTGACGATTGAGACCGTCTCCTTGCCTTGAATTACTTTGACCGCCGTCAAGGCTTTGGTCGATTCAGCGCTAGCCGGCAGGAACGAGGCTGAATCGTTCTTCTGTACCTCCTCAAACTTGGTCGGGAACTGCAGCGCCGAAAAGACGACGAGCAGTCCGACCCAGACCGCGACGACGACCCACTTCGCGCGGCGACCGGCAGGAATGGCAAGGATTCTTTTCATTGGACGCTGGAGGATACGAATCTGGCGGGCGGATCGGCCAGCGCCCCGCGCGCGTGAACTAACTGAGCGCGGCGGCGAGCGCTTCAGCGCCCGTAACTGGGGCCGCGCAGGCAAAATTCTCGCAGAGGTATGCGGCGGTCTTGCCGTCGACCGGCGTGCGGCCTTCGAGCAGAGGCACAACGGTCTCGTTACCGCTGCCGTCGCCGGCAGCAACAACCAGCCGCGGCCGCAGGGTGCTGCGCAGAACGTCAAGCAGCGAGCCAAGCTCCGCGCCAACCAGCGCCAACTCTCTCGCCGGGCCAACGTGAAGGTCGATTGCCGCCAGCGCGTGACCGAACGCCTGCGGGTGGCGCGCGACGAACGGGCGCAGCAGCCGCAGCTGCCCGAGCGCCGCGTCGGCGTAGCGCGCCTCGCCACTGAGCAGCGACAGCCGCAGCAGTCCAAGCGCGGCGCTGGAGCCGCCGGAGGGGAGCGGCGAGTCCTCCATCTCCTTGCGCCGAGCCACCAGCTGCTCGCCGTCAGCGGCAGTCGAGAAGAAGCCGCCGCGCTCGCCGTCGCCAAATTCGCTCAGGATCGCTTCAGCCTCGGCCACCGCGGCGAGGTACCACTGCGGCTCAAAGGTCGCCTCGTAGAGAGCAAGCAGCCCCTCGAGCAGCATTGCGTGGTCCTCAAGGTATGCGCGCAGCTTCGCTTCGCCCTTATTAAAGCTGCGCAGCAGGCGGCCATTTTCGTCGCGCATCTGCGTGATCAGGAAGTTCGCTGTGGCGCGCGCGGCGGAAAGGTAATCCTCGCGGCCTAGAACGGCGCCAGCGTCGGCCAGCGCGCTGATCATCAGCCCGTTCCAGCTCGTTAGGCGTTTGTCGTCGGTGCCTGGCCGCACGCGCTCAGCACGTACCTCCAGCAGCCGCGCACGGATCCGCTCGCGCTGCGCCGCTTCAGGTTCGGCGCCGCGCGACTCAAGAATGTTCAATCCCTCAAAGTTGCCGCCCGCGCTGGCGCCAAACCAAGCGATCGCTGCGTCAGCGTCTTCGCCCAGCGCATCGCGCAGCTGCTCAATTGACCAAACGTAGAACTTGCCCTCGACGCCTTCCGAGTCGGCGTCAAGCGCGCTGTAGAAGCCGCCATCGGGGGCCAGCATCTCGCGCAGCGCCCAGTCGAGCGTCTCCTCGCAGGTTCGCTTCAGGATCTCGTCGCCACTTACCTGCCAGCCGTGCAGGTAGGCGCGCGCCAGCAGCGCGTTGTCGTAAAGCATCTTTTCGAAGTGGGGAACGGTCCAGGCGGCGTCAACGCTGTAGCGCGAGAAACCGCCGCCAACCTGGTCGAAGATCCCGCCCGAAGCCATTGAGCGCAGGCTCTGCAGCGCCATCGACGGTTCGTCACGCGCCAACAGGAACTCGATCGCGCTCGCATTCGGGAACTTCGGCGCCGAGCCCCAGCCGCCGTTGATCGCGTCGAACGGCAGCGCCAGCCGCTCCAGCGCTTCGCTCAGCAGCGCAGCGTCGAGCGGATCCTCGCTCGCCTCAAGCTTCGCGGCGCCCGAGAGTCGTTCCAGCCCGGCCTCGGCCTGCTCGGCGATCTCTTCGCCGCGCTCCGCCCAAGCCTCGGCGATCGCCGTCAAGACCTGTGGCCACGAAGTCATTCCTTGCCGCGGCTGCGGCGGGAAGTAGGTGCCGCCGTAGAACGGAAGCTGGTCGGGGGTGAGAAAGACGTTCAGCGGCCAGCCGCCCTGGCCGGTCATCGACTGCACGGCCTCCATGTAGATCGCGTCAACGTCGGGCCGCTCCTCGCGGTCAACCTTTACGCAGACGAAGTTTTCGTTCATCAGCGCCGCGATCTCAGCGTTCTCGAAGCATTCGCGCTCCATCACGTGGCACCAGTGGCAGGCCGAGTAGCCGATCGAAACCAGCAGCGGCCGATTCAGCTCGCGCGAGCGCGCCAGCGCCTCTTCTCCCCAAGGCAGCCAATCGACCGGGTTCGCGGCGTGCTGGAGCAGGTAGGGCGAGGTTTCAGCCTTCAGCGCATTTGCCATCTCCCGCACGCTAGCGTGAGCAGCCATGAGCAAGGAACGAAAGACAATTGACGCCGACGGCGCCCCTGCCGCAGTTGGTCCCTACTCGCACGCAGTCGAAGCGAACGGGCTGCTCTTCTGCTCCGGGCAAATACCGCTGGATCCGGCGACAGGCGAGATCGTCGGCACAACCCCTGCCGAACAGGCCCGTCGATGCCTTGAGAACCTTCAGATCGTCTGCCGGGCAGCCGGGGCGGAGCTTGGCGACGCAGTTCGCTGCACCGTCTACATGACCGATCTTTCGGCCTTTGCTGAGGTGAACGAGGTTTACGCCGAGTTTTTCCCAAGCGAGCCGCCTGCCCGTGCAGCCGTTGGAGTTGCGGCTTTACCCCGTGGCGCGCAGGTGGAGATAGACGCGATCGTCTCACTCACCGACTAGCACCGTCGGTTAGAATGAGTGTGCAAGCAGCGCAATTAGTGGAGGCAACAGATGGCAATTCCCACCGCAGTCGAGCTCGATCGCAGCCGCATCGCTGAGCTAACAGCCCGCGAAGAGCAGCGGCTCAACGAATCAACGAAGCAGTCGCAGCAGATGTACCAGCGCGCGATGAAAAGCCTCTCCGGCGGCGTCGCCTCCTCTTACCAGCTCCGTGATCCTTGGCCGATCTACCTTGAGCGCGGCGCCGGCTGCAACGTTTGGGACGTGGACGGCAACGAGATGTACGACTTCCACAACGGCTTCGGTTCGATGGTTCAGGGCCACGCCAACCCGGAGATCGGCCGCGCAATCCGTGACCGCTACGCCGACGGCACCCACTTCGCAGCCCCGACCGAGGACGCAATCATCGTCGGCGAGGAGCTCGCCCGCCGCTGGGGGCTGCCGCAGTGGCGCTTCGTCAACTCCGGCTCGGAAGCGACGATGGACGCGATCCGCATCGCCCGCGCCCACACCGGCCGCGACACCGTAATGAAGATCTTCGGCTCCTACCACGGCCACCACGATGGCGTGATGGTTTCGATCGGCGTCCCTTACGACGAGATCGGCGATCGCAACAACCTCGCTTCGCTCCCTTACGGGGCAGGCATTCCGCAGGCGATTGTTGACATGACCGTCGCTGTTCCCTTCAACGACGTCGGCGCGATGGAGCACAGGATTGAGGCGCTGAAGAAGGAAGATCGCCTTCCCGCCTGCGTGATCATGGAGGCGGCGATGATGAACCTCGGCGTCGTTCTGCCGGAGGCCGGCTACCTCGAAGCGGTGCGCGATCTAACGGCCAAACACGGCATCGTCTTGATCTTCGATGAGGTCAAGACCGGCCTCTGCATCGCTCCCGGCGGCGCGACCGAGCTCTACGGCGTGACGCCAGATCTTGTAACACTGGCCAAAGCGCTTGGCGGCGGCCTGCCGGTAGGCGCAATCGGCGGCAGCGCCGAAGTTATGGCCTGCGTTGCCGACGGCAGCGTCTACCAAGTAGGCACCTACAACGGCAACCCGCTCGGAATGGCGGCAGCGCGCGCCAACCTCGAAGAGGTCCTCACGCCGGATGCCTACGTCCACCTCAATCACCTCAACGACCGCCTGATGGACGGCTGCACCGAAGTGATTGAGCGTTACAACCTCTCCGGCTACAGCGTCGGCGTGGGCTCAAAGGGCTGCGTCACCTTCTCGCCGGTCAAGGTCGTCGATTACGAATCGTTCAAGGAGTATCAGGATCCTGAACTGAGCGATCTGGCCTGGCTCTTCAACATGAACCGCGGCATCTTCATGACCCCCGGCCGCGAAGAGGAATGGACGCTCTCCGTAGCCCACACCGACGTCGCAGTAGACGCCTTCGTCTCCGTCTTCGACGAGATGGCGGCCGAGATTACTGCCGGTTAGCTGCGGCGCCGGCTAGGGGTCGGTGAGTACGCCATTGAGCTGCCAGCCGCCAATGTTGACGCTGTCACCAACGGTGGTATTGCACTCAATGACAATGCGGTTGACCCCGGCTGCAGCAGCGAAGTTTCCGACGATCGGGATCTGCGCACTTTCACCAGTAGCAGTCAATTCGCCGCTGTAGGTGACTGGTGCGGCTGAGACGTCGTCGGTGCCTTTTGTTATGCAATTGACTCTAGGAGCCCCCCCAGTCTGGAGGAAACGACCGCTGAAAGTGAAGGCGATCCGGCCGGCGCGAGGCACAGTGAAGCTCTGATCGACCACCGAGACGTAGCTTCCGGAGATCCCGCCGCTGCCACCGGTGTAAGTAAACGCAAACGTTGGTCCCGCCGGACCGGTAACGCCCGTCGCGCCCGTCGCGCCCGTCGCGCCAGCCGCGCCCGTTGCGCCAGTCGCTCCGCGAGGGAGCTGCCCGGTCTTGAAGTCGGTCGCAAGCAGCGAGCGGTCCTTCACTTTCGCTGAGGTGACGGCGTCCTTGCGCAGCTGCGTGTTGCCGACAGAGTTCTTCGGGATCTTGACCGCGGCATAGCTCGCGCCGCCGAGGGCGACGAAGAGGGCGATCATCGAAATGGCGAGGGAGGGGGTGAGGTGGCGGCGCGTAGGTGCAGCTCCTTAGATGCCGGTGGCGATGACGGTGAGGTCACCCTTGTCATAGGTGGGTGTTGCTGCCGAGTTGGTGCCGTTGTTCTGCTGGCACAGGACCCGGAAGCCGTACTCGCCAGGATCCAGGCTGATTGCACCCGAGAGGCTGGCCTCCGCGTACACGGCGCCGCCAGCGACAGTGGCAGTAAGTGTCGTTCGAGCAATCTGGCCAATTGAAACGGTTCCGCTGAGGCTTGCAGCTTGAATCTGGCAGTCAACGTCCGCTGCCGCTGCCGACGCGACGGTTCCCTTGTAGAGCGAAACGCTGGCATCGGCGACGACCCGGCTGCGGGTAGCGATGGTCATCGTGCCGCTCCCGGCATCGGGTGTAGTCGTATCTAGGACCGTGAAGTTGACTCCGCCGGGAGTCAGCGACGTATTCGGGTTGATGTTGTTGCTGGCGTTAGCAGACGCCGTTGGCCCCGCCGGACCCGTCGCGCCGGTCTCACCCTTCGCGCCGGCGTCGCCCTTCGCGCCGGCGTCGCCCTTCGCGCCGGCGGGGATCTGCCCGGCCTTGAAGTCTTTGGCAAGCAGTGAGCGGTCTTTGACCTTGGTGGAGGTGACGGCGTTATTCTTGATCTGCGCCGAGCCGACCGAGTTCTTCGGGATTTTGATTGCCGCATAGCTCGCGCCGCCGAGGGCGACGAAGAGGGCCATCACTGAGATGACCAGCGAAGGTGTGAAATGCCGTCTCATGCCACCTATGAAATCACATTTAGCCGCCGGTGGCGACAGTTCGCTTATCGCAGGTCTGCGCGCCGCACTTTGCCGCTGTTCGTCTTTGGCAATTCGCCGACGAAATCGATGATTCGCGGGTACTTGTAGGGCGCGGTCTGCTCTTTCGCGTACTGCTGCAGCTCGGTCACTAGTTCGTCTGAAGCAGTAGAAGCCTTCGTCTCCGTCTTCGACGAGATGGCGGCCGAGATTACCGGCCGCTTAGCACTGCGCTTAGGCCGGCGGCGGGCGCCAACGGTCAAGCAGCTCCTCGGCTCCCACTTCGCCAACGACGCGTGCTGGGACGCCGAAGACCCGCTCGCGTGCACCTACGTCGCGGCTAACTAGCGCCCCGGCGCCGACGAACGCCTCCTCGCCGACCTTGACTCCCGGTGTCAGCAGCACCCCGCCGCCGATTCGGGCCGCGCGTCCTACAGTCGGAGCGGGGAGCTCACCGCCGGGCTCAAGCCGCGCCATCGTGTTGTCGTTCATTGACGTCACGCCGGGGCCGATAAACACGTCATCGCCGATGATGATCCCGCTCGTCAGCCAAGCACCGGTCTGAATCCGCACGCGGTCGCCGACGTGGGCGTCGGCGCCAACGGCGCTGCCGCGGCCGAGCACGGTTCGCTCGCCGATCACGGTTCGCTCGCGCACGTGGCTCTGGTCACCAATGATCGCGCCGGCGCCAATCCGCGCGCCAGCGAAGATGATCGCACCGGCGCAGATCGTTGCGCCCTCGCCGATCACGGTCCCGTTGTCGTCGCTGTCGCCGTCGCCCGCGCTGGAGTGGGGCGCGAGCGCCGGCCGTTTCCCGATCAGCGCGCCGTGCTCAATTACCGCCCCGTCACCGATCCGCGCCGGCCCTTCGATCACGACATTGGCGCCGATCTGCACGTCGCCGATGATTACCTCGCCGCTCAGCCAAAGGTTTGGAGCGCGGTCGTCGGGTCGCAGTTCAGAGGCGCTCATTGCTTGCCCGACCGATCCACTTTGAGCTGGCGCAGCTTGTCAAGCGGGCGCAATGCCGCCTGAGTGAGCTGCCAGCGGCGCGTCTGAAGCAGCGCGTTCTCCCGCCGCTCGGCCGCTTCGGCCCGTTCGCTGATGGCCACAGCGTGATCGCTTGCTTGCTCCAGCTCAGCCGCCAGCCGTGCGCGCTCCTGTTCGAGATGGGCGCGCTCCTGTTCGAGATGGGCGCGCTGCTGTTCGAGATTTCCGATCTGTGTCGTCAGATGATGACGTTCGGCCCGCAGCGCAAATGCCGCCGAATCGGCTCGGTGGTAGTTCCTCACCATCCGTGCCAGCTCATTGAGCGGCGCGTCAACGCTTTGCGTGCGTGGTGCGACGGAGCGCAGCACCTCAACCAGCTCAGCTGCGTGAGCCGAGGCGGCGTGGTTGGCGACGATGAAATCACGGTTGTTCGTCCCCATCAGCGGATCGTAGCTAGCCAGTTCAGCGGCGATTGAGGCGGCATCGAGCGGACGAAACTCATCCTGTCCGCCGAAGTTGTCGGCCGCGAGCTGCGACGCGTTTTCAGCCGTCACCCAGCCATCGCTGCCGTTGTGATCGAAGACATAGGCGGCGCGCCCGCAAGCCATTGCTTCGAGGACGACTCGTGCCTTGCCGAAGACAATGTCCGCCTCGTTGTAGACCAACTCGGGGGTCGTCGTTGGCTGTTCGCCGCGGATAGAGTTCGTGCGCAGCTCAATTCCGGCCTTCGCGCAGGCCTCGGTTAGCAGGTCGAGGCGAGTGTCGTTGATGTAATAGCTCAACGCCAAGGCAACGCGGGGGAGGCCCCTAATCGGGCTCAATGGTTTGAACCGCTCAACGTCAATGGGTTGGCGAAGCTGGATCACTGGTATCTGAAGAGCCATCGCCCGGATCCGCTTGTCAACGCGTTCGTAAAGCGTTACGACGGCGGCCAGCAGTCCCTCTACCTGAGGCGGCAACTGAAGGTCGAAGATGTCGCTGTGTGCGACGAACAGCTGCGGCGTGAGCGGGTAGCGGGCGGCCAGTTCGCAGGCGACGGCGCCATCCTGAACAATCAGCGCGTCTATGTCGTCCGGCAGCGCGCTGGAGCTGTCGGTAACGGGCAACCCGAGCGCTTTGGCCGCTTCGCTCGACCGGCCCAGGTCCAGTGCAAAAAGCCAGACGCAGTGGCCAAGCCGCTGCAACTGGTCGGCCACCGTGATCGCATAGCTCTCACTGCCTCCGAGCCCAGCAAGCGATTGGGTTGCGATTACGATCCGCATCCCTGCGCAGGTTACCGGCGCTCGCACCGCATTACCGCCGCAGATCTGCGCGCCGAACCTTGCCGCTGTTGGTTTTCGGCAATTGATCGACGAAATCAATGATTCGCGGGTACTTGTAGGGCGCGGTCTGCTCCTTCGCGTACTGCTGCAGTTCGGCAGCGAGTTCGTCTGAAGCGGTGAAGCCTTCGCGCAGCACGATCACGGCGCGCACAACGGCGCCGCGCTCCTCGTCCGGCGCCGCCACCGCCGCCACGTCGGCCACCGCCGGGTGAGTCAGCAGCGCCGACTCAACTTCAAACGGGCCGATTCTGTAGC
>SXGQ01663951.1_pt1 | contig 14679 bp, 13 predicted proteins | sample 3178371 | NCBI WGS metagenome assembly SXGQ01 (sample SAMN11356859, study PRJNA531348) | freshwater metagenome | isolation source: freshwater sample F1-20 | place: China: Fuxian Lake, Yuxi | collected 2017-12-25
TCACGCCGCGCAACTTCACCTGCCGCTCGCGCGAGTTCGAGCAGATGGAGATCGAGTTCTTCTGCCGACCGGCCGACTCGGCCGCCTGGTACCGCTACTGGCGCGACCGCCGGTGGAAATGGTATCTCGACCTCGGTCTCAGCGCCGGCCGGCTCCAGCTCCGCGAGCACGCCGCCGACGAGCTCTCCCACTACTCGGTCGGCACCGCCGACATCGAATACGCCTTCCCGTTCCTTGCCCCGGGTGAGTTCGGCGAGCTGGAGGGGATCGCCCACCGCGGCGACTTCGACCTCCGCAGCCACATGGAGGGCAAGCTCGTGCGCCGCGACGGCCAGCTGGTCGTCGAGACCGGGGCCGACGGCAAGCCACGGCACCGCGGCAGCGGCAAGGATCTCTCCTACTTCGACGACATCTCCCGTGAGCGGTACGTGCCGCACGTCATCGAGCCCTCGGCCGGTGCCGACCGGGCGGTGCTCGCCTTCCTCTGCGACGCCTACCACGAGGACGAGGTGCCGGACGAGGACGGCAAGCCGCGCAGCCGGACGGTGCTCCGCCTCCATCCGCGTCTGGCGCCGGTCAAGGCGGCGATCCTCCCGCTCGTGAAGAAGGACGGCATGCCGGAGGTGGCGATCGACCTGTACCGTAATCTCAAGCGCCACATGGCCTGCCAGTATGACGAGAAGGGTTCGGTGGGGCGGCGCTACGCCCGGCAGGACGAGGCCGGCACCCCCTGGTGCCTGACGATCGACGGCCAGACGCTCACCGACCGCACCGTCACGCTGCGCGACCGCGATTCGCTCGGGCAGCAGCGCGTGCCGCTCGACGAGGTCGTGCCGTTGCTCCGCGACCGGCTCTCCTGACCCGCGGCGGCAGCATGCACCCGGCCCTGGCCACCGTCTGCTCGCTCGAAACACCGTTGGAGACGGTGCTCGAGGACTACGCCGCCGGTCACTGCCACGCGATCGAGTTGTGGCTCGGGCAGGTCGATGCCTGCAGCGCCCGGCTCGGCCCGGGAGCGCTGGCCGACCTCCTCGCCCGCCACTCCATGCGGCCGGTCGCCGCCACCTTCCAGGGTGGACTGCTCGTCAGCCAGGGAGAGGCGCGGCGCGAGCACTGGCGGCACTTCGCCGAGCGTCTCTCTCTCTGCAGTGCCCTCGGAGTGCCGGTCCTCGTCGTCGCCGGCGACGTCTTCGGCCCCCTCACCAGCCAGGATCTGGCGAGGCTCGGGGCGAGCCTGGGGGAGGCCGCGTCGCGGGCCGCCGACGCCGGCGTGCGGCTGGCGCTCGAATTCGATTCCCGGGCGAGCTTCCCCAACAACCTCCAGTCGGCGGTGGCGCTCGTCGAAGAGGTCGGTTCACCGGCGCTCGGCCTGTGCCTCGACTGGTTCCACTTCACGGTGGGGCCGAGCAAGCCCGCCGACCTCGGCCTGCTCTCCGCCGCCACCCTCGCCCACGTCCAACTCTCCGACATCGCCGACGTGCCGCGCGAGATGGCGGCTGATGCCGACCGCATCCTGCCGGGCGAGGGATCGGCACCGCCCGACGACGTCGTCGCGCGGCTGGCCGCCATCGGCTACCGCGGGGCGGTGAGCGTGGAGGTGCTCAACCCGCGGCTCTGGAGAGTGCCGCCGCGGCAGTTCGGCGAGATCGCGATGACCGCGCTGCGGCGGGTGCTCGGGCAGGCGACGATGGAACCCGGCCAGCCACCCGCGGCGGCTGGTGGTCCTTGATCCGCGTGGCCCGCGACTCGATCGGGTCGATGGGGCGCAGCTGGCGATCCATCGCCGGCGGCAGGAGTTGGAAGTGGCGCGCGGCGGTGAGAGCGTCGATCACTTCGTGCGAGTAGCGGTCGTGGGTCACCCACCAGTCGGGCGTGAAGCGCCGCATGTCGACCGGCACCGAGTAGGTGCGCAGGGTCTTGCGCCGGTGGCGCACGTATTGCGGGAAGTAGGAGAGGGCCAACTCACGGAGCGAGCGGTACACCGGGTCGCGGAAGCGGAGGTAGGGGGTGTTGCTCTTCGAGATCGCCCCCCAGTGGCCACCGCGACGGAAGACGGCGATGACGTGATCGACGTCCCCCTTCTCGGCACCGAGATCGAGGAGCAGGGGTGGCTCGCCATTCATCCACAGGGCGACGGCGGCGACGAACGACGCCTCCAGGCAATGGGCGCGGTTGGCGTCGAGCGTGGCCGCCACCGACATCGCCGTGCGGCCGATGGCGAAGTTCATCGGCAGGCCGGTGAGGAAGCCCTGGATGGCGTCAGGGGTCCGCAACCGGCTGATCGTGCGGGCGTGGTCGCGGCATAATCCCAGCCGGAGCCCGACGTCGAGACGACGATCCATGGTCGTTCCCCCCGAACAGCCAGGCACGCCTTGCGTCACCTCCGGAGCGAGCACCCCGGATTGCCCAGATTGCCAGCCAGCACCGCCGTTGTTCGAACCCGACGCGTCGTTTTCCGACCCGGAGCCGTAGAATCGGTTTCCGGGAGGGTCTGTCATGCATCAGAGCATACGCGCCGGTCGATTCTGCCTTCCGCTCATCATCTGCACGATCGCCGTGTCATTCCCCGCCGTCACAGCCTCCGCCAGGCATCCGGGCTGCGGGCCCGGTGCCTCTGGCCACTTCACCGGTGGCTGCGGACCGGTCGCGCGCGGCTGCTTCGCCGGTGGCGGCTGGCCGCTGGTGGGATGGTCGTGTGGCATCGGTTCGTACCGCGCGTACGATTCGGTGACCGTGAGTGGCTGCGGCAACGGGGGGTTCTTTTCCGGTGGCGTGCGCAGTGTGGTGGTGGGCGGTCTGGCCCTCGGCTGCGGCAACGGCTGGCGGGGTGGCTGGTGGTCCCCGGGTTGCGGCGCCATCTGCCCGCCGGTGACCTGGTGTGATCCCGGCTGCAGCGCCTGGGGATGGGGTGGCCCCTGGGGATACGGCGGCTGGATCTGGCCGCCGATCGTCGTCTCGCCGTTCGGGTCATGGCTTCCCGCAGGTGCCGCGCCGGTCTTCGGTCCGGCCGGCGTCTACCCCTCCGTTGGGCTCACCCGTTCCCGCCGGACCGGTCTGCTCGCCGGTCTGCCCGCCAGGGCTGATGGGGCCCGCATCCTCGCCGGCCTGTCCACGCCTCGCGCGGTCGGAGGCACTGCGACGACGACCCACGCGAGCAACCGAGTCGCGCGGCAGCGGGCAGCGCGGCTCGTGGCCCAGGGAGACCGGGCGCTGCGTGACGCGGTTGTGGATGCGGGAGAGTTGCGGATCGCGATCGATGCCTACCGTCGCGCGGCCACCATCGCCCCCGACCTGCCCGACACGCGGCTGCGGCAGGCGATCGCCTTCGTCGCGGCGGGCCGGCACGAAGACGCCGCCGCGGCCATCGACCGGGCGGTCCAACTCGACCGGCGTTTGGCGGAACGGGCACCGGTTCCCCCGGCGGGGCTGGTGGCCGACCCGGTGTTCGGGGATCGTGTCGCCCGGGCCGGCGACGATGCCGCCCCCCTGCCCCCCGTCGCGGGGCGCGGCAGGGCGGTGCTCGCGGAAGTCATGGGGGGCACCGACCATCGCCAGCCGGCCGACAACTGGATCGCCACGGCGTGGTCCAAGCGGTTCGGCGAGCCCGCCGCGGCCTTCGCCCGACGGTGATTTCTGCGGCTCGGGGCGGCCGCCTCCCGGCGCCTGCCAGACTCGGTCAGCGGGATCGCGGATCGCCGCCGGACCGCGGGTGGGTATCCTGTGGAGCCATCCCACCGGCCGGTGGCAGTCTCCACGCCTCGGCGGTCGCCGCGAGTCGCGACCGAATGCCATGACAGCCTCCTCCGCGACGGTCTGCCAGCTGCTCGATCTCACCAGGGCGGGCGACCGGGACCGGCTCGAGGCCCTGCGCCGGTCGCTGATCTCCCAGGGGGACCTCGTCAGCGAGGGGGGACGCCAACGGACGATCGCCGTATTCGGCGAACCGTTGTCGCCGCGGCAGGTGGTGGCGCGGATCTGCTCCGCCGTCCGGGAGCGCGGTCTCGCCGCCGTGGTGGAATACTCCCAACGCATCGACGGCGCCGCGGCCGACGCCCCGCTGTTCGTGCCGCCGGAGGCGCTCACCGCCGCCCATGCCACCGTCGAGCCCGGCTTCCTCGCCGCCGTGCGCCGGATCCGCGACCGCGTCGAGCGGTTCCAACGGGCGCTGTTGCCGAGGGATGCCGCGGTCCCGCTGCCGGGAGGTGGGCTCCTGCGGCAGCGATATCTTCCCCTCGACCGCGTCGGCATCTGTGTGCCAGGGGGCGCTGCCGCCTATCCCTCCACGCTCCTCATGACGGTGGTGCCGGCGCGGGTCGCCGGGGTGCCGGAGATCGTCGTCGTCGCTCCCCCAACACCCTTCGGCGCCGACAACCCCCACGTGCTGGCGACGTGCCGCGAACTGGGGGTCGAGCGCGTGATGCGGGTCGGCGGTGCCCAGGCGGTGGCAGCCCTCGCCTACGGCATCGACGGGCTTCCCCGGGTCGACAAGATCGTCGGGCCGGGCAACCTGTTCGTGGCGCTGGCGAAGCAGTTCGTCAACGGCGACGTGGCGATCGATTCCATCGCCGGTCCCAGCGAGATCGTCGTCGTCGCCGACGACACCGCCCGGCCGGAGTTCATCGCCGCCGACATGCTCGCCCAGGCGGAGCACTCGCCCGGGTCCGCCCTGCTGCTCACCGCGAGCCGGCGGCTCGCCGCCGAGGTCGCCGCGGCGCTCGGGGTGCAGGTGGCGCGGCTCGAGCGCGAGTCGCTGACCCGCGACGCCCTGGCCCGGTTCGGAGCGATCGTCGTCTGCCGTGACATGGCGGAGGCCGAGGCGATCGCCGACGGCCTCGCCCCCGAGCACCTCTCGATCGACACGGCCGACGCCGAAGCCACACTGGGCCGGATCCGCCATGCCGGCGCGGTCTTTCTCGGCCCCTTCAGCCCGGTGGCTGCCGGTGACTACGCCGCCGGCCCCTCCCATGTGCTCCCCACGGGCGGCACGGCGCGGTTCAGCGCCGGCCTCTCGGCGCAGGAGTTCGTCCGCGGCGGCAGCATCATCCACCTCACCCGCGAGGATCTCGGTGAACTCGCCGACGAGATCCGCATCCTTGCCGACACCGAGGGGCTCACTGCCCACCGGCGGAGCGTGGAGATCCGCGGGGAGTCGCGCCCGGGGGAGGCATGATGGAGGACCGGTTTCCATTCTTCGTCGGCTGGGGCACCCTCTCGCTGATCAACGCCGGTCTCGCGCAGGCGAAGAACCGCAGCGGGCTCGTCTGGTGGGGCCTGTCGCTGTTCCTCGGTCCGCTGGCCACCTTCCTGATCGTGATCCTCGATCGCGTCCCGCCGCGGGAGTAGACGGGGCGTCACCCCGCCCGGTGGCCGGCGGGTTGGGCGCCGGCGTGCACCACCGGCCTCAACCTCCGCCTCAGCGGAACTTCACCAGCAGCATCCCGGCAAACACGAGCAGCACCCCCAGCAGCCGGACGGCAGTGAGGGGCTGCCGCGGGAGATTCATCAAGCCGAAGTGGTCGAGCAGCACCGAGCAGGCGAGCTGCCCTCCCACCACCGCGGCGATGAAGGCGGCCGCCCCGAGCCGGGGGGCGAGCGTCGCCCCGGCGAGCACGATCAGCGCGCCCAGCGGACCACCGATCCAGTTCCACCAGGGGGCGCCGCGCACCGCGACGACCGCCGGGAACGGTGGCCTCACGACCAGCATGAACAGGCTGGCGGTGAGGATCGTGCCGCAGATGGAGAAGAACGCCGCATAGCGCGCATCGCCGAGGTTGCCCCGGAACGACGCATTGGCCGCCGCCTGCAGGGCGATGCAGCAACCCGCTCCGGCAGCCAACAGGATCCAGATCACGCCATGCATGGCAGGCCCTCGCGACAATGGACACGACAGCGCCACGATACCAATCGGCGATACCACACGGCTGCGGGCACCGGGCCTCCCTGGCCGTGGAAAAAGTCCTCCAGGACTCTTTCCATGGCATGAAAACCTCCGGTTCTCACCGGTGCTCCGCACCCGGCACGCCATCCCTGACGGGCCGCAGGCCGTTTGTCCACAGCCTGCTATCCCGACGGTGCGTCCACGAAAACCGCGCCCCTGCCCCCGGCATCGGCCACGCTCCGGGGCCCACAGGCGGACCCCCGTGGTGGTTCCGCGGACGCGCGGTGGGGGCGCGATGTCGCGGGCGGCGCCGGGTTGGGTGGGAGCGGTCGTGAGGGTCATACCGCCTCCGCGGCTGCTTCCGCCGCGGCGAGGTAGACTGCCAACGTGGTATCGCCTCACGCCCCGAGCAAATCAGCCGTGAACCACCGCGTCCGTCCCGATCTGGCCGCGATCGCCGGCTACACACCGGGTGAACAGCCGCAGTCGGGCGACTGGATCAAGCTCAACACCAACGAAAATCCCTACGCGCCGTCGCCGGAAGTGGCCCGCGCCGTGAGCGCGGTCCTCGGGGGCCGGACGCTGGCGAAGTACCCCGATCCCCTGGCGACCCGGTTCCGCGAGCGGGCCGCCGCACTGCACGGGGTCGATCCTGCCTGGATCCTCTGCGGCAACGGCAGTGACGACCTGCTCACGATCCTCGTGCGCTCGTTCGTCGGGGAGGGGCAGTGGCTGCGGATGGCCTATCCCAGCTACATCCTCTACCGCACCCTGGCGCAGCTCCAGGGGGCCCGGTGCGAGGAGCACCACTTCCGCCCCGACTGGTCGCTCGACGATGGCTTCGCCGCCGGAAACACCGCGTCGGGCGAACCGCTGTGCCTGGCGATCCTCGCCAATCCCAACAGCCCCTCGGGCACCTGCCTGCCACCGGACCGGGTGGCCGAACTGGCCCGACGGCTGCCCTGCCCGCTGGTCGTTGACGAGGCCTACGGCGATTTCGCAGCGACGCATTGCATCGATCTCGTGCGGCACGACGACCGGGTGATCGTGACCCGTTCCCTGAGCAAGTCGTACGCGCTGGCGGGCATCCGTTTCGGCTACGCGGTGGCCCAGCCGCAGGTGGTCGAGCAGCTGGTGAAGATGAAGGATTCGTACAACTGCGACGCCCTCTCGATCGCGGCCGCCACCGCCGCGATCGACGACCAATCGTGGCTGGCGACCAACCGTGCCATGCTCCTCGCCACCCGTGACCGCCTTACGGTGGCGATGCGGGCACTCGGTTGGCAGGTGGTCGACAGCGAGGCCAATTTCGTCTGGTGCACCCACCCCAGCGGCCGGCACCGACCGGTCTACGAGGCGCTCAAGGCCCGGCGGATCCTCGTCCGCTGCATGGACTATCCCGGCTGGGGCGACGGACTGCGGATCACCGTCGGCACCGACGCCGAGATCGACACCTTCCTCGCCACCCTCCACGCCCTCTGACCCGCCACCGCCCCCATGCACCGCACCGCCGCCGTCACGCGCACCACCACCGAGACAGCCGTCACCGTCGGCCTCGACCTTGACGGCACGGGCCGGGCCGACATCCAGACAGGGCTCGGTTTCTTCGACCACATGCTCACGCTCCTGGCGGGCCACGCACTGGTGGACCTCGCGGTGCGCTGCCAGGGTGACCTCCACGTCGACGGCCACCACACGGTCGAGGACGTCGGCCGGAGCATCGGCCAGGCGGTGCGCGAGGCGCTCGGCGAGCGTCGCGCGATCCGCCGCTACGGCCACTGCACGCTGCCGATGGACGAGGCGCTGGTCACCGGGGCGATCGACCTCGGCGGACGGGCGGCCACCGTGCTCGCCGTGGAGTTCCGCGTGCCCACGATCGGAAGCTTCGACGTCCAGCTCGTCGAGGTCTTCTGGGAGGGGTTCGCCGCCGGGGCCGGAGCGAATGTCCATGCCGTCCTCCACCATGGCCGCAACGCCCATCACGTCGCCGAAGCGGTCTTCAAGGCGCTGGCGCGCAGCCTGCGGATGGCAGCCGAGATCGACCCGCGCCAGGCGGGGATCCCGAGCACGAAGGGCACGCTGACGGTCTGAACCGCACCGGCCCGCAGCCGCCCCCACCAACCGGGGCAGCAGGGCAGCGGGTCGATCGCGACCGCCGCCTACTCGTTGACGAACGTCTCGAGGAACCGCGCCAGGCGGTGGAAGTCGCTGCCGCGTTCGACGTAGCGGACGACGGTCACGAGCGTCGTCGGGTCGACCAGCTCCTCGAAGGGCACGTAGTTGAGGTCGAGCTGCCCCGACACGCTCACCATCACACCGTTGAGGCCGCGCTCCGCCAGTGCCCGGTAGGCACCGACCCCGAGCTGGCTCCCGAGCATGATGTCGAAGGCATGCGGACGGGCGCAGCGCGACTCGTAGCCGAGCTGGAGGCCGACCACCTTCCGCGAGCGCCCCGTCTGCCGCTTGTATTCGTCGGCCACGAGCTTGGCGAACATCCGCCCCAACTGCACGTGGCTGATGGAGATGTGCCCATGGTCGTCGCGGGGGATGCCCTCGAGGCTCCGCGCCGGCAGATACTCGGCGAGCCCCTCGGCGAGGACGACCACACCGAACTGCTTCCCCTCGTGATCCTCGCGGACCCGCATCGTCTTCACGATCCGGCCGACAACCTCCTCGATGTTCATCACCGGCGTGATGCGAGTGGTCCCATTGGCATCGGTGACCGTCTCCTCGCCGCGGTAGCGACCGTGGATGTCCTCCACGCTGATCACGAGGCTCGCCTCGCCGGAGATGGCCGCTCCGTACGACAGCCACCCGGCGCTGCGGCCCATCGTCTCGCAGAGGAAGTAGGTGCGCCCCGCCTCGGCATCGTAGAGGAGGTTGCGGATCTCGCTGCCGAGGGTGTCGACCGCGGTGAAGTAGCCGAAGGTGAAGTCGATCCCCATGTAGTCGTTGTCGATCGTCTTCGGGAGATGGACCACCGGGATCCGCGGGCTGCCCGCCGCAAGGCGGTCCTGGAAGAGCTTGAACTTGTTGGCCGTCTTGAGCGTGTCGTCGCCGCCGATCGAGATCAGCGCCTCCACGCCGAGCGACCGCAGCCCCTCGTAGACGGCCCGCAGGGGCGCGACCCGCTGCGGATCGTCGAGGTGTTCCGGAGCCGACACCATTCGGCCCGGATTCGTGCGGGCCGTGCCGAGGAGGATGCCCTGGCTCGACCGCGAGCGCTTGAGGAATTCGGGGGTCACGCGCACGAAGTCGCGCCCCTCCACCAGCGGCCGTTCGGCGGCGAAGTCGGCCAACGATGAGTAGCCGTGCTTCATCCCGATCACCTCCGTGTCATTGCGGAGGAAGGAGATGGCCGCCGTGGAGATCACCGCATTGGCCCCCGGGGCGGGCCCTCCGGCGAAGAGGATGGCGACGCGGCGGAACTGGTGGGTGGCCTTCGGCGGACGGGCGAGGGTTTCGTGCATGGTGGCTTCAGGAGGATGCCCCGGCGAGCCAACGCTCGACGAAGGTGGTGTCGATCCGGGCCTCGTGGAAGGCGGCGCTGGCGAGCAGATCGAGGTGGAGCGGCACCGTGGTCCGCACCCCCTCGATCCGCAGTTCCCGCAGGGCCCGGGCCATGGTCTCGATCGCCTCGCGGCGGGTGGGCTGATGGACGATCAACTTGCCGACGAGCGAGTCATAGTTCGGCGGCACGACATAGCCGGTCGTGGCGTGAGAATCGAAGCGCACGCCGAACCCGCCGGGGGCGATGATCCGGTCGATGCGGCCTGGGCAGGGGCGGAAGTTGGCCGCCGGGTCCTCGGCGTTGATCCGGCATTCGATGGCGTGGCCGCGCGGACGGATGTCATCCTGGGTGAGGCCGAGCGGCTCGCCGGCGGCGTCGCGGATCTGCGACTTCACCAGATCGATGGCGGTGATCATCTCGCTCACCGGATGCTCGACGTGGATCCGGGCGTTGTCCTCGATGAAATAGAAGTTGTCCTGCTGATCGACGATGAACTCGACCGTGCCGGCCGAGTGGTAGCCCGCCACCGTTGCCAAACGCACCGCTGCCGCACACATCGCCGACCGGGTCGCCTCGGGGAGCCGAGGCGAGGGGCTCTCCTCGATCAGTTTCTGGTGCCGTCGCTGGGTGGAGCAGTCGCGCTCCCAGAGATGGACGATCGTGCCGTGCTGGTCGCCGAGGATCTGGATCTCCACATGCCGCGGGCGCTCGATGTAGCGCTCGATGTAGATGCCGGGATTGCCGAACGCCGCCTGGGCTTCGGCCGACGCCTGCTGCCACGCCCCGGCGAGCGCCAGATCATTGGCAGCGACACGCATCCCCTTGCCGCCACCCCCGGCGGTCGCCTTGAGCAGGACGGGAAACCCGATCGAACGGGCGATGCGGACGGCATCCTCCTCGCTCGTCACCAGCCCGTCGCTGCCGGGCACGGTGGGCACCCCCGCCGCGCGGGCGAGCGCCCGGGCGGAGTTCTTGTCGCCGAGGCGCTGCATCGCCTCCGGAGTGGGGCCGATGAAGGTGATGTCGCAGGAGCGGCAGACCTCGGCGAAATGCGCGTTCTCGGAGAGGAACCCGTAGCCGGGGTGGATCGCCTGGGCGTTGCCGATCTCGGCGGCGCTGATGATCCGATCGATGCGGAGGTAGCTGTCGGCGGCCCGGGCGGGGCCGACGCAGATCGCCTCGTCGGCCAGTTCGAGATACGGGGCGTCGCGGTCGGCTTCGCTGTGGACAGCCACCGTCTCGATGCCCATCTCCCGACAGGCGCGGATCACCCGGAGGGCGATTTCACCGCGGTTGGCGACCAGAATCCGTTTGAACATGCCTGCCCACCCGTCACTGCACCATGGCCCATGTCGGCCACCGGCTCCGCACCGGCCGCCCGAACGACCTGCCCGACCGACCACTCGCGACCGGCCGGACACGCCCGGTTGCCCGTCCGGAAACCCGACTTCAGTGTTCGGGATCGACCTTGAGAAGCGGCTGACCGAACTCCACCGGGGCACCGTTCTCAACGAGGATCGCCACCACCTGGCCCGAGACGCCGGCGGGAATCTCGTTGAACACCTTCATCGCCTCGATGATGCAGACGGACTTCTCCGGCTCGATGCGGTCGCCCACCTTGACGAACGGGGCCACTTCCGGCCCGCTCGCCCGGTAGAAGGTGCCCACCATCGGGCTCTTGACGATCACCACGCGGGAACTGTCGGCCTCGCCCGCACTCGTCGCTGCAGCGGCGCCCCCGACGGCAGGGGCCGGATGGGGAGGAGCCGCGCCAGCGAGGCTTCCCATGGGAACAGTCACCATGCCGCCACCGCGACGGATCCGCACCCGCTGATCGGCTTGGTGGAGGTCGATCTCCGAGAGATCGTGCCGCTTCATGAGCTTGATGAGGCGCTTCACGCGGCGCTCGTCGAAGATGTCGGCTGTGGCGTCGCCCGCCCCCCCGCCGGCCTTGGCGTCGGCCGGCTTACCCTCGGCGGGCTTCCCCGCCGCCTTTTTGTCGGTCGCCTTGTTGGGCTTCATGGGGGACTACCGTCTCCGGTCCACGTGCATGATCGGGGAAAACGCGGCGAGGGTAGCCCCTGCGGCGGGTTTCAGTCAAGGTAACGGACGGTTCGCTCGCCCCCCCGTGTGGCGGCGACGGAACGAGCGGCATCCGCCCCCCGGCACGATCGCGATGCAACCGCCCAGCGAACTCCCCCGCCCGGCCCGTCGCCGCCGCGACAGCCACAAGCACGACTTCGGACGGGTGGTCGTGATCGGCGGGTCGACGGGCATGGCGGGCGCACCGGCCCTGACAGCCCTCGCGGCGCTTCGCTGTGGCGCCGGTCTCGTCGAGGTGCTCGTCCCCGACACGGCGGCGGCGATCACCGCCGGTTTCGACCCGTGCCTCATGGTCCGCGGGTTGGCCTCCGGCGCGGAGGGCTGCTTCGCCCGCGCAGCGCTTGACGAGATCAGGGAGCGGGTCGCCGCCGCCACGGCGGTGGCGATCGGGCCGGGCCTGGGGCGGGCGGGCACCATCCGCGATCTCGTCCGGTGGTTGTGGAGCGCGGCGGCGGTCCCGACCGTCTTCGATGCCGATGCGCTGTGGGGATTGGCGCCCCGGCCGCCGGTGGATGCCACGGGCCCCGGTCCACGCATCCTCACGCCCCACGAGGGGGAGATGCGCCGCTTGATGGCCGGTGCCCCACCCTCCGGACGGTCTGATCTGGAGGACGCCGCCGCGGATCTCGCCGCTGCCACCGGCGCGGTCGTCCTCCTCAAGGGCCCCGACACGCTGATCACCCACCGGGGAGACCGCTGGCACAACACGACCGGAAATCCCGGTATGGCGACCGGTGGTTCGGGTGACGTGCTCACCGGAATGATCGTCGGGCTTGCCTGCCAACCGTGCGTCGGGAGTGTCGGGGGAACCGTGTCCGTTCCGCGCCGTCCGACCGCGGTCGAGGCAGCGCGGCTCGCTGCCTGGGTCCACGGCCGGGCGGGAGACATCGCCGCAGCAGCGGTCGGGGAACTCGCCCTCACCGCCGGCGACATCCTCGGGGCGCTGCCGAAGGCTCTGCTGGAACTCGCCCGTCAGGAACGCTGACCCCGCGCCGCCAACTCCAGCAGTCGCGTCACCTCGACCACGGCGTCGTCCCCGGCCATCCACACCCGCGCGTCGGCGGGAGGGGGCAGGGGACCGCCGCCGGTGAAGGAACCGCACGCCGGGAGCACGAGCCGGCCGGCGGCAGCGATGAAACAGCGTTCGGTGATCCGATCGCCGGAGGGTCCGCGCAGCGTGACCCGCGGATGGAGATGACCACCGACGACCCAGCCTCCCTCCGGTACCGTTTCGGCGCAGGGATCGTGGACGAAAACGAACGGCGGCTCGACGAGGCGATCGACGATCGCGTCGAGCCCGAGGGCCGTGAGCCGATGCCGGAGCCTGGCGTCGTGGTTGCCGACCACGAGCACGACCTCGACGTCGGTCAGCCCGGCGCGCCAATCGCGAAACTGCCCCTCGACCGCCGCGGTCATGCCCCCAAGGGCATGGAACAGGTCGCCGAGGACCACCAACCGCCGGGCACGCCGCTCCGCGAGGAGGCGCGTCAGGCGGTCGAGGTCGGCCGCCGCGGTGCCCTCGGGCACGGGGATACCCGCGCGGCGGAAGCTGGCGGCCTTGCCCAGATGGAGGTCGGCGGCGAGGAGGGTGCCGGTCGCGGGCAGCCAGGCGGCTCGCCCGGGCAGGAGCACGATCCCGTCGCCGGTGGCGGCGCTGCCGGCGTCGGCGGCGCTGATCGTTGGGGGCTTCACCGCTTCCCCCCCGGCGCGGCCTGATCGGCGGCCGCCTCCAACTCGCCCGCCATGAGCATGATCCGCTCCAGCCAGTCCTGGGTGGAAAGACGCGACTGGATGTGTTCGGCCCAGATCGGGAAGGCGAGGGGGGAGAGCCGTGGGGTCGCGACCACGGCGATCTCGCGGACCGCGATCGCCGTCAGTGTCTCCTCCAACCGCCGGAACTCGAACTGCCTCTCCAGCACCTCCCGGCGCACCTGCCCCAGCAGCATGCTGCCGGCGTCGTGCTCGCAGAGCACGTCGTAGATCAGCCCCGCCGAGGTCTGCGTCTGCCGGTCGCCGCGGCGGCTCGCCGACACCAGCCCTGCCACCCGGGCGATCTCCCGGAAATGGAGGCGGGCCATCTCCGTGTCGCGGAGGCACTCCATCAGATCCTCGAGGAGGTTGCCGGGGGAGAGGAGCCGGCGCCAGCCCGCCTCGTCGTCGGGGAATGGCCCGCGGCCGGCGAGCTGCAGGCCCCAGTCGGTCGCCGCGAGGCGCAGCGTGCTCGACCGCCGACGCGCGATCCGCCAGGCGACGAGCGTCGCCAGGCCGTCGTGGACGAGGCGTCCGGCGAAGGGAAAGATGAAGGCGTGCTCCCCATCGCGCCCCTGGAAGCGCTCGACCAGCAGCCCGTCGGTCGGGGGAAGGCGGCTGAATCGCGCCTGCGTGCGGAGCAGGGGGAGAACCGCCACGACCTCCGGCGGCAGGCGCGGCGGGCGCGCTCCCGCCGCGCCGCGGAGCAGGTCGAGGATTCGCGCCGACAGCAGCGTGGTGAAGGGCATCCGGCCGCCGTTCCAGCGCGGCACCGCCAGCCCCTGCGCCGACCGGGCGCGCTTCACCCAGGCGATGCGCCCGTCGAAACGGAAGAGCACCAGCGGCCGACCGGCGAAGAGGAACCGTTCCCCCTCGGCGAGGCGCGAGACGAACGACTCCTCCACCGTTCCCAGGCTCCCCCCGCGCAGCCAGCGGACCTCGACGGTCGCGTCGCCGACGATCGTGCCGATCGACATCCGGTGGCGCCGGGCGATCGCCGGCGCGGCGACATACCAGCGCCCGAACCGCTCCACGATCCGCGCGTAGTCCGGATATGCGGCCAGCGCCGGGCCGCCCCGCGCGGCGAAGTCGAGGGCCCAGCGCCACGAGCGGTCGTCGAGGCCGGCATACGCGCGCGTGGAACGGACCTCGGCCCGCAATTCGTCGGCGACGAACCCGCCGCCACAGGCGACGGTCACCAGATGCTGGGCGAGCACGTCGAGCGGGCACTCGAGGGGCACGCGCGGCTCCGCGCGGCCCTCGGCCGCCGCCCCGCGCGCCGCGGCGCACTCGATCAGCTCCAGCGCGTGCGTCGGCACGCAGACCACCCTCGACGTCGCCCCGGGCGCGTGCCCGCTGCGACCGGCGCGCTGCAACAGCCGCCCGACCCCCTTGGGACTGCCGATCTGCATCACCTGCTCGACCGGCCCGAAATCGA